>Ga0209572_1000122_pt1 | contig 168328 bp, 154 predicted proteins | sample EBPBio232012_DNA_FD_185867 | JGI IMG/M metagenome (GOLD analysis project Ga0209572, IMG submission 185867) | Wastewater treatment Type I Accumulibacter community from EBPR Bioreactor in Madison, WI, USA - Reactor 1_1/23/2012_ DNA (SPAdes)... | ecosystem: Engineered > Bioreactor > EBPR >...
TCTGCTTCGTTGATAATTGACAGTTTCTCTGAAGCCGAGAAACTCCTTCTTGATTTTGACATGGTACCTAAATTTACTGACTTAATTGTTTTTACAATTTTGTCCAGTCTTTTAGGGGGTCAGTACACTTAACGGTCGTTGTTTTCTTTGCTGTTGTTTTCTTTTTTACCGGCGCTTTCTTTTTTATGGCCGTTTTTTTAGCCGGCTTTTTCTTTGGCGGTGCCGTATAGGGTCCGCGTTTAAACCACCAGGATTTGGTAACCTTGTTACCGGCCAGGTCACTGGCAGTTACCCGCAGTTCATAAGTGCCATACGGGCATCGCTCATCAAAAACATAAATCCAGTTCCGGCTTTTGTCGTTGGTAAAACGCAGCCACTGACCATTTAGTTCGGCCCGGAAGCTGCGAATGACCCCGAAATTATCGGTAGGAGAAAAAACAATCCGGCTGGCACTGCTCAGGTTAATGGTATCTCCTTTCCCCAACTCATCCAGCACCGGTGGCAGGGTATCAATAAACGCCTGAAAATACCCGAAATCATCAAACTCCGCTTTCATCCAGTCCTGCTCCCAGCTGGCTTTGCGAACTGTACGTCCGCTCCGGTAGGTTCGTTGTATCACAATTTTCTCCCGTAAACCGGCAGGCACTTCCCGGAATGGTTTCATCGAAACCATAAATGGCGCCTGTACCGGCACATCGGCATCATTTACCTGGTGTAAAGCCGTTACCGCCGTAGCCGGCGCGGAATAATTACTGCGGGAATAATAAATACGTACGGAATCGAAAATACTTTTGGGGGCCAGCCGGAGTGTAAAGTCGGGCTGTACGAACAGATCGGCTGTATTCGGGGCAAAACGGGGTATCGCCACCGGTTGCTTCAGGGTGGCGGCCAGGCTGTCGCTGTATTGCAGTTGAAAATTCAAGGTTGAACTATTGCCATTGGCATCTTTTACTACAATCCTGACAGCATGCAGACTGGTATCCTGTAAGGCTATAACACCATTCCCATTGATTGCTTTATATACAGCTCCATGTTCACCGGGCATCATCGAAATATGTTGAACCCATCCACCCCCGTTGTATTTAAGCCGGTAGTCCACATGCGCATTCATATAACCTGTTTCTTCATAATCCACACTGTCGAGAATAAATGCCGTCTGTGGCTGTTCATCCAGGTATAATGTGGCCGCATATACCCCATTCGGATTATTGGAACCGGATAAGCGGTCAAACATCTGGAGGGCAAAACTGACTTTTGACAGCCCCGTCAGTAGCACCGGAATTTTAGGGATGATATAACCGCTATCCGTATTTTTTAACGGATAAAAACGGGGCGACTGATCATAGACCGAACGGCTCCGGTCATACATGGCCAGTTTCACCAGGCTGGGTGGTACTTTATCTTCTATCGGGAAACCAAATAGTAACGGATTCAGTCGCTTCTCCGTCCGTGTATCCATGATTTCAAAATGCAGGTGAGGCCCCTGCGATCCGCCGGTATTGCCGGAATAGGCGATGAAACTGCCTTTACTCACCGGAAATTTTTCCTGCGGAATATCCAGTTCCACGGCCCAGGATTCCTGCTCGTATTGTTGTTGCGTAACCCAGGCTTCCAGTTCCGGCTTAAAATCATTCAGGTGACCATACAGCGTGGAGAGCCCGTTTGGATGATTGATCACGATAAACCGGCCGAAACTCTGGGGGCGAATACCCACTTTGGCAATATACCCCTGTGCCGCCGCGTATACCGGCAGATTCTCCCTTTGCTGTGTCCGGATATCCAGTCCCATATGCCAGTGATTCGGACGGAGTTCACCGAAATTGGCGGAGAGCTCCATCGGAACCCCCATCGGATTACGGAAATAATTTTTGGGATAGTCCGGCAGAACCTGCTGGGCAACTGACGGAGAGGCATAAACGAATATAGCCCCGTATACAACCCAAAAATAAACCCGCTTTAAAATCCGATAACACCTAACATTCATGCCTGACTGATTTGAAGAATTCAAACTAAGTTAGGACATAAAATTCTTTAAAAAGCACCAATATGAATAATTAGACTTAGTAAATCCTTTTACTTTTTCTGAGTACGATAATAAGTGATTGAAAGAGGTTTTGATACCAAAATGCCCGGCAATATTTGAACTTCACTGTTTCGCTGGAAAAATAAATACAAATTATCTGACATCTCCTTGTTACACCCTTCACCACCATCACTCTCTGGGGATAACAAAATAATGGGAATCAGGATCATAGAATAGTTTGATTTTGCTGGAACCCACTTCAATTTCAGAAGACATGAAATACGTTCAAGTTCCTTTTGATAACATTTGTTGTGGGTGTTCAAAATATTTATACAAAAAATGCCTCCGGAAGAATCCAACATGACAGAGTATAATACTGTTTGGTAGTTAGTACTAAGACTGTCGCAGTCAGAAATTGTAATATTTCTTTCCAACATTCTAAGGGCCTTATCGACTTCAGTCAAAAAACGATCTTGCGCAAACATGTGCATCGAAAATGTACTCGCAATAAAGAAAACAAAGATAGATTTCATAATAATATAATTTTTGACTAATAACAACCGCCTGAAACAGGCCTTCTCCCTCTCGCATTTAAAGTTGAATATTCCTCATCATACAGAACCTTGTTATATAATGTATCTATTCTGAGTAGCGTTAGTGCATATTTTAAACCTCGCGTGCTATCATCTATCGGAGCTGGATTAGATGGTGGCCAATTGGGATAGTTAGGCCAATGATAATGCCAGGTTTTTATTGACTTTCTTGTTAATCCTGCCCAAGACAAATACCAATAATATCTATCTGGAGTATTGGGATTATTATGAAATAACTTAATAATATCTGCCATATACTTTAAAACCTGATCTGCCATATAATTATGCTGAAAACTTTCCAAAAGCCATTGATTCATAGTGGGGTTAAGAGGGTCACGCTTTTTTAACGTATCAATGTAGGCCTCAAAAACAGTCCCTTGTGTCAATGCTGAAATTGTTGCAATAGAAGCCCCAGAATTTAACTTTCTCCAGATATATGCCATATACGCATGAATTATCTCATGCAATAATACATTTGCTACAAAAATATCCGTTGAAACTAACGCAGTAGTTGAATCTAAGGTAATATCTACATGAAATTCATTTGTCACTGGATCATATGAGGCGTGGTCTGTAAAAGCATTTTGGCCTGGTAATGGTCGAGTAAAAAAATGCAAATAAAACTTATCAACACTTGTTGGAAGACCCACTGCTTTATCCAATTTCGTAAGAAAAGCACCAAGAGGACTAGAAGGTAAAACGTCAATCAATTTTTTTAATAGCTGTCTACGACAGCTATCAATTCCTAATGTGTCAATATTATTATTTCTCCAAACATCTATTTTATTTTGTTCACTTGAGTTAACCATGAAATTATTGAAAACGGCGGCACCTAAATTTGGATTATAGATTCCGCCTGCTCCAATTGAAACGGGAATCCAACCTGGATCACAACCCGGTAAAGCGTTTGATGTTCTGGCAATTGATATTTGACATGTTGGCGGCGTACTGCCTGACCCCGATCCTCCTCCTCCTCCTCCGGAATTAGCACCCCCATCTCCACCACTACCACTGGCCCCATCATCAATATAAACATAATAGGAAACATCTGAACACACTAACTGATCAGTATACTGGGGACAGTCGGGTCCTGGAGGGCATCCGCTAAGTTGCCCTTCATTTATTGGCACCCACTCCGTTCTGCAAACTGTAAAAGATACCCATCCGTAATTTGCGCTTTTATTTAAGCTTGTACTATTCTGGTTTTTATTAATTAAATCTACCGAGTTGATTTTAACGTAGTGTACTCTCGGCACATGTTTTGTGTAAGCAGCGGAATCAAGTATCTTATAAATTCGATCGCCGAAAACATTTTTGTCTAAAGATAAAAGAACAAGCGTCTGCTCAAGACCAAGCAATCCCGTACTTATTGTATCCCTATATTGCCAATCACTAAAATATTCATATGAAGTATCCGTTGGCGATGTAAACACTTGTAAACATGAATTAACAAAATTCTGTGAGTCCCTTACAAACGGTATAAGTGTTACAGAAATAAGCTCAGAACTATCAGATGCCCCCTTTCTAAATTTTCCATCCGATAAGATTATAGATTTATCCCATTGGGGGAAGCCAATCAAACCAACTGTTTTCTCAACGAACCCCTTTATTTTGTTTTTTCTTTCAAGAAAAGATACAATAGACTTTAAGTGATTACTTTGTGACAAGTTTTCTTTAAAAAACCTTGTCTCGAGAGATTTTAGAGCAGTAACAGAAACATCATTTGCGGATTTACTGCACGACATAACTGTAGCAAAAAAAAGAAAAATTGACACCCCAAAGCGATTAAAAGAATTTTTCATAATAAAGTTTATATAAAAGTGAATTTAAAAAATATATTCAATTTAAAAAATGAGTATTGAAACGCCACCTCGAATAACCCTGATTGAACCGTTTTACTCCCATTATTTGGATATATTTTTATACGAATATTCAGGCAATTAGTATGAAATCAAAGTGCCTAGATTTGTATAAAATACACTCGGTTACTTAATCGTATTATATACTTATGATCAGAATTCTTAGCATACTATTTTTAATATCAATGCTTTACGCCTGTCCCTTCGAATCCAATCTTCCATTGGAAAAAGGGCCTGTGGAAGCAGTGGATACCAGCCTCACCGGGTTCTGGTATGGTATTGTAAAAGACGGCAGTGATTTCTTCGGCATTGAAGCGCTTGAAATCAGCCGGCAATCAGACTCGCTGTATTCCATTATCCGGTACGGGAAATCGGTAAAAGGCGATATGATTATGCCGGATACGGCTTACCTCACGGGATTCAGTTCAAAGGCCGGGGAACAAAACTTCATGAATGTAGCGGGCAAAAGCACAGAACCCGGGCCGGGAAAAACCATTTATTATCTGGCGGCATTTAACCGGCACCATGACACCTTGCAGGTTCGTGCGGTAACGGAAACCTTTACCACCCGGAAATTCTTCAAAAAACCGGAAGAACTCAAACAACTGGTAGTTGATATGAGTCAAAAGAAAAATATATACGATGAACTTTTCACGCTTTCCTACCGGAAAATAGTCAAACCGGCTTCTTTTCTGCCCTGATAAAAAAGGGGGAAACTTTTCCTGTAAACAATCGGCCAAAACCCTCCGATTCCCCTACTTTTGCGCAATTTGTTTTTTCAGCACGATTACTGCCAGCTCACCATTTTAAAAACAAAAAATGCCTAAAGACAATTCGATCAAATCGGTGCTTATTATCGGCTCCGGACCCATTATTATCGGACAAGCCTGTGAATTTGACTACTCCGGAACCCAGGCGGCCCGTAGTTTACGGGAAGAAGGTATTAAAGTCATACTTATTAATAGTAACCCGGCCACCATTATGACAGACCCCATGATGGCAGACCGGGTTTATCTTTTGCCCCTGACGGTTGAAAGTATTGAACAGATTCTGCAGGAAAATGATATTGACGCGGTACTGCCTACCATGGGCGGACAAACTGCCCTGAACCTGGCCAAGGAGGCGGAGGACCTGGGCCTCTGGAAACAATACAATGTGCGCCTGATCGGGGTGGATATCAAAGCCATTGATAAAGCCGAAGACCGGGAGAAATTCCGTCAATGGATGATCGAACTGGGTGTACCCGTGGCTACGGCCAAAACGGCAAACTCCTTTCTTGAAGGAAAAGAATTTGCCCAGCAGATCGGCTTCCCGCTGGTGATCCGTCCCTCCTTTACCCTGGGTGGTACCGGTGGCGGATTTGTACACGACAAAGAAGACCTGGATGAGGCCCTGAACCGCGGTCTCCAGGCTTCCCCCATACATGAAGTGCTGGTGGAGAAAGCGGTACTCGGCTGGAAGGAATTTGAGCTGGAACTGCTGCGTGATTCGGCCAACAACGTATGTATCATTTGTACCGTGGAGAATTTCGACCCCATGGGTGTGCACACCGGCGACTCCATAACCGTGGCACCGGCCATGACCCTGAGTGATACCGGCATGCAGCTGATGCGGAATACCGCCATTATGATGATGCGTGATTTAGGCAATTTCGCCGGAGGCTGTAATGTGCAGTTTGCCATGAGTCCCGACACCGAAGAGATTATCGCCATTGAAATCAATCCCCGCGTAAGCCGTTCTTCCGCACTGGCCAGTAAAGCCACCGGTTATCCCATTGCAAAGATTGCCGCCAAACTGGCAATCGGATACAACCTGGATGAACTGGAAAACCAGATCACGAAAACCACATCCGCCTATTTTGAACCGGCACTGGATTATGTAATTGTAAAAATCCCGCGCTGGAACTTTGATAAGTTCAAAGGGGCCAATGATACACTTGGATTGCAGATGAAAAGTGTGGGTGAAGTAATGGCGATCGGCCGGAGCTTTACCGAAGCAATCCAGAAAGCCTGCCAGAGCCTGGAGAATAATGCCGTTGGTCTCGGGTATTATGGCAAGAGCATGATGCATGCCGAAGAGTTGCTGGAATATATCAAAACGCCGAAATGGGACAGGATCTTCCGGATCAAAGACGCCCTGATGGCGGGTATCTCAGTAGGTACCATCTCTAAGGCCACCAATGGTATTGACCGCTGGTTCCTCTATGAGATTCAGAAGATCTGCAACATGGAAAAAGAGATTGCAAAATATGACCTGGATACATTGCCGTTGGCTCTTTTAAAAGAAGCCAAGGTAAATGGTTTCAGTGATGAGCAGATCAGCCGCATTCTTGAACACGGCGATGAAGAAGATGTATACAACAAGCGGAAAGCCGCCGGCATTACCCGCGTATATAAAATGGTGGATACCTGTGCAGCTGAGTTTGAAGCGAAGACGCCTTATTTCTACTCTACATTTGAAGGTGGCAATTTCAACGAAAGCAAAGTATCCGATAAGAAAAAAATCATTGTACTCGGCAGCGGACCCAACCGGATCGGGCAGGGTATTGAATTTGACTATTGCTGTGTACATGGACTGTTAGCGATTAAGGAATGCGGCTATGAAGCCATCATGGTGAATTGCAACCCGGAGACTGTAAGTACCGATTTCGACATGGCCGATAAACTTTATTTCGAGCCGGTATACTGGGAACATCTCTGGGAAATCATCGAGCATGAAAAACCCGATGGAGTGATTGTTCAGCTGGGTGGACAAACCGCCCTGAAACTGGCCGAGAAACTGACGCAGAAGGGGATTAAAATCATCGGTACTTCTTACGACAGCCTGGATATAGCCGAAGACCGCGGCCGTTTCAGTGATATGCTGAAAGAACTGGATATCCCCTATCCCGCTTATGGTACCGCCTGGGATGTGGATGAAGCCATTGAAGTAGCCAACAAAGTGGGCTATCCCGTACTGGTTCGTCCTTCCTATGTACTCGGCGGACAGCGGATGCGGATTGTAATCAATGATGATGAAGTGGAAAAGGCGGTAATCAGCCTGCTGAAACATATTCCCGGTAATAAAATCCTGGTGGATCATTTTCTTGATCGCTGCCAGGAGGCCGAGATCGACGCGATCTGTGATGGTGAGAAATTTCACGTGATGGGCATCATGGAACATATTGAACCGGCCGGTATTCACAGTGGCGACAGTAACGCGGTATTGCCTTATTTCAACCTTACCCCGCTGGAAGTACAGGACATGGTGGACTATGCCAAAAAAATTGCACTTAAGCTGAATGTAAAAGGCCTGCTCAATATCCAGTTTGCAATCAAGGAAGGCAAAGTGTATGTAATCGAAGCCAATCCTAGAGCGTCACGCACCACACCGTTTATTGCAAAAGCCTATAACAAACCTTACCTGAACTACGCTACCAAAGTAATGCTGGGCGAAATGAAAGTACAGGATATACCGGAAGAAAAATTCCTCGATGGATTTGCCATCAAGGAACCGGTTTTCAGTTTTAATAAATTCCCGGGGGTAAATAAAGAACTCGGCCCGGAAATGAAATCAACCGGCGAAGCGATCCGCTTTATCAAGAACCTGCGCGATCCGTATTTCCGGCAATTGTACAAAGACAGGAGTATGTACCTGAGTAAATAAAATAAGAAGGGTGTATCAGCAATTGATACACCCTTTTTAGTTAATGGTTAATGGGTCTGGATGGAATTCCCCCGCGGTTGAACGGGTATTAAAAAATAGTTACTGTCGGAAAACAATCTGTACTCCTGCAAATCTATATTCCTGCCTTCTCCGGCTTGTTTATTTCTTTCAGATAAATAAGAGGCATTATCACCCGTCTGAATCGAATATATATTTATAATTAATTGTTTTTCATATATTTATAAATAAATAAATACCATATTAATTTGGCGCATTCAACCGTTTTGAGTATTTTCAAACCAGTCTTTGGCAATACTTATTATGAAACCAACTTCCGGATTTCTCTGGCAACTGATACATTCACTGGACAGCAGTGAGAAACTGTTTTTTAAACGCAACTTTCTGCCGGATAAAAGTGCCCGCCTGTATATCCGGTTATTCGACGCCATTGCCCGGCAAAAAGAATATGATGAAACAGCATTGCTGGAAAAATTTCATCCCGCAATCAGCAAGAAGAATATTGCAACACAGAAACATTACCTGCAAAAACAGATCGGCGAAGCGCTGGTGCGCTATGATGCCAAAAAAGATCCATCGCATGAACTGTACGGAAGTATACAGCTGATCCGTATTTACCGGAAAAAAGGACTCTTTGCTGAAGCTTATGCGGTCTGGGAAAAAGCGATGCAAAAAGCAAGGAAGAGCGAATCCTTCGCCTTGCTCCAGCTGCTGAAAACCGAATTTGAAAAAATGGTCATCATGAGTCATGCGCATTCAGGTTATGATGAAATGCTCGCCATGTTTAAAAAAAATGTAATCACTTATAGTGAATATGCCGGCCTGATCACCCTGCGGGATATTTATATGGAGTCCCTGCTGCTCCGGAAGAAATCTCATCTCAGCCAGGACGATACATTGAAAGAAAGAATTCGGATTCTGTTGCATCAGGTGGAGCAAACGGATTTCGCAACAGAGGATCACTCCTTCTGGTACAATAACTATTATGCCATGAGCAGGGCCACCCTGCTGTACCTGCTCAATGATACAGCCGGTTCGTTGGTGCTGCTGATAAACCAGTTTGAAGAGTGGAAGAGAAACAAGCAATATATCGCCACTCATGGAGAGTTCTACATCGAATTGCTGTACATGATTAACTATGCCGGCATTCTTAACGGGTCGTACAACTATGTATCTGCTGTTTTCAGCGACGAATTGAATAACGCCATTACGAATAAAACCCAACGGGCCTATTTTGAAGCCATCAAATTCCTGTCACTGAATAAAATTTATAATAAAACGGCCCGCTATGATGAAGTTAAAAAGCTGGTTGATTTTATGAAAAGCGGGCATAAACGCAGTGAGCCTTCACTCAATGCCGAACTGAACAGTACCGTCAATTTTTCTCTCGGTGTGGCTTCCTTCGCACTGGAACAATATGAAGACGCGCTTTATTTTACCCGGAGAGCGATCACCGGTTTTCCGGAAGGCACACGGGAGGAACAGGTAGCTGTCGGGCAGTTGCTGCTGCTGCTGATCGCCTGGAATATTGGCAATCCACGAATATTCGAATCACAATACCGGGCCACATATACTTACTTTTATAAACGAAAAAAGAAGCAGGTATTTGAAACCGTACTGGTGCAATGCCTGCACCGTACTTTCTTTATGCCGGACCAGAAAAAAAGAACAGCTGAATTTAAAAAAACAGTACAGCAACTGGAAGAAAATGAACAACTCCCGATACAACAAAGGGCTTTTTCCATTTTTAATTTCCCGGGCTGGCTGCACAGTAAAATACTACGGATTGCTTACCGGCAGTATGTAGAAAAGAAAGTTAAAGCGGCCGGAAATTTCAGTACTACATTCAATTCATAAATATGCAAACAGCCATTAACCGTATCATCAACCGTATGGAAAACACGCTGACCGGAGATCCCTGGTATGGCCGCGCCGTATTCTCCATACTGGACGATTGTCCGGCGGAAAAAACAAGCTTACCCGAAACCAGTAACAGTCATTCCCTGCCGGCCCTGCTCTGGCACATGATTACCTGGGCAGAGTTTACCCTGCGCCGGATCGAAGGCCGCCAGGATGACCCGAAAGAAATGGAAATTCTGGACTGGCGTAAGCTTGATCCTTCTATCCATACCTGGGCAAACGGGCTGCGTGAAATCCGGCAAGTACATGATCAGATCATTGCCCGTCTGAAAGAAAAAGAGGATGACTTTCTGCAGCAGAAAGTCGATTATCGTTCGTATGACTTCGGGTACCTGTTGCACGGACTTATTGATCATACAATCTATCACCTGGGCCAGATCGCCCTGCTGCAAAAACAATAAATACAGAAATACCGGAAAGTGGTATTGCCTGCCATCAGCAGGCTGACTAATTTTCCCCATGGCTCTGTATGGCAGATATCCCTGGAACAGGATTCCTTTTCTCCGGCTCCTCCTCCCTTTTTGCGGAGGCGTACTTACGGCATGGTACCTGGCTCCTCCTGTACTATACTGGCAACTATTAACTGCAATAGCCGCTGTAGTATTGCTGCTATATACCGTACTGCCGTTGAAACAACGGTTCCGTTATTCAATACTGTCTGGCCTCTGCAGTTTCCTGTTGTTCTTTTCCATTGGCGGATGGCGTTGTGAGCAACAGGATATCCGGCAGCAGCCCGGATGGTTTGGACAGCATTTTACAGACAGCAGCGGCTTTATTGCCGTACTTGAAGAGCCTCCCGTGGAAAAACCGAAATCGGTAAAAACAACGGCCCGGATCCGGTATCTTTTGCAACAGGGAACTACCCTTCCGGTACAAGGGCAGCTTCTGCTTTATTTTAAAAAAGACAGTAGTAATGAAAAACTCCGGCATGGAACTATACTCCTCTTCCGGAAAATACCGCAACTCATCAAAAATACAGGCAATCCCGGGGGCTTTGATTTTGCCCGGTATGCGCTGTTTCAGGGCATCACCCACCAGCTGTACCTGCAGCCCGGCGACTATCAGCTGCTTCCAGGCAATGATGAGCATCCGCTGAAAAAACAACTGCTAGCCGGAACGGCTTATATTACGGATGTGCTTACCCGTTATATACCCGGCAAACGGGAAGCGGGCCTCGCCGAAGCACTCCTGATCGGTTATAAAAACGACCTGGATCCGGAACTGGTGCAGGCGTATGCCAATACCGGTGTGGTACATATTATTGCCATATCCGGACTGCACCTCGGATTAATCTACGGTTTGCTCCTGCTGTTGCTCAGGCCCCTCCGGCACCATAAAAAATTAAAGTGGCTGCACCCGCTGCTGATAATTGCCTGTCTCTGGGCCTTCAGCTTACTGGCCGGCGCGCAACCTTCTGTGCTCCGCTCCGCGCTGATGTTCAGCTGCCTGGTAGCCGGTGAAGCCGTTGGCCGTAAATCCTCTGTAATCAATACGCTGCTGGCTTCCGCCTTCGGACTGCTTTGTTTTAATCCCTATTGGCTCTGGGATCTTGGCTTCCAGCTGTCCTATGCCGCCGTACTCAGTATTCTGTTGTTCATGAAACCGGTTTATAACTGGCTTTATATAAAAAATAAAATTCTGGATTATGCCTGGCAAATGAATGCGGTTACCCTCTCGGCACAGGTACTGACACTGCCCGTCAGTATCTGTCATTTTCACCAGTTCCCTGTCTCCTTTCTGATTACCAATTTTTTTGCTGTCCCTCTTTCCAGTGCCATACTGCTGGCAGAAATACTCCTTTGCTGTATCACGTTCAGTCCCTTTTTGGCCGCCTTAACAGGACGTTTAATCAGCAACGCCATAACACTAATGAACAGTTTCGTGGAAAGAGTGGAAGCCATTCCCTATGCCGTCTGGAAAGGATTACAGATCAGCACCACACAAACCATCTGTCTGACCCTGCTGCTCATTGCCGGCGCTGCCGGATTACAGGAGAAATCAAAACCTGCCATGCGATTTGCACTCTTCTTTTTACTCTTCTTCCTGGGCGAAAGAACCCTTTCTTTTATCACAGCGGGTAGTCAGCAAAAAATAATTGTCTATTCGGCAGCCTCCTACAAAGCCATTGATTTTATAAGCGGACGGAATACCTTTTTTTTGGGAGATAGTACATTACTGCAAAATGAAAAATCCAGACGGTTTTACCTCGACCCGGCGAGAACCCTGTTCCGGGTAAGCGAGCAGCAGGCCGGTTTTCTGTACTATTCTCCCTGTTACCGTTTTGGCGGAATGAATATTCTATGGCTGGACAAACCTGTTTCGTATCCGGAATGTCCTCCGGAAAGCCGTCCGGTGATTGATTTGCTGATTTTATCCGGAAATCCCCGCCTGTATATGTCCGGGCTGGCCAATGCCCTCCGGATCAGGCAGGTGGTGGCTGATGCCACCGTCCCCGTTCGAAAAAGTGCCTATTGGAAAAAAGATTGCGACTCGCTCGGTATCCCCTTTTTTGATGTACGGGAGAAAGGCGCTTTTGTGATGACCCTGAATTAAGTTAATTTGCGGCCTCTTTCGAACGCCTGCCTTCAATCTTCAATCAGTATGAACAAAAAAATTCAATCAGCGCTTATTTCTGTTTTTTACAAAGACGGACTGGAAAACATTGTACAGGAACTGAACCGGCTGGGAGTAACGATTTACTCTACCGGTGGCACCCAGCAGTTTATTGAAAAACTGGGTATAAAAGTAGTACCGGTGGAAGACCTGACCAGTTATCCTTCCATTCTCGGCGGAAGAGTGAAAACCCTGCATCCCTCCGTTTTCGGCGGTATCCTGGGCAAACGGGATGACGAAACCCATATGCAGGAGATGAAGCAATACAATATCCCGGAAATTGACCTGGTGATTGTGGATCTGTATCCCTTTGAAGAAACAGTTGCCAGCACTACGGATGAAAAAGCGATCATTGAAAAAATTGATATTGGCGGTCCTTCCATGATCCGGGGTGCAGCCAAAAATTTTAAAGACGTGGTGGTAGTAGCGGCAAAAAAAGAGTATGCGGCATTGGAAGCACTCCTGAAAGAACAAAATGGCACAACGACAATCGAACAACGCAAAAATTTTGCGGCAAAAGCATTTGAGGTGGTAGGTCATTATGATGTAGCCATTGCCCGGTATTTTGCCACACCTGAAAGTCAGTATTTCCTGGAATCAGTACCGCAACCCAAAAACATGCGGTATGGTGAAAACCCGCACCAGTCGGCCGTTTTCTATGGCGACCTTAGCCAGTTATTTGACCAGCTCAATGGCAAAGAACTTTCCTATAACAATATTGTGGACACCGATGCGGCGATGCAACTGATCCGCGAGTTTACCGATACCACTTTTGCTATCATCAAACATACCAATGTATGCGGGGTAGCCCAACGCGACACGGTAAAAGAAAGCTGGGATGCCGCGTTGGCCGGTGATCCGGAAAGCGCGTTTGGCGGTGTACTGGTTTGTAACGGCACTATTGATAAAGCTACAGCAGACGCCATTAATGAAATATTCTTTGAAGTACTGATCGCACCTGCTTACACGGACGAAGCACTGGCGGTTCTGAAATCCAAGAAAAACAGGATTCTGCTGCAATTGAAAGCACATCCGGCATCAAAAGTGCAGTACAAATCCATGCTGAATGGCGTACTGGTACAGGATATAGACAACGGCAATTTTACCGACTGGACGGAAACCACCAAACGCAAGGAAACAGCTGCAGAAAAAGCGGATCTGATGTTCGCCAATATTATTTGCAAGCACCTGAAATCAAATGCCATTGCCCTGGTTAAAAACAGGCAGCTGATAGGTAAAGGCTGCGGACAAACCAGCCGGATCGACTCGCTTCGCCAGGCGCTTGAAAAAGCGAAGCAATTCAGTTTTGACCTGAATGGCGCGGTTATGTCCAGTGATGCGTTCTTCCCGTTTGATGATTGTGTACGCCTGGGACATGAAGCCGGCATCACGGCCTTTATACAGCCGGGCGGTTCGATCCGTGACAATGATTCCATTGATTATTGCAGCAAACACAACCTGTCCATGATCATGACCGGTTTGCGGCATTTCAAACATTGAGAACAACTGGTTGTTGTGCCATACTGAAACAACCCAACCACGTTTTTAATCGTTAGCCATCCACGGATGGCCAATCATGAACATTTTTGACTTTCATAAAACCATTGTCCAGTCTTCTTCCGATACCATCCGGAAGCTGGCCATTTTCAATCCGTTCACCATTCATAAGAAAGGTACGCGCGCCAAAGCTTTGTTTGCACTGGCCGCTGTTTGTTTTCTCTGGGGTACCACCTGGATAGCTTCTAAGGAAGGTGTAAAACATATGCCGGCCCTGCAGCTCGCCGGCATACGGCAACTGGCAGCCGGGGTGATCTATGTGGGTTTCTTTTTATATAAAGGGGTTCCGCTTCCCAAAGGCAAAGAATGGATCCCCGTACTGGTACTGAGTTTCCTGAATTTCATCATGAGCAATGGCCTGAGTACATGGGGTGTAAAATATATTTCAGCCGGACTCGGTTCCATCATGGGAGCCATCTTTCCGCTCTGGCTGGTTATTATCGGACTCTTCAGCTCCAGTGAAAAAATACCAAGGCCGGCCATCATTGGTTTATTACTCGGGTTTGCAGGTGTATGCGTGATCTTTTATGAACACATGGCCGACTTTATGAACCCGGAATTCAGATTAGGCATTTTTCTGTCATTGATTGCCACCTGGACCTGGGCATTCGCTACACTTTATACAAAAAAGCAGGCCGCCAGCTTCAATCCATACTTCAGTCTGGGTTTACAGATGGTCATCTCCTCCGTATGTCTTTTAGTGCTGGCCAAAACAGGCAGTCAGTTTAGTATCACACAGGACAACGGTACACTGGCCCCGCTGATACCCTTTACTCCTTTTACAGAAATTCCCTGGCAATCCTGGGCCGCCATCGGTTTTCTTGTACTGTTTGGTTCATTAACGGCTTTCATCTGCTATCTGTATGCCCTGCAAAATCTGCCTACGGAACAAGCCTCCATCTACGCGTATATCAACCCGATCGTAGCGGTGGTTTTCGGCTGGTTGCTGTTTGGGGAAAAAATAACCATCTTCATCACCATAGGAGGTGTGGTTACACTGCTGGGGGTATACCTGGTGAACAGGGCATTTAAAGCCGGTGTGCCGCCACCCGAACAACCGGAAACGGAAGGCATGTAAAAATCAGCTTCAGGAGAATTTTATTTTCCGGCTATACATACCTGTTGTAAAAAAGATGTATAGACCGCACGCCACCCGGTAAAACGCTTATCAGTGCCCAGAAATGTATTGTGCCAGATCATACTGAACAGTCCGTTAACCTCATTTACCGACTGGTAATAGTTCCTCATTTCCTCCAGTGTGGCGGCTGCCGTTTGGTGCTGTTCATAAAATGAATTGGCATCCATAAAACAGAAAGGGAAAATGCGCAGCCCGGTCGTCTCTTCCTTTTCCAGGTCATACCATAAAAAAGAAGCCGCAACGGATGCCCGGAAACCATTGATGCTGCCATAGCCCAAGGAATAGTCTTCCGAAATCCCGTTTTCGATTAACCTGCGGTAGCCGCCGGGAAGCGTAAAGCGGATAAAATGCTGCCGTGAACGGGTTACCGGATTGCCGGTTATTTCTTCCAATGTCTTTTTCTCCTGTTGCAGCCCTTTCTCCTGATCACCACTCTGCCAGGAAGGATGCAGCCCCGTAGCATACAAGGCGGACTGCATTTTTATCATTGTCCTGATGCTGTTTTTATGCGGCAGAATATTTTTATCAACGCCCGCATTTTTGGCAGCTACAAGAAAAAAATAAACCGGCGACAACTGATACAACGAGTTGATCTCCCGCATCCCTTCCAAAGAATCATACGGATCCTTCTTTTTCCCGGTCAGTACGAGCAGCCGCTCCCGGACCCTGTCGGTACCTCCCGTAAAAAAATCACGCAGTAATCCGCCTGTATTCCGTACCCAGCCCTTGTGCTGATACGCGTATGCTTCATCAATATCATAAGTGGGAAGAAACCTTGTTGTTTTTTCTTTAAAGACAAGGGAGGGGAATTTTATTTTCAGCTGGGCCGCAAAATCCTTCAACCAGATATTCACAAGTGGTTTTCCGAGAAAATTATTCTTGTAAGCCAGTGACGATGAAAACGGATACCGGCCATACAAATCGGGTGTATATGGCAGGTATTCTTCATACCGGCTGATCAGATAAAAAGTGGCGGCAAAAATATCAAAGGGCAAATAGCCGCTTGTTGTAAAAAAGATGGTCCGGTTATCCGCCGATACACATTTTACCTGTTGTTCACGCACATCCGTTTCAAATAACAGGGACACCGGATGAATCCTGATTTCCTGATTCTCAATCGCTGTCGCACTGTAATTTATCTTCGGGCCTGCAGACCGTCTGTATGTCCCGATATCATCCGTTAGCAAGAACGGACTCCCAAAAAGTTCATCACCGACAAATCCGGTTATATAACGGATACGTGGTGTTATGGTTTCGGTAAACAGCAGCATGCAATTACTTAAAACGTACTACTTCATCTTCTCCTTCCACAACTGGTTAAAGGATTTTTTCGGGAAGTCGAGAGTGCCACGGTTTGTTTTCCAGCCTTTCATCAGGCTGTTAACCACCCAGCTCTTGGTGGAGCCATTGGCCATATTCATCCAGGAACGGCGGAGCATGGCTTGCTTCCACATTTTCCAGGCGATATTTTCAGTAAAGGTATTGTGTCCGCCCTGTACGGCTTCCTGCCTGTTTTCCAGTAACAATTCATGCAGGTTAATTTTTACCGCGCATACTTCCGTACAGTTGCCACAGAGTGAGGAGGCATAACTCAGGTGTTTGAACTCATCCAGTCCCTGCAGATGCGGGGTTATCACGGAACCGATGGGTCCGCTGTAGGGTGCGCCATACGTATGGCCCCCGATATTTTTATAAACCGGGCAGGCATTCAGACAAGCACCGCAACGGATACAGTATAAACTCTCCCGCATTTTCTCATTGGCGAGAATTGTGGTCCGGCCATTATCCAGCAGGATCACATACATATCCTCCGGCCCATCGGTTTCATTCGGCTGCCGGGGACCGGTAATAATGGTATTGTAGACGGTGACCCGTTGCCCGGTACCAAATGTGGAAAGCAGGGGCCAGAACAATGCAAGGTCCTGCATGGAAGGAATTACTTTTTCAATACCGGCGATCACAATATGCGTCTTCGGCATGGAACAACTCAGCCGTCCGTTGCCTTCATTTTCTGTAACGGCCACTCCGCCGATATCGGAAATGATAAAGTTGGCACCAGTAACACCCACTTCTGCCTGCACATACTTTTCACGCAATACTTTACGCGCTACCAGGGTCAGTTGTTCAGGTGTGGCTTTGGGATCTGTACCCAGTTTATGCGAAAACAAACGGGCCACATCCTCTTTGCTTTTATGCATGGCCGGTGTTACTATGTGATACGGCGGCTCGCCATCCAGCTGCTGAATATATTCACCTAAATCAGTTTCCACACTTTCAATCCCGTTTTTCTCCAGGAATGCATTGAGGTGAATTTCTTCTGTTACCATGCTCTTACTCTTCACCAGTGTCTTGCAGTTCTTCTCTTCGCATATTTTTTTAACGGCTTCCAGTGCCTCAGCCGCGTTTTCGGCCCAGATTACTTTGGCCCCGCGACGGGTGATGGCCGCTTCAAAATTCTCCAGCTCTTTATCCAGGTTTTCAATCGCTTTCCATTTGATATTCTTCGCCCGTTCACGGGCCAGGTGCAGTTCACTGAATTGCTGCTTGCCGGCCGGCACCACCGCATTGTATTTGCCGATATTAAAATTGATTTTACGGCGGTGGTCACGGTCCCCCGCCTTAATCGTGGCTTTCGCCATAAAATCTGCAAACCTTTCTTTACCCATACTGCGGTTATTTCTCTTTAAAATCAATTTCCTCCCAATCGCCCTTAGCTATGGAATCAAGGGCATTGTAAAATTCCTCCCCGTACTTCCGGATCAGGGGTTCTTTCAGAAACTGGTACACCGGAACTTTTAATTCCTCCCCGAGATTACAACCCGATTTACACAATACTTCACGTGGTTCATAATTCACCCGTTCATAGTCCCCGTTGGTACCTTTCTTAGCCGTTATCGGATACAAATGACAACTGATCGGTTTCTTCCAGCTGATTTTGCCTTCCCGGTACACCTGTTCAAACGCGCATTTAATGATACCGGCTTCATCATGAAAGGCAAAAACACAAATCCCCTTGTTGCTGCCAATGGTATTCGTCACCCAGCCAAATTCATCGTCTTTGGCAAAGAGTCCCGTTCTGTCAATTTCCCGGATCGCATCCGGGGGCAGCAGGTGTTTCACCTGGTCATATACTTCCCGGATGATCTGCATTTCCTCTTCTTCCACCGGCGCCCCGGCATCACCTTCTTCACAGCAGCCTCCTTTACATTTATTCAGGTCGCAGACAAAGCGCTTGTCCACCACATCCTCACTGATCAGAATATTGTCGATTACTATCAAGTGTAAAATTTTATACAAAGGTACACCATGCAGGTGATAACACCTGTCTCATGTTGGTGAGAACACCAACATGATGTAGCCAGTAGTTGGTGTTATCACCGACTACTCAGCATCCCCTTTCCCGAATATCTTCCGCCGGATATGATAACCCGCCAATGTCAGCCGGTTATGCGAGGTCAGGTAGTGCAGCACTTTATGCTCCAGCCAATGGTGCAACGGCACCAGGATGGCGGCCAGTGCGATCATAAACGCCAGGTCCTTCCAGGGTTCACCCTGGGTAATGGAGTAAATATTCTTTTTAAAGATCAGGAAGATGAATTCAAAGAACATCAGGAATACAAAGAAACCGACGGCCCTTATGACACCGGCCGACACTTTAAACATGCCGAGAATCACCATAGACACAAACAGACTGATGATACCAATCACAATGGCCAGGTATTGGATATTATTGCGTCTTTTTTTAATTTCTTCTGCTTCTTTCTGCGCTCTCATCAGCCGTTGTTGTTCATCATCCGCTTCCTCTTTCCTCATTTCATTTTCCCTTTTTAGGGTTTTGATACTATCCTTATACTGATAATAAAGCGCGTTGTATTTCCCTGATTCCTGTAAATTACCGGTTTTACTATACAAGGTATCCAGGTATTTGGCTGCTTTCTCCACGTTTTCCAGCCAGCCGTTCCGCTCACTGATATCCTTTACCTGGAGATAATGGCTGATTGCCATTTTATAATTGCCCGACTTGTTATAATAGGTAGCCAACTGGGCTATGAACCCCACTTTATTGTATTCATTGCCGCCGTTTTCAAACATCGGTCTTGCTTTTTCCAGCAGTATGCCGGCGGAGTCAAAACGGCCAAGTCCGGTATATACCACTCCATAAGCCTGGTCAATCACGGCCGACATTCCGAAATTGGTCAGGTATTTCTTAAGCTCGTTTCCTTCTTTTGAATTCAGGTAATTCAACGCTTTCTGCGGCTCATCCATACGGAGGTACTGATTGAGCAGACTCACATACCCGGGAATTTTCAATGTGGAAAATTTGAGGGAATCCGCCATCCGGATCGACCTTTCAAAATAACTGATGGCGATATCATAGTTCTTCTTTTTTGCAAATAGATTGCCCAGGTTATTGGTATAAATCACTTTCTGGTAAGGCACGTTCTTTTCCTTTATGGACTCCAGTATTTTATACGCCAGGGTTGTATAGTCAATTGCCTTGTCATAATCTTCTATATCAGCATAAAAGTCGGAAAGATAGAGATAGCAGTTCCGTATCAGGGGTGAATTTTTCAGCTCTTCCGCCAGCCGCAGACCATTGAGGTAGCTGCGCAGGGCCAGTATATTCTCGTTTTTGGCCTGGTATACCTGTCCGAATATGTTGAAGGATTCTGCCCGAAGGCTGTCGTTGGAGAGCGTAGCCGTAAGTGATGAAGCCTGGGTGATATAGGAAAAAGCCTTCTCTTTATCCGGTATCAGGAGATAAAACATAGCCAGGTGTTGCTGGGCTATTCCCGTTTCCTCTGTCAGCCTGTTCTGCCGGGCCAGTTCCAACGCTTTATTATAGAAACTGAGTGCCTTATCCGAATAGACTTTCTGACTGGCCATATAGGAACAACGTGTGCCATTGGACAAATAGGCTTTGAACATGTATTTCCGGTCGCGCGATTCCTCAGCCAATGTAATGAGCTGTGTTCCCGTTTCATCCGCCTGTTTGGGATTTACATTCATCAGCACCCGGCTCAGTTCTTCCATCAGGGGAAATTTCTGCTCCAGGGTAACTGCCTTGCCCATTGCCGCCCGCAATGAATCCACAGCCGCGGCTTCCTGGGCATACATAGAAACTGAAAACATACAGCATACCGCTGTTGCAAGGATATAGCGTTTAATAGTCATAGTTGTGACCTGTTAGTGATAACACCAACTGGATTATTTGTTGGGATAACACCAACAGGATTACTTGTTGGTGATAACACCAACAGGATTACTTGTTGGTGATAACACCAACAGGATTACTCGTTGGTGATAACACCAACAGGAGTAGTCCACCGCAGCGTATTGATCAGATGCAGCAGATCCTTTTTCAGAAACTCATTCACAATGCCCAGCGAATCTTCGTTGGGTACGGCATTGAAATAAAGTGCTCCCCTGAAAAAATGCCGGGTGGAATCGGTCAGGAAAAACTGGTTGGCGGTGGCGGTATTTCCTTTTAAAGAAAAGTATAAACCTTCCACCCCGTTGGGCGTCTGAATCAGACTGTCTTCAATACCGGTAGATACATCCACATTTTGTTTATACGCCATCTTAAATCCGTCCCTGACCAGAGAATCAAACACATTCTCCGCATTAATCGGTTTATAGCTTACATAAATGCGGCCGTCAAACCGGGGGAAATCGATATTGATCCACCAGTCACCCGCTTTGTCGTCAAAAAAAGTGGTATCCTTGATTACCCGGGCGTATTCCGGGTATTCAAACGTATAGGGATAACCGGGCTGGTTAAACTGCTTATATTTCTTTTCGGGGAAATCAATTTTAAAATAACCCTTCTTCTTCCCTGCGCTGTACTCGCTGTTGCAGGAAAGCAGTGCAAAAACAAACAAGGTCTGTACCAGTAAAAAAATGCTGAATCGGGAATTCATCCGTTTTATTGTTTCGGTTTAATGGTCACTTTTACCAGCTGGATCCGGTTGTTTTCCGCCTGCATGATGGCAAATTCAAAATCGCCGCAGGGCAATACCCAGTCCACGGTAGGCAGTTCGCCGGCCAGTTCCAGTACCAGTCCGGCCAGTGATTCGCTTTCGCCTTTTACGTGATCAAATGTATTCATCGGAATTTTCATAATCCGGCACATGTCATGGATCATGATTTTTCCTTCAAAAATATAATTGTAATCGTCGAGCTTATAGCTGTCGTTCTCCTCTTCGTCAAATTCATCGCGGATATCCCCGATCACTTCCTCCAGGATATCCTCCATCGTTACGATACCGCTGGTGCCGCCGAATTCATCCACTACAACGGCAAAGTGTATACGCTTTTGCTGAAACTCCCGGAGCAGGTCTTCAATCAGTTTGGTTTCCGGAACAAAATAGGGTTGCCGCATCAGGGCATGCCAGTCATAACCTTCTTCCTCGTTCAGGTAGGGAATCAGGTCCTTGGTATACAGGATACCCACCACTTCGTCCAGACTTTCCTTATATACCGGGAGACGGGAATAATGCAGTTCTTCCACCCGGCGCACGAGTTCCGCAAATCCGGCTTTATAGCTGATGCCGTTTACATAGAGCCGGCTGCGCATAATCTGGCGTACGGTGATGTTTCCGAATTTTACCACGCCTTTCATGATATTCTTTTCTTCCGGCGAAGCCTCCTCGTCCGTTTTTATATCAATGGCTTCATCCATTTCCTGCATTGTCAGTATTTCCGTTTTATCGGCGCCCAGTCCTTTCCCGATTCCATCCGCCAGTTTTACAATCCATTTACTCAGGCGGCGGAGCAACAGGTGCAGCCCTTCCACCAGGAATGACCAGTCATACGCAAAGCGGAGGTTATTCTGCGTAGCCCATACTTTGGGCAGTATGCGACCAAAGAAAACAAGACCCACAGCAATCACCACCACTTTTATCAGTAAGGTAAAAAAACCGCCGAGCTGATTCAGACCCGTTACTTCGGAAAGCAGGAAATTGGCCAGTACAATTATACTGATATTGATAAATGTACCGGCAATCAGCAGGGAGGCATAGACTTCTTTGGGTTCTTCCAGCAGTTCCACAATCCGCCTGGCCGAACCATGCTGTTTTGTTTTTAGCATGTTCAGGTCTTTTTTATTCAGTGAAAACAACGCTACTTCGGATCCTGAAATGGCAAAAGTGATCACCAGTAATACCGCCAGTGTTACTGATAAAAAAGCGGTTCCCTGCACATTAACGGACAGCAGGAAAAAAAGCAGATCGTGAGCGATTGAAAGAATATGCGGATGAATGCCCAATACAAGATTTTTAGGTTATTGGCTTTGCTGCGGTGTGCAGCCAGCATCAAGGACAGGATCCCTGTCATTGGTACCGGCAAAGGTATTGTATTTAGTGTTTATGGTTAAAAGGGAAGGTTGCCGGAAGAATCCCCCAGGGGCATATCATTCCCATCCATGCCTTCGGGTCCCTGGCCTTCTCCGCCGGGTCCGCCTTCCATCCGCTTATCCAGCATGATGAGATTGTCTCCCACTACTTCCGTGGCGAATTTGCGGTTGCCGTCTTTATCATCCCAACTACGGGTACGGAGACGGCCTTCAATATATACCAGGCTGCTTTTATGCAGGTATTTCTGTGCGAGTTCCGCCAGCCCTCTCCATAAAACTACAGTATGCCATTCCGTCTGGGATACCAGTTTACCGGTACGGTCTTTAAAAGTTTCCGTTGTAGCCAGGGGAAATTTCGCGACAGCAATATTCCCTTCCAGGTGCTGCACATCGGGATCTTTTCCCAGGTTTCCAATCAGCATGACTCGGTTTACGCCTCTCATACATTTTTCGTTTGGTTATAAAATCATCTGCGTGCGGCAATCGTCTTAAAGTTAAATCCTTTTTACAGGGGAAACAACAATTTCACTGTTTCCCGGTTCAATTTAACAAGTATCTGAATTAACAGGTATTATTTTTTTTCAAGATACTGATTGATAAGCCCGGGAAAGCTCAGTTCAGTGAGTTGCTTTTTCCTTACCCATCGCCAGTCACTTTCGCCAGGCGGCCGGCTATCCGTCTGCAATACACTGAAATAACCATAGACCTGCTGATGGGAAAGCAGTTGCCGGTATACCACCGGCGGATATGCTGCTATCACATTTGCAGTGCCCAGCCATGCGTTTAGTTCCAGGTAGCCGCCTTTTCTGCGGACAGGCGCTTTACGTAATTCCAGCATCGGGAACTCGTACAAATCCTGCCAGATATCTTTTTTATGTCGCTTACGTACAGCAATAAATCCATTATGCTCCAGGATAAAATACATAAACCACCTGTCCCGTACCCTTACTTTTTTGTTTTTCACCGGCAAATCCTGAACACGACCGGTGGTTAATGCCACGCAGTTCTTTTTCAGTTTACATTCCTCACATAAAGGAGCAACCGGCTTACATACCACAGCGCCAAAATCCATAATGGCCTGGTTATACTCACCGGGCATTCTTTTATCCAGCAAATCTTCTGCCAGCCGGGTAAAAAGCTTTTTTCCTGCAGTTGAATCGGTGGCTGTTTCAATACCAAAAAAACGGCTGAGTACTCTGAAAACATTTCCATCAACCACAGCATAGGGTAATTGAAAAGCAAAAGAGGCTATTGCGGCGGCGGTATACGGACCGATACCTTTCAGTTCAAGTATCTCTTCATATTGATCGGGGAATACCCCGTTTCTTTCCTTTGCAATAAAACGGGCGGTGGCCAACAGGTTCCGGCATCTCGAATAATATCCAAGTCCCTCCCAGCATTTAAAAACTTTTTCATCCGGCGCCTTGGTCAGTTGTTGTATATCCGGAAATAACTTAATAAACCGGTTATAATAATCCCAGCCTTGCTCCACTCTCGTTTGCTGTAAAATGATTTCACTGATCCAGATCCGGTAAGGGTCTTTCTCTCCTTTCCAGGGCATCTCCCGGGTGTTTTGCTCCCGGTTCCATTTCAGTAAACCACGTACAAAAGCCTTTTTCAAGGCAGAGGAAGGCATTATTTCCATGAAAAATGTGTATTTCGGCCGGTTTTGGGATTAAAGTTCCGGTATTTCGGGTTTCCGGCAGAAAAAGAAAGAAAAAAAATATTCCTATTTAGTTGACTATCATATAATTTTGTCATAAATTGGTCTTTGTAAACCAAATAAACCTATCAAAAATGAGAAAAGCCGACCTGGTAAATCAGATTTCTGAAAAAACAGGCATACCCAAGGTAGATGTGCTTGTTACTCTTGAAACTATGTTTAAAGAGGTAAAAGACACCCTTGCTGGTGGCGAGAATATCTACATTCGTGGATTTGGCAGTTTTATTACCAAGAAAAGAGCTGCAAAAATCGGACGTAATATCAAGAAGAACATTGCCGTTCATATTCCTGAACATTATATTCCTGCCTTTAAGCCTGCAAAAGAATTTGTTGCAGAGGTAAAAAAACTGAAAGAACCCAAGCCCGATAACGGTCCCGGGGAAGATGCGGAATAAACATCTCCGAAATATTCCCGGTATTATAACCGCTTATCAGGCCGTTTGAGGTACTTTTGCCTCCTGAAATTTTAGCTTTGTGAAGAAACCTCAATGGATCGCACTCACCGCGGCAGCTTTGCTGACCTTATTTATTTTTGTTTTTGCCAAAACAGTACCGGCACATAAGCCTGTGTCTGCAACGGCAAATGAGCAACACAGTGCGGATGACGGACATGATCATGGACCAGCCATAGCTCAAGTAACTATTGATAGTCTGTTAGTTACGGCTAAGAAAAACCTGAGCCAGGAACAGGTAACCCGGCTCAATGGCCTGGAAAATTCAATCACCCGTGGAGATGTTAAAAACCAGCAATTAGCTGTATTTCACCAGCTTTCACATTTCTGGCGCGATACCGCCCGGGTATTTGAACCCTATGCCTGGTATGAAGCGGAAGCAGCCAGATTGGAAAATTCCGAAAAAAGCCTGACCTTTGCAGCCCGCTTATTTTTAGATGACCTGCAAATGGATGAATCAGCGGGAAGAAGACAATGGAAAGCCTTACAGGCGAAAGATTTGTTTGAACGTTCTTTGACGATTAATCCGGATAACGATTCCGCTAAAGTTGGCCTGGGTGCAACATACCTTTTCGGAGGTATTTCTGCCAATCCGATGGAAGGAATCTCCAAAATCAGGGAAGTGGTGCAAAAAGACAGTACGAATATCTATGCACAACTGACATTGGTAAAAGGGTCCATGTTGTCCGGACAATTAGATAAAGCGATCAGCCGGCTCGAAACGGTTATCCGTATTGAACCTGGTAATATGGAGGCCCTGCTGCTGATGGCGGATCTGTACGAAAGACAAAATAATTTCAAAACGGCCATCAGCTGGTATGAGAAAAGTCTTTTGGTGATCAAACAGGCCGAGATCCGGCAGGCAGTAAGCCAGCGGATTGAAGACCTGAAAAAACGGGATAAGTAAAATTATTATAACACGTATTTAAATTATTTGAGTATGCCTTGTGGTAAAAAAAGGAAGCGTCATAAAATTGCGACGCATAAGCGTAAAAAAAGACTGAGAAAGAACCGTCATAAGAAGAGAAATAAGTAAGTTGACAGGTTTAAAAGTTTAAAAGGACCGAAGATCAGTTGATCGACGATACCTTTTAAACTTTTAAACTAATCAACTTTATTACTCTTATTCAGTTCACCGGTTGTTTCGCCGTATAATGTTTGCACCCCTCGCATTTAACCCGCAAATATCCTACAGGTACTATCAACCCCGCATTCCGTACGGAGGCCTGGCAACTGGTGTTTACAGCACTAAGGTGTTTCATTTATCCAGCTGTAATGAACAAAGAATTAATTATTAATGCGGCTCCTCAGGGCGTTGAAATCGCTTTGCTGGAGGATAAAAAGCTAGTAGAACTGCATAACGAAAAAACGGATGCACGTTTTGCTGTGGGCGACCTGTACCTGGGAAAAGTGAAAAAACTGATCCCCGGTCTGAATGCGGCATTTGTGGATGTGGGTTTTGAAAAAGACGCATTTCTGCATTATACCGATCTGAGTCCCTATGCCAAATCTCTCCTGAAGTTTACCAACCTCTGTATGCACGACAAGTCTGAACAGGGACTGGACTTCAGCAAATTCACGATTGAACCGGAGATTGTAAAAACCGGCAAGATCAATGAAGTATTGGGCGGCAAGCCGAATATTCTCGTACAGATTCTGAAAGAGCCCATCGCGGCCAAAGGCCCCCGGCTGAGCTGTGAAATCTCACTGCCCGGTCGTTTTGTGGTGCTTACCCCTTTCAATGATATCGTGGCGGTTTCCCGGAAGATCCACTCTTCTGAAGAAAGAAAACGGCTGCAAAAAATCGTGGAAGCGATCAAGTCAAAGAATTTTGGTGTGATCGTGCGTACCGCGGCAGAAGGCAAAAACACGGCCGAATTGCACGAAGATCTCTCCGCCCTGGTCGAAATGTGGAAGTCCATTCAGCAAAATCTGAAAGGGGCCTTGGCTCCTGCCAAGATCCTGAGTGAACAAACCAAAACAACCAGTATTCTCCGTGACCTGCTCAATGAAGATTTCAACCGCATCGTGGTAAACGATAAAAATATTTTTGCGGATACCAAGACCTATATTCAACGGATTGCCCCTGAGAAAGCGGATATCATTTCCTATTATCAGAATGGTGCTACCATTTTTGATTCATTTGGTATTACGAAACAGGTGAAGTCCTCTTTTGGAAAAACAGTAAACCTGAACAGCGGCGCCTATGTAATTATTGAACACACCGAAGCCCTGCATGTAATCGATGTAAACAGCGGGTATAAAAGCGTGAGCAATAACCAGGAGCAGAATGCACTTGAAACCAACCTGGAGGCAGCGGAAGAAATTGCCCGTCAGCTCCGGCTGCGTGACCTCGGCGGTATTATTGTGGTTGACTTTATTGATATGAAGCTGCCCGATAACAAGCGCAGGCTGGTCGAAAAAATGGAAGAGTTCATGAGTACCGACCGTGCCAAACACGCGGTACTCCCGATTTCGAAATTCGGCCTGATGCAGATCACGCGTCAGCGGATGAAACCGGAAGTGAATATCAATACGCAGGAAGTTTGTCCCAGTTGTAACGGTACCGGCAAAATCTCCTCTACCCTGCTGCTGGAAGATGAAATCGAAAAGAATTTAAGTTACCTGATCACACATAAAAACGGCAACCTGAAACTGGTTGTACACCCGATCCTCTATTCCTACCTGACCAAGGGCTGGCCATGGAGTACGAAAATGGCCAAATGGAAACGTAAATTTGGTCAGAAAACCAGACTGGAGCAGGATACCAATTACCACCTGACTGAATACAAATTCTTCGATAAGAATGATGAAGAGATTAAGATGAATTAAAAAGGCTTAAAATTTTTTGAAGGGCTGTTGCTGAAGAGTAACGGCCCTTTGGTTTAGAGAGGGAATGAGTAATGAGGAATCAGTAATGAGTAGCCCGGGAAGATTCGTTTATAGCAGATTCAGGCTGAGAGAGGGAATGAGTAATAAGTTGCTGCCCAGTACTGAAGTAAGTTTTGACTCAACCCGCTTTGAAAAAGCCTCAATACAGTAATGATACTTCCCCCTGTACTCATTACTCATTACTCATTACTCATTATTCATTATCCTCCCCCACAAAAAAGAGGCCGCCTTTTTCAAGACAGCCTCTTTCTTTTATTCATTGATCACGATTAGTAGCCTGCGTTCTGTACAATAGTACCGCGGGAGGCATCCACTTCTCTTTGCGGAATGGGGAATACCATCTTGTCGGCATTATAGGCAAACCCATCAGCACTGAGTTTCAGTCGCTTCAGATCAGCCGCAGCATGCCCTTCATGCGCCAGTTCCAGCTTTCTTTCAGCCAGAATATTGGCCAGGGTAACTGAGCCGAGAGAGGTAAGTCCTGCCCTGTTACGGATTCTGTTGACATCATTCAGTGGGCTGTCACCTGTTGATGTGCCGGCACGGGAATTCGCTTCGGCGCGTGTCAGGTACAATTCAGCCAGGCGGATAACCGGCAGTGCTTTATACTGCTGCTGCCATTTACCGCTGCGTGTATCACCGGCACCGCTGTAAAACAGGTCAAGACGGGCGTCTCCGCTGCTGTACAATGCGAGGTGACTGGCCTGGATGGATACGTCTCCGTCGCGTCCGCCGTATGTGGGAATTGACCAGAACAGATGCATGTTATTAGCACCGTCCTGCGCACTTACCTGTATGGCGAAGAGATACTCGGCTACATTGGACCCATTGTTGAAAGCAGCAGCATAAGAAGCCATCAGGCTTTTGCCATTGGCAGTAGCGACTGTAATCGCGCGGTTAGCCGCGTCTCTTGCATCCGGATAACGCTCCATCTGCAGGTACACACGGGAAAGCATGGCGGAAGCCGCTGCTTTAGTGGCATAAACCGTGTTGGTATTCGGCAACAGACTTTCTGCTTCAGTAAGATCGGCCAGTACCTGGGTATACACCTGCTCTACGGTACTGCGGGCCACATAAGAAGACTGATCAATACCACGTGTAGGGGTCAGTATTAATGGCACACCGGGATTTGAGGTTACAGCACCTGCGCTATACGGTTTGGCGAAAAGCTTTACCAGTTCAAAATATAACGCACCGCGTATAAAGAGGGCCTCGCCTTTCACACGGTTCTGATCCGCTGTAGCCACAACATTTACCGCACCCAGTATATTGTTGCAGATGTTGATATTGGTATACGCACTCAGCCAGGTATCGCGTACATAGCTGTTGGTGGTGAGCATGGATTTGAGCCATATTTCACGGGGCTGATTAAACGTACCTTCCCAACGGATCTCCCCGTTGGCGGCCAGTAATTCAGAAAAAAGAAACAGGTTGCCACCATAGAGGTTGCTGCTGCTTAATGCATCGTAAGCACCGTTCAGTACTTTTTTTACGTTGGCATCCGAACTGAGTGCTACTTCTTCCGCTACACTCTGCTGCGGCAGCAAGTCCAGCTTTTTGTCACAGGAAGTAAACAATACTCCCAGTGCTACACAGAATGAAATATATTTTTTCATAATTGAGTTCATTTAAAGGATTAGAATCCGAGGTTAATACCAAAAGTCAGGGATTTGATCTGGGGGGCTGCATAGAAATCACCACCCTGGTTACGGTTACCGGCACGGTAATCGGTATTCACTTCAGGATCCCATCCGGTATACTTGGTGAATGTGGCCAGATTAACCCCGGTCAGGTAAATGCGGGCCGAACGGATCTTCAGTTTATTCAGCAATTTGCTGTCCACGTTGTACGCCAGTGTGATGTTCTTCAAACGAACATAAGAAGCATCTTCCACATAGCGGCTGGACGCACCGATACCATTACCATATCCGAGACGCAGCTGGGGCACGTTGGTGATATCACCGGGCTTCTGCCAGCGGTTCACCTGATCCGCAGTCTGGTTATCAAACCAGTCAAAACTGGCAGACATAAACCCACCGGCACCATTCATTACCTGGTTGCCGAATACACCCTGGAACAATACAGACAGTTCAATGCCCTTGTAGCTGATATTGTTGTTCAGACCACCGATCCAGTCGGGATTAGGATTACCCACTACAAAATCACCGGCATCATTATAGTCATTGGTTGTATTCTTACCGTCAGGCAGGTAATATAAGGCGTCACCGTTGGCGGGATCCGCTCCGGCAAACTTAGGCCCGTAAAACACACCAATCGCTTCACCCACAATCAGGGAGTTCATATAACGGCCATCATTACCCGGAATAAGGGTCTGATCGCCATCGAGCTTGACAACTTTGTTGGTATTTTTTGAAAGGTTAAAGCTGGTGTTCCATTTGAACGCTTTAGTATTAACGTTTACGGAATTCAGCACAAACTCCACCCCTTTGTTCTGCATTGAACCGATATTGACCAACTGAGTGGCAAAACCGGAAGTTCCGGGAACGGGTACATTATAAATCAGGTCGCGGGTATCACGCACATAATAATCGATTTCACCGGAGATACGGTTATTAAACAAGCCGAAATCAATACCGATGTCTGTCTGTGCGGATTTTTCCCATCTCAGTTCGGGGTTAGCCAGCTGAGTGGGAACCAGTCCTGATATGTTATTGTACTTTGCAGCGCCCCAGAGACCGAGTTGCGCAAAATCACCAAAGCCCGCATCATTACCGGTTAAACCGTAACTGGCACGAAGTTTCAGGAAGCTGAGCCATTTTACCGTATTCAGGAAATTTTCCTGGGAAAGAATCCAGCCGGCAGAAGCAGCCGGGAAGAAACCATATTTTTTCTCTTTACCAAAGCGGGATGACCCGTCCACACGGCCACTCAGGGAGAGCAGGTATTTGTTCATCAGTTTATAGTTAGCCCGGGCAAAATAAGAAAGGATGGCTGATTCACTGGTTGACGTGGAACCGCCAGTTATACGGCCGGCACTCGCCAGTTTCTTCAGGGCATTCACCGGAAAATCTTCTCCGGATACAAAGGACTGGTCTGTGGTAAAGCTCTGAAATGACATACCCGCGGTAGCGTCAATGTCATGAATATTCTTTAGCACCTTTGTAAAGTTCAGGTAGTTGTTCGTATTATAGTTTACTCTTCTGAACCAGGTAGCTTCGCCGTATCCGTTGGTAGACTGTCCAATGATGGTACGGTTTCCAAAGAAGCGGTCATCACTCTGATTCTGTACATCCAGGCCAAACTCTGATTTGAATACCAGGGAAGGCATGAATTTATAATTAAAATAGAAACCACCGATATTACGGAACGTGGTTGACTCATAGCGGGAATCTTCCAGTTCAATCAACGGGTTATAGTACGTTGTTGTGGGACGATCATAATATACTCCCTGCAGGTTTCTTACCGGCGTAACGGGAGCCAACGCTACTATCTGCATTGGTGTATAAAATTCATTATCGTCCGCTACCCGATTGGCAATTGTACGGGCCAAACTCATATTGAAACCGATTTTTACCCTGTTACTGGCATCATGATCCAGGTTGAAACGGGCCGATAAACGCTGGAAATTATTTCCAAACAGAATACCATCCTGATCATTAAAGCCACCACTGATGAAGAAACGGGTTTTATCAGAACCGCCGGCGGCACTGATGTCCACCAGTTTTGTTTTCGCGTCTTCCTGGAAAGCCAGTTTCTCCCAGTTTGTATTTGTTTCCAATGTTTTCCAGTTGGAGTGTCCGGAATAACGGGTCAGCCTGTTCTCTGCGAACTCCAGCCATGAACCTCCATATTGAGCCGGATCCAACGGATCAATTCCTTCAATAACATCGCTGTTGATAGCTGCTTCACGTAACAGGTCCACATACTGTTTTGCATCCAGGAAATTACGGTAACCGGTAGGCTTGTTGGTCCCATACTGGAAGTTTACATTCATGGTTGTTTTTCCGGCACGACCTTTTTTGGTAGTGATCAGCACCACACCGTTGGCCGCACGAGAACCATAGATGGCTGCCGCAGAAGCATCCTTCAGGATATCAAATGTCTCAATATCATTAAAATTGATATCGGCCAGTGAATTACCGGAATTCGGGTCTGAGTTGATCGGTACTCCATCTACCACATATAAAGGGGTATTGGAAGCACCGATTGAACCGGAACCACGGATACGCACTTTAATGCCTTCTCCAACTTTACCACTTTGTGATTCCACAAACACACCAGCGGCACGGCCCTGAATGGCTTGTGTAAAGTTGGCAACCGGTGTATTGGCTACTTCAGCTCCCTTGATCCGGGCAATATTGCCGGTCAGGTCCTTCTTAATCTTGGTACCATAGCCCACTACGATAACCTCATCCATACTTCTGGAATCGCCGGCTTTCAGTGAAATACTCAACGGGGCACCAGTTACGGCTACTTCCACAGATTCAAATCCGATAGCGGAGATAACCAATGTCTTTGTTGCCGCATCCACTGTAAGCTTAAACGTTCCATCGGCTTCAGTTGCTGTGCCTGTTCTGGAACCTTTAGCAGTTACGGAAACATTTGCTAACGGGGCGCCGCCCGCATCGGTAACCTTTCCGGTTACGTCCCTGGTCTGAGCTGAGATGATCTGTGCTGCAAAAAGCACAAATCCCAGCAAGAGCAGTCTAATTTTACTCATGTTGTTGGTTTTTAGAAATATAAGAAGGGATAAATATATGTTAACCTTGCCTTAACAAAACAAAAAAACCCTGCAGATCGCTGCATGGTTTTTAAAATTGACTCAGATCAATAGCCGGTTGACTACTCCCTGTCCCGGCTATTCATAAATATCATAATATATTGAATCAGTTGAACTACTGCTGCCAATGCTGCTACCACATAAGTAGTTGCCGCCCACTTCAACGCATCCTTTGCTTTGGGAAATTCGTTGACATTGGTAATATTCGTTTGTTGTAGCCAGGCAAGGGCCCTTTTGCTCGCATCAAACTCCACAGGCAAGGTTACCAGGGTAAAAAGCACCGTGATACTCATTACGATGATACCAATCAGCAATACTGTAGGATTATTGGTGGAAGCCAGAATCACTATCCCTGCCAGTAAAATCCAGTTAACCAGCATCGAACTGAATTGCACCGCCGGTACCATTTTACTTCTGAACATAAGGGGGCCGTACTGTGTGGCATGTTGTACGGCATGGCCACATTCATGAGCCGCCACAGCAGCCGCAGAAATACTGGTTCCATTATATACTTCCGGACTCAGGTTCACCGTACGGTTGACCGGATTATAGTGATCGCTTAAAAAACCCTGAACAGATGTAACTTTTACATCATATATTCCACTCTCCCTGAGCATTTTTTCCGCTATTTCACGGCCGGAAAGTCCGCTGGCCAGCCCTGTTTTGCTGTACTTCGTGAACTTGCTTTTCAGTACGGCCGAGACCAGAAAACTGATCCCCATAAACAAAAGTGATACAAAAAAAATCTCGTTTGTCATGTCTTTGTTGTTGATTAATTGTGTACTTAAATAACAAATTTGCGACCATTTGGATCGATGCGGTTTTTTCACGTCTTTTTGTCATTCTGCCTCTTGATATCGATTGTTAAAAAATATTTTCAGGGTTCAGACCCTTCCTGAAAACAAGATTTTAAGTCATTGCTATTCAGCTATTTACAAATTAAACAGGCTTGATTCTCAAGGACTTTTAAACAGGCTGACAGGCTGATTTTTAAGCCAATTGCAGCAAAAATTTATTTTGAAATGTGGGGCATAATTGTAACTTAGCAACAGAATTTAATGGGTTAGTAAGTAAGAGGGCCGGTCGTCAGATCGGCCCTTTTTACTTTTTACTGGTTCCTTCGTTTTCCCTTCCATTTTAGTTTTTCTTTTTCCCGATTTACGATCGTTTTTTTATTCAGCCACATCATGATTGCTGATGAACTGCGCTGCAATCCGCAAATGGATTATTTTTATCGCATGAGTAAAGTAAAGACCTCATTTTTCTGTCAGCATTGCGGTCATGAAAGTGTGAAATGGGTGGGACAATGTCCTTCCTGCGGACAGTGGAATACATTCGTGGAAGAATTGATTCAGAAAGACACGGATAAAAAAAATCCGGGATGGAAAGAGTACAACAATGATAAAGTTTCAGGGAAAGTTGTTGCGCTGAGTGAAATAAAGAGTAATGAGGAAAGAAGATTGCCAACCGCGGATACAGAACTGAATCGCGTGCTTGGCGGCGGAGTGGTACCCGGCAGCCTGGTCCTGGTAGCTGGTGAACCCGGCATTGGTAAATCGACACTCTTTTTGCAAAACGGACTTTGGCTGAAAGATGTCCGTGTACTTTATATCAGCGGAGAAGAAAGTGAACAGCAACTGAAAATGCGCGCCGACCGGCTGGGATTAAAGAATGAACATTTTTATCTGCTTACGGAAACATCCACGCAAACCATTTTCCAGGAAATAAAAAAACTGAAACCCCAACTGGTGATCGTGGATTCGATACAGACATTACAAACAGCGCATATTGAATCATCACCCGGCAGTGTATCACAGATACGGGAATGTACCGCCGAGTTTCAGCGCTTTGCCAAAGAAACCAATACACCCGTATTTCTCATTGGGCATATCACTAAAGACGGCAGTATCGCCGGTCCGAAAATTCTTGAACACATGGTGGATACGGTACTTCAGTTTGAGGGTGACCGCCACTATGCGTACCGGATACTACGTACTTTAAAAAACCGGTTTGGCAGTACGGCTGAACTGGGCATTTATGAAATGACGGATACGGGCATGCGGGGCGTATTAAACCCCAGCGAAATACTCATTACCCAGAAAGAGGATCAGCTCAGCGGTATCGCCATCGCGGCTACTATTGAAGGTATGCGCCCCTTACTGATCGAAGTACAGGCCCTGGTTACCCAATCCGTTTACGGCACACCACAACGTACGGTTAGCGGATTTGATCTGCGCCGTCTGCAATTGCTGCTGGCTGTACTGGAAAAAAGAGGCGGCTTCCATTTCGGCATGAAAGATGTCTTCCTCAATATTGCCGGCGGTATTAAAGTAGAAGATCCTTCCATCGATCTGGCCGTACTTTGTGCCATGCTTTCTTCGTATGAAGATGTAACCCTGCCGCAACATATCTGCTTTGCCGGCGAAGTGGGATTGAGCGGAGAGATCCGTGCGGTGAACCGCATTGAACAACGGATCGCGGAAGCGGAGAAACTGGGCTTTGAAAAAATTATTGTGTCCAAATACAACCTTGGCAACCGCCAGGCAGGACAAAAAGGAGCGGCCGGGCAGAAATTTAATATTGAAGTGGTAACAATGGGACGTGTGGAGGAGGTATACCGGTATTTATTCTGATCCGTTTCTTAGATTTACGGGAATTAAACTTTATCCCGATGATCTTTCTGAAAGAAATGAAGGACGCCCTCCTTCACCTGCTCTTTCCGCATACCTGTACTGGTTGCGGCAGTGATAATCTTCCGTTACACTCGACCCTTTGCCTGCATTGCCTGCACGCGTTACCTGAAACTTTTTTTGCTTCTTTGCCCGGCAATCCGGCTGAGAAAATTTTCCTCGGCCGTTTACCGCTGCAGGCAGCAAGTGCGCAGTATTATTTTACCAAAGCCTCATTGGTGCAGCACCTGATGCACCAGCTGAAATACAAAGGCAACCGTGACCTTGGATATCAGCTGGGACGGCTGATGGGCGAACAACTGCTTTCCTCCGGTCGTTTTCCCGTACATGCATTGATCCCCCTCCCTTTGTATCCGGCCAAAGAAAAGCGCAGGGGCTTTAACCAGGCTACCGTCCTTTGTGAAGGCATGGCGGAAGCCATGCATATACCCGTCTTATCTGAGGCGGTACAACGACCGGAACATACCGAAACACAAACCAAAAAAGGAAGGGTGGAACGATGGATAAACATGGAAGGAAAATTTATTGTGGCACGACCGGAACAGTTGCAGCATCAACATGTACTGCTGGTGGATGATGTGGTAACGACCGGTGCCACACTGGAATCCTGCGGCAGCGAATTGCTGCAGGTACCGGGTCTGCAGCTCTCACTGGCAACCTTATGTATTGCCGCTCGTTAATATCATTTTCATGACTTATTTTTGATAACAATGAAGTATACCGGCATCCTGACCATATCCCTGCTGCTCTTTCTTTTCTCCTGCAAGAAGGATGCGTTTATTACATCCCCCGATGCGCGGCTTACGCTCAGCAGTGATACATTGAAATATGACACGGTATTTGTGAGCACCGGTTCCACTTACCGGAGCTTTACCATTATCAATGATAATAAGCAGCGGTTGCGGCTGAGTTCACTGAAACTGACAGGTGGCACAGCCTCCGTTTTTAAAATGAATGTGGACGGAGTACCCGGTACCACATTCAGCAACCTGGAGATTGAGGCCAACGACAGTCTCTTTGTATTTGTACAGGTAAATGTAAATCCCAATGCGGCCAGTCTGCCATTTGTACTGCGCGACAGTATTGAAATCAGTTACAACGGAAATACGAGGCAGGTACAACTCGAAGCCTGGGGAAAGAACGCGCATTTCCTCCGGGATAAAGTACTGCTCAGTAATGAAACATGGAACAATGATCTGCCCTATGTAATATTGGGCTCATTGTATGTACCCGATGGAATAACGCTCACTATTAATAAAGGCTGCCGCGTATATATGCATGCCGACGCACCGGTAATAGTAGACGGCACCCTGCAGGTAAACGGATTAAAAGATACGGCTGACCGGGTTTATTTTACGGGTGACAGAATGGATGTTCCGTACAACAGTTATCCGGCCAGCTGGCCCGGCCTGTTTTTCCTGGATAATGCCAAAGACAATGTACTGAACTATGCCGTGATTAAAAATGCCTACCAGGCAATAGGTATCCGTAATCCATCCACCAACAGTAATCCCAAGCTGATCCTGAATGAATGTATTATTGATAATGCCTGGGATGCAGGTATTATTTCGCTGAACAGCAGTATCCGTGCACGCAACTGCATGGTGAGTAATTGCGGAAAAAATCTGTACCTGATTCAGGGAGGCCAGTATCAGTTTACCCATTGCACGGTGGTAACCTATGCCAACCGGTATTTCGAACACAAAGAACCGGTACTCACCGTTTCCAATACGGGCAGCACCGGCAGCCATCCACTGGATGCCGTATTCCGCAATTGTATTTTCTGGGGTGAGAATGGAATCGTAACAGATGAAGTATTGGTACAGAAAGAAGGCAGCGGCAGTTTCCAGGTAAACTTCGATTATAATCTCTGGAAAGTACAAACGGCTCCGGCCAATTGCACCATCACCCAGGTGATTAATAACCAATCTCCTTTATTTGACAGTGTCAGTACTGCGGACAATTTTTATAACTTCCGTTTAAAGAACGGATCCCCGGCACTCAACAAAGGCGTTAATGCCGCTGTAATCACAGACTTAGACGGCAGACCCCGTCCTGTCGGACTACCCGACCTCGGTTGTTTTGAGCAACAATAAGGAAACCTTTTATCCTAAAAGCCCGATCAGAGAACCAGGCGGCGTTATTTTTGTTATTCATCTTATAAACAAGAAATTTCATGAAAACACTGGTATTATCCTTGCTGCTTGCAGGCGCACTCACAGCCGGATCCATTTATGAATTTAAAGTGGCCGGATTGGACGGCAAAGACATTGACCTGTCCGCCTATAAAGGGAAAAAGATCCTGATAGTAAATACGGCCTCCAAATGCGGACTTACCCCGCAATATGAAGGACTGGAAAAATTATATAGTCAGTACAAAAACAAACTGGTCATCATCGGTTTCCCGGCTAATAATTTTGCCGGTCAGGAACCATTGTCCAATGAAGAGATCGGCGAGTTTTGTAAAAAAAATTATGGAGTCAGTTTTCCGATGGCAGAAAAGATTTCCGTTAAAGGAGATGACACCCATGCGCTCTACAAATACCTGAAAGAACAGGCCGCTGCCAAGGGAATGGCGGATCCTGTAACCTGGAATTTCGGCAAGTTTCTCATCAATGAAAAAGGCGAACTGGTTGCCACTTTCTCCCCGAAGACCGCGCCGATGAGTGAAGAAATTTTAAAATACCTGAATTAAGAAGCCAGACGAGGATTATAGGTTAGAAAGAAAGACCTGTACCATGTGGTGCAGGTTTTTTTTGGTAATTGAGCATTGTATTTCTTAGTTACAAAATGTTCAATATTCAATGCTCAATGCTCAAATTTCAATAGTTGAACCCCTTCGGGGTTCCAGGGGCCGTGGGGGCACGCATACCCCGGGTTTCACCCGGGGTTCGGCATCGTTATCGCCTCTGCAACCCCAACGGGGTTGAACTATTTGATATTGCCATCAACATAAGATAAATAAAAAGGATCTGATTATATTTTGTGTTTTAAGAATTCTATCAAACTTAAAACGTTGGATGAACGATATAAAACCTCCCCTTTATTGTTAACTACTATATAATTCGGAAAAGAATCTGCGCCTAATAATGACGCCGTTTCAGCATCAATCCGCCAGTCCCTCCCGGGAATATTTTTTGACCGGAGATACTTATACATAGATTCACGTGTATCCCCCACGTTTAACCAATAAAAAGGGATGACACCCTCATATAGAGCCATAAGATTATTCAGGTATGGTTCCTGGGTATGACAGCCAATACACCAGGAGCCCCATACATAAATTACAAAATGCTTCGGCTTTCCCTCAGCTACAAATGTTTGTTTATTACCCAGGCTGTCATTATATCTAAACACGGGTATCCTGTCAATAGTATCCGCCGGCACATTCAGTTTTTTTAATTTTACAAACTCACCTCTCCGACCTATTTTATTTAGTTTATAAACTGTATTCGACACCGTTAAATGCATCCCTCTCCTCACATTCCGGGAATGCAATGGATTATTATAAATGCTGACATTGCTGGCAGTGTCCCCGGCAAATACTTTATCCCATTTACGGTAATACCATCCATTATGATTTACGTCAGCCAGTTTAATCAATTGCCCTCCTGGTAAATGAATTTTACGGAGATAAAGGGAACTCTCTTGAATTATATAATTTGGCGGTAGTAAATTTTTCCACTTTGTGCTAAATAACCTATAGAGCAAATTATTTATGGTATCGGGATTGTCATCAATGTATCGTAACCGGTAATTTAGTACCGCCTTTTTATCATACTGATTCCTCAATGCTACCTGAAACCAGTCTCCTTTTTTGAAATTTATGGGATTGTCATCACTAAAATCAGCATTCCCATTCAGGTCAGGCAAAAACTGCAGACTGTCTTTTCCAAAACCGCATAACAGATAAAAAACAGAATGCCTGGTCTTTTTTTTCTTCAACCCGGTGAAATAAAGAAAACCCCATGCAGTCTTTTGCTGAAAAAAAGAATCTGGAATGGTAAAGGCAAATGCCTTTACATCATTACGGAGAGTATCCGCTGTCAATAAACGTGGATAAAAAGCCGTATAGTTATCCGGACGATCCGGGAAAAATTCTTTTTCTGCCGGGAATTTTTGTAGACGTTGCTCCGTATTGCAGGCGGAAACTACAAGAATATTTAGTAAAAGAAAAAGATGAATTTTCATTTACTAAATCTAATAATTTTCGACTGGCTAAACCTTATTTTTGCCTTTTATGCCATTCTCACAAATCATAGGACAATCCGCCGTCAAACAGCAACTCGCTGAACTGTTACAACATAACCGGCTGAGCCATGCCCTGTTGTTTCTCGGCAAAGAAGGCAGTGGTGCCCTGCCCCTGGCCCTGGCCTTTGCGCAATATGTGGTATGTGAGAAGGCCAACCCAAAGAAAACCGTAACTGCCCCGGGTCCCTCCCTCTTCGGTGAAGATGTTACAGAGAGTGCACCCACTCACCACTCACCACTCACCACTGATTCCTGCGGCACCTGCCCCGCCTGTCTGAAAGCGCAACAGCTGGTACATCCGGATATTCATTTCTCCTATCCTACCGTGACGAAAAAGGCCGGGGAGAAACCAATTGCCACCGATTTTATTACCGACTGGCGGGAGTTTATTAAACTCAACCCTTATGGTAATCTGTTTGACTGGATCGAGATGATCAAGGAAAAAGAAAACAGCCAGGGCAAGATCACCGCGCGAGAATGTGATGAGATCATCAAAAAATTAAGCCTGAAGAGCTTTGAAAGCGAATACAAGATACTGGTGATGTGGATGCCCGAAGAGCTGGATAAGGAAGGCAATAAACTCCTGAAAATTATTGAAGAGCCGCCGGCCAATACTTTATTTATCCTCGTTGCAGAAAATGAAGAAGCCGTACTGCCTACCATTCTTAGCCGTTGCCAGCTGGTGAAAATTCCGGCACTCGAAAACAGCGATATAGAGGAAGCCCTGATCAGTCGCAATAAAACGGAACCGGCCATTGCCCGCCAGGTTGCCAGTGTAAGTGAGGGGAATTACCGGGAAGCATTGCAGCTGGTACAACATGCCGAAGAAGACTGGCAGGGGCTGCTCCGGGAATGGCTGAATGCCATGCTGAAAGGAGGCCCTGTGGCCCAGACCAAATGGGTTGAGGAGATCAGCCGGCTGGGCAGGGAAAAACAGAAACAATTTCTCCGGTATTTTAATCACCTGCTGGAACAAGCCATTCATTACCGGATCCAGGGCGAAGCCCTCAATATCGGGGAAAAAGAAAAGGATTTTGCCGCCCGGCTCAACAAGTTCGCCTCCATTGAGCAACAGGAAGCCATTATTGAGGAACTGGACCGGGCCAGTTATTTTATCGAACGCAACGCCCATGGCAAAATGCTCTTCCATGCCCTGACCATTAAACTATACCATATAATTCAGGATAAGGTTGTATTTTTGATAGAGTGAGCACGGAGAGTGGAGAGAGGAGAATAGAAAGTGGGAAATACAAAAACAGGTAAAGCCCTGGGTTACAAGTTGGTTAAGTATCTTATTTCATCTTATATAGTTTTTTAAATAGCTGATAAACAGTTTGTTGCCATAAACTATATACCTGCTTGTAACCTGGTTACGATATTCCCCTTTTTGACTTTTTTAATTTTTAATTGTTACCGGAGTAATTCCGGAATTATAAGCTTTATGGGTTGTACAGGTTGCAGTACGGATACCGGCGGAAAGCCGAATGGATGTAAGAGCAACGGCGGATGCAGTTCCGGCGGTTGTAACCGCATGAATGCGCATGACTGGCTGCGGAATCTGCCGATGGCAGATTTTGACAGCGCCTGCAAAGTAATTGAAGTCAGTTTCAGCCAGGGTACCCGTAAAGATTTTTTCCGCAATCCTACATTACAGCCTTTTGAGAAAGGAGACCTGATTGCCGTGGAGGGTGTAAGCGGATTTGACCTGGGTGAAGTATCCCTGACCGGGGAGATTGTTCGTTTACAGATGAAGAAACGGAATGTGAAAGAGGACAATCCCGAAATGAAAAAAGTATTGCGCCGGGCCACCGACCGCGATATTGATTTATGGAAACAGAATAAAGCCCGTGAACCGGAAGCGGTAATCCGCAGCCGGGCTATTGCCAAGCAGCTCAGGCTGGATATGAAAATAAGCCAGGTGGAGATGCAGGCCGACGGACGCAAAGCCACTTTCTTTTACATTGCCGATGGCCGGGTGGACTTCCGTGAACTGATCAAAGTATATGCTTCAGAATTCAAAGTAAAAGTGGAAATGCGCCAGATCGGTGCCCGGCAGGAAGCGGGTAAAGTAGGCGGTATCGGCAGTTGTGGCCGTGAACTTTGCTGCAGTACCTGGCTCACAGAATTTAAATCGGTGAATACGGCTGCGGCCCGTTACCAGAATCTTTCCATTAATCAGACCAAACTGAGTGGACAGTGCGGCCGGCTGAAATGTTGTCTCAACTACGAACTCGATACATATCTTGACGCTCTGCAATCATTCCCCGATAACTGTGATGTATTGCAGGTAGCCAAGGGCAATGCCTTCCTCATCAAGAAGGATATTTTCAAGAACCTGATGTGGTATACATTACCCGACAGCAACAAGCAATACCCGCTCTCCATTGAACGGGTGCAAAAAATTAAATCGCTGAACAGACAGGGTATTACCCCGGATGAACTGGAACCCGTAGATGTAACCGGTAAACAGAAAGAAGCCGAACCGGAGATGGTGGAACTGGTGGGTCAGATCAGTCTGCGTACACTGGAAAAAGCCGAGAAGAAAAAGAAACAACAACAACAGCAGCAACGCCAGCAACGACCACAGCAGCGACAAGGCGGACAGCAGCAGGGAGGACAAGGACAGCAGGGCGGCGGACAACAGAACCGCGGACAACAGGGTGGTGGTCAGCAACGCGGTCAACAGAACCGGGGACAACAAGGAGGCGGACAGCAACGCGGACAGCAAAACCGGGGTCAACAAGGAGGCGGACAGCAACGCGGACAACAAAACAAGAACCAGCAACGGCCCAATAACCCCAACCGGAATCAGGGAGGACAGGAAAATCAGCAACGGCCCAACAATCCGAATACCGGAGGGGAAAAACAACCCGGACAATAATGTGAACGACAATTTTATTAATACGGACCCGGCTTAAAACCGGGTCTTTTTTTATTCCCCCTGCTAACACCTCATAAGAACAGCTATCCTCAAAATCGGATTTTATTAACCTGTAGTTACTTCAGGCTTAATAACCGCAGAGAACGCGGAGTACGCGGAGACACTTCTTATCAGCTAATCGTTTAAAGACAACTGATACGATAAAACTTATTAAATTGGCGGAACTGAAGACATGTTACTCGACACCAATCGCCCTGTATAAAGCATCCTGAATTTTGCCACGAATCATCAACTGGGAGAGTTTATTATTATCCCGCGTAGGAGAAACGCGGTTGGAGAGGAAAACGTATACAAGGTCATATTGCGGGTCCACCCATACACAGGTACCGGTAAAGCCGGTATGGCCGTAGGTGGATGGAGATGATAATTGTGCGGGGTACGGATCCTTCCGCAACTGGTTATCTTTTTCGGGTTTATCAAAACCGAGTCCGCGGCGGCTGATTTTGCTGTTATAGGCGGTAAATAATTTAACGGTAGCCGGTGTCAAATACTTTTCTCCGTTCAGTGTACCATTATTCAGCAACATCTGGTACAGCAGCGACAAATCATAAGCATTGGAAAAAAGTCCGGCATGCCCCGCCACACCGCCAAACATGGAAGCGCCTTCATCATGTACATCACCCCTGATAGACTGCTGCCGGAAATAATTGTCTTTCTCCGTTGGCACCAGGCATTCAACCGGAAACCGGTTACGCGGACTGAAGCCGGTGGAATACATTCCCATTTTATTATAAAAGGTTTTCCGGGTATACTGATCCAGGCTCAACCCGCTGATTTCCTCCACTATTTTTCCAAGAAAAATAAAATCATTATCACTGTACACATATTTATCCGCCGGACCAAGCGGACTTTTCACAATGCGCCGCAGTAAGGTATCTTCCCAGTCATCCCGCAGGTAAAAATTTTCCGCCACCCTGACACCGTAACCTTTTTGTGCTTTCACCTGGTAAAAACCGGCTTTGGGCTGACCATTGCCATTCAGTGTTTCTTTATAAAAAGCGATAAAGGGTACCAGTCCTGCCTGATGTAACAAAATATCCCGGATTTTCAGGGATTCTTTATCACTCCCCTTAACCCAGGGAAGATAATCACCCAGTGTTCCATCGAGTTTCACCTTGCCTTCTTCATACAGTTTCATAATGGAAACCGTGGTTGCTGAAATTTTTGTTACCGAAGCCAGGTCAAAAATGCTTTCGGGGCTCATGACCGGGGAAGCGGGATCAAACTCATAATGACCGAACGATTTGTGATAAATAATTTCCCCTTTATGCGCCGCCAGTACCACGCAACCGGGGAAAGCTTTTTGGGCAATCGCGTCAAGTGCGATGGAATCCACTTTATCCAGCGCTGTACGGATATCCATTGGCGTTAGTTGCTGTGTTGCCTGTACAATTCCTTCGCCGTATTTATACTGACAGACGGTAACCGGCAATTTTCCCTTTGCTGTACTTTTTCCCGTCAGTACGTCAGCCGCTACGTCCTGTGTGATTTCATCATCCTGGTAACAGGCTACCAGCGTATAGGCGTCACAGAAATTTTTGGTGGCCAGCACATTGCCAAACGTGAATGTAATCGTCTTTATAAAATTCAGTCCTTTATAAAGTTTCAGCGCGGCCGCCGTCATTCCGAAGTTATCCATGGGTTTATTGGAAAAATTGTGCACCCCGATCACAATGGCATCATAGCTGCCGTCTTTCGGAAGAGCATTCAGTATGGAATCAGCTTTGGCCGGACTGTCCTTATAAGAGAATAAGAAAACATCGGCACCCAGTTCATCTTTCAGCCTTTTGCCAAAGGTTGAAAGCTCCCGTGTACCTATTCCCACATAGGCGATTTTTTTCTGTGTGGTTGTCAGTGGAATCTGCGCATAATCGGTGCGGGAGGCCTTGGAGCCCGCCTGCGACAATAAAGTAATCCCCTGTTGGGCCACTTCCCTGCGGATAGCATCCGTTTTTGCATTGATATCCTCCAGCAGGTTATTGGTATCAATGGGCTTCATTTTATTCAGGCCTAACTGGTATTTGGAAGCGAGGACTTTACGGACTTTACTGTAAATGTTTTCCCAGGTCAGTCTGTTATCCGCAATGGCTTTTTTAATCGCCGCAATAGATTCAGCCACGCTCTCCGGAAGACATAGCATATCGTTTCCGGCAATAATGGCTTCCACGGAAATGGTGCCACCGGGAAAATATTTGGCCACCCCTTTCATTTCCAATGCATCGGTAAAAGTGAGACCGTTATAATGCAGACTGTTGCGGAGCAGATCGGTTACATTCCGTTTAGAAATGGAAGTAGCCTTATTTGCCGTATTATCAATAGCGGGTATGTACAGGTGGGCAATCATCACACTGCCAACGCCCTCATCAAATATCGCTTTGAAGGGATAGAGTTCCAGCGAATCCAGCTGTTCCATGCTTTTATTGATCACGGGCAGATCATAATGCGAATCCACATCCACATCGCCGTGACCGGGAAAGTGTTTGGCACAGGCCATGATACCCGCATCCTGCATGCCTTTCATATACGCCACACCGAATGAAGCTACTTTATGTTTGTCCTCACCAAAAGAACGATAACCGATAACCGGGTTATTGGGATTGTTATTTACATCCACAACCGGCGCATAGTTTACATGCACCCCGATCCGTTTACATTGTTCTCCAACGGCCAGTCCCATCCGGTATACCAGGTTTTCATCTTTTACCGCACCGATTGTCAGTTGATAGGGGAATTTAATTACGCTGTCGAGGCGCATCCCGAGTCCCCATTCCCCGTCAATAGTCACCATCAGCGGTGTTTGAGCTATTTGCTGGTACTGATTGGTCAGGTTGGCCTGGCGAACCGGTCCGCCCTGGAAAAAGCAAAGCGCCCCTACATTATACTTTTTAATGTCATCGGTTACTTTGGCCACATGGTCGGCACCGAGATTGGAATGTGCCCGGATCACCATCATCTGGGCAATCCGCTGGTCATCGGTAAGAGAGTTGAACACACTGTCCACCCATTGCGCTTTGTTCAGTTTGCTGGAATACTGGGTTTTTCCCACCAGGGGCAGCAGGGCAAAGACAAGCAGGAACGGCTTAAAAATCCGCATGGTTACATTAGTTAATATGAGTGAAATAAGAGCTTTTAAAATTAACTGTTTTGGGGCAATAGCGGCCTGAATGCTTCCTTAAAAATGAAATGGTTATTTTTGACGGCTAAACCGGATTTTGTGCCAGATAAGATTACACTGTTACCAGACAATATTGCCAACCAGATAGCGGCGGGAGAAGTGATTCAGCGCCCCGGCAGTGCCGTAAAGGAACTGCTGGAAAATGCGGTGGACGCCGGTGCCACGGAGATCAGGCTCATCATCAGCGATGCGGGAAAGGCCCTGGTACAGGTAATTGATAATGGCAGCGGGATGAGCGAAACCGATGCCCGGATGTGTTTTGAACGACACGCCACTTCCAAGATCCGGAATATTGAAGACCTCTTTCATATCCGTACTATGGGATTCCGGGGAGAAGCACTGGCCTCCATTGCGGCAGTAGCACAGGTGGAATTAAAAACCAAAAGAGCGGAAGACGAAGCCGGAACTTTTATAGAAGTGGATAACAGTGTGGTGCGCAAGCAGGAACCCGTTGCGGCACCTACTGGAACCAGTTTTGCCATGAAGAATTTATTCTTCAATGTACCTGCCCGCCGGAATTTCCTGAAAAGCAATGCAGCGGAAACAAGACATATCGTGGATGAGTTTACCCGGGTAGCCCTGGCCTTCCCGGAAATTCTGTTTACCCTGACTGCCAATAACCAGCAGTTGTTTCACCTGGAAGCCGGCAGTTTAAAACAACGGATTGTCCAGTTACTGGGATCCAACTACAACGCGAAACTGGTAACCGTAAAAGAGGAGACCGATTACATGAATATCTACGGTTTTGTGGGCAAACCCGAAACCGCTAAAAAAACCAGGGGCGATCAGTATTTTTTTGTCAATAACCGGTTTATCAGAAGCGGCTATCTCAATCATGCCGTGATGAATGCTTACCAGGAAATGATTCCGTCTGACAGTTACCCGATGTACGTTTTGTTTATTGATCTTGATCCTGCCGTTGTGGATGTAAACGTACATCCGACCAAACAGGAAATTAAATTTGAAGACGAGAAAATCATCTATGCCTTTGTACAGTCTGCCGTAAGACATGCGCTGGCCCAGTTCAGCGTTACACCCACACTTGATTTTGACCTGGATGCGTCCATACAGCAACTGCCTTCCATTCAGCAACCGTTTACGGATGATAAAAAGAATGCCGCTGCCGCCGGTTCTATCTTTCGCGGGTTTACGCAAAAAAACCAGGCCCATTTTATAGAGAAGTCCGAAAGCGGGGAGTTGAAGCACTGGAATGAAATGTATGCAAGAAGCGAGTCGGGAGCCGGGAGTCGGGAGCCGGAAACCACTGGCCCGGCAAATCACTCACTCCTCACTACTCACCATTCACCACTCGCTGCAGATGCCGAAATCACTCAGTTACTGAATACTTATATTACCCTTCCTTCCAACAAGGGCTTTTTGTTGCTCCACCAGCAATCGGCGCATGAGCGGGTGATATATGAACAGCTTTGCGCCGCCAGTAAAGATAAACCGGTAGTAACGCAGCGGAGTATGTTTCCTTCCACAATGGAACTATCACCCGCTGATGCCGCGGTAATGGAAGAGATCATGGATGACCTGAAATATTTAGGGTATACCATTGAACCATTTGGCAAGAATACGTATGTGATTCAAGGCACCCCGGCCGATGTGGAAGCGGGAAATGACAAGCATATTATTGACATATTACTCGAGCAATACAAACATTTCAGCCCGGATGTAAAATTTTCCCGCCGCGAAAAACTGGTACGTTCACTGGCGAGGCAGCAATCCATAAAAGCCGGTACCCGCCTCACGGAACGCGAAATGCGGCAACTGGTCACGGATCTGTTTGCCTGCGCCACACCGAATGTAACGCCTGATGGCAATCCCACTTATCTGGAGTTTAAGCAGGAGCAGCTGGAGCGGATGTTTGGGCGGTAGAGGTTGGAGGTTCGAGGTTGGAGGTTGGAGGTTGGAGGTTGGAGGTTGGAGGTTTGGGAACACTCCAATAGTATGCAGATGTGTTAAATCACTGCTTTACGTATTATTCTCCTGCAAAGAGTAAAAGAAATAATTGTTTAAATAATTTAAGTCTTTACAGTCCCGATTCGGGGGGATTGGTAATGTTGTGAAAATTGATCGGCCAATTAATTTTTTTGCCGCCATAATTCATAACGGATGAAAAACTGCAGCGCGTGATTTCTTTCTTCACTTACTGGCTGACCAGGTATACCAAACCGGATATAAGGTTGAAGACCAAAAGCATATCTTGCCCCTAAAGAAAACCGGTTCCATTTATACTGTGATTCAATCACCGCTTGCAAATAGGACTTTCTGAATATATTGCCTGCATTACTTTCCCTGAAAATCGACCGGCTGACGAGCGAATCAATCTGCGTAAAATTATTTTTCCGGTTAACTTCCTTTTCTGCAACAGCACTATTGAAGAGATTCCATTGCAGACCTGCACCAAGTGACCAACCCGGCCGGATGAAATAATGAAAGCTGATTGGCAGTTGGTGATAAAATGTTTTCTTAAGTCCATAAGAAGTAAGCGTGGAATATTGCGGATTAGCTCCTGTATCAGGTACCAGTTGCTGCTGGTAAGTAAACTGCCGGGTATACTGTGGTGCTCCATATCTGAATTCTCCCTGCAGGAACCATTTTTTCTCTTTCTCCAGTCGCAGGTAAACTGAAGGAAGGTAATCGGCGAGGCTGGATTTACGTCCCTGGGAACTATAGGGCGTAAATGTTTGTCCGGCCATTGGTAGCTGCTGGTGCAAACCGACACCGGCTGAAAAAACAAAAGCTGGCTTATCTTTTTCCTTCTTTGTTTTTTCCGCATTACCTGTTTTCATTTTTACGGAATCCTTTTTAAGTACGGGCTTTTGTACAGCAATGGTATCCGTTTGTTTTACTTGTACCGTATCATTATTAGGCAAAGCCTGTAATTCGGGTATTTGTGGGATAAGGTCATTTGACTTTTCTGCAGTAACCATTGTCTGAGAACCTGCCTGATTCGTCATTTCAGGCTCCGTATTTATTGCATGTTTGCGGTTGTAACTGGCTGTAACAGGTAATTTTTCCTGTATGGCTGTTGCTTTCTTTCTCCTTTTCCCACTGCCCGACAGCAATTTTGTTCGACTGCTTTCTTTTATTCCTGGATCCAATGCAAGGGAAGAAACAGGTTGCTTATTTTTGTCCATTTTTATATGCTGCTTGTCCTGAACTACATTTTCATTTCCGGAATGAGTGCTGGTTTGTTGTTCGCCTTCTTTACTATCGGCTATCGGCTGTTTTTCTTTACCCGGTTGTTTGGCACCGACTGTGGTTCGTGACTTTTCCGTCATGACCGTTTCATTTTTTTTATTCTCACTGAACAATTTCCCGGTTTGTAAAAAATACCAGCCTGCACCTACTGCCAGTAGTCCCAGCAGGGCCCAACCCAAACAGCCCCATCTCCACCAGGCCACGGGTCTTTTTTCTTCTTCTTCATCCAGCCGGCGACGCATATCCGCCCATGCCCGATTTTCATCCGGCAGTATGAAGTCAGTTCCGGCAGTGGCTGATGACCATTGCGCTGCAACCTGTTCCTCATATGATAACCGTTCATTCATGGCGGCCTGTTGTCTTTAACTTGTTTTGTAATTTTTTCCGGGCTTCCGATAAATGCCATTTACTGGTCCCTTCACTGATCTTCATGAGTCCGGCAATTTCCGGGTGCGTATACCCTTCTATCACATACAGATTGAACACTGCCTGTGTGGCGGGAGGCAGTTCACGAACCAATTGCAGGATCTCTGCCGCAGAAAGCGTCGCAATAGTATCAGGCGGTACATGAATATTGGCCGCCTGGTCCATTTCCGCTGTGGCTGATGCATGTTGGCTGCGTTGAATCATATCCAGGCAACTATGAATGATAATGGTGCGGATCCAGGTATACAGTGATGCTTTTTGGCTGTCGTAACGACTGATACTTTTATAGACTTTATAAAACCCACTGTTCAATGCTTCCATAGCATCAGGCTCATTTTTGGTATAGCGCAGACAAAGCGTCATCATGGCCCTGTAATAACTGCGATACAGCTGTTCCTGGGCTTTGCGGTCGTCCTGTATACAACCTTCAACAATGCGTAGTATGTATTCTTCTTCCTTACTCAAATAATCAACCCTGTAATCTTACAGTTTTTGGAATATACTTCTGTTTACCCGATTGCCCGCATATATTTCAACAAAATATTGTCCTCTGCCCAGGCGCTCTGTTGGTATACTGATCTGGTTGGTGCCAATGAAGCCTGCCTGCCCCGACCGCCAGACCTGATTGCCATGCAGGTCCGTTACTATTACCCTGATCTGCTCCTGCTTTGTTAGAGATAAATTAATCCGTACCTGACCGCCTGATACAGGATTGGGGTATGCAGGTAACCGGTCAATCATCCTGCCTTGCAGACTTCCCACATGAATAGTTTCACAATAACTTCTGATACATCCGGTGTTGGTTGTAAGCGTGAGACAGACCAGGTGATTGCCGGTATCTGTAAACTGATAACCCGGATTAGCAGTAGTAACAACGGCGGAATCATTGCCGGTAAAAGAGATGAAAGACCAGATTTGAGAAACCACCTGCTGGTTACTTTGGGCCGTGAACTGTGCCTGTCCGTAATTATTGAGGGTATACGTAAAGGAAGCGGTACAACTGTCTTCCGGTCCTTGTTGTATTGTCACCTGTTGACCAATCGTATCCAGGCAGTGACTGAGCGTATCGCGGGCATACAATGTCACCAGGTAGGTGCCGGCGGTACTGTAAGTATGAACAGGTTGACGAACGGAAGAAGTATAACCATCTCCAAAATTCCATAAGTAGCTGATTGTATTTCCACTGGAGGTTGGAGTGAAACTGATCTTCCTCCGGTTAACCGGATCAGCGCTATAGGTAAATCCTGCATTCAGCTGGCAGGGAGGAGGAACCTGGTAGGTTGCACAATTGCTGTCAGTACAGCCTGCGAAGGTTTCAATCGTAAGACAAATAGTATTTGTGCCAGGGGTGGGCTGGTAAATTAATTGACAGGAATTACCGCCGACAATTACATTATTCACCCGCCAGGTATACGTGCGAATCTGATTGGATGGGGTTGAGTTTGACGTACAATAAATTCCGTAATTATAGTTCACCGAATCATAATTACTGTAAAAAGAAGCATGACATACGGGTGTAAAATTCAGGATAATCTGCTGAGAGGAGGAATCAACGCAGGTACTGAGAGAATCATATACAAAATGCTTTACCAGGTAATTGCCGGGTGAAGCATAGGAATGAGAATTCGTTTGACCATACCCGTTATTCCCGTCACCGAAAATCCAGACATGGGCAAACCGGGGTTCATTCGCAACGGCTGTAAACACGGCCCCGGAACCGTTTATGCTGACATTGAAAGCCGGATTGCACTGGGCGTCAGCATTTTGCAAGGATAAAAGAAAGAACAGGCAGATGAAAACATACAATTTCCGCATAAAAGGCTTTTGATCATATACCGTGAGCGGAAGGAAAGGGTTGGGTGCAGTTGAATGTTTTCGAATGAAAATTGTGCATTGAGCATTGGTTATTGAACATTTCTTACGCTTTCAATAAATTGTTCCATCGCTCTTCTCACTTCTGTTGCCGTGGCCTGGTGATTATTGACCAATGTTGAGAAAATCAGCAGCTTCCCCTTCTTCGTATACAGGAATCCGCTCAGGGCTACCACACCGGAAAGGGTGCCGGTCTTGGCATAGATATAACCGCTGCCGGCTTTATAGTAAGAACTGATCGTACCTTCTCCTCCGGTCGGGAAAATGGTCTTGATCCGCTCCATCCCGAATTCATTTTTCATTTTATTCAGGATGGCGACAAAATCCTGCGGGGTAAAGAGATTATAACGACTGAGCCCGGAACCATCGGCCCAGCGGGGCTTCTGGGGCAGGTCCTTGAAATCTGTTTTGAGTAAGGTATCGATGATCTTCGCATCATTCATTATACCCAGGTGTTCATTACTCACCATGAGCAAAGACTGCTCCGCAAAGAAATTATCCGAGCGGTGCATCATGGGTTTGAGGAGGGAGTCGGTGGGTTGGGAGTGGATGATATGACTAAGAACAGTTCTGCTATCCAGCATACCTGTGGAGCCAATTTTTTTATGCAACGTGTCTTCCAGTAATTGTAAAAAGATTTTATCAGCAATTTTATCCCCTGTACCTGCATTTGTTCTGAATGGCAAAAACTGGGAGGAAAATTTTGTTTTTGACAAATAGGCTGAAGGCGAATTTTTTGCTTGAAATAAATTATTCTCGTACGGTCTGATGATTTCAAACCACCATCCTGCTCCGTTCCTGATCGTTGTATTCTGCCATTGTAGTGAAGCATTAAAAAAACGGGACGGACTTACGGCCAAAGTATCATGATAAATATAAAACCTGGCGAGGTTGCCATAAACCGGCATTTCACTCCTCTCCGCTGAATAATCACTTTGATAATCATCCCATGACCATCCTTTTCCCCGGGGCGCAAAACCGGAAAGAAACGAATCATCCAGGTAGGCAATTCCTGAATTTGTTTTCAAAAACTCATAAACAGGCTGGTTTGAAAAATCCGGATGCAACAAAGTAGGATCCCCTGCACCAACAACCGTGATATTCCCAGTACTGGTTTTTTCCCAGCGCAACCCCACCAGACTATCCCCCAGGTACTTCATCGCCGCATAACAGGTCGGGATCTTGATATTGCTGGCCGGCACGAAATACTTATCGCCCTGGTAGTTGTAGAGGTACTTACTAGTTTCGGGATCGTAGATGGAGATGCCGATGTGGGCGGTTTTTAACGGAGCAGCATTTATAACATTTTCTTTTGCTGAACGGACGATTTGCTTTTTTACAGAGCAAGATGGCAGAACTAAAAAGTAAAAAGTAAAAAGTAAAAAAGGGTGTCCTATAGAATGAAGAGTTTTCATAATAGCTGATTGATCGTTATAAAGCCCGGAAAGACCATGGGAAATCAAAAGTAAAAAGTAAAAATCGCAGTCATTTAAATTGAAGTGTTATTTTGACTTTGAAAAGCAAAAATATTTTCTGATTGGAATTTTATATCTGGCTACAGAAATGTTAGCCGCGGTCTTTCGGATTTTTTTACTTTTTAATTTTAACTTTTGACTTTTTTTGACTCTCGTCGGCAAGCTCAGAGTGACACGACCCTTCTCTCTTTCGCACTCAGGATAGCCGCATCAATGATCCGCATATTCCTTATGCCATCTGCCGCAGGTACCGGATTGGGTCCTGCTCCGGTCAGTGCTTTGTATACATCATCATAATAGCCCATATAGTTACCCGGACCGGACGTAGTTTCCTGGCGGACTACTTCCCCATTGATTTCGGTATGTAATAAGCCATCGGGTTTAGAAGGAGCATCGCACCAATTGTCGAGACTGGGTTTAACGCCCTCCTGCAAGCGGATTTCCTGCAAATCGGAACGTTGCTGGAGAAAACTGCCCTTCATACCATGAATGGTATAGGCATAGAGCGACTCACGGGCAATGCAGGTGGCTTTGAGCCGCACCCGAAGGGTATCGTAATAAAAAAGAATTTCAAAATAATCATTGGCCACCACATCCGGACGCATCCGCCATACATCGGTAAATAAAGCTTTGGGGAAACCGAATAACTGAATGGCCTGATCCACTAAATGAGGAGAGAGATCATAGATGATGCCGGCACCGGGCATATCGCCTTCTTTATGGGCTTTGCCACTGAAGGCCGGACGGTAACGGTCATACCGGATCTCAGCCTCTCTTAGATCTCCCAGCCAGCCACGGTCGATCACTTCTTTCACGGCACGGAAGTCGCCATCATAGCGACGGTTCTGGTACACACTGATAAATAAATTCTTTTCCGCGGCCAATTGAGCGATCTCTTCCGCCTGTGCCGCCGTCACCGCAAAAGGCTTTTCGACCACCATGTGTTTGCCGCTGTTCAGCACCAGCTTTGCCTGTTCATAATGCAGGTGAGTGGGCGTATTCACTACAATCAGGTCCAGCTCCGGATCTGCGCAGAGTTCCTCCACACTCCGGTACAGCTTAGCATCGGGATATCTTTCTTTTGAATCCTGGTTATGCCGTTCCACAATTGCTTTCAGTGCATAACCCGGATGCGCCTGCAGAAAAGGGGCATGAAACAACTTACCGGACATGCCGTAAGAACAGATACCTGCATTGATTACTTTATTCATGAGAATCGGATTAAGTCAAAAGTAAAAATTAAAAAGTAAAAATATTTCTCCGAAAGATTGTAAATCGTTTCCTTTTACTAAAAATCAAAAGGTAAATCAAAAAAATAATGACTGCCCAGTCATAGTGACTGCCATTTTTACTTTTGACTTTTTAATTTTGACTCCTACGATCTCTCCTGTGCACGCAACCATCTTTCCGGTATCTCATTACTGCTCGCCAGTAAATAATCCTTATAACTGCAGGCGATGAATTTTTTATCGGGCAGCTGCATCCACCAGCGGCCTGTTTTTTTGCTTTGCAGAAATATGGTTTCCACTTCCGCAAACGCCATGTAATACTCATTGAAGGAGTCCTTCTCATCCAGTGTGGCTTCCTTGCGGCCGCGGCTGCGGCCATCGAGCAGGTACCAGAGCATGTGGCTTATTTGTTTGGCCGTCAGCTCGTCTTTATCATGTTGTTCATTATACCCGTAAATACCAATTGTATTCACGTTGGGACTCATACCGGCATACCGCAGCAACACACAGGCTTCTTCGCCATTGAGTCCGTTGGGTGATACCATGCTGGCCGGCGCATAGGCACTGGCGATAGCGGATATGTCAAAACTGAATAAATTACTGTTGCGGATCACCGGCTCCATTTCGTCGATACTTTCTTTTACACTACCCACGCGGTAACAATCAAAGCGGAGTTTGTCCAGTGTCTCCAGCATACGCGGGTGCACAAAGTAGCTCTGGAAACCGATATGATTGTAATGCCGCAGAAAATTCGGTTCTCCGGTAAGCATTTCCATCAGGAAATTTTCGTGACGGAAGGGCGAATCCATATTGAGATCAATCAGCGCGTCCACGGCACTGGCCTCAATGGTTCGTTTGGCCGATGCATAAGCAAAATACTGGGCCAGCGTCAGATCATGTGACCCGCCCAGGATCACCACCGTTTTGCCATCGGTAATGAGTTCTTCCACCACCGTTTTAAGGGCCGCATAGGTATCAGTAAACTGTGCCCCGGTTTTAATATTGCCCACATCCGCGATCCGGATATCCTGGTGCCAGTAGTATAGACTGTAAAATTGTTTGCGGATCAGATCAGGCGCATTGCTGGTCCCAGGCAAACGTCCACTGCCCCGCTGCTCGCCGCAACCAACTATTACCAGCTGTGCTTCGTCGAGATAAGGAAATTCCTCTGCATATACATCAATGGATTTTCCCAACTGGCCGTCTTTATAGCCTTCATCGTTGGATATTTCATGCAGGTTGACGGGGGATAAGAAGTCGGATATGTTGAGGTGGTCTGACATAGGTGCAAGTTAAGGAAAATGGAGAGTGGAGAGTAGAGAGTGGGGAATACTAAGAAAAATTCTGGATCATTTTTGAGAGCATTCTGAAGACAGATTCCAGTTTTGATTCAATTTTTAACAGTTGCTCTGGTTTGATATAAAACAGGTCAACAGCGATCTCCAATTGGGTATCCATCTCTACCAGTGAAGCACGGGCTATCTCATAAAATCGTTTCTTCTCAGCTTTTGAAATCCTCGACGAACCCTCAGCCAGATTACTGCAAACGCTTACAGCAGCCCGACGCAGTTGATTTGCCAATAAAAACTGCTCTTCCTTTGGAAAACTTGTCGTTACCAAATAAACCGATTTAACCAATTCTCTTGCAATCGTATAAACCTCCAGTTTTTTATGTGCTGTTTGTAACATAGCATAAAGTTTGGGGCAACATAGTTATTTAATCTAAAAAAAAGTAGTCCGTCGCCACTCCACTTCCCACTCTCCACTCTCCACTTTCCACTCTCCACGCTCCTTCGTATCTTTGCCCCATGGAACAATTGCTGAAACAGATTGACGCTTACAAACAGGAAATCAATGCCTCCGCCGCAACCGATGAGAAGCAGGTGGAAGATTACCGGATCAAATGGCTGGGAACCAAGGGTATTGTAAAAGCGATTATGGGGGAAATGAAAAATGTGGCCCCGGAAAAGAAAAAGGAGGCCGGTCAGCTCCTGAATGAATTCAAACAATATGCTGAAGCAAAATATGAGGAACTGAAAGCTGCTTCCACCGGTGCGGTACAGACCGGATTTTCGATGGATATCAGTCTCCCCGGCGATCCGATGCCCCTGGGTTCCCGTCACCCGGTGACCCTTATGCGTAACCGGATTGTGTCTATTTTCCAGCGACTTGGATTTGCCGTGGCGGAAGGCCCGGAGATCGAGGATGACTGGCATAATTTCGGTGCCCTCAACCTTCCGGCCCATCACCCGGCCAGGGACATGCAGGATACGTTTTATATTCAGCAAAACCCGGATTGGGTACTGCGCACCCATACCTCCAGTGTACAGATCCGCGAAATGGAAAAAGGCAAACTGCCGATCCGGATGCTGATGCCCGGCCGTGTATACCGCAACGAAACGGTGAGTGCCCGGAGCCATTGTTTCTTCCACCAGGTGGAAGGCTTGTACATTGACGAAAATGTATCTTTCGCCGACCTCAAACAAACCTTATACTTCTTCGTTAAAGAAATGTATGGCAAGGATGTAAAAGTCCGTTTCCGTCCTTCTTATTTCCCCTTTACCGAGCCCAGTGCGGAAATGGATGTGACCTGTTTTATCTGCGGCGGCAGTGGCTGTAATATCTGTAAAAAAACCGGTTGGGTGGAAATCCTGGGTTGCGGTATGGTGCATCCCAATGTACTGAGCAACTGCGGCATCGACCCGAATAAATACACCGGCTTCGCCTTTGGTATGGGAATAGAACGTCCTGCCATGCTGAAATACGGAGTGAATGACCTGCGTTTATTCTCGGAGAATGATGTGCGGTTTTTGAAACAGTTCACTTCCGCCATTTAGAGAGGCTACTGCGCAGCGAATACTGTTTAACACATAGGAACATAGAAACAATAGATGACACATAGAATACAGAAATGTAAAAAATGCATGAAAAACCTATGTGAGTCTTATGTGGCCCTATGATACTATGTGTTACATCTTCCGCGAAGCGGAACCCCTATTTCCCTTGATTGAAATTGAAACGAAGCCCGGCATCGAAACTGCTGTACTCAAAATCGTTCAGTCCCTGCTGGAAGCCCAGCACCAGTTTCATTTTCTTTAATTGCTGTTCGGCCCGGGTACGGAATACAACGGGTTTGTCGCCCTGCTTTTCGAGATAACCAAGATACCCGGCAATAGTAGTATGGAGACTGAAATTTTTCTTCCGGTATTCGATTCCTGCCCCGAAAAGAAAAGCATCATCCTGTTTGAAAATATCGGATTCAATCTGCCATACATAGAAACCGGCCATGGTCGTCAGTTTCAGTGATTTTGCCTTATTCAGCGGTTTGCCCATATTAATGGCAAAATGATACCCCGGTCCATCACTGTAACGCGCCGAGCCATAATCGGTGCCCGAAGGCATGCGGTACCCGATCTGGAAAATAAAATCCACAACGGGGGCCCATTTTTTAAATAACCTGAAATTGGTATTCAGCATCAGATCACCGGCGGCCTTCTTATCATTGAAATTTTCGTAATACACATGCCTTTTCTCCTTGATGGCCGTACTCATGTTGTATCGTTCCCAGGGAACCCAGGTCAGCTCCACTCCCACTACGTCTTTCACCACCGCGATATGTCCGTTGATCACCAGATTCTGTGTATGATCACCTTCCATAAAATGAAATGCACCGGATACCCCGATATAAGAATTGCTGTCAATCCGGCCATTACCAGGTTGTGGCACCGGCAATGAATTGGGGCCCTGAAAAGCAGGCAGTGTAATCATATACCTTGACCAATGACTTACACCGTCCCATCCCACTACTTCTTCCCAGCGTTGGCGGGTTTGTGTACTGGCCAGACTACAGGAAAAAAGCAGCAAGACAACAATCAGTATTCTCATACAGCAGATTAATAAACCAGCGGGTTAAACATTAGTTCCGGATTGTTTTCCGGTAATACGAAAGCGCATCCAGGAGCATACCGCTGCCGCCAGGAAGGCAACAATGGTGATATAAAACCATTGGGTGAATTCAATGGACACAGATATCGGCTTGTCTTTTAAAAGAGATCCGCTCCCGATTTCCTTTTTTAAATCCACCAGTAAACCGATCAGGGCTCCTGCTGCCAGCACGCCGGTAATCACTGCGCCGGCCATCCCGCTCCGGAATTTTAAAAAAGACAAAAGCAGTCCGGCCACACCCAGCGCCAGGGAAGCCATCGCATAAGGATTGGGGGCCTTTCGTTCCGGTTTCTCTTTTGTCTCCGTTGCAGCTGGTTCCTTCTCTTCACTGTCTTTCAGTTTTTCCAGTCCGTCAAATAACCCATTTGCTTTCCCCGGGCTCTTTACCTGGAAACCGGTAGCCAGTTGTATGCCGTTCACGGTTTGCAGGGACATATTATTACAACGGATATCCAGGAAGGGCATCAGGAATAATAAAACGGCAATCGCATAGGTGACCGCGGAAGGAATACGGGTACCAAACACACCTGGTTTTGCCGGAGGTGCATAATAAACAGGTGCCGGATTCGGTTGGTTACTTTCCATTGAAATTTTTTTTCAAGTTAAGGCAAAGCGTTCAGACTTTTACCTCATAAACCGTACTGCGCTTATCTTTACCGTATAATGGCAGTTATGGAGATCAATAGTATTTGCGTTTGCGGTGCCGGCACTATGGGCCGGGGCATTGCCCAGGCCTGTGCACAGGCCGGTTTTGCCACCACCCTGTTCGATGTAAATACGGAAGTCCTGGAGAGTGCCAGTAGCACTATTGAGAAGAGCCTGGCCCAATTAACCGCTAAAGGAAAAATCACGGGGGATAAAGCCGCCCGCACTCTTCAGCTGATCAGTTATTCGGACGACATCCATTCCTGCCTGGCGGATATTTTTATAGAAGCAATCGTGGAAAAAACTGCCGCCAAAATCAGCCTGTTTAATCAGCTGGCTGAACTAAATCATGGTGACGCCATTTTCGCCAGCAATACTTCTTCCTTGTCGGTTACTGAAATTGCCAACGGAGTGTTGCATCCGGAACGGGTGATTGGCCTGCACTTTTTTAACCCGGCCACCCTGATGAAACTGGTGGAAGTGGTGAAAACGCCATACACGAATGAGGCTACATCCGGCACGGCTACCGCACTGGTACGGCAATTGAATAAAGTACCTGTACTTTGTACCGATGCACCCGGGTTTATTGTAAACCGGGTAGCCCGGCCTTTTTATATTGAATCGCTCCGGTTGCTGGAAGAAGGTCTTACTACCGCAGAACAGGCAGACCGTTTGCTGGAATCGGCAGGGTTCAGAATGGGCCCTTTTAAACTGATGGACCTGATCGGCCATGATATTAATTATGCTGTCAGCAGTTCCGTATGGGAGCAGTTACAAAAACCGGAACGCTTACGTCCTTCCGCAGTACAGGAAGAAAAAGTAAAGTCCGGCAAATTGGGCAAAAAATCCGGGGAAGGCTTTTACCGGTATGAATGATAAAAGAAATTTTACAAACAATATCTTCGCAACTTCATTTCATCCTGTTAACTCATCAATTTGTCAACATCCATTCTGGTTACCGGCGGCACAGGTTTTCTCGGTTCTTATATTATCAAAGAACTGGTGGAAAAAAAGTATAAAGTTAGAGCAATCCGCCGGGGCACTAAAACCCCGCAGTGGATTCCGGCCGCGATCCTTGACCAGGTGGAATGGGTGGAAGGCGATATACTGGATGTGGTTTCCCTGGAAGATGCCATGCAGGGTATAGATACCGTTATTCACAGTGCGGCTATCGTTTCCTTTTCCTCAAAAGACAAGGAAAAAATGTACCAGGTAAATGTGGAAGGTACTGCCAATGTGGTGAACATGGCCCTGGAAATGAATATCCGCAAACTCGTTTATATCAGTTCTGTGGCGGCGCTGGGGCGTTCAGCGGATGGCGGTCATGTGGATGAGCAAAAGAAATGGGAAGACAATAAAATAAACACGCACTATGCACGAAGTAAGTTCAAAGCCGAACTGCATGTATGGCGCGGAATCAGTGAAGGACTCGAAGCGGTAATCCTTAACCCGGCCACTATTCTTGGTTATGGCGACTGGCACCAGAGCAGCTGTGCGCTGTTCCGGCAGGTATATGAAGGTTTCCGCTGGTATACTTCGGGTATCAATGGATTTGTGGATGTGGAAGATGTTTCCCGTGCCACCATCTTACTGATGGAAAGCGGCATCAGTGAACAACGGTTTATTGCAGCCGGTGATAACTGGTCATTTAAAAAACTGCAGGATACCATGGCCACTGGCTTTGGTAAAAAAGGACCCGACAAACTGGCCACGCCTTTTGTATTACAGATCGCCTGGCGGCTGGAACAGCTGAAGGCCCGCCTCACCGGGAAAAAAGCATTGCTGAGTAAGGAAAGCGCGCGGGTGGCTATAAGTCAGACACATTTTAAAAACGATAAAATCCTTGCGGCTTTACCGGGTTTTTCCTTTACCCCCCTTGAAGAAACGATAAAAAAAGCCTGTAATAAGTATATTGGCACTATTCCTGCCGTGCAATCACGATAAACAGAAAGCCTCCTGATCGTCAAAAAAATATCCATGCGCAGTCTCCGCCTATTCCTGGTACTACTTCTTTGCAGCACCGTTATTTTCACCAATGCCCAGTTCATCGTCAGCGGGGTGATACTTGACTCGGCCAGCCGGGAGCCCTTATCCAAAGCATCCGTATTCTGTCAGAATACCACATTGGGTACACTCTCCAACAAGGAAGGAGAATTTTCCCTGAGCCTGAAATCCGGTGGCTATGACCTGATCTTCAGTTATACCGGGTACCAGACACAAACCGTCCGGATAAATGAGCAAAATAAACTGGAAGTACTGCTGGTAAAAAAAGACAACAACCTGGAAGAAGTGGTACTGAAAAGCAGTTTTGAAGTAGCGGATGGCTGGACAAAATACGGCGATTTTTTCCTGCGCAATTTTGTAGGCAGCACACCCAATGCGGCAGGTTGTGTATTAACCAATCCGGAAGTGCTGAAATTTCTTTTCTACAAAAAAACAAACAGGCTGAAAGTGCTGGCCACCGACGCCCTCCTGATTACCAACAATGCCCTCGGATACGAATTACGGTATCAGCTGGACAGTTTTGTATATCATTATAACACCGATATCAACTCCTACCGGGGCTATTGTCTCTTTATGGAAATGGAAGGAACGGACAGCCTGAAAAGACAATGGAATAAAAGAAGGGCTGATGCCTACGCCGGTTCACGGCTGCATTTTCTGCACAGTTATTATGACAGTACCCTTGCAGAAGATGGCTGGATTGTGGATCTCCTGGACGAGCAGAACAGTAAAAAGTTCAATAAGGTGACGAATCCGTATGATACCACGTATTACACACCGGCGGACAGTACCGCAGAAATTGAAATCTGGTATCCCAGAAAAATCAGTGTTACGTACCGGAAGAAAAGTCCTGAACCGGAATACCTGAAAAAAATGAACCTGCCTAAAAGTGTTCCGTACCCGATATCCTATGTGGATCTTAAAGACGCGATCGCTATTACGGAGAACGGCTACTTCTATGATCAGCGTGACTGGATCAACCAGGGTTACTGGAGCTGGAAAAACCTGGCAGACCTCCTTCCCTATGATTATGTACCGGAAGAATAAATGAATCCGGTTTATTTATTGCCCATTACTTTCTCCCATAACTCCGGAATGCGTTTTACCCAAACCAGTTCTCTTCTTTTCTCACGGGCATCCACCACCGGAGTACCGAAATAGGTTTTGCCTCCTTCAATGGTAGAAGCTACACCGCTTTGCGCCAGGACTACCGCGTCTTTGCCAATGGTAAGCGTTTTACTCACGCCCACCTGACCCCAAAGGATAACATTGTCTTCAATAGTAGTGGCACCGGCTATGGCCACCTGTGCGGCAAACAGGCAATTTCTGCCCACCACCGTATCATGTCCCACATGCACCAGGTTATCCATCTTGGTGCCTGCTCCGATCAGCGTATCATGACTAACACCCCGGTCAATCGTACAATTGGCGCCGATCTCCACGCCGTCTTCCAGCACCACACGACCGCAGCTGGCCATTCTTTTATAATGTACGGGGCGGTTGGTTTTCTTATTGTAATAAAAAGCGTCACTGCCGATTACCGAACCGGCCTGTACCACCACATCATTGCCAAGCAGGCAATGATCGAGAATCGTAACGTTCGGATAAATGATACAGTTCTTCCCGATTTGTACATGATGGCCAATATAAGCACCGGGCATAATGACCGTGCCCTCTCCTATCTGCGCGGTATCGCTTACCGGTTTAGCGGATGGAGTAAATGGCCGGTAGAACTGTACAATTTTCAGATACGCTTCAAAGGGATCGTTCACAATCAATAAAGCTTTACCATCCGGCACAGCCGTATGCGTATTAATAATGATAAAACTGGCAGCGGAATGCAGACAGGTATCATAGTACTTCGGGTGATCCACAAATACGAGGTCACCTGTTTCCACCTTATGTATTTCATTGATGCCGGTTGCTATGCCGGCCGTATTACCTGCCAGTTCAGCACCAATCAGTGCAGCGATCGTTGTTACAGGAACCGGTTGTTCAAAGCGCATAGAAATTGTTTTGGCAAAGTTAGTAAGGTAGAAGCGGGCAGGCCGCATGAATTTGAAAAGAAGAAAATATGCCCGTGAAAAACACCCGTTTTCCCAATGAAAAAACATTTAAATGAACAACGCTTTACGCTTGTTGCAACTACATTTCTGTTCATCAATCACTCTTTTTTCCGCAATCAATTACCAACAGTAAACACGATAACAATGATTGCAACAGTAAAAAAATGAATGACAATCAGTAGTAAATTCCGCTGGTTTATCCACAGGTGATTTTAAAATGTTAATAAAATAGTTTGGAAATATTTTTTGGATAAAGAAAATTCTTTTTAATATTGCAAAGGGAAGTTAAATTCCCGTACTTACTAACCCATCCATATATTATCCCTCCGCTTCCGCGGAGGGATTTTTTTTAACAGGTCATCATTGATGTGTAACAGTACAACGCGGTGCCGGTAATGCAACAGTGCCGAATCAATAATTAAAAATACCTTTACAACAAACATAATCTCCTTCCATGCTTAAATCAATGACCGGATTCGGACGGGCCGAAAAAAACGTTGCGGATAAAACCTTCCTGGTAGATATCAAGTCACTCAATGGAAAACAGTTTGAACTGCAGTTGAAACTGCCTGCCTTCCTCAAACCTTTTGAGTTTGATATCCGTCGCCTCCTGTCTGAAAAACTCAGCCGGGGCAGTGTGGATTGCCTGATCAGTCTGAAAGATACCGGCAGTGCAAAACCGGTTACCATTAATACCGACCTGGCCAAAGCCTATTATCAGCCCCTGGCGGAAATTGCCAATGCGCTCAATCTCGATCCCTCGCATATTCTGAGTACGCTGGTCAAACTTCCGGAGGTGATTACACCCAGCGGAGATACCCTGACTGATGCCGAATGGCTGGAACTCCAGAAAGTAATTGAACTGGCAATCGGCAACCTGAATGAGCACCGGCTCGATGAAGGCCGGTCACTGGAAGAAGACCTGCAGATCCGTATCAGTAATATTGAACAGCTGCAGGAAGAAGTAATCCGGCTGGAGCCGCAACGTAAAGTAAAAATCCGGGAGGGCATCACCCGGCTGCTGGAAGAAAATGTGGGCAAGGAGAATTATGACGCCAACCGGCTGGAGCAGGAACTGATCTATTATATTGAAAAGATCGATATCAGTGAAGAGCAGGTACGATTGAAAAATCACTGTGCATACTTCAAATCCCTGCTGGCAGAGGAAGATGAATCAAAGGGCAAAAAACTTTCCTTCATCCTCCAGGAAATCGGGCGCGAAATAAATACCACCGGTTCCAAAGCCTACGACTCCACCATCCAGAAATGCGTGGTACAGATGAAAGATGAACTGGAAAAGGCAAAAGAACAGGTACTGAATGTCCTGTAACATTACTGTTCTGACTACATTTGTGAAAACCTTTTTATTTGAAACCGCTGCACTATACCCGTTGGTTCCTGATTGCCTTCCTGCTGCTGGCCGGCACTATTTCCTGTACCCCTATTGATCTGTTTGAGAAAACAGCCGTAATACCCGGGCATAGCTGGAAAAGCAGCTTCAGGCCTTCTTTTACATTTACTATTAAGGATACATCCGCCCCTTACCAGTTATATTTTATAATCCGGCACAGTGACCGGTACAGGTATAATAATATTTATTTCAACCTGTATGCCAAAGGACCGGGACAGGATACCGCACAGGTTGCCACCTATGATATCCGGCTGGCCACAAACGAAAAAGGCTGGCTCGGCAGCGGCATGGACGACATCTTCGAACACCGTCAGTTGCTTACACCCCGCTCTGCCGATAAGGCATTCTATTTTAAAAAGCCCGGGGACTATACCTTTACAATTGAACAGATCATGCGTGAGGATCCGCTTGAGCAGGTGCTCAATACGGGTATCCGCATTGAAAAGAAATAATAAAGCTCTCATGCCCGATGCCACAAAAAAAAGGCTGAAACGCACCACCCTGATCTATTGCACCCTGCTGTTCTATGTAATCGCCGCATTGGTATGGTGGTTTGTTTCGCTGGAGAAACAAAGCAAGGAAATTGCACGCCAGCAATACGCCAACCTGGCCGTACAGGCGGAAACCATGACCAGTATCGAACTGGCCGATAAAATGAAAGCTATCGCCCGTGAAGAAAAACGGAATACCGGCAAGTATGTAGCAGAAGGCATTACTTTTCTGATCCTGATTGCCTTCGGTGCCATTTTTGTTTACCGCTCCATCCGCAAACAGTTTACGCTGCAACAACAGCAACAGAATTTCATGATGGCGGTGACCCATGAGTTGAAAACACCAATCGCTGTAGCCCGGCTGAACCTGGAAACCTTGCAGAAATATACCCTGGATCCCGAGAAACAGAAAAAGCTGATCCGGAATACACTCGATGAAACCAACCGGCTGAACCTGCTGACCAATAATATCCTGGTATCCTCGCAACTCGATGCCGACCGGTATAATTCTGCCAGGGAAGAACTCGATCTGTCCGCCCTGCTCCTGGATTGTATCCGCGATTTCCGGAAACGGTTTCCCGATCGGTTGTTTGAGGCAACCGTAGAAGAAGATGTGGATATAAGCGGGGACGCCCTGCTCCTTCAGATGCTGATTAATAACCTGCTGGAAAATGCCAATAAGTATTCTCCAAAGGAATCACCAATCAGAGCGGTTTTAAACAAAGCCCCGGGACAGGTACGGCTGCAGATCATCGATGAGGGCCCCGGTATCGCAGATGAGGAAAAAACGAAGATCTTTTCGAAGTTTTACCGGATAGGCAACGAATCTACCCGGAAAACACAGGGTACCGGACTTGGATTGTACCTTTGCCGTAAAATAGCCCGGGGACACAATGGCGACATTGCGGTGACAAACAATGAACCAAAGGGCACTAATTTTACCGTTATTTTTAAGACATGAGCGGAGATAAAAAAACATCCATCCTGCTGGTGGAAGATGAAGAAAATCTTCACGAAGCACTGAAGTTAAATCTTGAACTGGAAGGCTATGAAGTTACTTCCGCCTTTGACGGGGCGGCCGCACTCAAAGCCGTCAGCAATGAATATTTCGACCTGATCATCCTGGATGTGATGTTGCCGGAAATGGATGGCATCAATGTAACCGAGACCATCCGGCTCAGTAATAATGAAGTACCGATTTTAATTCTGAGCGCGAAGAACAGCAGTGCCGACCGGGTACTTGGATTGAAGAAAGGCGCCGATGATTACCTGACCAAACCCTTTAACCTCGAAGAACTCCTGCTCCGGGTATACAAACTGATCAATAAGAATAAAAAACTACAAGACAAAACCACCGTCGGGGATGTCTATGAGTTTGGCAAAAACAGTATCGACTTCAAAGCTCAGGAAGCCACCGGTTTTAACGGGGAAAAAATTCAGCTGAGTAAGAAAGAAACCATGTTGCTCAAACTGCTTATTGAAAATAAAAATGAAGTAGTGCCCCGGGAAAAAATCCTGCAATCCGTATGGGGATATAATGTGTACCCCACCACCCGCACCATCGATAATTTTATTCTGAATTTCCGGAAGTACTTCGAGGAAGACAGTCGCAATCCCCTGTATTTTCACTCCGTAAGAGGCGTGGGTTATAAATACTCAGAATAATTTTTTTTCCAGCTGCACCGCCACATCCTGTGCTTCATGCAGCAACCATTCCCGGTTATGCAAGGCTGTTGCCTGCGTATACATACCTGTTTCACAGGCGGTGAATAAGGCAGCCATACGACTGACGAATTCCGGTTCCACCTGTTTGTGTTCCAGGGCTTTCAACACTGCTTCCTTGTTACGGGAAGTACCCCGCAAATCAAATGCCTGGTCAATAAATGACCAGAGCGCCTGATGTAATTCCCTGTAAAAAACCGCTTCCTCCCCATTCAGTTGCAGTACGGCGCCGGCCAGCAACTCATCAACTGTACTACGAACCGGGACGGGTGCGGGCTTGTCCGCGACTACCGGCTTTTTCCTGAACGTCCAGAAAGCCAATACAGCCAGTACTAACAGTATTACGACTAGTAATGCCACCCGGCTCTTCCGTTCGCTTTTCGCTGTTATTGATTCCTGCTGTACTTCCTGAATCCTGTTCTGAAGTACGGCATTGCTGATCGTTATTTCAGGCAGCCGGCCAGCCACTGTGCTATACCGGTTAGTGTCTGTATTAAAATAGGAGAAGCGGATAACCGGTAGCTGATATCGTCCGGGTGCTGCGGTAAAGCCATAGCGGAAAACACGCTTCCCTCCTAAAGGATGGCTACCCTTATCCAATGAATCGATAACTGTAGCTGTAAATCCCTCCATACCCGCAGGCCATTGTATAACGGGTGCAGCCAGCTGTGTGAAGTTCCCCTTTCCATGGAGAGTAATCGTTAAGAATCCTGCTTCATTACTGGCAACCTGCTTTTTTTCTAATGCAGTTTCCAGGCTAAAGCGGCCAACTGCGCCGTTAAAATCACCCGGTTTGTTTTTATCCGGTAGCGGCTTTACATCCACCGTTACGGCAGCAGAATGTATCATGGCTTCCACCGTTTCTGTTCCTGCCCTGGCTTCCGCAGAAGGTTCCTGATCCTGCAAACCTTCCGCAATTGTTTGTTGTGTTTTCCGGTTCAGCGTAGTAGAGAACTCCACCTGGTTACGCAACTCCATCGGATCAATGGTAAATCGCCCTGCCTGTAACGGGTACAACTGCACTTTCCGGATGACATGCACGTCAAATTCCTTTCCGTCCACCATTTCAGAAACCTGCAGGTGATCATTTAATCCGATCATATCATACACGGTAAATCCGTAAAAGCCCGGATTCCTGATTATATCAGACCGGGATTCAAGCCTGGAATAAAGTTTGAATGTAGCCAGAACCGGCTCTCCTACATAACAACTTCGTTTATCCGTTTCCAGTTTCAGAAACAGATTGCGCTTTATTTTCTCCTGTATATTTTCCCCGGGTTTTAAATAATATTCCGAAACTGGCGCAGCGGCCCCGGGTGCAGCAAGTGTTTTGCCGGCTGCGATTACCTGCAGCGGCTGATCATTGCTCCTTACTGTTTTCCCGTTAATGGTAACGGAAGCACCTCTTATGATATAGTGGCCCGGAACCGGCGCTTCCAATGTAAATACATAATTCCGTACCTGTTGTTGTCCTTTGTGAATATCGGGTCCTTCTACCAGCCGGAAGGGATAAAAGTCCGGTGCGGTAAAAGAGCTTATTGCTTCACCCTGTTCAATATAGTACTCCACCCGGAAAGAAGAGCCCGCTGTAACAGCAACACCCGGCAGCATGGTTTTAAACATACCCTGTGCCATACCCCGCATACCGGACAGCAGCATTACTATAAATAGAATCCTCCTCATTTCAGCCTTGCTAAAATAAAGACACCATCCCAAATAAAATCAAAAAATGGTTAAGCGGCAGTGCATGGCGGGAATTACAGATCTCCCAGCTGCGGACGAATCACAATGTCCTCCACACAGGCCTGAACAGATAAACGGCTGGCAGCAAGAATCAATGCCGCAATATCGGCGGCTTCCATGATCCGCTTACTGCTGTTATCGAAATTTCCCCAGGAATCACTCATTACCGCCCCGGGATGTACAGCAGTTACCTTGATGCCATGCGGTTTCATTTCTTCCCGCAGGTTTTTGCTGAATCCATAAAGCGCGAACTTGCTGATACTATAGGCGCCTCCATTGGCATAAGCATTCAATGAAGCGATGGAGCACATATTAAAAATATGGCCGGACTTCCGCTCCATCATACCGGGCAACAGGGTGCGCGTCAGGTGGTACGCACTCAACAGGTTTACCTGCAACTGGCTTTCCAACTGACCATCCGGTTCACTATATACGGAGCCTGGTTCAAACAGGCCTGCATTATTCACCACAATATCCGGCACTCCATGCGAAAGACACCACTGACCAAAGGCAACGGCTTCATCCTTTTTGCTGAGATCAGCCGGACGGGTATGCACAATACAGCCAGGATACCGGCCCTGCAGTTCTTCCACCGTTTTGTACAAGCTGGCTTCTCCTCTTGAGCAGATAAAAAGCTCCGCCCCTGTGGCGGCAAATTGTTCCGCCACAGCTTTCCCGATTCCTTTTGAGGCCCCGGTAATTACTACCCGGAGTCCTGTTTTCCTTTCCATACCTGTCTGAATTGTTCTGTAAATTGCAAACTTATCTATGAATAAAGAAATTAATTCCCCCCGGCCCCGTTATCGTCACCTGTTTTTTGACCTTGACCATACCCTCTGGGACTTTGAAGCCAACAGCCGGCAAACCCTGCAGGAATTATTTGACAACATGAACCTCGCTGACAGGGGCGTGCATGACTTTGATCTCTTTCACAAAAACTATCTTATACATAACGATAAGCTCTGGGACCGTTACCGGAACGGCTATATAAAAGTGGATGAACTCCGTTGGAAAAGAATGTGGCTTACACTGCTTGATTTTAAAATTGCCGATGAACCGCTGGCCCGGCAGATGGGCGTCTTGTTTCTTGATCTCCTGCCTACCCGTAAACTGCTTTTCCCCTACACTATTGAAATACTCCGTTACCTGCAGGAAAAAGATTATCAGCTCCACATGATCACCAACGGTTTTGAAAAAACACAATACAGTAAACTGGAAAACTCCGGACTGGCCGGATATTTCAGACAGGTTATTACTTCAGAAGGGAGCAACAGCCTGAAACCGCACAAAGAGATATTTGACTATGCATTTCAGAAAGCCGGCGCCAGTCCCGGAGAAAGTATCATGATCGGCGATACGGTGGACGTGGATATTCTCGGGGGTATGAATGCCGGTATTGACCAGGTACATGTAAATCACCTGAGCCGGGAAAAGGTGGCAGCCAGCAATAACCGGTTTGCTACCTATACCGTTTATTCCCTGAAAGAACTGGAAAATATTTTTTGATTACGGTTTACCAGCTGGCAATTACAGTCACACCTCCCCGGGGTTTATCGCCGAGGTTTACGTGAATCTTTGCATCCAGCGGCAACAACAGGTCCACCCTTGACCCCAGTTTAATAAAGCCCATTTCATCGGCTTGTTTTACCGTTTGACCGGGAGAAAGATAGTTTACAATACGCTTGGCCAGGGCACCGGCAATCTGCTTTACCAGAATTTCCTTTCCGTTTTTGCGGTAGACCACTGAATGACGTTCGTTCTCCGTGGAGGATTTCGGGTGCCAGGCTACCAGGTATTTGCCTTTGTGGTACTGACTGTACATCACTTCACCGGCAACCGGATTACGGTTTACATGCACATTGAGCGGACTCATAAAAATGGATACCTGGATACGACGATCGGAAAAATATTCATCGGCCTGTACTTCTTCTATTACCACCACTTTCCCGTCGCAGGGCGCCACAATGGCATTCTCCTGAATAGTATACTGACGGGCCGGTATCCGGAAAAATGATATCAGAAACAGCAGCAGTCCCAGGGTTACAACAAAGATAATTCCACTGACTACCGGCACAGAGGCACTAAGGGTGTAGAATGATATCAGGTTGATCACCGCAAAAATGCTGGTGGCAACAGCAATGGTTTTATAGCCTTCTTTGTGAATGGTCATGTGGAATTGTTATTGGCGCAAAGATAGGAGAATCAGGTGTCAGGTGTCAGGTGCCGGGTGTCCGGAACGGTGTATTTATGACCAGATCAGCCGGGAAAGTTATTAAACCTGCAACAGCTGAATAAAAAACCATACAAACGGCACGGCAATTAAAAGTGAATCAAAACGATCGAGAAAACCACCATGACCCGGCATTATTGAACCGCTGTCTTTGACACCGGCCAGCCGTTTCAGTTTGGACTCCAGCAGGTCGCCGAATGTACCGGTAATCGCCGCTATCAGGGCAATGGTTCCGGTAAAAATAAAAAACGACATTTCATTTTCACCGGTATAGATACGGGGTATCAGTAACCCCGTAACCACTACGGCCAGTATAATGCCCCCGATTGTGCCCTCCCAGGTTTTTTTGGGAGAGATTGCCGACAACGGGGTTCTGCCAATCAGTGAACCCACGATATACGCCATGGTATCATTAATCCAGATAGCTGCAATAATCAGCACCGGCAAAAACCCGGCTTTAAAAATAAAATAGCTGTCCCGGTAAGAAATATCCGTGGCCGGATAAAGACTCAACATCATTCCCCAACTCATGGAAATGTAAAAGATCCCAAGCAGGGCCGCGCCAAATGCATTGAGGTGCAGGGGGCCCTGGCGGAATATACCAATAACAGTAAGAATAAAACCGGCTACAGATACCGGCATGGAAAAATTGTCGCGAAGCAGATATGTCCCGAGCTGAAAAGAGTCTCCGCAAAACCAAAGAAACAAACCATACCCCAGCAGCATAAAACCAAGCTGGGTATAGATATGAAAACTGGTCTGAAAGTTTTTTCCGATCAGTTTAAAATACTCCCACCAGCAACCAAAATGAATCACGGAGAAAAGGAAAAAAAAACTCCAGTGATTCACGAGCAGTCCGGTGAGCATGACCGCCACAAACACAAGGGCGGTTAATGCGCGGGTTTTAAATGTCTGCCAATTAAATGCCATAAATCAAAGTTAATCAGGAACGGTCTTCCAGAGATGGCAATTTGTCTTCCGCATACACATTGTCATAATGCGTACCGGAATGTTTGATCATCCAGTTGACCGCCAGGGATACCAGTATAAAACTAAACGCAGCCGTCAATGCGATAGAGGACATTTTTACCGTATTTTCTTCATTCACCAGGGCGGGATTAAAATAAGCCAATACAATCAGCAGCGCATCATACACAAAATGCGCGAGAATGGCAGTCCAGAGACTTCCGCTGTACCAATAAACAGCCCCCAGCAGAATGCCCAGAACAAAACGGGGCAGGAATCCATAGAACTGCATATGCAGGGCGGAAAAAATAAAAGCCGCCACAATGATCCCCGGCCAGGGACTTTTGAACAAACGGATGAATAAACGCTGGGCCACACCGCGGAATAATAATTCTTCCCCAACGGCGGCCAGCCCCGCAATAAATACCAGGTTCAGCAACAAATCAAGCGGTGTCCGGCGGGTCAGTAAGGCCATTACTGTTTTATTCGCACTGTCTTCTTTTTCCTTCATCCATTTTGCAATACCAGCAGGAAACTGTACGCCCTGGTTGATCTCCCCCAGCCATTGCACAAACGGAATGGCCAGGATCATTACCATTATCCCGATTACCCAATGAGACAAACCATGTGGTTTATGAAGACCAAGGTATTTACGGCTGTTGGTGCTGAATAACCAGGCACAGAGCAGGGAAGGCAGCAGGAATAAACCAAAGAACTGGGCTACCTGCAGACCCCGTATATAAGTAATCACACCCGGTCTTGTATAATCCAGCTTATTCATATCCAGCAGCTCCGTGGGCTTAATACCGGTAATGGCGGTAAGAATGATTGTTCCGAACAGGGATCCAATAATAAAAACACCCACAAGGGCAATCGAAACCATTATAAGTAATTGATTTCCGGCTGGTTTATTCTTTAGTAATCCCTTCATGCTGCTACTCTGACATTTTGATTGTAAATTTGCAGGCTTAACCTCAGCCGCAGACCGGCAAAAATACGTAAATACCAACGGAATGGTGAAAATCGGCGATATACAACTTCCTGAATTCCCGCTGCTTCTGGCTCCCATGGAGGATGTCAGTGACCCGCCATTCCGGGCCGTTTGTAAGGATAACGGTGCCGACCTGATGTACACGGAGTTCATTTCCTCTGAAGGACTGATCCGCGATGCCATTAAAAGCCGTAAAAAGCTGGACATCTTTGAGTATGAACGCCCTGTTGGTATTCAAATTTTCGGAGGAGATGAGGAAAGCCTGGCAATGGCTGCTAAAATTGTGGAAGTAACAAGCCCCGATCTGCTTGATATCAACTTTGGTTGTCCTGTAAAAAAAGTAGCCCTGAAGGGTGCAGGTGCCGGTGTATTGAAAGATATTGACCTGATGGTACGGCTGACTTCCGCTGTGGTTAAATCAACATCATTACCCGTAACAGTAAAAACAAGGCTGGGTTGGGATGATACTACCCGGAATATTGAAGAAGTGGCGGAACGGCTGCAGGATGTGGGGATTAAGGCACTCGCCATACATGGACGCACCCGTACCCAGATGTATAAGGGTGAAGCGGACTGGACCCTGATCGGTAAAGTGAAGAATAATCCACGTATACAAATACCCATTATCGGAAATGGCGACATTGATTCCCCCGAAAAGGCATTGGACTATAAAAACCGGTATGGCGTAGACGGAATTATGATCGGCCGTGCCGCCATCGGTTATCCCTGGATCTTTAATGAAATCAAACATTTTGTAAAGACCGGAGAACACCTCCCGCCCCCCAGTATTGAAGCCCGTGTGGAAGTCTGCCGCAAACATCTCTATAAATCCGTGGAATGGAAAAACCCGGTCGTAGGTGTGAATGAAATGCGGAGACATTATGCCAATTACCTGAAGGGATTACCCAATATTAAAGAGTACCGTGGCAAACTGGTTACGCTGAAAGAAGTAGCGGAAATTGATGAAGTGCTGAATGAAATTCTACGCGTCTATGCCGGATTTGAATTTGAAAAAGCACCGATACAGCTGATCGATTATCATCAGAACTGCCCTGTTAATTAAGTACGAAGTACGAAGTATGAAGTACGAAGTATGAAGTACGAGGTATGAAGTACGAAGTATGAAGTACGAGGTACGGTGCTACAATTGAAATCGCGTTACTGGTACCAGGCACCAGGTACAACTGCCTCAAGGCAGCAGGTCCATTGGTGATACGGACGGATCAAAATAACCCGTCAGCATTCCTTTTTCATTTACCAGGTATTTGGAAAAATTCCAGACCGGAGCCTTGCTGTTCCATCCGTTTTGAGCGGGGTCGGTCAGCCATTGATAAACAGGATGCTGGCCGGCACTTTTTATCACTATTGATTTTTTTGCTAACGGGAAACTGACACCATAATTCTTTTTACAGAACGCACCGATTTCCTCATCCGTTCCCTTCTCCTGTTCCTTGAAATCATTGGCGGGAAAGCCAATCACCAGCAGGCTGTCACCGGATTGCTCATACAACCGTTGCAGGTCTTCATACTGGTTCGTATAACCGCAATCACTGGCGGTATTTACCAGCAACACTTTCTTCCCCCGCAGCGTGGAAAAATCAAGCGTGTCACCGTTATTCAGGTCAAGTTTCAGGGAGTAAAAAGAAACAGGTGGTTCTTTCTCCGGATGCTGCAGCTTTTCCGTGTTCTTACCACTACGGTTGCTGAACCACATCAAAGCCGGGTATACAGCCCGCAGTATTTTTTGCCGATAGGTCATATTTTTCATGTTACGGTTGATGATTTCCACATACGCGGCAAAAGCCGTGAGCAGTACTAAAAGAACAAGTAATAATCGTTTTAGTTTTTTCATGGCGCCCTTTACCGGATAAAGAATTTAAGCAGCTTCAGTTTCCCTTTCAGGGGCGGATACTTCAGGGCCGGATCGAACCAGACCGGTGTTTTCATCACGGCTTTATAATGCGTAAACACATCAAAAGTGTGCCGGCCATGATAACCGCCAATCCCGCTCTGCCCCACCCCGCCAAACGGCAGATGGTGGTTGGTAAACTGAAGGGCGGTATTGTTGACACATCCGCTGCCAAACTGCACCTGCTCCAGCCAGTCCCTTTCATTTACCTTGCTGCCGGTAAAAATGTAAAAGGACAGCGGGTTAGGATTTCGCCGGATCAGTGCCAGGGCTTCTTCTCTGGCGGTAAATGTAAATACCGGTAGTACAGGACCGAATATTTCTTCCTGCATTACCGGTGCCTCAGGGTTTACTTCTTCCAGGATCGTTGGCGCAATAAACAGCCGCGTCCGGTCATGTTCACCACCTGTTACTATTTTTCCCTGCGACAAGTAGCTGACCAACCGGTCAAAATTCCGTTCATTGATGATTTTATTATACCCGTAAGTCTCTGCCGGATTTTCCCCAAAGAAATCCAGGATATATTTTTTCATTAACCGCAGCAGTTCTTCTTTTACGGAAACATGTACAAGCAGGTAATCGGGTGATACACACATCTGTCCGGCATTGGAAAACTTCCCGAGTACAATCCGCCTGGCAGCTACTTCGAGCCGCGCATCCGCTTCCACCACACAGGGGTCTTTACCGCCCAGTTCAAGCGTAACAGGAACCAGGTCTTTTGCCGCGAGTTGATAAATGGCTTTACCTACCGGTATGCTTCCTGTATAGAACACATGATCAAACCTGAACTCTTTCATCATCCCCGGTATTACTACAGCTCCGTCTCCCTGTATCACGGTTGCCAGACCGGGCGGAAATGTTTCTGTAACCAGTTTTTCGACCAGGCGGGCAGTAGCGGGAGCATTTTCACTGGGTTTAATAACCACAGTATTGCCCGCTGCAATGGCACCCACCACAGGTATAAGCAGCAGTTGCAGCGGAAAATTCCAGGGACCAATCACCAATACCACACCCAGCGGAGAGGGATATAAATAACTGGAAGAGGGCTGGTTCAGCAGATTAGTGCCGGCTTTCTTTCGTTTCATCCAGCCGGGAAGATGTTTGATCGCATAATTAAGCTCCTGTATCAGCAATCCATTCTCCGTAAACCAGGCCTCTTCCGGTACTTTTTTCAGATCCGCATGCAAGGCTTCATAGATCTGCTGCTCGTACCTGATGATGGTCTGTTTAAATGCCAGCAATTGCTGCATGCGAAAAGCAAGGGTCCGGGTAGCTCCACTGTCAAAAAAGGTCCGTTGCTCTTGCAGGCGGGATATATCTGTCATTACCAGTAATTTTATCCCAATTTAGAGCAATTACTCAAACTTTATTTATTCCGGATGACAGACGATTATTTTATGACGCAGGCACTAAAGGAAGCAAGGATGGCATTTGAAGAAGATGAAATCCCGATAGGCGCGGTTGTGGTGATGAACAATAAGATCATTGCCCGTGGCCGGAATATGACAGAGCGGCTGAATGACCCGACGGCTCATGCGGAAATGATCGCGCTCACATCGGCTTTCAGCGCACTGGGGAGTAAGTACCTGCCTGAAGCCACCTTATATGTAACCGTTGAACCTTGTTCCATGTGTGCCGGTGCCGCTTACTGGAGTAAAGTGGGCCGTGTGGTATATGGAGCCGATGATGAAAAAAACGGGTACAAAAAGACAGCGGGCAGCAATCCGGCTTTTCATCCCAAAACGGAACTGGTAACCGGCATACAAAAGGAAGCATGTGCGCAACTGATGAAGGATTTTTTCAGGGGAAAAAGGTGAATTGCGAAAAAGTCAGGCCGGGCGCAGTTTTCGAATTAAGAAACAAATCATATACACGGCCTCATATTAAACCCACAGGACTTAATTTTGTTATCTGATCAATACACATTTTTTCATCATCAAAAATCAATAATATGGCATTTACATTAGCACCTCTTCCTTATGCACACGATGCATTGGAACCGCATATTGACACGCTGACCATGCAGATCCATCATGGAAAACATCACCAGGCCTATGTAGACAACCTGAACAAAGCCGTTGCCGGTACGCCGAATGAAGGTAAATCGCTGGAAGAACTGGTGGCCGTAGCCGGTACTATTTCTCCTGCTGTACGTAACAATGGAGGCGGGCACTGGAATCATACCTTCTTCTGGGAAAGCCTGGCCCCCAATGCCGGTGGTGCCCCTGCAGGCAAACTGGCTGAAGCCATCAATGAAGCGTTTGGTTCTTTTGACGCGTTCAAAGAAAAATTTGCCAATGCCGGTATGACCCGTTTTGGCAGTGGCTGGGCCTGGTTGCTGGTAAAAGACGGCAAACTCGAAATCAGTTCTACGCCCAACCAGGACAATCCCCTGATGGATGTAGCCGATGTAAAAGGCACCCCGATCCTGGGTGTGGATGTATGGGAACATGCTTATTACCTGAAATACCAGAACCGCCGTGCAGATTACCTCGGTGCTTTCTGGAATGTGGTAAACTGGGCTAAAGTGGCTGAAAGATTTGGGAAGTAAATGCTAAGTACGAGGTACGAAGTATGAAGTACGGTTTGAAAGAAGAAAGTGTTTTTAAGGCTGGGAAATTTATTACCAGCACGATCAAAATACATGTGTAAAACAAACCACCCGATCGTACTTCGTACTTCCAACTTCGTACTTTGTATTTCCCGTACTTCGTACTTCCAACCCCGTACTTTGTATTTAAGGTGCTTTGTATTTAGCGTTGATTAAGCTTATTCACCGCTTCAATGCGGTTGTTGACGTGAAGCTTGGTATAAATATTCTTCAGGTGTTTGGTCACCGTATGGGCGCTCAGATTAATTTTAGCCGCCGCTTCCTCTATTACCAATCCGGTAGCCAGTAAGTGCAGTATTTCATTTTCACGTGCAGTCAGTTCAGACAAGGTGGGCAGTTCCGTTTTTTCCTGGAAGGCGGAAATCACTTTACGGGCTATATAACGGCTCATGGGAGCGCCGCCACCATACAACTCTTTTAATGATTCGATAATTTCCACGGCCAGGGAGTCTTTCAGAATATAGCCGCTGGCGCCATTACGCAGTGCATTGAATACAATTTCATTGTCGTCGTAAAAGGAGCACACCATGCATTGAATGTCGGGGCGTTTCATTTTTAGCTGGCGGATCAGCTCCACGCCGGACATACCAGGCAGCTTGATATCCACAACAGCAATGGCGGGAGGATTTTCGAGCATATGCGGCAGGGCGGTTTCACCGGACGGATAGCTCTGTAATACCCTGAATTCATCAGAAGCATTAATAAAATCTTCGAGCCCTTCCCGGTAATTTTTATCGTCCTCTATTATCGAAACCGTAATCAAAACACTCAGAATATGCTACAAGATACATATTATTCACGGCCTGTTCACTAATAAACCGTTAATGCCGTTGAAACTCAGGGAACAGGGTCGTATCCACTACCGCCCCAGGGGTGGCAACGGCTGATCCGTTTCAGTGACAGCCAGAACCCTTTGAAGAAGCCGTGTTTCTTCAATGCTTCTGCCGCATAATGGGAGCAAGTGGGTGTATAGCGGCATTTGGGACCCAGCCAGGGAGAGATCACCCACTGATAGATTTTTATCAGTAACAGGAATGGAAGACTGAGCAGCTTCCCGGCCACACGCAGTATTTCTTTACCCATTCATCCGTTCATTTAATTTTTCAAGAATGATGCCTGTTGTACGGAATATTGGTTCGTATCGGGGTAACTCACGGTCTGTATACACGAAAAACACATCAAGCCCGGCGCCTTTGCCGGTTAATTTTTCCTGCAACTGGTTTTTCTGCAATCGCCAGCACTCGCGGATAACCCGCTTTACCCGGTTACGATCCACCGCTTTTTTATACAGCTTTGTACTCACCGCCACCCCAAACTTCAGCGTGGTGCCCTGGGTGGGCTGGTAAAACACCCGGATAGGACTGACCGTAAAGCGGTGCCCGCCACTGAATAATGCATCAATGGCTTTGCGGCTTTTTAACCGTTCTTTTTTTCCGAGTGTATGTTTGTTATGCAACATAAAAAAGGGCTGTATCAATCAATTGATACAACCCTGTAAAATTATCGAAACCGCCGTTGAATCAACAGCTGATTAATTTTTTACTTCAGTTTACGCTCATCAGAAACGGTCAGCTTCTTACGGCCTTTGGCACGACGGCTGGCTAATACTTTACGGCCGTTAGCAGTTTCCATACGTTTACGGAATCCATGTACGGCTTTACGGCGCTTACGATGAGGTTGGAATGTACGTTTCATAATTATTTCGCTTTTTCACTTTTATTCTAAGCTGTTGTTGCAGCAGAGAACTTTGAAATATGGACCGGGAGAACGGCCCTGGTTTCATTTCGACAGCGGGTCACCACACCTACTGTTCGTGAAAGGACGGCAAAGGTAAGGTTTGAACAGCATAAGATAAAAGGCGGGGACCAATAATTTAAAAAATCCACCGGCCAACACCGGAATGACAGGGCAGAAAATTATTTAACAATATAATAATCAATGTATTGTCGCATCCAGATCCACATGCTGCGAACTTACCGGACCGCCATAAAATACGGTGGCATGCTGGTCAAAATCAGTCGTGGAATCCGTGGTATAAAAGGTCCGGCGGCCCTCACGGCTACATTGGGCAGCTATTTCCGGGTGTCGTTGCAGGTAATCGGCCAGACTGGTGGCCACTATTTCACCCTGTGATATAAGCTTTACTCCTACGGGCATGTATTCTTCAATGGTCTTTTTTAATAAAGGGTAATGCGTACAACCCAGGAGTAATACGTCTATTTCAGGACCTTTATCAAAAATCTGTTCCAGGTTCTTTTTTACAAAATAATCCGCGCCTTTATTATCCATTTCATTGTTTTCCACCAGTGGTACCCACATCGGACAGGCTTCCTGGATCACCTGAAGCGCCGGAAAAAACTTACTGATCTCAATCGGGTAAGACCCGGAGGCCACAGTGCCGTTAGTAGCCAGCACGCCCACTACGCCGGTTTCAGAATATGTTCCGATAATTTCAGCGGTCGGCCGGATTACACCCAGTACACGTTTGCCAGGCGCCAGCCGGGGCAGGTCATTTTGCTGAATCGTACGCAGGGCTTTGGCTGATGCGGTATTACAGGCCAGAATTACCAGCGAACAGCCCTGGTCAAAAAACCATTTTACCGCCTGCAGGGTATACTGGTACACGGTTTCAAAGGACCGGTTACCGTAGGGAGAACGGGCACTATCACCCAAATACAGGTAATCATATCCGGGCAGGGCCTCTGTTATTTCCCGCAATACTGTAAGTCCTCCGTAGCCGGAATCAAAAACACCTATGGGGTTGCGGGATGACATAAAACAAAAGTACGGAATACAAAGTACGAAGTACGAGGTATGAAATACGAAGTACGAGGTGTGAAGTATAATTCTTCTTTCAACGCTGAAACGCAGAAAATAACCTTTATTCACCATCACTTTCCTGGCACCCGGCACCTCGCACCTGAATAAAAAAAGCCGCCCCTTCCGGAGCAGCTTTTCTATTCAGTTACGGGCTGATTATTTCGCAGCGCCGGGGGGTAATTTAAGCTTGAGCTTTGCCGCCACGAGGGCCAGCATATCATCTCCATCGGGCGCTACCAGCAAGGTTTCTTTGCTGATTACATGCGTATACCCTTTTTCTTTCGCTACCAGTTTAATGGCATCATAGGCTTTGCGGTAAAGCGGAGCCAGGATTTCATTTTGTTTTCCTTCCAGGGCCTGGTTCACAATCTGCTGCCAGTTCTGGATCTGGTAAATATAAGAAGGGAGTTTTTTGGCGATTTCATCACGAACCGCTTTCGGTGTTTTTACAGTATCCCGGTACAGACTGTCATCCCACTGGTAACGTTGAACCAGGGAAGCATACTCGGGGTTCAGGGAATCTGACTGGTAACGCTCCAGGACAGAGTCGATTTTCGCTGTTTCGGGAAACAGGCTCACTACATCATCAATTTTAATGTAGCCGATTTTAGTTTGTGCATTAGCAGTACCAGAGAAAGCCAGCAAACCCACTATTGCAATGACTGTAAGGATCTTTTTCATCTCGATTTTTTTGTTGTGCTTTATATGATTCTAAAAAAAGGCAGTTAGTTGCGCCTTAACTTTCTTTTATCATTTACTTAACCCCCAGGTCTTTCAACACATCTTCGCTTTTGTCCAGTTTGGGGTCGGCAAATATAATGGTATTTCCCTCACTTTTATCCAGTACAAAATCATAGCCGCGGCTAACCGCCATTTTCTGTACCGCATTGAAAACCTTGTCCTGAATAGGCTTGATCAGTTCCTGGCGTTTCTTAAACAGATCTCCTTCAAAACCAAAGCGTTTACGTTGCAGATCCCGTACGTCTTTTTCTTTATTAAAGAGCTGATCTTCTCTTTTTTTGCGGAGTTCTTCCGTCAGCATTACCTGCTCGGCATCATAATCCTTGTACATCTTATCCAGTTCAGCCTGGCGGGCGTCAATATCGCGCTGCCAGCCGGCCGCAATATCGTCCAGTTGTTTTTGTGCCTCTTTATACTCAGGCATTTTATCAAGAATATAGCGGGTATCTATGATTGCATATTTCTGGGAAATACCGGCAAAGCCCAGCCCCAGCATACAGACAAGAAGAAGCAACTTTTTCATATAGTGGAATTTGTGGTTTAAATATATTATTCCGGCTCAAAGCCCAGCATAAAGGTAAAGCGGGATGCTCCTTTCAAGCCGGTCTGCCCGGGCTGAATACGGTCAAGTCCTACCCCATAATCAAATCCAAGTAATCCGAACATCGGCAGGAAGAAACGCATACCCACACCCACACTGCGACGCAGACGGAAAGGATTGTAATCTTTGTAATTATACCAGCCATTCGCAGCTTCAAAGAAAGTAAGCGCGTATATGGTACTGCTGGGATTGGTCACGAGCGGGAAACGCATTTCCAGCTGGTATTTATTGAAAATGGTAAAGAACTGATTGGCTCCCTGCTGATCCGGGTTAATCGTGGGATCGGAATTATCATATACCGGGTAACCGCGATGGGCTACGATATCATAACCCAGTAATCCGAAGTTATTGGTCAGACCGGCATCACCCACCTGGAAGCGCTCAAAGGGAGAATATTCCAGTTTTTTGTTATAGCGACCCATGAAGCCGTATTTCGCTGCCAGTTTCATTACAAACTGACGATTCTTCTCCGCGCCTAATGCTTTTCCGATTGGCACATACCATTCCGCATTGAAACGCCATTTATGGTATTCCGGTTTTTTATACGGATCCACGGCATTCACAATGTCCGGGTTGAATAAAGAATAGGGTGGCGTGAACTGCACACTGCCCAGGAAACTGGAACCACTGGTCGGGAAGATCGGGTTGAAAACGGATGAACGCTGCAGCGCAATCTTAAAGCTCAGGTTGTCGGAAATACCGGTTGGGCTGGCTCCCTGGAAGATACCATAGTTACGACGGGCATAACGGGTATAGTTAAACGAATATACAAGGGTAAAGAAGTCATCCGGCCATTTCAGCTGTTTACCCAGCGATAAGGTAACCCCGGTTGTCTTCAGGTAAACCGTATCCGATTTGGCTCTGTCAATGGTACCGGTAAGCGGGTTATACGCACTGGAAAATTTACTGTTGTTCAATCCGATTGTCAGTGAATTCCTTTTCTTACCTCCCAGCCAGGGTTCGGTAAATGAAGCACTGTAAGAACGGTAAGCACGGCCGTTGGACTGCATACGCAGACTCAGTTTCTGCCCATCACCGGTAGGAAGCGGATCCCAGGCAGATTTTTTCCAGATATTACGTACTGAAAAGTTATTGAAGGTAACACCCAGGGTACCGGTCAGACCGATACCACCACCCCAACCGGCCGAAAGTTCCAGCTGGTCAGATGATTTTTCTTCGAGTTTCCAGTTGATATCCACGGTTCCGTCTTCCGCATTCGGCACCACACCGGGATTAATCGTTTCCTGGTTAAAGAACTGCAGGTTGGCCAGTTCGCGCTGTGAGCGGATCAGGTCAGAACGGCTGAAGAGTTCACCCGGTACCGTTCTCAGTTCACGACGGATTACATAGTCTTTGGTTTTATCATTCCCGGCAATGGTAACATTCTTAACCCTTGCCTGGGGACCTTCCATGATCCGTATTTCATAATCAATGGTGTCGTTGTATACGGCCGTTTCCACCGGCTCGGCACGGAAGAAAAGATATCCGTCATCCATGTAGTAGCTGCTGATATCGCCACCACCGTCACCGGCGGCTTCTTTACCGAGACGTTTATTCAGGATAGACACATTGTAAATATCCCCTTTGTTGATACCGAGAATCACATTCAGCAGGGAGTCGGTGAATTTGGCATTCCCTTTCCAGACGATATTACCGAAGTAATAACGACGTCCTTCTTTTACTTTCAGGTCCACATTCAGGTTGCCATTCTGTGTTTTATACTGTGTGTCCGCCACGATCTGCGCGTCACGGTAACCCATGGAGTTGTAGTAATCGAGAACCTTATCCTTATCTTCTTCAAACTTTTTGTCGTCGAATTTGGCGCCGCTGAACATTTTAAACCGGAAATATGGATCCAGCAGGGCCTTTGTTTTACTAATGGAAAGGAATCCCCAGTCGCGCAGGTATTGATTAAATGAGAAAGTCCGGTTGGCTCCGAAAGGACTGACCGCGTTATCGGGATACAACGTAAACTTGGACATTTCCTTCGTACCCTTCATCTGTTTTTTCAACCGCAGATCGTCGATATTGTCATTCCCGAAAAAGCTCACATTGTTGATCCGGACCTTGGCACCTTTATCCACGTAGATATTCAGGATATTAGAGTTTACATAGGTGGTATCGGGTTTTTCTTCGAGCCGTACTTTAATGTTCCGGAATCCTTTATCGGCAAAATGTTTGGTAATCTTTTCGTTCAGTTCGCGGCGGATATTTTCAGTAATGATGGTCTGTTTGGTCAGTGTTACTTTAGCCAGGATATCTTCTTCTTCTGTTTTCCGCAACCCAAAAAATTTATAGTTGCCGAGACGGGGACGTTCCGTTACACTGATCTCGAGCCATACCTTATCTCCGTCGATCCGGGTTACAAAAATCTGCACATTGGAAAATAATTTTTGTCTCCAGAGGCTGGCAATCGCTTTACCAAAAACCTCCGCACCGGGATGAACGAATTTATCGCCCGGCTGCAGGTTGGCAATGGAATAAACAATGGAAGTATCCAGGTAATTAACCCCGGTAATGGTGACTGAAGCGATGGTATATTCTTTCGCGATACGGGCATTCTGCCAGTCAATCATTTTAGGATCCAGGGACGTGGGTTTAGTGGTATCCGGTTGTTCCTGTGCCAATAGTGTGGCACTGGTCATTACCGCAAAAAGCATAGTCATCCCCACCCTTTGTAAAAATCGTTGCATGTGTTATTGTTCTGGTATCTTCCCCGTACAAACGGAGTTTAAATTGTTTATATTCTGCGATTTATAAAAAATACCGCCTGATGATACGGCGGCAAATTAACGGTTAATATCGAAAGTCTTTGTTAAAAGAAACCCGTCCGCACCTGATCAGACCGGTGTTTCACTTTCTTCGAGCTGATCACTGGTTTTTCCAAAACGCCTTTCCCGGTTCTGGTAATCGGCAATGGCTTCATACAGGTTTTCTTTCCTGAAATCGGGCCAGCGCACATTGGTGAAATACAATTCCGCATACGCCAGCTGGTACAGCAGGAAATTGCTGATCCGGTATTCACCACTGGTGCGGATCATCAGTTCCGGATCGGGAAAATCGCTGGTACATAGAAAATGCTGCAGGGTGTCCTGATTGATCTGCTCCACCTGTAAACGGCCTTGTTTCACTTCAAAAGCAATATTTTTCACCGCATTCAGCAACTCCCAGCGGCCACTGTAACTCAGGGCCATCACCAGGTTCAGACCGGTATTCTCCCGGGTAATATCAAGTGCTTCATTCAGTTCATTCCGGGCATATTCGGGGAGCATACTCATATCCCCGATTACATGCAGCCGGATATTGTTTTTATTCAGGCTTTCCACTTCTTTCCGGATCGTACTCACCAGCAGTTCCATCAGTCCCACCACTTCGTATTCCGGACGATCCCAGTTCTCGGTTGAAAAGGCATAAAGGGTTAAATAGCCTACCCCGAGTTCCGCGCACCCTTCCACGATATTCCGTACACTCTCCACGCCATGATAGTGACCAAAGAGACGGTCTTCCCCTTTCTCTTTTGCCCAACGCCCATTTCCATCCATGATGATGGCGATATGTTTTGGCAGCCGGTTTTTATCAATCTTTTCGAGTAAGGAAGACATAAAAAAGCCCCTTTTAACGGGGGCACAAAGGTAATTTCAATTTTCGGGATTCTGTTCTTTTACCAGCTAAATCTGTGACCCCGGAAAAACAGGTCGGGTCTGCTTTTTTTTAATCGTTTATTCACTGAATTAATTAAATAAAAAATTGATAGTCAGCGATATATTTGTGATTAATCAAATGATTACCCCGTTTATTTAGCCACAGCCGGGCACTTGTACGACTGCAGGTTAAAGCTCAGATGGAGCATGGCCGTTACAAACTGATCTTTCTGCCGGCTGTTGCCCCGCTGCAATCCGTCCGTTCCGATGGGGGTTCCGAGTTCCCAGGAGCGGTCGCTCAGGAGACGGGCATTGGAAGGGCTGCCATCCGGATTATTGGGGAAAATGGCCGGATTTACATAGGTCTTGCTTACATCATCCAGGTAATCAGTATTGGTAAAGCGATGTAATACTTCAAGGGCGATATTCATCCGGGAATTGAGTGCATACTTGATACCTCCGCCAAAGGGAATACTGAAAGCCATGGTGCTGTACGGCTTACGGTCAGGATAAGCCGCATTTCCTTGGCCTTCCGTACCAAGCGGGCGGAGCATTATTTTTTCACCACGCAGATAAGCATACGGATCATAGCTGAAAATACCTGCTCCGAATGTAATATACGGGGTGAAACTATAGCCGGGTTCACCGGGCATAAACCGGAAGAAATTAAAATCGCCCTGCAGACTCAGCTCCCATACCCGGCTGTTGAAGCTCAGGTTACGGGACTGCATTACTTTGTTATGGGAATTATAGGAATCCGAATAACCCAGCTGGGCAAAGGATACACCAACACGGCCGGCGATATAATTACCAAAATTTTTACGAAAAAAAACGGTGGCGGCCATCTTGGGCCGGTTGAGTTTTGCCTTGGTATTCAGGTCACCAAAATAATGACCGGCACCGGCACCAAAACCAAATTCACCTTCCTGGACTACGGCATCCTGAGCTGAACTATGCATTACAGCAACACCGAAGGCCAACACAAAAGCTAAAATCTTCTTTTTCATAACTAAAAAATGGACGGGATAACCTAGAACGCTAAAAATAGCTATTTTCTTATTATCCGGAACCGGTTTAATTCCGTTTATCCAGTCCCCAGGTGAGTTTATTCCGGAGGGTTTGCAGAAAATTGTTCTCACTCAGACGAACAAGGTTGATACCAAAATCCTCTTTTTTAACGGCCAGGGTCACGTTTTTATTAACTATTTCCCGTCGGGAGTCCAGGGCACAGATTATTTTATCGGTCCGGCTCTCCACTTCAAAGGAAATGATATTGCTGTCCGGTACAATGATAGGACGCACATTCAGGTTATGCGGTGCCACAGGGGTAATAACAAAACTCCCGGCATCGGGGAATACCACCGGGCCGCCACAACTGAGTGAATAACCGGTGCTGCCGGTGGGAGTGGCCACAATCAACCCATCGGCCCAGTAACTGTTGAGAAACTCGCCATTCAGGTAGGTATGAATTTTAATCATGGATGCCACATCCTGTTTGTGTATGGAAAATTCATTCAGCGCATAGGGAATACTGCCAAATAAGGGCATATCGGCGTCCACATGGATAAGGGTGCGGGTATCATTCACATAGGTTCTGCGGGCGATCGCTTTTACAGCGGTCTTTACTTCATTACGCCCGATACTGGCCAGGAAACCCAGCCGGCCGAAATTGATTCCCATGATGGAAATTTTTTTATCGCGTACCAGGGTAATGGTATCCAGTAATGTACCATCGCCACCGAGGCTGATGATAAATTCAATTTCTTCTGTAAGGTCTTCCGATAAAGTAAAGGTCCGGGTGTCTTCCGGAATGCGGATTTCCGAACGGATCTGTTCGTAAAAATGATGAAAAATAACAGGCTCAATTTTCTGCAATTCCAGTTCGTCAAAAAAAAGCTGTACTTCTTCTTTGTGCTCGGTGTCAAAAATCCTGCTGTAGATAGCTGCCTTCATGTCAGAATATAGTCTTTCTGTGTAAATATAACCCGTTTTGCCCTAACTGGTTGAATGTGTACTCCAGCCGGAAAATCACGTCATAGAACGTAACGATATCAATACCGATACCGGCAGAATGCAACATACGGTTGCTGAGTGCGTTTTCGCCGGGTTGCGGATTGTGTACATAACCGCTGTTGCCAAATATTTTTCCAAAGATCCGGACGGGTATCTGGTCCGTGGTTTTCCCTTTCACCGGCATCCGGATGCCGAAATTGAACAGTTCCCGCGACAACGTCGTTTTAAGATAACCTCCCGCCACCCCATCTACAACGTAATACTCATAGCCCTGCATAAATACATCTCCGTATCCCAGGAAACGTTTGTTGAAATAGGGTTGTTTGAAAGGCAGTTTTATTCCCCCATAAGCCATCGCACTGACAAAAGTTTTCGGAGACAGGTGCCAGCTGCCAAGTGCTTTCAGGTTCAGCTGCCAGAGGTTGTTCGACGCATTAATGCCTTTGCGGCTTAGCAACAGATTGGCCGCATATCCTTTGGTGGGGTAAGGAATATAATCCACATCAAAGAAAGTCATATTGTAATACAACTCCGGAAAGCGGATGCGGTTGCGGCCTGCTTCAAAATAAGCCGGGTTCAGCTGTACAATCGTATCCTCCACCACTTCGCTGGTATAACCAATTCCGATACTGTGTCTTGTTTTGATCGCGCGACGGTACGTCAGTTCGGCTTGTGTATTCAAAAAATTCCGGACATACCGCTTATTGTCTTTAAGAAACACCTGTTTGTCATGAATGGTATTGTAATTCAGTTCCCGGTTTTTCCCGGCCGCGAAACTGAACCGCATACCCCAGCGCATGGCTTTATCAATATACAAGCGGTCGTAACCGAGGGATATCTGCCTGGTATAACCGGACATCAGCCAGAGGCGGATTTTATCATTATTGCCCGTGGCATTATTGTATAAAAGTTTGGCGCCATAGTTCACCCGGCTCAGACTGGCGTTCTGTTCCACCAGCCATTGATTCAGGTTACGGTCCACGGGTTTAAAATAAGGGAGAGGGAACAGGTACCAACGTTCTTTTACAGACACGGTTATATCAATCACATTGCCGTTGAACCCTTTTGCCGCAACTATGACTGAATGAAAGAGTGTGGTGTTCATCAGTTGCCGGCGGGCGTCTTCAAATTTCGCTACCAGGTCCTGTAAGGTATAAGCCTGACCCGGTTGCAATGGAATTTCGCGGAGAATAATGGGCTTCCTTGTTTTCTTATTGCCGGAGATCACGATCTCTCCCACAATATATTTCATAATGGCCGGCGCGGCCCCGGTATCGGCAGGAGATAAATCCATGGCCGCCTGTTGCGCGCAAAGCGAACAGCCAAACAAGAGCGCCATAATCAGCCCTGGAAAATATGGAACGTATTTCTTCTTCACTGCCAATTCAAAACAAGCCTGTAAAATACGGGGAAAACCGGTCAGATGCGCAGGTAATTCATCAGGTTGTCATAATTGCTTTTCAACTCGTTCGTATACAACTCTTCGCCAAAGAAATATTTTACATTGTATTCATACCGTTGAAAGGTGGCCACAATATCGGATACCTCCGGCTTATTGATACGGATGGTCACCTGCATGATACCCGTTTCCGGGTCATTATTTGTATTGAGTTGGGTAATCTGGGCATCATTGGTCTCCACCAGTTTGCTGATTTCATTAAAGGAATATTGGTTGCTGTCCACTTCCAGTACTATCAATCCACCCGGCTCATTCAGGCTCATGAATTCGGAAGCATGTTTCAGGAGATCATTGTACACCACGGTGCCGATCAGGTCGCCCTCTTCATTTACCACGGGTACCACACTGAGTCCGTTTTCGGCGGCTACCTGTACAGCACGCAGAAAATGTTCATGTCCTTTTACAGACATATTGGAAAAAGATTGCTGGAGGGAACTCAGTTCATCATGGTCATTATCGGCCATCAATAAATCATCTTCGCTGATCAGGCCGGTGTATTTCTCCCCATCCACGATCGGGAGATGAGTTACGTGATTATCATTCATCAGCTGCAATGCCTGGTATACCTTATCGCTAAGGTGCAGGTAAGGGAGCGACTGGGATTCCAATTCTCGGGTTAACATGGATAGCGGCTTTAAACGGTTCGTGTTACTGTAATAAAACGCATAGCCGGTTCAGGACAGCCATGATCAGGCAACTGTTGCGTGTTCATTCAGTTTTTTCAAAAACTTATGCAGGATGGCATTAAACTCATCCGGCACTTCCATCATGGGCGCGTGCCCGCATTTGTCTACAAAATACAGTTCACTGTTCGGGATCAGTTTATTGAATTCACGACCCACAAATGGCGGGGTTATGGTATCATTATTCCCCCAGACCAGTAAGGTCGGTTGTTTAATCTGGTTCAGTTCCTCGCCCAGGTTATTACGGATAGCACTTTTGGCCAGCGCAATAATTTTAATCGCTTTCAGGCGGTTATTGGTGATACTGTATACCTCATCCACCAGTTCCTTGGTGGCTACTTTCGGATCATAGAACGTCAGTTCCGTCTTTTTGCGTATAAATTCATAATCCCCTCTTTTGGGATAGCTGTCGCCCATCCCGTTTTCGAAGAGACCTGAACTTCCGGTCAGGATCAGGGACTTAATACGTTCAGGATGTTTCAGTGTATGCACCAATGCCACATGGCCCCCGAGTGAATTACCCAGCAGGTGAACCCCGTTCAGGTCTTTTAATTCCAGAAATTTATGGACAAATTTGGCCAGTCCTCCAACAGAAGTATGCAGGATATCCATATCCAGCAGGGGAAGGATCGGTACAATAACCCGGTTATGGTGCCGGAAGTATTCAACCAGGGGTTCAAAATTACTCATTGCCCCAAAGAGTCCATGCAGCAGCACCAGTGGTTCACCACTGCCTTCTTCCAGGTATTTAAACTTCTCTTCTTGTTTAATTTCGTATTGCATGGGCAGTCAATCTATGCGTTGTTGCTGGTTGCTAAAATAATTGTTTTGCCGTTAAATTCAGGTGTTTGTGCCACAATTCCAACCTGATTTACGCAAATATAGGGGCAAGCGGCCTGTTTTGTACCGATGCGGTGAAAGTCATACACATTCTCCCGTACACATAACGGCTTTCTGTTGAAACTATCAGCGAGGCGGTACCTGCCTGGAGACCGATTCGAAAAAAGTGGTAAGGTCCGCAAACATATCCCTGAACCAGGGCAGTAATTGTCCCACTGTATTGATAACCTGAGGTCCCAGGGGACTTATAAAGGAAAAACAAACGGAAGCTTCTTTTGTTGCCGGTTGAAGGAAAACCATTTTATCTGCATAAAACAGCAAAACACTATAGACCAGGGTATATAATGCCATATATAGCAGCATGCCTCCTAACCGGTTCAGCCAGCCCAGCATCACTACTTCCACTGTACTTTCAATGGCATTTGCTCCCAGCCGGATCAGGATCACCACCCCGATAAATACCAGCAGAAAGGAAATAAAAGGGAGCCAGGCCGATGAAATATTGACAGCAGAACCGATATACCCCGCGGCAACCAATGATAGTTTCAGCGCCGCGGCGAGTCCGATGATGATGGCCAGAAAGGAGAATACACCTACTATTAATCCGCGCTGGTAACCTTTGATGATCGCCAGTACCAGCAGTAGCGCATAAAGTATATCGATGATCATAAAGAAATAACGCTCCGGTTTGAGTGCCAGGTGTGCTGCCTATGTTAAAGTTCCTGATTACTTAGCCAGTAGTTCCTTCACCAGTGCGGAAATGGTTTTCCCATCCGCCTTACCTGCCAGTTGTTTGGTGGCCGCCCCCATTACCTTGCCCATATCGGCAGGAGATGAAGCTCCGACTGTGGTAATAATATCCGCCAGGGCTGCTTTTACCTCTTCCGTACTCATTTGTTCAGGAAGGAATTTTTCAATCACTGCGATTTCTTCTTCTTCTTTTTTAGCCAGCTCGGGTCTGTTTTGCTGCTGAAAAATTTCCAGGGAGTCTTTCCGTTGCTTCACCATTTTCTGGAGCAGTTTGATTTCATCCTCCGCTGAAACTTCTCCGTTTCCGCCTTCCGCTGTTTTAGCCAGCAGGATCGCCGCTTTAATTGCACGAAGACTTCTGAGTGCCGCTTCATCTTTCGCCAGCATGGCGGCTTTCAGATCCGTCATTATTTGTTGTTCTAAACTCATATTCGTATTTTTTGAATGATTGCTGAAAATATCAGGTGGCTTTATTCTCCTTCATTTGCTTCTCCCTGAATTTCGCATAGAACCCTTTTGCGAACGTTTTCATTTCCTCTACCTGGTCGGTATAGCGTGTAGCCCTACCGTATGTATCCGCCATGGTCATCATGGTCTGATAGAAGAAGTCGGCCATTTCATCCACCATCATATCCTGTGTCCACAGGTCAATCCGAAGAGCTGCTTTTTCTGCACTGTCCCAGAAAGAAATCATCATGGCCTTGGCCTTCTGTGCATTTTCAGCACTGGTATCTGAAGCGGACCAGGAAATGCCCGCGGGAATCCGGTTGTCATCGGTTTCCACTTCAATTGTAATCGTTGATTTATTCATCGTTTTTGTATGAGAGGGCAAAGGTAAAAAATTCATGCGACGCAATCCTGAATCAGTTCCCAGGTGCGACCGGCAGCTGTATCCCAATTATACTGTTTCGCTTTTATTTTCCCTTTTTCAATCAGGCCGGCACGCAGGCTTTCGTCTTTATACATCCGCATCAGCTGATCGGCCAGAGCCTTATGGTCAGCCGGATCAGCATAAAGTGCCGCTTCTCCTGCTACTTCTTCCATAGCCGTACCGGCAGATGTAATTACCGGAACACCAGCCTGCATCGCTTCAGCCACCGGTACGCCGAATCCTTCAAAAAAGGATGGATAGACCAACGCATAGGCAGCCGCCATCAGCCGGGCCAGTTCCGTATCGGGCAGGTAACCCGTCATCACCACATCCTGTCTGTATTTATAGGTTTTCAGGCTACTTACAAATGAATCATATTTCCAGGCCAGCCGGCCGGCAATCACCAGTTTCATGGAAGATTGCTGTCTTTTTTTAAAAAGGGAAAAAGCGCGGAGCAGTCCCATCAGGTTTTTACGCGGATGAACGGAGCCGGTATATATAAAATATTCTTTCCCCTCCGTGTATTGATCCTTTACGGGTTGTCTTGCCGCAAAATCAAGTGGCTGAAAAACAGGGCGGATACCGTTATAAATCACCTGCAATTTATCCGTCGCAAAAGGATAGTGAATGGCAATATCATTTTTTGAAAACGCCGATACTGTTATCACGGTATTTGCTTTTTTTAAAAAAGCGGGGGTGTATTTTTTATAAAACGCAAGCTGTGTTTTTGAAATACCCGCCGGATAATGCAGGAAAGCCAGGTCATGCAGTACCAGGCATTGGGGTACACGGGTACGGAGGGAACAAAAACCGTCACAGGATATAAAAAGGTCAGCTTTGTGTTTCCGGAGCAGGGCCGGCACTTTATAATCATACCAGTATTTCCAGAGCAGGGGATGCCGGGCAGGAGGACCAGCCTGAACGGGAATCACATTTTTCCCGAAAACAAATTGTTGATCCCAGGGCCGGTCAAAGAGAAAGATAAATGTATGTTCCGGGTGGTTTTCCGTAATCCGCCGGAAAAGTTCATAGATAAAATACCCGTATCCTTCCAGGTAATCTTTTAATAAGAAGCGGGTATTGACGGCGATACGCATAACGGGTCACAAAGTTAACCGCTATTTACCGGAAGAAAGAAGAAATCGCTTTAAGTCCATACAAAATACCGCAACATACGGATACGTAAACAAACGTATCCGGTGAAGTTTTTTTCCGGATGTTTTTACCTGCATGAGCAGAAGGACTGTACACGCAAAATTCCCTTTACCTTTCATGAAATACCGGATATAAAACAACGCAGTAATACAATTGCGGATGCCATGCCGGCGGAGTAATTTTATAGCCAATTCAGCAGTGAGAACCAAAGCTCCGACCTATGAAACATATTTACACAAAACGTTTACTCCTCCCGGTTATTGTTTTATTTGTGCTCCTTTCCGGAAACAGGGTCAGTGCCCAGATGCCCTGCCCGTATAATTTTCCCAGCAGCAGTACTTTTTATGATACGGTAATCAATACGCCTGCCGGTATTAATACGTTGCAGATAAAGGTACCACAGGCGGATCCGCTGGCCGGTATGGTTACCTGTATGCGACTATGCGTAACCATTACAGGTGTGGTGGATTCCGTAAGTGTGGAAAATAATTCATTCTCTCCGCAGAATGCGGATGTATACTATATCCGGACGGACCAGATCACAGGTCCCGGCCTTTCGGGCCCGCTGACCAATAGCATCAATCATCATTATGGCCCCTACAACCTGGGCGCCACCAATGGCACACTCGGCTCCGGTCCGGACTTTGTGTCCATTTCCAGGGATACCGTATTGAATGCTGTACAGGTATGCCAGGTAATCACCAATCTTGATTCCCTGTTCCAGTTTTATGGTTCAGACAGCATTACGTATCTGTATAATATCACCGCCTTTACCAATGTTACCTGTACCGGAGGTAATTATAACAGTACCGTTGCCACTTCAGCCATTGTCCGGTTCCGGTTTCAGTATTGTACCTGTCCGGGCTATGTGCTGCCGCTGAATATCCGCAATTTCGAAGTAAACAAAGCGGCGGATAATAAGGCACTGCTTACCTGGCAGGGATTGAATAATACCAATGCCTATTCGTATGTAGTGGAAAAAAGCCGGAACGGGAAAGATTTTGTAGCGGTGGGTCGTGTGGAAAAGAATACAGATGGTACGGATGATTATCGTTTCAACTATGCAACCGCCCAGGATGAAAGCGGTGAAATTTACTTCCGGGTTAAACAGGTGTACAGCAATGGTTATAGTCGTCTCAGTGAAGTAAGAAAAATTACGTTAAAAAATTCCCTGGTACCCCGGTTTATTCTCAGTCCGAACCCCTCAGATGGGGTGGTTGGTATCAAATTTGATAATAATGATGGCGGCCAGTACAGACTGGAAGTATACAATGGACAGGGGCAGGTGGTGCAGCGAAAAGATATCGTGTTGTCCGCCAATTCCTATCAGCAGATCGCCCGTTTACAGCAAGGCATGTATTGGGTCAAATTAACAGACCTGAGTACCCGGCTCTCGGCGGTCAATCAACTTTTTATTAAATGACCTCTTAGGTGGAAGAGGATGGTGGCTTGTAAAAGGGGCCTTGGTTCGGGGCCCCTTTCTTTTACCTATGATAAGTGAACGTAGAATACTGAGCATTTCATAATACAAATGTTCACTATTCAATATTCATTACTCAATTTTCAATTATACCACCTGAAAAACTACATACAACGGAAACTCAACGTATTAAAGCGATTTTAGCCAATTTCATGGCATTTTCTTATTTTTGATCCTTACAGACTTCACGAACAAATTTCCATGGAATATAATACTACCAGAAATCACCTCACTATGCGGGAATATGGCCGGCATGTGCAGCGGATGATTGAACATGTGCAGACAATTGAGGACCCGGAGCGCCGCCAGCGCAACGCCTATGCAGTGATCGAACTCATGGGGTTTCTGAACCCCCACCTGAAAAATGTGGAAGATTTCCGTCATAAATTATGGGATCATCTTTTCCTGATTGCTGATTTTAAGCTGGATGTAAAATCCCCTTACCCCATACCCACAAGGGAAACGCTGAAAGCGAGACCCATGCCCCTACCCTATCCCAAACGCAAACTTCGTTTCTCTCACCTGGGCAAAAACCTGGAAGTGATTATTGATAAGGCACTGGCAGAACAGAATCCGGAAAAACGCCTTGGCTTTGCCAATGCCATTGCCTATTACATGAAGCTGGCCTATAATAACTGGCATAAGGAAATTGTACACGACGACGCGATACAAAGTGAACTCACCGGTATCACACAAGGCCAGCTCACTTTCACTAATACACCTTATGTAAAAGCGTACCGGATGCAACCTGAAGGACGTGACAACCGGGGTAATTACGGCAAACGCAATAACGGAGGTGGCGGTAAGTTTCAGCAACGCGGTGGTGGCGGCGGACAACGCAGGGATAACCGTGGCGGCGGCGGCGGTAATTTTAAAAAGAAGAGATACTAAACTTACTCAAATAACAACAGGAAAAGGGTTGGGCAGAATAGTTCTGTTCAACCCTTTTTAATATACCAATTTGCCAATGGCTCATCACAACATCGGCACATCGACTCACCGGCACATCTGTACATTGGCACATCGGTTAATTTTCTCTAATTTGCCCTCTTTAGATTAACCGGTAAAACAGGCGCCCCTAAACACCGGCCACGCCCTGTTAACCAGTCAACCTTTCAACTTATCAACCTTTCAACATGTATTCCTTCGAAGTACGAGGCGGCAAGAAATTAAACGGGGACATTACGCCCCAGGGAGCGAAGAATGAAGCGCTTCAGATTATCAGTGCGGTATTGCTGACTCCGGAAAAAGTGACGGTCACCAATATTCCCGATATCATTGATGTAAACCTGCTGATCGAACTGCTGGGTGAAATGAATGTAAAAGTGGAAAGACCCCAACGGGATACCTGCATTTTCCAGGCCGATGAAGTGAATATTGATTACCTGCACAGTGAAGCGTATAAGAAAAAAAGCGGCCGGCTCCGGGGTTCAGTTATGCTGGCTGGTCCGCTACTGGCCCGTTTCCGCCGGGCATTTATACCAAAGCCTGGTGGTGATAAAATCGGCAGGCGCAGACTTGATACGCATATTATTGGTTTTGAAAAACTCGGCGCCTCATTTACATATCATGAAGAAGATGGCTTTTTTCATCTCGAAGCCCCGCACCTGAAAGGCACCAACTTGCTGCTGGATGAACCCTCGGTTACCGGCACCGCCAATATCATTATGGCGGCTTCGATGGCCGTGGGTAACACGATCATTTATAATGCCGCCTGTGAACCTTATATCCAGCAACTCTGCCGGATGCTCAACCGAATGGGAGCTAAGATCAGTGGTATCGGCAGCAACCTGCTCAGCATAGAAGGGGTGACTTATCTCGGCGGCACTGAACACCGGATGCTGCCCGACATGATTGAAGTCGGTTCCTTTATCGGCCTGGCGGCGATGACGCAAAGCGCAATTACCATTAAAAATGCCGGGGTGGAACACCTGGGTATTATTCCTGAAAAATTCAGACAGCTCGGTATACAACTCGATATACAGGGTGACGATATTCATATTCCCGCACAGGAGAAATACGAAATTCAGACTTTTCTGGACGGCTCCGTAATGACCATTTATGATCACCCCTGGCCGGGTTTTACCCCCGACCTGCTGAGCATCGTATTGGTTACGGCTATACAAGCCTGTGGTTCCGTGCTGATACACCAGAAAATGTTTGAAAGCCGGCTGTTCTTTGTCGACAAACTGATCGATATGGGCGCCCGGATTGTTCTCTGTGATCCGCACCGTGCCGTAGTAATCGGACTCGAGCGCGAACAGGCTCTCCGTGGCATCACTATGAGTTCACCGGATATCCGCGCGGGAGTGGCTCTGCTGATTGCCGCGCTGAGTGCGGAAGGCAAGAGCGTCATTCAGAATATCGAGCAGATTGACAGGGGGTACCAGGATATTGACGGAAGACTGAGGGCATTGGGGGCAGATATCGTTAGAAAATAAAGATCAGGATACAAGATCCAAAGAAGCACCGATAAACAACCCATCACATCAGGAAGCTTTTGACTTTTATTTTTTGATGATTCGCTGGATCCCGGCTCCTGGTATCTTGGTTCTTATAAACTAAACACATGTCTGCAGATATCTTCTCCACAAACCCGGTATTAGAAAATGAACGTGTACTTCTGCGCCCCCTTACGGAAGCAGACTACGATCACCTGCTGCCCTTTTCCCTGAAAGAGCCCGGAATATGGAAATACGGACTGGTGACAGCTGCCGGTGAGGAAAACCTGCGGCAATACCTGGCCCAGGCCGTGAAGAACCGGGAAGAAAGAAAGGAATATCCTTTTATCGTCTATGATAAACTGGCCGGGAGCTTTGCCGGCAGTACGCGGTTTTACGATATTCAGCAACACTGGCTCAGCACGCAACTCGGTTATACCTGGTATGGCAGCGCTTTTCAACGGACAGGATTAAACCGGCATTGCAAATTCCTGCTGCTCTCGTATGTGTTTGAAAACTGGGGACTGGAGCGCTGTGAGTTCAGGGCCGATGCCAATAATGCCCCCAGTATCACGGCAATGAAAGCCATTGGTTGTGTACCTGAAGGTGTTCTTCGTAACCATATGCCGACTGCACAAGGCGGGCGGAGAGACAGTATTATTCTGAGCATATTACGGACTGAATGGGAAAGCGGTGTGCGGGAAGCACTCCTGGAAAAAATCCGTTGATGGCAGCACCGAAAAAATACCGTCTCCTGTTTTACTACCTGCCATTTCCGGTAATCAGTATTCTGCTCTGGACAACAGGCTATCATTTCCGGTTTGCCCTGCTTGATATACTGGTACACGGTATCAGTATAGGCTACCCTGTTTTCTGGCTTCTCCGAAGGGCAGATGCCCTCATACGCTGGGCCCTGCTGTTGCTTGTATTCATTCTCTTAATCGCCAATGCCTCGCATATCTTCCTTTATCTGGCCTTCAGTAAAGCAGGTTACCAGTCCCGCAAAGAAGAGTGGAACCTGAAAAACTATACAATCAGGCACAGCAGTGGACAGGATTGGGCAGGTCCTCCTTATCAGCGCTACGAATTGTTTCGGAACCGGCTTGGCGGTATACTTATAAAACAGCTCAGTACAAACCAACAAATAAACGCAGACAGTCATTCCTGCGAAGTTGAGTTTACCTGGAATCCTCCGCAGAAAAAAGTACTGTACTTTGATCGTTGCCGTGGCCTGATTCTCCGGGTAATAGAATGATAAACCGGCAGCACATGGCTCCGGGCCATATATATACCGAATTGTTTCTATTAGCCGAAAAACGGGAGTAAGTGTTTCCGTCTTGATTGCAGGAATTACTTATCAATATAAAAAAGTAACTGTGGCCATGTTACTTTTATAATGAAAGAGCATTCCATTCTTTTTAACCCGCCGGGGAATTAACTTTTGCCGTTATGTACGGCCATTCAGGAGGAAGAAGCATACCTTGCACTTAAATCTCAATTGAAAAAATAAATACTACAACTTAACTATGATTTTCAGAGAGGCCCGGATTGCCGACATAAAACAGATACAGTTTGTACGGAATGCCGTTACAGAAAATACTTTATCCAACCCTGATTTGGTGACGGATAAAGACTGCGAAGAATTTATAACCACAAGGGGAAAAGGCTGGGTCTGCGAAATAGACGGTCAGATTGTGGGATTTGCCATTGCCGACCTGAAAGAAAACAATATCTGGGCCTTATTTATAGCCCCGGAATTTGAGAAAAAGGGTATCGGGCAACAGCTGCATAAGCAAATGCTGGACTGGTATTTTTCACAAACAAAAGCTACCGTCTGGTTAGGAACTGCTTTTAACACAAGGGCTGAAAATTTTTACAGAAAAGCCGGCTGGACAGAAGCAGGTACAAACGGGCCAAAAGAAATAAAATTCATCATGACCTATGATGACTGGATAAGAAACAAGCAGCCATGATTACCCGTAAGGCTTAACTCAAATTAAAACCTGGCAAAGAAAATCCTGATGTTGTATGGTAGTTGAATCCATACAAGCGAATGCCTTGTACATGCCATGGAAAATATACCTTGCGGCACCAGACCCGTACCCGGTTAAACAAGGCCGTAAGGCTGCTGTCAGCGCGGGGAGCGCCTAACTATTAATGGCAGAACAGGCAGCCCCGGCAAAAGACCTTCTGCCGATCAGCTCATTGAGCTTTATGAAACAGCAGGCTTACCCCGGCCTACAAACGACAAAGATAGAATACAGAAAATGTTTGACAGCTCAAACCTGATTGTAACCGCCTGGAATGACGAACAACTGGTTGGCGTTTCCCGTTCTATTACTGATTGGGTCTGGAGTTGTTATCTGGCAGATCTTGCCGTACACCCGGCATTCAATAAAGCCGGTATCGGGAAAGAACTGGTCAGACTAACTAAAGAAAAACTGGGTGAACAATCCATGTTACTGTTGCTTTCAGTCCCGACTGCAATGGAATATTATCCGAAAATCGGTATGATAAAAGAAGACAGGGCTTTTACCATACTGCGTACAAAATAACTGCCGATGACTGTGTAACCCGGCCGGCAGAAGCGCATCCCGGATTGGAATCGGATAGCTCAAAACAGGTTTCCTCAGCCCCTGTTCCACCGCATCAGCCGGTTGAGGTAATCTCCGGCTGATCCACATCATTTTGATTTTAGTCCGAAATGCCGACCTTTAAAAAGGCAAAGCTTTTTGAAGATAGCAGCGTATCCGTATTCGCTGTATCGAAATTTCCTCAGATAAAAAAGGGAGGGTAAAACTATGAAAGTGTTAATTCAGTCATTCCTGATACTGGTTTTTGCCTTATATTCTCAGTTCTCGCTGGCACAAAAAGGATCTTCTATCGTCATACACGACAATACCACCCAGGCCAATGGGGGCGAAAATGCAACAGCCGGTCTCCGGTCGGAAATAGAATCAGCATTAAACCGGGAAAAACCCTGTGTGGATATTATGGATGACGCGGATATCCGGAATATGCTGGAAAGTGAACGAGAAAAAAATTTACTCGAAGGCGGTGATCCGCAGCAGGTGCTTACGGATATAGCCAACCTGATGGGCGCCAGTTACGTAATGAGCGTATCTGCCATACCCGGCTCAGAAGGCAGCACCTACACGGCCTTTGTGATGGACCCGCAAACGGGAAAAACCATAGCACGGCAAACAGGCACTGATCCAAAACAAATAGCGGAAAGTATTGTTCGTCAGCTCGGTTCTGGGCTTACAGATAATTGTAAACCGCACTGGGTCGGGGTTATCAATTATACATATGCCATGAGCGAATCAAAGACTACAACAGATGAAGGTGCAATGCATGCCGGCACACGAAAAACCAAACGGACTAAAACCGACAACTATAATGCCCAAAGCAATATAAGCGCCACGCTACTACCTCCCAAACCGGGAAGTGATGTATCATCAGCAAAGTCAATGGCCCGAGTATGGATAAAGTCAATTATCACGGCGGAAAAAATTCAGGAAACAGTTGGCGAAGTATATTGCAGGCCCAAAGGAGAAAATCCAATCTGGAAAGGATATAATTTAAAATATACAGAAACCATGACGCAAACAGGAGGCGGAGCCGGTACGCTGCCTGTTCATATATCACTGGACGAAGAGGGCAATTACAAAATATCGGTACCCACTCCCAGTGGCACACTATTGGGGAAAATTGTAACGAACCGGTCGGAAACCGGCTGCAGTACAACCAATCCGCCAGTAAATGATGCACAAAGTATACCTGAACAAAAACTGGACGCTTCCGGTTTTGATGTAACCGGAAAAACCAACGCAAAAAACCGGGATACGTTAGCCGGTTCAAAAACGATGCCCGACGGAAAAACAAAAATCACCTGGAATCTGCGGCTGGTAAAACCCAAAAAATAATTACACCGGTAATTAATAGGAATACTTATACCTGAACTTATCTCCCGGATAACCGAAACTCATGGTTACAAAAAGTTCAGCCGGATAACTGGCTCTTACAGTCCAGGGTGTAACGGTAATGTCTGTCTGAATACCACCGGCCGCCAGCAGGTTGCCACCCAGATAACTGCTCATAAAATACCGGGCGGGAATTTTGCTGTTGAAAAAATCAAGATAATACGCCAGGGTATTTGAATTGTGCGCGGCAACATGAAAGCGGTTGCCCAGAATTTCATATACCGTGGGCGTATAAATAAGGGAATAGATGGTGCCGCTTATATTCAGTTTTGCCAATGGATTTACATAGAAAGAACCCACGGTGGGTTGTGTAACGGTATTCGGCGATCCCATCCAGGCCTGGCTGGTATAAAAAACGGAATTGGCCCGTGTAAGTACTGTATCTGCACTGGCAAGAATCGTATCCAGCCGCAGGGTTTCAAATCCGGTTACATTACTGTGATACCTTCCCCTCCATTCAATAAAGGTCTGATTGCCATTGTAGCTATAATTCCTGACCACCGGGTATACTTGCTCCATCTGCCCGCTGGTACTGTTGTACGACCAGTCTGTTGCTGAATCTTTCAGTAGCCTGCCGTTTGTACCCATAAAGAACCAGCAGGTATCATAGAGCGGAGGGCCGGTATTGACACTGGATGTACTGGGTGCAATAATCATATACGGAAACTTTTCATTCCCGGAATAAAACATCCGGGTGGTCATGGTATCGGTTTGAAAACTGATATGATTCCGCAGGCCAATGGCCGTTACCCGTTTCTGATTATCATAGTAAAAACTAAAACTGCGGGTCCTTGATTCCTGATATGGATTACCACTGATATAAAACTCTTCCAGCTTACGGACCAGAGTTATCGTATCCGGCACTACTGGTGGTGGCGGTGGCGGCGGCGGCGGCGGCGGTGCTATTGTATCCGTGGTACCCGAACCCGGAGTGCAACCTGTCAGTGTCTGAGAAACTGTGATTGTTGAAATCAGGTAAAACAAAACACCGGTTATAAAAAGGAAATACCGCATCAGCAGGCTAAATTTATAAATGTTGCACCGAAAACAATCGTAAGATACAACAACCGGGGAAAATTTTCCCGTTACCGGCAATGACCTTCATCGATTGCCGGTCATGAACCGGACAGCCCGGTATATTTCAGCCTGCACCATCCCGGCCGGTAATTATCAGTTAACTTCGTGGCATGAACGCTATCATCAGGGCCGGCACTAAAGATGCCGCATTACTGGCCTCACTGGCTGCACAGACTTTTGTGGAATCGCACGGAAACAGTGCCGCCCCGGAAGATATTGCGGCCTATGTGGCGGAACATTATACCACAGAAATATTGCTGGCAGAACTGGAAAATCCGGCGAACATTTATCATATCCAGTATTACAATAAACAGGCGGTCGGGTTTTCGAAGATTATTTTAAATGCCCCTTTTGAAGGTTGTCCAGCCCCGGCAGTAACCAAACTGGAACGGATATATTTACTCAAAGGATATTATGGCACCAACCTGGGGCCGGCCCTGATGGATTTTCTACTCCACCTGATGAAGAAAGAAAAGCAGGAAGGCGTTTGGCTTTATGTATGGAAGGAAAATTTACGGGCCATCCGTTTTTATGAAAAAAAGGGATTCCTCATCAATGGCAGTCATGATTTCCGGATTTCACCAAACCATACAAACCCCAATCACCGGATGTACTTATCTTTTACCGCGGCGTAAGGCCGGGATAAAGTTTTAATTACCGAAATTTTTTTTCTTTTGTATAAACAAAAATCAAACTGTATTATGGTACGCAAACAGTATTTGCTGTTTTTATTGGGCAGTCTCTTTTTTTTCAGTGCCTGTGATTCATCCAAACAATCGCCCGCCGTGGCAACACAGGCTGCACCATATGACCTGGTGCAGGCCGGACGTGAAATCAATAAAGCCCATGAACAGCTGACTGGCTTTTTTTCCAACAGCGATTCCGCCGGACTGGCGGATATGTTTACTCCCGATGGAAAACTGATGGAACCCAATACACCCGTGATTTCGGGGAAAGAGGCCATGCTGCATCAGTTTGGGTTTTTAATGAAAGATGGTGTCAGCAAGGTATCGTTGACGACGACCGGCCTCTGGGGTGATGATAATCTGCTTGTGGAAGAAGGAAAATTCTCCTATAAAAGTAAAAGAGACTTGCTGCTGGATGAAGGAAAATATATTATGCTCTGGAAAAAAACAGAAGACCAGTGGAAAATATTCCGTCAGCTGTATAACTCAAACTGGCCAGCTACCACGGTGAAATAAGCCTCCGGTTTCCCTGAAAACCAGGTACAATAACTCCTTGCAGCCACCAGTGAATAGTGCTTTCCGCAATGCCTTTCCAATCTCGTCTGTCAATGGAAGCCGTATCACTTTAAGTGATACTTATCCCCTTTGCGGATCACCTGGATAATTTTCCAAACTGACGGCTTCTGCTTACTTTCAATTTATGAAAAAACTATTGTTTCTCTGCAGCTTTTTCTACTCCGTTTTTTCAACGGCCCAATCATCCGTCCGCTGGATCAGCAGTGACTCCCTCCGGTCCTGGCAAACCAATACAGGTGCTGTTTGGCAAACAGCCACTGGTACGTCAGATGCGGAAGTCCTGCTCAGCAAACCGCAGCAAACCATTGAAGGATTCGGAACCTGCTTCAATGAACTGGGCTGGACTTCATTGGGTCTTTTATCAGCTTCTGACCGTGAACAAATTCTGAACGAACTGTTTGTCCCGGGCAAAGGCGCGAATTTCACCATCTGCCGGATGCCTATCGGCGCCAATGATTTCTCCCGGCAATGGTACTCGTACAATGAAACAGCCGGCGATTTTGAGATGAAAAATTTCAGCATTGCCAATGATAAAGAAACCCTGATTCCCTTTATCAAAGCGGCGATGAAATACAATCCGTCCATTAAACTCTGGGCCTCTCCCTGGTCGCCGCCTTCCTGGATGAAAACCAACGGACATTATGCCGCACGCGCTGTAAACAATGCCGATTTTGTATCCGAGGAATGGGGCATGGATCTCCGGAAAATCAACAACGGATTATCGCCCGATAAAGAAGGACGGGAAGGAACAGATATGTTCCTCCAGGGCGAGTCTTATTTCAATGCCTATGCCCTTTACTTCACCCGTTTTATTGAGGCGTACCGGAAAGAAGGAATAAATATCAGCATGGTGATGCCGCAGAATGAATTTAATTCCGCCCAGGTATTTCCCAGTTGTACATGGACGGCCGCCGGGCTGGTACGTTTCCTCCGTATTCTCGGTCCGAAAATGGACAGTATGAAAGTAGCTCTCTTTTTAGGCACTATTGAACGGGCGAATCACCTGCTGGCCGATACCGTCCTGACAGATGGTTTTTGCACTCCTTTCATAAAAGGCGCCGGCTTTCAATGGGCCGGCAAAGGAGCCATTGCCGCCATACATAAAAAATTTCCCAACCTGCAGTTGTACCAGACCGAACAGGAATGCGGCAACAGTAAAAATGACTGGAAATACTGCCGGTATGCATGGGATCTTATGAAATTATATTTATCCAACGGGGCCAATGCATATACTTACTGGAATACCTCCCTCAAAGAAGGCGGCATCAGTACCTGGGGCTGGAAGCAGAATTCACTGGTAAGTGTGGATACAGTGAAAAAAACATACAAGTATAATTATGAGTATTACCTGATCAAACATTTCAGTCATTTCATACAACCCGGTGCCAAACGGCTGGAGACAAGTGGTGACTTTTCCAACCTGCTTGCTTTTCAGAATCCGGATAGGTCGGTAGTTGTAGTGGTGCAGAATGAAACCAAAACAGTTAAAAAACTGTCACTAAAACTGGCTGATAAACGACTGAAAGCCACCCTTGCGGCGGACTCCTTTAACAGCTTTCTGATAAAGCTATAGTGTGCAGCGGCTTTTTCTTACGTCTTACGCGGTTTATTTTCCATTGCAGCATGACCAGCGTCAGCAGCAGACAAACCAGGGCGATGAGGCCCAATGCCCATAACTGATACGCAATATCCTGAAGCATTCCCCCGTACACAGCGGCTTTTCTGAAACCGTGAAGAAAATGTGTCAGGGGGATAAGATCGGCAAACCGCTGCACCACTACCGGCATTGCTTCCGTGGGCCAGGTATAACCGCTGAGCAGAAAGGAAGGTGTGGCCAGTACCATCAGGAATTCCGTGGCTTTCAACTGACTGGGTAGTATCAGGGAGAACAACATACCCATGCACATACAGGCAAGGTTGAACAGAACAACCAGGGCCAGCATAGGTATGGTAAACACTGGCATCCCGATTTTAAATAATGGGAAAAACATACCAATCACCAGCCAGAGCAGGGCAGATAACAGAACAAAGGGAGTGATCTTCAGCAACAGATGATAAACAGCCCATCGGCTGGCCTCAACCAGTTTCCTGAAATAATCATCCTCGAAATCACGCGCAAATACCAGGGCCAGCGCCAGGAATAAGACCTGTTGCATCACTGTACCAAGAATACCCGGCATCATCAGCTCTTTATAATTACCCGCAGGATTGTACAGCCTGTTATAGCTCACTTTAAAAGGCTCATACAACTGTGCTGCATAGGCAGGGGCTATCCCGGTCTTTTTCAGGGTTTCCATTTCCATCCCTGCGCTCAGGGTACTCATTACCGTTTGAATGGCCCTGGTGGCAAAGTTGGCTGTTACAAGGTTGGTCAGGTTCATATCCACCTGCAGTTCGGGATATCTTTTCTGCAAAACGGCTGATTCAAATCCATCCGGAATACTGATCACCGATACATACTCCTTCGAAGGCATTTCTGACGAAAGATTCGCTTTCTGAAAACGGATATCCGCCACCAACAGGTTTTCATTATCATCCAGGGCATCAATGAATTTTGCAGAAAGAGGACTATGGTCCTCGTCCACAATCAATACCGGCATTTCAGTGATCTTCCCTTTTTCGTACATATGAACGAACAGAAGCCCGTACAACAGCGGTGCTCCGAAAAAAACCAGCATCACCACCCGGTTAGTAAAAATCCGTTTGAACTCTTTTTCCAATAAACGGGCAAACTTTTTCATATACACTATTTATCAGTACTTATTTTTCTTCCAGTAATACAGTAGCGTTTGCAAACAAGCCTTCCGCCTGGCCTGGATTTACCGGTATCAGTTTCATTTCAAACAGTCCCTCGCCCAATTGATAATTGGGAGCCGTACTGGTATTCTCCGCATAACGCGGCAGTTGTTTAATACTGGCTACAGTTACATTTATGATTTTTGGTGTAAAGGGCACTTTCACCAGTAAGGACTGATTGACCTGGTAATTATTAATTTTTGATTCGGGAATGGTAAAGCGGAAAGAAGTTCCTGCCATCTGGTAACCGGTAAACAGCGTATACCCTGGCAATGCCAGTTCTCCCTTTTTAAGTGTAATGCTTTCAATAACCATATCCACCGGCGCTGTGAGATAAATTTCCTTTTGCGCCTGGATAACTTCATTCTTTGCGCCTACAGCCCTCTCCACCTGTCCACGGGCCGCCTGGATGGTCTCCGGCCGGGTCCCTTTCTCCAATTCGGCTTTTCTCGCCTGCAGGGTCTCCAGTTGTGCTTTTGCCGCCAGCCACTTACTGTGTACTTCATCATATTGTTGTGCGGAAATAAGTGAGTCGTCAAACATATTCTTCATCCGGCGGTTGGTTTCATTGGCAAAATTCAGCTGTGCCATTGCCGCATCCACCTGCCCCTGTACCTGCATCAGCTGCTCATCCGAAGCCCCGTTTAAAGCCAGGCCCAGTTGCCCTTCAGCCGTTTCAATTGCCCCGCTGGCCTGTTGCAGCCGGGTGCCGAGTTCGGGAATATCGAGAAAGGCCAGTGTATCCCCGGCTTTAACTGCTTGTCCCTCTTTTACAAAAATGTCCTGAATTCGGCCGGCCAGTTTGGGGGCCACCGCTATGGTTTCCTGTTTCACTTTCCCCTGATAACCGGTATTCAGTACAGCCGTATTCCCCTGCCTGCAGGCGGGCAACACAACTACTACCAGTATAGCATAAACGAAGATTTGCTTTTTCATATATTTAAACAATTAAAGTTGGTCTGCTAATGTTCCATTGGTATCGAGCAGCTGAAGGCCTGCCCGTCGCTGTTCATAAAATGCCTGCTGCAAATCAAATCCGGCTTTTTCCAGGTCATTCAGCGCATTCAATAGTTCGGTCATCGTGGTCAGTCCGTTCCGGTACTGCTTTGTTACAAAACCGAGTGTTTCTGCAGCAAGTGATTCCTGGGCCTGCAGCATTCGTATGCGCTGTCCGGCCATAATCCATTCCTGCCGGGCTTTTGCCCTGCCCAGTTGCAGCAGTTCTGCCGCAGCCTGTTTTTGCACTTCAAAGCTCTTACGCTCCAAAGCCGCTTTTCGGGCATTGTTACGGGCTGTAAATCCGTCAAAGAGGTTCCATTGCAACCGCAGACCTGCATACCATTTGGGATCCATCAGGGACAGATCTTTATCGCGGAATTCATACTGCCCGAAAGCCAGCAGTTTGGGAAAGTATTCACTCCTTTCCGCTTTTTCTTTAAACCGGGAAGCAGTAATGGCCTCATTCAGTGCACTTATTTCAGGACGTTCTTTCTGAATATTGTCTCCAGCCAGGAGCATTGGTTCCAATACAGGTTGTAACTGTTGTAAAAAGGTATATCCGGCTCCCGTCAGCTGTTGCAATTTTTCCAGCAGTACAATGCGGTTGCTTTCATTTTCCGCTTTTCTCAGCTCCAGTTTCTGTAATACCAGTTCAATCTTCTTCCGCTCAAGCGGAGTAGCCAGTCCGTTTTTTATAGCGGTGGTAACAAACCGGTTTTGTTCTTTCAATACGTTTGCAGAGCGACTCATTACTGAATCCGCCGCACGAAGCAACGCCAGTTTATCATAGAGCGCGGACAGTTCGATGGCCAGTTTTGCCTTATGCCGGTCGTTTCCAAAGGAAAGCGCTTTCTGCTGGTGCTGAAATGCCCTGACCCCGTTTTCCACTTTAAATCCGCTGAACAATAACCATTGTGTACTGGCACTCAGTTTCAGGATATTTTTTTCCTGGACCGGGGGCACGGGCTGCAGTTTAACAGTAGCCGGCAAAGAAGTTGTAAAAGGAATACCGGCTGCTTCTTTGATCAGCAGGCGCTGGGCTCCCGTCAGCAAAGTTTGCGTATTTGAAGGGAAAACAAGATCCGCGTTCAGTCTTGTATAAGTTGCATTCGCGCTTATTCTTGGCAGGTAATTAAATCGGGTGCTTTGTTCATCCAGTTTCACCTGCCGGATACGCAGGACATTCAGTTGTAACGTATCACTTTTCTCAACAGCCTGGTCCAGCAGTCTTTTAAATTCCGCATCAAACAATTGGGCCTGCAATACCCCGCCGATAAGCAGGGCAGCGAACAGGAGAATGACCATTTTTCCCTGCATCAGTTGCTTTCTATACATTTCGTTTATCATTACGGATACAAAGCTCTGCTATGCGGCAAAGCCATTCTGGTCGTTTTGTCGGGCAAACTGGTCAAAAACAGAGAGATTAATAAATTGGAGTAATTTTGAGTATGCCGCGGTTATCAATTAAAGAGACGAGTATTGATGATATCAAATACACTTACCGGTTTGACTGGAGCATACACGATTTCCTGGTATCGGATGAACAACATTACCTGCGGATACACGATCTGCCTACGCATGTGGATGGCTATGTGATTGGCATCTGTACCCGGGGTACAGCCCGGATAAAGGTTAACCGCAAAGAGTATAAAGGCGGGATCAACAATATGATCATTACCAGTCCGCACCAGGTATTGCAGGTGAAGGAAACCAGTAAAGATTTCCGTTGCCGGTTTATTGTTTTCTCGAAACGCTTTCTTACCGCCAATTTTATAAACCCGCATATCCTCGATACCTTTCGCTTTTCGGAAGCCGGGGCGGTCCCGGTAATCAAACTGGAAGAAAGAGCGGCCAATGAACTGCAATCGCTCTTCATTTACATCTGGAAGCGCTTTCATGAAAACAATCATCCCTACCGCCGGGAGATTACCGGTAACCTGCTGATGGTTTTATTGCATGATTTTGAAGCCATTTACCAGCAGCAGTATGGATTAACGGAGAAAAAAAGAACCCGTAAAGAAGAACTGCACCGGAAGTTTAATGAACTCCTGTTCCGTCATTTCCGGCAGGAGCATAGCGTCCGGTTTTACGCAGAGCAGTTGTTTATCAGTGCCAAACATTTAACTGAAACCATAAAAGAATTAACCGGAAAAACAGCTGGTGCATGGATTGACCGCACCCTGGCTCTGGAAGCGGAAATGCTATTACAGCATCCAGACTATTCCGTACAGCAGGTGTCCTTGCTGCTGAATTTCCCGGATCAGTCTTCATTTGGAAAATTTTTTAAGAAGGAAACGGGACAATCGCCAACGGAGTACCGGAAAGGGAATGCAGTTGCGAAAAACTGATATACAGGTTTATCCTTAAATTCGGTAACGAAACAATTGCTATGCGTAAACTATTTATCCTCTTATTTTCATTCAGTATTACAGCTATGACCAACGCCCAGGACACCATAAATTATCGTTTCAGTTTTAATCATCTGGCTCTTTCTGTAAAAGATGTACAGCGCGCCGCGGATTTTTATAAAAATATACTTCACCTGAAGGAGATCGAGAACCGGACCAGGAACGAGGGCATCCGTTGGATATCCCTGGGTGAAGGAAAAGAACTGCATCTGATCTCCACTACCCCGGGCGAAGTCAAAATCTCCAAAGCGGTACACCTGGCCCTGACCACACCACGCTTTCATAACTTTGTAAAAGAACTGGAAGAAAAAAAGATACCCTTCTCTGATTGGCCGGGCACCCCGGGCAAAGTGCATGTTCGCCCCGATGGCATTCTACAGATCTTTTTCCAGGACCCGGATGGTTACTGGATTGAAGTAAACAGTGTGGCACAGCAATAAATCTTATATGCATATCCGATATGAAACCAGGCTAAAAATCTTTCTCCATTCCTGTGGACCTGTACTTGTATCGGCTACCGGTCTGGCTTTATGTTTTTTGTTGAATGCGACTGATCAACTGATCATCCTGTTTGGATCTGTTATTACATTTACATTGTTTCATTTACTTTTCAGCCGCAGAAAATATATAACAGGTTTCCGGTTGTCAAAAAATCAATACACGATATGGTATGTTGACCGGATACTAACGGCTCACCAGGCAGATTTCGAAATAGAAGAGACCAGCATATTGCTGATCGACAACAGCAATTCGTGGTTGTCCGGGATGCGTTCAATTAACTTTTTTGTTCGGGGGAAAAAAACAAGCTTTGATATCCCGGAAAAAAGATTTTTCAATTACCTGGCTGATTTAAACACCTGACACTGGGCACAAAACACAATAACTGGACGTTTATTCCCCTTGCCGGTATCCCGGCATTTATACTACTTTATTTTATGGCTGCCTTTTTTTATCCGGGCGGTCAACCGGGTAATGTCCATGCTGAAGGCTTCAGCTGGCTGCACAATTACTGGTGTCACTTGTTGAATGAGCAAGCTATTAACGGTGAATGGAACAAGGGACGCCCCTATGCCATAGCCGGCATGCTTATTTTATGCATCAGCCTCTCCGGTTTCTGGTTTTTTTACCCGGTAAAATCAACAGTGAATCGCGCTGTACAATGGATGATCCGCTGTTGCGGGCCACTGGCCATGCTGAGCGCGCTGTTTATCGGCAGTTTTGATCACGATGCTGTTACCAATATAGCGTCCGGTTTCGGACTGATTGCAGTATGCGGAACCCTGTATATTCTTTATAAGCACCGGCAGCAATTCCTGTTCCGGCTTGGAATACTCAACCTGGTATTGGTAGGATTAAACAACCTGCTCTATTATACGCCGGCCCTGCTCTGGCTGCTCCCGGTAGTTCAGAAAATCAGTTTCCTGTCAGTTTTACTCTGGATCTGGCTCATCAGTTTCCGGTCCCGCCCCGTCAACCGGATTTAACCGGACTGTTGCGGGATGCTCCAACCGAATCCACTACTTTTAAGGTGCAAAAAGGTTATTATGAAAAAACTTTTCTGGTTAGCGGCCCTGTTCCTTTTTACAAAGGCAGGTGCACAGGTATTTACCCGTATTGAACTGAACAATGCGCTTTTTAAAACCGGCGACAATCCGGAATGGAGCAAACCAGAACTGAATGACGAAGACTGGAAGTCCATAAAACCTCAGTATAACTGGGACAAACAGGGATTTGCCGATTATGATGGTTTTGGCTGGTACCGTTTTCATTTTGAACTGAGTTCCCTCTTAAAAAGCAATAATTGGTGGCCGGACAGTCTCCGTATTTTCCTCGCTAAGATTGATGACGCGGATGAAATATTCCTCAATGGGACAAAGATCAGTAAAACCGGGCGCTTCCCGGACGATCCGGGTGGCTACAGTACACAATGGGATCGGCAACGGGAAATCAGGCTTGCAATGAATGATCCGTTGTTGCAATGGGATAAAGACAACCTGCTCGCGGTACGGGTCTATGATGGCGGTGGTCTGGGGGGTATATTTGGCGCGTTGCCTGGTATCAGTGCCCTGCAGTTTAAAGACCTGGCCAGGCTGGGTTATCAGGATAAGCAACTGCGGCTTACCCATCAGCTGCCGGGTACCATCCAGGGAAAACTGACGGTAAAAATCACCGATCCGGTCACAAAAGATGTTTTACAACACAGTACGCAGTCCATCAGTATAGAACCAAAAAGCAGTTATTCATTACCGTTAACTATCAATTCGCAATCCCGTGTCGAGATCTCCGCCTCCTTTACGGAAAGCCGGAGTGAACAATCCGTATACCTGCAGGTGGTACCTCCCTATATTCTTACGCCGGCCCCGGGTGCTTCTCCGCGGATTAACAATGCCACAGTATTTGGCATACGTCCCGGTTCACCATTCCTGTTTAAAATTGCGGCTACCGGGGAAAAGCCTTTAAAGTATAGTGTATCAAAATTACCGGCCGGGTTAAAACTGGATCCCCTTACCGGAATCATCACCGGCACCATTACCAAAGCAGGCAGTTATACCATGCAGTTGCAGGTGAAAAATAAAAAAGGAACTGCCCGAAAATCCTTTACGGTAAAATGCGGCGACATGCTGGCACTGACGCCACCCATGGGCTGGAACAGCTGGAACTGCTGGGGGCTCAGTGTAAGCCAGGACCGCGTGAAAGCATCCGCGCAGGCTTTGATTGACAAGGGACTGATTGATCATGGCTGGACATATATGAATATTGATGATGGCTGGGAAGCACCGGCCCGTGCTGCCAACGGGGATATAATTACCAATCAGAAGTTTCCGGATATGAAAGGACTCGGTGACTGGTTGCACAGCAAGGGCTTGAAATTCGGTATCTACTCCTCACCGGGACCACGTACCTGTGGCGGGTATCTGGGTTCGTATCAATATGAAATGCGAGATGCACAGTTATATAATGAATGGGGTATCGACTACCTGAAATATGACTGGTGCAGCTACGGAGAAATTCACGGCGGCAAGGATACCAGTCTGAATTCCTATATAAAACCCTACGAGGTAATGAAGACGGCCCTGCGTTCGCAGCCCCGCGATATTGTGTACAGTCTCTGCCAGTATGGAATGAAAGAAGTCTGGAAATGGGGGGCTGATGTGGATGGCAATTGCTGGCGCACCACGGGTGATATTGAAGATACCTGGGAAAGCATGTATGCCATTGCGTTTAATCAGATCGCCATGCAGCCATGGGCAAAACCCGGCCGCTGGAATGACCCGGATATGCTGATTGTTGGCAATGTGGGATGGGGAGATCAGTTACATCCCACCCGCCTCAATGCGGATGAACAATACACGCATATCAGTCTCTGGTCACTGCTGGCATCCCCCTTACTGATCGGTTGCGATATTGCCAGCATGGACGATTTTACCGTGAGCCTGCTGAGCAATGATGAAGTGATTGCCGTAAACCAGGATGCCGCCGGCAAACAAGCCATACGGGTTATTAAAAATGATACCTGCCAGGTCTGGGTTAAAGAACTGGAAGACGGAAGTAAAGCGGTGGGGTTGTTTAATGTAAGCGATGATTATGCCACGATAAAAATCAAAGGAACGGACCTGGGACTGGAAGGAGATTTCAAAATCAGGGATCTCTGGCGGCAGAAGGAGCTTGAATCCGGCAACAGTTACAGCAACCGGATACCCGCGCATGGAGTAGTTCTGCTTAAAATACGTCCCTGATTTACGGGTGATAAATCTTTACCTTTGACGCCTTCTATGAACCTGGCTAGTAAAAAGATTATCATCATCGCCGCACCATCCGGTTCGGGTAAGACATCCGTGGTACGACACCTTCTGCACGTAATGCCGGATCAGCTTGCCTTTTCCATTTCGGCGGCCACACGCAGCCCCCGTAACAATGAAAAAGACGGGGTGGATTATTATTTTATCAGTGTAGCGGCGTTTGAAGAGAAAATTGCACAGGATGCATTTGTGGAATGGGAAATGGTGTATGAAGGAAAGTATTATGGCACCCTGAAAGCCGAAACAGAACGGATCTGGGCATCGGGTCGTTTTCCACTGCTGGATGTGGATGTACAAGGAGGATTACATGTACAAAAAAAATTCCCCGGACAAACACTTTCCCTTTTTATAGAACCACCCTCCATTGAGGAACTTGAAAAGAGATTAAGGAAGCGAGGTACCGAAACCGAAGAATCCCTGCAGGCAAGGGTGAATAAAGCAGCGTATGAGCTCACATTTAAGCATCAGTTTGATCATGTGATCCTGAATGATCAATTGTCCCGGGCCTGCACGGAAGCGGAAAATATAATCCGTGATTTTCTCCGGAATGCATGATTCGCCCGGAACGTCAATTCATCCTGGCGTTGTCTGCCATTTTGGAATTCACTCCTGTGCATTGATTATTAATTCTTTAAATCTTTACTAATCATTGACGGCCAGCCCCTGTCACTCCACCATGCACAACCCGGCATTTACTATATTTGTACTATGATAGACTGGTACTCGATTGTATTTTTTCTCCTCACACTTTCACTGATGGGTTTCTTTGCCGGCATCGAAATGGCCTTTTACAGTGCCAACCGCCTGAGCTTTGAAATCAGGAAAAAACAAGGCGACTCGCATACCGAAATCCTTTCCGCTTTTTTCGATTCTCCGGCAAAATTCCTGGGCACTACCTTACTCGGGTACAATATATTCCTGGTCTTTCTCGGTCTGCAGATCAGTACGGTTATGCAACCGATCTGGCAATATTTCCGGATCGGGTCCGACACTATTCATATCCTGGTCGAAATTGTCCTGACTACATTTATCGTTCTCATCTTTGCCGAATTCATACCCCGGGCTATTTTCAGGGCCAAAGGCAGTCTGCTCTTGCAAAAATTGTCACAGGTCACTAATTTCTTTTACCAGCTGTTTGTACCGGTGGTAACCGCCTTTCTCGATCTCTCGGAATGGCTGTTAAAAATTGTGTTTAATATCCGGATGGATAAAAACAATAAGCAGGCTTTAAAACGGAGTGATCTGAAGCACCTGTTTCAGCCCAATGCCGGCGATGAACGGCAGGAACGCAATACCCAGCTGATGGAGAACGCACAGGAATTGCCCAAGGTGAAAATCAGGCAATGCCTGGTACCCCGTAAAGAGATTGTGGGTATTGAGAGCAGGTCCACGATTGCCGAACTGACCAGCAAATTTGTGGAAACAAAACTGAGCAAACTGGTGGTATATGAAAATAATATTGACCATATTATCGGGTATGTACACCAGCTGGATATGTTTAAAAAACCAACCGATCTTCAGTCGGTACTCCTGCCCATTCCCGCCGTGCCTGAAAGCATGAGTGCCACCGACCTGATAGGTAAATTCAGTAAGGAGCGCAAGAGTATAGCCTGGGTGGTGGATGAATTTGGCGGCACCGCCGGTATCATTACCATGGAAGATGTACTGGAAGAGCTATTCGGGGAAATACAGGATGAATATGATACTGAAGAATTCGTGGAAAAACAACTGGCCGAAAATGAATATATTTTTTCAGGCCGGCTGGAACTGGATTATCTCGAAGAAAAATACGGGTTTGGATTCGGGCAGGAAGAAGCCGAAACCCTCTCCGGGTATATCATCAACTACCACGAAACCATTCCCCGGCAAAAAGAACGGATTATTATTGATGATTACGAATTCGACATTCTGCATGTAACCGATACAAGGATTGAAACCGTGAAGATGAAGAAGCTGAAATGATTAGCAGATTAGCTAATCTGCTAATTTCCCAATCTGCTAATTACCTATCTTCGCCCCTCATATTCATCATGGCTTTACTCGATTTTTTCAATAAACGGAATACTGATACCCAGGGAGAAATGACATTCATTGACCACCTGGAGGAATTGCGCTGGCACCTGGTACGGTCGGTGATTGCAGTATTAATCGGTGCCGTATTGGTTATGATCTTTTCGAGAGAAGTAGTGGATGATATCCTGATGGCCCCAACGCGTGAAGATTTTATATCCTCTCTCTGGATGTGTAAATTCAGCCATTGGGCCGGATTGGGTAACACACTCTGTTTTCCCCCCGTAGATGCAAAGTTTCTGGAGAATACCATGACGGGGCAGTTTATCTCCTATTTCACCGTAGGTTTTATAGGGGGCTTTGTTATTGCATTTCCATATATCTTCTGGGAGTTCTGGAAATTTGTTAAGCCCGCCCTCTCTGAAAAAGAACTGAAAAAAACAAGGGGAGTGATTTTCTGGGTAACGCTGCTGTTTTTCACAGGAGTAGCTTTCGGGTATTTTATCCTGACCCCCTTCATGGTTAATTTCTACTTTAATTTCAAGCTCAGTGCCCAGATTGTAATCATGCCCAGTTTTTCCGATTACCTGGAAAACCTGATCTATACCACGGTAGGCATCGGCGTCCTTTTTCAGATGCCCCTGCTGGTAATGGTATTGGCCCGTATCGGAATTGTAACTGCCAGATTTCTTCGTAAATACCGTCGCCATGCGTTTGTACTGATTGTTATCGCGGCAGCCATTATCACCCCATCAACAGACCCTTTCAGCCTCACCATTGTAACCATACCACTCTACCTGTTATTTGAAGCCAGTATCATTGTGGCCGCAAAAGTGAATAAACAACAGGAAGAGAAAGAGAAGGAATGGAGCTAGGAATGAGTCGGGAGTCAGGAGTCGGGAGTAATAACCCCTGCTTTGAAGTTTGATGTAATTCTATAAGGCACTTCCTGCTTTACGTCCTTCGTCCTTCGTACTTCGTACCCCGTACTTCGTACTTATTTCTCCGTTCTTCGTATTTCCGTAACTTTACGCCACAATAGCGAATTCATCTTTTTATTTATACTTTCTGATTATGCATTCTCCTTTTGATCTTCATAAACCCATAGCGATCGGCAGCGATCATGCCGGTTTTAAGTACAAAGAGCAACTGATTTCCTTCCTGGAAGGGAAAGGACTGCCATTTACCGACTTTGGTACGCATAGCAGTGAGTCTGTGGATTATCCTGATTTTGCCCACCCGGTTGCTTCTGCGGTTGAAAGCGGGGAAGCAGCTTTTGGCATCCTTATCTGTGGCAGTGCTAACGGAGTTGCTATTACAGCCAACAAACACCAGGGCATACGGGCTGCCATTTGCTGGGGAGAAGAACTGGCACAATTGTCAAGAGCCCACAACAATGCCAACATCATTTGTATTCCGGCCCGCTTTGTACGGGAAGGTGATGCGGAGAAAATGGTCGCCCATTTTATGACCACCGAATTTGAAGGCGGTCGCCATGCTACCCGCGTTGGCAAAATTTCCTGCGCCTGATTCCTGCCGGTCATCCATATTTTTATCCCTTCCTTTGCGGGAAGGGATTATTTTTACCCCTACTACAAACCAATACGTATATCATGTTAAAAAAATTGCTGATAGCAGCGATGTCCCTGCTCCCGCTGCTGAGCCACGCACAGAAAAAAGACAAACAGGCGGTAAAAGCCGCCGCTACTATTACAGTGGAAGACCTGAAGAAACACCTGTATATTATTGCCAGTAAGGAAATGGAAGGAAGAGGTACACCCTCTGCCGGACTGGACCGGGCGGCCGATTATATTGAAGCCCATTTTAAATCACTCGGTTTATTACCCGGAAACAAGGACAGCTATCGTCAGTTTTATCCGTTGTACATGGATTCCATGACCAGCACCGCCATGAAACTGAATGGCGCCGCATTGGAACTGAACAAAGACTTTCAGCCGCAGACCAGTAACTATACTGCGGCCATGCGTTTTTCAGAAGTGGTATTTGCAGGATATGGTATCAGCGATGGCGATAAAAGAGATGATTATAAAGACCTGAAAGTAGCAGGCAAACTGGTTATGATTATGGATGGCAGTCCGGCTGATTACAAACCCTCGCAGACAGGGTTCAATTCCCCTGCCGGCAATATGGGTAAAATGAATGCCGCTCTGAGCAGAGGTGCTGCGGCGGTACTGATCATCAACAGCGGTTTCCCCCGTACCCGGATGACGAATACCACCAGTAACTGGAGCATGAACGGATATAAAGCGGCACAACCACTGTTCAGCTTTTCTGTATCTGCAGAAGTGGCCGGGAAAATTCTTGGTGAAGAAGGAAAAACAGTAGCGGAAAAGATTAAAGCGGGTACTGTAGCCAATAAAGTGTATCCGGCTGAAGTGGACCTGGAATACGTGAAAACATCACGCACAGCCAAAGCGTCCAATGTAATTGGCGTACTGGAAGGCACCGATCTGAAAGATGAATATGTATTCATTACGGCACACTACGATCACCTGGGCAAACGCGATACGGTAATTTATTATGGCGCCGATGATGACGGATCCGGTACCACGGGTGTACTGGAAATTGCAGAAGCCTTCGTAAAAGCGAAAGCGGCTGGGAAAGGTCCCCGGCGCAGTATCGTTTTTATGACCGTAAGCGGTGAGGAAAAAGGCCTGTGGGGCTCCGGCTATTATGGAAATCATCCCATTTTCCCGCTCGATAAAACCACGGTGGATCTGAATATTGATATGATCGGCCGGAATGATGCCAGCCGTAAAACCGGTGATTCCACCAATTATGTATACGTGGTAGGGGACGATAAAATCAGCAGCGACCTGAAAGTAATCAGTGAGGGTATGAATAAACTGTATGTGAAAATGGAACTGGATTATAAATTCAATGATCCGAAAGACCCGAACCGGATTTATTTCCGCAGCGATCATTATAATTTCGCGGCCAAAGGCGTTCCCATCATATTCTATTATGATGGTATGCTGGGTGCCGATTATCACCGGCCCACCGATACCCCTGACAAAATCCAGTATGAACTCTTTGCCAAAAGAGCAAAGCTCGTCTTCCATACTGCCTGGGAAATGGCGAACCGGAATGATATGCTGAAGCGGGACATGAAGCTGGAAATACCTTCCAGAAATTAACCGGTCATTTTTTTAAACCCGTTGCAACTTCGGCGGTCAAAACACTGTCTTTACCATTGAACGACAACAGTTGATTTTGATCCCTACCTTTTTAAATAAGAAACCCCGGACAACAATGTCACGGGGTTTTGCTTTTTCAGTTTATAATTTTACCAGCCCAGTACCCAGGCAAATATCAGCGGGGCTACAATAGTGGCATCACTTTCCACAATAAACTTGGGTGTATTTACATCCAGCTTACCCCAGGTGATTTTCTCATTGGGCACAGCACCGGAATAGGATCCATAAGAAGTGGTGGAATCACTGATCTGACAGAAATAACTCCAGAACGGTACATCATGCCATTCCAGGTCCTGGTACATCATAGGCACCACGCAGATCGGGAAGTCACCGGCGATACCGCCACCTACCTGGAAGAAGCCAACACCTTTGCCACCGGAGTTCTGCCGGTACCAATCGGCCAGCCATACCATATATTCAATTCCGTTCTTAACCGTACTGGCTTTCAATTCGCCTTTGATCACATAACTGGCAAAGATATTACCGGTGGTACTGTCTTCCCAGCCCGGAACCACGATCGGAATATTTTTCTCCGCAGCCGCGATAATCCAGCTGTCTTTCGGATCAATTTCATAATACTGTTGCAGCTCGCCGCTCAGCACGGTTTTGTATAAAAACTCATGCGGAAAATAACGCTCACCGGCGGCCTCCGCATCCTTCCACTGTTTTACCAGGTGCTTCTGCAAACGGCGGAAAGCTTCCTCCTCTGGAATACAGGTATCCGTTACGCGGTTATAGTGATTCTCCAGCAAATCCCACTCTTCCTGGGGCGTGAGATCACGATAGTTGGGAATACGCTTGTAATGCGAGTGTGCCACGAGGTTCATTACATCCTCTTCCAGGTTGGCACCAGTACAACTGATGATATCTACTTTTCCCTGGCGGATCATTTCGGCAAGAGAAATACCCAGTTCACCAGTGCTCATGGCACCCGCGAGTGTGATCATCATTTTACCGCCTTCCAGCAGGTGTTGTTCGTAGCCTTTGGCAGCATCCACCAATGCGGCCGCATTGAAGTGACGGTAATGATGCTGAATAAATTGAGAAACCGGACCTTTTTTGTTCATTTTGTTTAAATTTTTAAGATCCGCCTTCAGATCATCCTGTATTGTACGGGATGAGACATTGCGGGGCACAAAAATACTGTTTTACAGAAAACAATATAAAACAAAACCCTGGCTGCTTTCGCAGACCAGGGTCTTTCACCACACACCAAAACTATCGTTGATCAGGCTTTTTTTGTTTTTTCATACACCGTCCAGGTATTATCTGATCCGGCTTTCAGTACCAGCTTCGTTTCCGCGTCTTCCAGCGTGATATAATACGAAGTGCCTTCTTCCCGGGCGGCTTCAAACAGATCGCTGACCCAATACTGATTGTAACTTTTCTTGAGCGAGGCCTGTAATCTGATCGGGAGTTCGGAAGTAAGTATATAGCGGGTCAGACCCAGCAACTTTCCTTCCTGGTTATAAAAAGCAAATACCTGGTGGTCGTTTAACCGGAAGGCGGCTTTGAAATAATTGGGACCGGCAAACCACTCAACCTGATCCGCCGTTACAAAGTCCGTTTTAAAAGCGGTGAGTACTTTTTCATTTACATTGATGTTTTCCGCATGCATGGCCAGTGAACTGAAGGTGATTACAAGGGCGAAAATGATTTTTTTCATGGTTATATGTTTAATTGTTGAGGCGTTTAGTTGATTAGCTGTTTGTATGACGATATAAAGGTAGCGGGTGTTACAGGCGGACACAAGCCAATTGTGATTAGTGGAACACCTTGTTAATGGTTGTTAACAGGCGGCAATGTTCATTAACCGTTCTCCATTTTTAACTACCGTTTATCAGCAACCCGGCCGGTTGTTCCGGATTCTGCTGAAAAAATTTGCATATGAAAAATAATATTTAGACATTTGTCTAAATATGTAAATAGCATTATGAACGCTGTGTTTAAAGCCCTGAATGATCCGACGAGAAGGGAGATCCTGGAACTGTTGCAACGCCGGGATATGACAGCCGGAGAGATTGTGGATCAGTTCAATATATCCGGTCCCAGCATTTCACACCACCTCGACCTGCTGAAACAGGCCGGATTGGTGACGGCCGAAAAACAGGGACAGTATATTTTTTACTCCCTGAACACCACGGTAGTGGATGAGATCATGAAATGGTTTGTACAATTCAGAACAAAAAAGAAATAAGATGAATATACTGATGAACCGGCTGATCTGGCTGATCGCCATTGCTCCCGCTATTTACCTGGGCCTGATCTGGCAAAAACTGCCTGACACTGTTGCCATGCATTTTGATATCCAGGGCAAACCGGACCGGTATGGCGACAAAAGTGAACTGCTGATTGTGGTCCTGATCCTCTTTGCAGTAAGTGTGGGTCTCTATTTTCTGATGGCCAATATCAACCGGATCGACCCTAAAAGGTATGCGGCTGAAAATACGCTGCGTTTTAAAAAAATCGGCTTTGCAGTAGCTGTGTTTATAGCTGCGCTCAATTGCTTTATAATATATAGTTCCACCCACGGCGGTTCAAAAATGGATGTGAATATTATCCTTGCGGGGGTGAGCTTATTGTTTGCAGTGATTGGTAATTATATGCCCAATCTGAAGCCCAATTACTTCGCGGGTATGCGTCTGCCCTGGACGCTCGAGAGTCCGGATAACTGGCGGGCCACACATGCTTTGGCCGGCAGACTCTGGTTTTATGGAGGACTGGCAATGACCCTCCTGTGTTTTCTGCTGCCGCCTGCAGCAGCCACCGTCGTATTTATCGGGGGTATCCTGCTGATGGTGATTATTCCCGCTGTATTTTCCTGGCGGTTTTATCAACGGCAAAAAAACAGCAACGGTAATCCGTAAATTCGTGTGTTCAAACTAACCAATTATCAATTACCTCGCCCACGCCCGTTTGTCCTTTCATGATCCGGCCATCCTGGTTGGGAATATGATCAGTGATTATGTAAAAGGGAAAAAACTGCTGGACTACCCGGTGGATATTCAGCGGGGCATACGGCTGCACCGGTTTATTGATGAATTTACTGACAACCATGAAGCCACCCGTACGGCGAAAGAAGTATTTCGTCCCGCTTACCGCTTATACAGTGGTGCGATTGTGGATGTGGTATATGATCACTTCCTGGCGGCGGATGATACAGAATTTACGGAAGCCGGCCTGCATGATTTTTCCCAACAGGTATACCAGACACTCCACCATCACCAGGTGCATTTTCCAGAGCGGTTTTCCGGCATGTTTCCTTATATGAAAGAACAGAACTGGCTCTTTCATTACCGCAGCCGCTGGGGCACAGGCAAAAGCCTTGGCGGCCTGGTACGAAGGGCCCGCTATATGTCTGACAGCGAAACAGCCTTTCGTCTTTTTGAAGAAAACTACCAACTATTAGCGGAATGCTATCGTCATTTCTGGGCGGACATGAAACCCCGTGCCGGACAACGACTGGCCGAATTAAAAAACACAGAAAATACTTCGACCGGGTTGTAACAGTTTAGCCGGCGAATTCGTTTTACATTCGCAGGGTGCTGTACCGGTAATTCTGCATACAAAAAAGTAATCCATGAAAAAAATCATTGCACTCCTGTTCGTATTCCAGCTTATTTTTTGCAGCCTGATGGCACAAAGTCTGCCCCCGGTAGATAAATCACCGATGGATATGAGTTATTACCCGGTGAACTACCCGGTTTTGAAGATCCAGGATAAAGCCACTGAACCCCTGGCAGCACGTGTTGTATACAGCAGGCCGCAAAAAGCCGGCCGCACCATCTTTGGCGGATTGGTGAAATACGGAGAGGTCTGGCGTATGGGAGCCAATGAAGCCACTGAAATCGAATTTTTCAAACCCGTAAAAATCGACGGTAAGAAGGTTGCAAAAGGCCGCTATTCCCTGTTTGCTATCGTCAATGAAAACAGCTGGACGATGATTTTGAATAAGGATACAGATACCTGGGGTTCGTTTAAATATGATGCAAAGAAAGACCTGCTCCGTACCACCGTACCTGTGCAAAAAACAGATTCCCCGCTGGAATCCCTTGTAATCGGTTTTGAAAAATCAGCAACGGGGTGTAATTTGTTGGTTGCATGGGATACAGTAAAGATCGCATTGCCAATAAGTTTATAAATTGCCTTACTTATGAGATTAACCAGCTGCTTTCTGGCTTCCTGTTTTCTGCTGTTTTCCTGCCGCAATGGAAAAGAAGATAATACGCCTGTAGCCGACAGTCTTAAAACCAAAGACAGCCCGGTTGTAAGCCGTACCGAAAGACCAGCGGCCAATCCATATGCCACTGTAGACGTATCGCCGATGGATATGATCTATTACCCCGTTGACTACCCGAAATTAAAAATGACGCATACGGCCAGTCAGCCTCCGATGGCCCGTGTTATTTACAGCCGCCCGCATCTCCAGGGCCGGCATATATTTCACGAAGTGCTGAAATACGACGAACCCTGGCGGCTCGGCGCCAATGAAGCCACAGAGCTGATGTTGTATAAAGAGGCCATGATTCAGGATAAAAAAATAAAGGCGGGACGCTATACCCTTTATTGTATCCCTCACAAGGAAAACTGGACGGTGGCCATCAATGCCACTATTGATACATGGGGACTGGAACCGGACAGCACCCGGGATGTAGCGCGTTTTGTGGTGCCGGTAAAACAAACACAAAATAACCTTGAATACTTCACAATGGTATTCGAGCAGGATAAACAAAGCGCCAACCTGCTCATGGCCTGGGATGATGTGGAAGTACGACTCCCCTTCCGTTTCTGATCCTTTTCTCCGACTGCGGGATTTATTACGGATATTTACAGTATGTGCGGAATTGCCGGAATCATACAATTACCTGCTGCAGGCTATGGCAGGGATCAGCTGCAAAAAATGACCCTGTCACTTGCCCATCGCGGACCGGATGGTGAGGGTGACTGGCAAAACCCCGACGGCAGTGTCTTACTCGGCCATCGCCGCCTGTCCGTCATTGACCTCAGTGAAGACGGACAACAACCCATGCTCTACCTTGGTCGGTATACCATTGTCCATAACGGGGAACTGTACAACTATGTGGAACTGAAGGAAGCCCTGCAACAAAAAGGATATGTTTTCCGGACAAAAACAGATACGGAAGTAATCGTGGCCGCCTATGATTGCTGGCAGGAAGAATGTCTGCAACAGTTTGACGGCATGTTTGCTTTTGCCATCTGGGATGAAAAAAAACGTGAACTCTTTGCCGCGCGTGACCGCTTTGGCGAAAAACCATTCTATTATTATTACGATCAGCAACGGTTTCTGTTTGCTTCCGAAATGAAAGCGCTCTGGGCTGCCGGGATAGAAAAAACGCCCAACCAGAAGATGCTGTTCAATTTTATCACCATCGGCTATACGGACAACCCGGCAAGACCGGAAGAAAGTTTTTTTGAACACATCTTTAAACTACCCGCCGCTTCCTGTCTTAAATTCTCGTATATCTATTTCCAATACACGGTAAAAAATTACTGGGATATTGATCCCGAAGCGGAGGACCCGGATATAACAGATGAAGAAGCCGCGGAAGAATTTATCGCCCTTTTTCAGACAGCGGTACAACGTCGTTTGCGGAGTGATGTGGCGGTGGGCACTTCCCTCAGCGGCGGACTGGACAGTTCATCCATCGTGGCGATGCTGCAGGCCCTTAAATCGGGCAACCGGCTACAACATTGCTTTACCGCGGTGTTTGATGGCTTTGAAAAAAATGAAGCCGCATTTGCCACTGAAGTTGCCCGGCAATACGACTTACAACAGCACCTGGTTTCCTTTTCTGAAAAGGAGTTGTTGCAGGACTGGGATAAACTTTGTTACCAGCAGGAAGAACCGATTGGGTCGGCCAGCATTTATGCCCAGTATAAAGTGTATGAAAGAGCCAGACAGGAAGGCATTACGGTATTGCTGGACGGACAAGGTGCCGATGAAACCATGGCAGGTTACAGCAGCTATTATAAATGGTACTGGCAGGAGTTGTTCCGCAAGAGAAAACTATACCGCAGCAATGAATTACGTTTTGCAAAGGAAAGAGGCATCCGGGAATCTTTTGATTACAGGAATATGATTGCCGCCTATTTCCCTTCCTTTGCGAGTGTGGTCCTGGAACGGCAATACCTGGTAAAAGCAATCAGCCAGGAAGACCTGACAAAAGATTTTGTCCGGCTGCAAAGTAAAGAAGCCTATTATACGCCGCCGGAATATTTCAATCTCAATGGCGTATTGTATTTTAATACCTGTATACACGGACTGGAGGAATTGCTCCGTTATGCAGACCGCAACAGTATGGCGCATGGTTGTGAGGTACGACTACCCTTTCTGAGTCATGAACTCGTGGAATTTATATTCACGCTTCCATCGAAGTTCAAAATCAGACAGGGCTGGAGTAAATGGCTGCTAAGGAAAACGATGGATCCGCTTCTTCCGGCCGTTATAACCTGGCGCACAGATAAAGTGGGCTTTGAACCCCCGCAGCAGCAATGGATGATGGCCCCCGCCATGCAGGAAGCCATCCGGGAAGCCAAAAAAACATTGGTCAGGGAAAATATTTTGCAGGCGGACGTTCCCTACAAACCGGTACAAGCCTTGTCCGCCCATGCCCCTGATAATTATGACTGGCGTTATTTTTCCGCGGCCAGCCTTTTCAAATGATGGCTTTTCGTGATCTTTGCTGTTCAACATTCAAATAAAAAATTAACTATATGAAATCAGCTACCAAATACATTCATGCCGGTTCACATCCCGATCCTTCCACCGGTGCCATTATGACCCCGGTGTACATGACCTCTACCTATGTGCAGGAAGCACCCGGCGTAAATAAAGGTTATGAATATGCCCGCAGTCAGAACCCCACCCGTGCCGCCCTCGAAGAAGCACTGGCCGTAATTGAGAATGGTAAATTCGGTCTCGCTTTCAGCAGCGGAGTGGCTGCTACGGATGCGGTGATTAAATTATTAAATCCCGGTGATGAAGTAATCTGTGCCAATGATATGTATGGTGGTACTTACCGCCTTTTCACCAAAGTGTTTGAACGTTTTGGCATCGTTTTCCGCTATGTGGATACTACCCTTGCAGCCAATGTGGAAGCAGCTGTTACGGCCAATACCAAAATGATATGGCTGGAAACTCCCACCAACCCGCTGATGAATATTACGGATATCGCTGCCGTGGCAGCCATCAGCAAAGCAAAAAAACTGATCCTCGTAGTCGATAATACATTTGCTTCTCCTGCTTTACAAAATCCGCTTGATCTGGGAGCAGATATCGTGATGCATTCCGCCACCAAGTATCTCGGTGGTCATAGTGATGTAATACAGGGAGCATTGGTGATGAATGACGCGGAACTGCGGGACAAACTCTATTTCATCCAGAAAAGTTGTGGGGCTGTACCCGGGCCAATGGATTGTTTCCTGGTATTAAGAGGCATCAAAACCCTCGGCATCCGGATGAAAGCCCATTGTGAAAACGGAAAGATCATTGCCAACTGGCTTCGATCCAATCCCAAAGTGGGAAAAGTTTACTGGCCCGGTTTTGAAGACCATGCCGGTTATGCAGTCGCCATCAAACAGATGAAAGGTTTTGGTGGCATGATCTCTTTTGAATTAAAAAATGACAGTGTGGAAGAAGCCAAACGCGTCTTATCCTCCACCCGTTTATTTTCTCTCGCCGAAAGTCTGGGTGGGGTGGAATCACTGATCAATCACCCGGCCAGCATGACGCATGCGTCTATTCCGCGGGAAGAAAGGATTAAAAACGGTTTATCAGACTCCCTGATCAGGCTGAGTGTAGGTATTGAGGATGCAGATGACCTGGTAGCCGACCTGGCGAAAGCGATCGGGTAATTATTCCTTATCCAGCACGCGCTCAATATTCTTATCCGGCACCAGCCAGTAAACAGCCACGATGAAAAAAATGGCGACCGATATATACGGGTTGACATAAGCCAGGGGAATGGCGGATGTATACATAATCACCGAAATTATTCCTTTTTGTTTTTGTCCTTTGGCAATCACATCCAGTTCATGATTTTGCTTATGACAACTGGCAATAGTGCGTTGTAAAATAGTATAAGAAATTCCGCAGATATCCAGCAGCAGGGCATAAATCGCTACGGGCAATGAAGCAAAATGTGACTCCGAGATCCAGCCGGTAGCAAAAGGCACCAGCGATAACCAGAACAAAAGGTTTAAGTTGGAGAGCATGATTCCGGAAGACATCCGTTTCACAATATGCAGGAGATGATGGTGATTGCCCCAATAAACGCCGATGAATAAAAAGCTCATCACATAACTGATCAGTACCGGTATCAGTTTACGGATCTCCTCCCATTCAGTGCTATGAGGGGCTTTAAGTTCAAGCACCATGATCGTAATGATGATAGCGAGTACGCCATCACTGAAAGCTTCGAGCCTGTTTTTTCCCATATCGTCGGTTTTGTCACTAAAATTATCGTAATTGCCCCGTGAAGAAAAAAGACCCGGATAAAAACTGGCGAAATTTCCTTGATTCGAAAGTGGAGCAGTACAACCAGCCCTCTTTTATAGCGGAGGATCCCATTTCGGTTCCGCATCGCTTTTCCAAAAAACAGGATATAGAAATCGCCGGCTTCTTTGCCGCCACTTTCGCCTGGGGCAACCGGATCACGATCATCAAAAAGTCGAACGAGCTGATGAAGCTGATGGATGATGCCCCGCATGCTTTTTGTACCGGGCATACGGATAATGACCTGAAAAAACTGCTTTCCTTCAAACACCGCACATTCAACACTACCGACCTGCTCTATTTCATTGAATTTTTTAAATGGCATTACAGTAAACATAAAAGCCTGGAAACAGCCTTTACCCTGCACGGAAATACTATTGAAGAGATGCTGACCGGTTTCCATCATTATTTCTTTTCGCTGGAAGATGCCCCGCCCCGTACCCGCAAGCATATTGCCAGCCCGGAAAAAGGTTCCACCTGTAAACGCCTCAATATGTTTTTGCGCTGGATGGTGCGCCGGGACGATAAGGGCGTGGACTTCGGCATCTGGAAGCAGATCTCCCCGGCCGACCTGATCTGTCCGATCGACCTGCACGTGGCCCGTGTTGCCAAACGGTTTAACCTGCTCCGGTTTAAAAATGCTGAAAATTTAACGGTAAACTGGAAAACCGCTACCGACCTAACGGAATACTTACGAACTTTAGACCCGGAAGATCCGGTTAAATATGATTTTGCCCTTTTTACATTGGGCGCCATTGAAAAATATTAAAAGATGACCACTATCCCGCAAGAACTCGTACCCGACATTAACCAGGCGCTTGAACTGGCTTTGCCTGAAACAACCAGCGCCGCAGCATTGAAAGAAAAGCTTTCCCTGCAAATCAATGAACTGATCAATCATGATTTTGAAAAGCTTGTTTTTTATCTCTACCGCATTGATGTGGATGAAGCGCGTATGCGCGCACTCCTCGCACACAAAGAAGGGGAAGGAGCCGCAGGCCTGATCGCTGAACTGGTAATTGAAAGACAGTTGCAGAAGATTAAAGCGAGAAATGAATTTAAGCAGAAAGCCACTGAGGGGAATGGGGAAGAGAAATGGTAGTTTAGTTAACAGATAGAAGATAGTAGTCCTCTGCACACGTAATCATTTTGTGATGCATGCATCCTGATTGTTATTATAAGTATTCCCTTCTTTCAGCAATAAATTATATCCAATGATAAAACTGTTCAGGCGTTCAGGGTTTTTTTTATTTTTTACTTTTGCCTTTTTACTTTCCTCCGCTCAGCACGAAAAATACCACGCGCCTTCAGATACCCTGGTGCAACAGAAACTGAACCAGTGGCAGGACCTCAAGTTTGGTCTCATGATGCATTGGGGAACTTACAGTCAGTGGGGCATAGTAGAAAGCTGGACCCTTTGTCCGGAAGATGAGGGCTGGACTGTAAGACGTGGTCCTTACTCAAAAAGCTATAGTGAGTATGTAAAAGCCTATGAAAATCTGCAAACCACTTTTAATCCTGTAAAATTTGATCCGGAAAAATGGGCCACTGCCGCAAAAGCAGCAGGAATGAAGTATGTGGTCTTTACCACCAAGCACCACGATGGCTTCTCGATGTTTGATACCAAAGAAACCGATTACAAGATCAGCGGAGCCAGATCACCTTTTGCCTCGAACCCGAAAAGCAATGTGGCAAAAGAAATTTTCACTTCTTTCCGGAACCAGGGTTTCTGGACCGGTGCTTATTTTTCCAAACCCGACTGGCACCACGAGAATTACTGGTGGCCGTATTTTCCGCCAAAAGACCGCAACGTAAACTATGAACCCACGAAGTATCCCGAAAAGTGGAATGCCTACAAGCAGTTTACCTATAATCAGCTGAAAGAACTGATGAGTGAGTATGGCAAAATGGATATCCTCTGGCTGGATGGCGGCTGGGTACGCCCGCTATCCACGGTAGATACATCGGTTGAATGGCAGCGCGGGATCAAACAGGACCAGAATATTGATATGCCAAAAATTGCAGCGATGGCCAGGAGCTACCAGCCCGGTCTGCTGATTGTGGACCGGACCGTAACCGGCGAATATGAAAACTATACCACACCGGAACAACAGGTGCCCGATAAACCGCTCCCCTTTCCCTGGGAAACCTGTATGACTATGGGTGGCTCCTGGAGTTATGTGCCCGGTGATCAGTATAAATCGGCTACAGAACTGATACATCTCCTGATAAAAATTGTCTCCCGGGGCGGCAATTTCCTCCTGAATATCGGGCCCGGCCCGGATGGAGACTGGGACCCGGAAGCCTATAAACGATTAGAACAAATCGGCGACTGGATGCGGCTCAACGGAGAAGCCATCTATAACAGCCGGCCGGTAGCGCCTTACTCCGCAGGCAACCTGTATTTCACCCGCAGCAAGGATGAAGAAAACAGTTATGCCTTCTGTTTAGCTGATTCAACCGGGCAATGGCCGGCCACCTTACAAATACCCGCAGGTCTTTCAACATTAAACAATCAGTACCGGCTGACGGGCAGCAACACCCGGCTAAAAACAAGCAGGGCCGGGGAACAGCTGCTGGTTCATTTACCTGCTGATTTGTTAAAAAAAGTGCCGCGTTCACATGCACTTGTGATCCGTATCAGTAAAAAATAGTACTTCACAACAGTTGCAATTGAAATCGTTTCACCGCTGATCTATTTCGATTTGGCAGAAGCTGTGTAGTATTAGTAGCTTTGCGGCATGACAGTGCTGGAAGTAAAAGATAAATCCGACGCCCGGGCCTTTCTTGATCTCCCGAGACGTTTGTATAAAGATGACCCCGACTGGATTTGTCCGTTGGATAATGACATTATCACCGTATTTGACCCTCAACGAAACAGCTTTTTTTCACATGGCAGCTGCACCCGCTGGCTGCTGAAGAATGAAAGCGGAGAAATTATCGGCCGCGTAGCCGCCTTTATCAATAATCATAAAGCCTACGAAGAAGAAAAACCCACCGGGGGTATGGGATTTTTTGACTGCATCAACGATCAGTCCGCCGCCTTCCTGCTTTTTGATACCGCTAAAAACTGGCTGAAAGAAAGAGGTATGCAGGTTATGGAAGGCCCCGTGAATTTTGGGGAGAATGATAAATACTGGGGACTGCTGGTAGACGGGTTCAAACCACCCAGCATGGGTATGAACTATAATCCGCCCTGGTACCAGTCATTTTTCGAATCCTATGGCTTTGTAAAAAAATATGACCAGCTGACCAATATGCTGGATCTGAATATACCGTTCCCGGAACGCTTTCTGAAAATTGCCAATTGGGTGCTGAAGAAACCGGAGTACAGTTTCCGTCATTTTGATAAAAAGGAATTCGATCGCTTCGCAGCTGATTTCCGTGAAATATATAACGATGCCTGGAGCGATTTCCCCGCTTTCTCCCCCATGGAACAGGAAACCGTTTATGACGCGTTCATGCAAATGAAACCGGTTATGGATGAAAAAATTATCTGGTTTGCCTATCACCAGGATGAACCCATCGGTTTTATCATCTGCATGCCGGATATAAATCCGGTGCTCAGACACCTTAACGGGAAATTGAACTGGTGGGGCAAATTGAAATTTCTCTGGTATAAAAACAGGATCATTACCCGCCGGATCCGTACCATAGTTATGGGCTGTAAAAAGAAATACCAGAACCGGGGCATCGAATCCGCCCTGATCCGGCAACTACAACTGGAAGTAATGCCCCGCAATACCATCAATGGAGTGGAACTGGCCTGGGTTGGCGACTTCAATACAAAAATGCTGGCTATTCATGAAGCTACAGGGGCGGTAAAGGATAAAGTACACAGGACGTACAGGTGTGATATCGGATAAGTTGACAGCTTGAAAAGATTATTCCTATGTAGGTTAACAGGTCAGCCTGAAACATCAGTAATAATTTCCCGGCATCTGCATAGCGGTTCATTGCCCTTTTTTCTCAAACATCAGCTCATTCACTTTCTCTTTATCTTCCTTCTCACTCTTCAGGTCAAACATGGTGCCGAATACATGATCCCAGATAGTGGAGCTGACACCAAAACCCTGGTGCTCATTTTTATAATGGTGCAGGTGGTGATTTCTCCAGAGCGGTTTCATCCATTTAAAAGGCGGATTCCAGGCATGAATGGCATAGTGCATGGTGCCATACATGAGATAGCCGATCAGGAAACCCGGGAAAAACATAAAAGCATAGGATTTCATGATCAGGTAAAACGTACTGAAGAGAATACTGGCGATCAGCAGACTGGGTACCGGTGGCATAAATAAACGTTGCCGGTCACGGGGATAATGATGGTGATTGCCATGCATCGTGTATACGATCTTCGTGGCCACTTTCCCCTTCGGAATCCAATGAAACAGGAAGCGGTGCGCCAGGTATTCGAAGAAACTCCAGAAAAACATACCCGCAAAAAAGACCAGCAGAATTGTGCCGGTACTGTAATTATATTTCGTAGCAGCGAGGTAAACAATATAACTGAGAATAGGAATATACATGCCCCATATCACAAGGGGATTGGCTTTCGTCAGCGCTTCCAGGAAATCATTTTCAAATAATCTTGCCTGCCCTTTATTATGAATCTTCTCGAATTTCATACCGCAAAGATACTGACGGTTCAGATGAAATAGAAAAGAGGAAGAACGATTTTAACATCCGGAATTAGTTGCAATCAAAACTATCTACTGTTGCACCAGCAGTTCATCAATCCTTTTAAAACTATAACCTTTTGTTTTTAAATATTTTATTAACTCCGGCAGTTTATAATAAAACTTATCCGTTCTGCCCGGACCAGCACCCACATGAAGCAGCAGGATAAAACCATTCAGCCCCGCAGGATGGCCGGACTCAAAGGAGGTTACCGATCTGAATATACTGTCGCTGCTGCGGAAGTTTTTGTCAGCCGGAGTAGTATAATCGGCATGACTGATAGTGCCGGGTGTATAATTGATCAGTTGCAACCCATAGCGGCTGGTCCAGGCGGCAACCGAATCATTGTACCACTCGTAGGGAGGTAAGAAAAACTTCGCCTGGTTAATCGCTATACTGTGCCTGGTCATGGCAGTATAATTATCGGCGAGATCAAATATAAACTGCCGGTTAGTTACCAGCAGGCTGTCCCTTTTTTTCCAGTCGCAATACAATAAATGCTGATCGGAATGCGCACCCAGGTAATGTCCGCGGCGGCGGAGCCTTTTGATCAATGACCGGAATTGCTCATTACGGTAAAAATCGCCCGTGAAAAAAAAGGAAGCCTGGGCATTTTCTTTCAGCAGGAGACTGTCAATATAATCACCTCCTTCCCCGAATTCATGCCCGGTAAAAACCAATGCAATTTCTTTGCGTGTACTATCGCCCCTGATTATTGCCCCCTGGTTATAACTGTAGTTTTTTTTTTGATAGCCGTATTCCCGGGTTGAGCGTATGGTTGTTTATTCAGTACTTTCCCGTTTACCTTTCCCGGGGTAGAGGCGGACGTAGCCACCGCTTCTTTTGCCGCCAGCAGGTATATCAGGGAAGCCGTTCCATCCATAGTGGGTTCATTGGTACTGTAGTCCCCGTAATCGTCATGGTATACGGCCAGGTTACTCTGAAACTCCGCATATTCATCCGGATCGTTCAGCGTAATTCCAATCAATCCCTTGTAAATACTGCCATACACGGGACCATCCACCAATCCGCCATCAATCGGGTATTGTTTGATATGCGTAAATGCGGAGTGCGGATCCACCGGTGTATCACCCCAGGCCGGTAATCCATACACCATCGATGTACCCCACGGATTGCAACCAAAGAGCCAGTCGAAATTGGCCTGTTCCAGTTCGCTGAACTGATCATCTCCGGTTAATTGTTTATACCAATAACACTGAATGGCAAATGAAGTCGTGAGGTTATTGCTGCACCAGATAAAGGGTATCCCCCTGTAAAACGCATTGTTCTTTGCTTTATTCCAGACTTTTTCAATACCCTCTTTGTAATAGCGGATGACTTCACTGCGTGCTGATCCGCTGAGTTGCTTTGCCAGTTCATAATGGCCAATATTGATAAAAGGGTACCATTGGTAATGTGCGGCGGTATCGTTTCCCAGCCAGGGTGTTATTTTTTCCATTTGGGCATACGCGTATGATTCACTCCGCAACACTTCCGAATTATACAGATCCGCCACGGCAGCTGCACCCGACTCCATGTCATCTGTCCAGTTCATTTCCGCATAGATATAGGGTGACCGTACCGATACGGTTTGCGTAAACCCGGGCTTCTTTTTGCCAAACCGGTAAGCAGACATGGCTTTACCGGCCAACAACGCGGAAAATGATGTATCTGCACCGGAAAACAATTTACTACCTAATGCAAATGCGCCGGCAAACTTCCCCGCAGTCGAACTCGTACCCGTAGTCGCATTCATAAACTTGCCCCGCTGCTGCGGTTCGCCATTGATAAAATAAACAGGACGATCCAGACCTGGTCCGTAATAATTGGTATCCTCTTTCGGAATCCGCATACCCATATGATCACGGTCGTCACCTATCTGGTTAAATAGCCAGTCATCCTTCGGATGCATTTTCAATAACCAGTCGAGTCCCCATCTGGCTTCATCCAATACATCGGCCCGGCCGTTTTTCCCATCAAGTCCATTGGCCTGTTTTTCGTCCCCGAATACGTTGGGAAAATCGCGGTAAGCCATTAATAAATGATAAGTGGCATTAGCCGAAGTAGTACTGTACTGCAGGTAATCCGACGCATCATGCCAGCCACCTACCACATCAATATGCGTACTGTCTTTTATACCTGCTTTCTCACCATATAAAACATAGCCATCGTGGGTATGACAGCTGTCTTTTAAAAAGGGATTGAATCCGGTGCGTTGCTGTCGCATATAGCGAAGACAAAAATCCGCTGCCCCCTTGTATACGTCATCCCCGATACTGAACACAGGTGACTGTACCCCGCCGGCCCGCAGATAATACTGTCCGGGCTTTTTGTGTGCAGTAAAATTCAACCGGTAAGTATGATTAAACGGGCCGTACTCCCCAAAGTCTTTACCGGCTTTCCCCTGCATAACGACTGAACCGGTTGCCGCATTCACCAGTTCCCATTTCCCGCCATTCCGGTTATTCTTATTCAGATTACTATCTGTTACATCCCATTTACCACCCCATACCGCTATTTTCACGGCAGCAGGCGTATAACCCAACTGATTTATCCGGATCCGGCTTTTTGGTTGATCCTGCCCCAGGCAGCTGAGTGGAAACAATAACAGCAGTAACCATTTTTTCATTTCAGCAATTTACATACTAACGGCCAATCCCGTACAAAACAGAACCGTGTTTTACTCTAACTTAGCGGACAATAATGTATAAAAAATGAAACTAATCAGTTACCTGAAAGAAGGCAGAGAACAACTGGCTGTACTGGTCAACGGCCTTGCATATGATATGGATGTGCTGCACCCCGATCTTCCCAACAGCATGAATATGCTCCTGAATTACTGGGAAGAATATTTCCCCATTGCCCAGGCCGGCGAACTGATGTTGCGTGAAGGTACCCGTACCAGCAATAAAGGGATACCTCTTGATGAATTGTCTTTACTGGCACCGGTTCCTTTTCCGACTTCCTGTCGTGACGGGTATGCTTTCCGGCAGCATGTGGCTGCAGCGCGGCGTAACCGTAAAGTGGAGATGATTCCCGAATTTGATCAATACCCGATTTTTTATTTTACCAATCACCACAGCATACAGGGTCCCGGGGAAATACACTGTATGCCCGATCATTTTGAAAAACTAGATTTCGAACTGGAATTGGCCATTGTCATCTGCAAACATGGCCGGAATATCAGGGCCGCTGAAGCGGATGAATATATCGGGGGTTTTATGATCATGAATGACATGAGTGCCCGCCGGCTGCAGATGGAGGAAATGCTGCTGAATCTCGGACCGGCGAAAGGCAAAGACTTCTCCACCGTTATCGGCCCCTGGCTGGTAACTCCGGATGAACTGGAACAGTTTCTGATGCCCGCAAAAGAAAATCATACCGGCCGTAACTGGAACCTGCGAATGCAATGCCGCGTAAATGGCAAACAGGTCAGCGAGGGAAATGCCGGTGATATGGATTGGACATTTGCCGAGATCATCGAACGGGCTTCATACGGCGTGGATCTTTATGCAGGTGACGTTATTGGCAGCGGTACAGTGGGAACAGGTTGCTTCCTTGAACTCAATGGTACGGGAAAACTCAACGACCCCAACTATACTGAACAATGGCTGCAACCCGGAGATGTGGTGGAAATGGAAATCGACGGACTGGGACTGCTGAGTAACACGATTGTGGCAGAGGAAACGGATTGGAGCATACTGGGGAGGAAGAAACCAGTGAAATAATATCGCGGAAAACGCAGAGAAAATAAAATAACCGCAGAGAGCGCGGAGAGCGCAGAGGGAATACATTAGAAGTTTGTATTTCGCTTTTATCTCTGTATAATCCAAGGTAATAACAATCATGTATTCCTCCGCGATCTCCGCGCCCTCCGCGGTAAAAACAACCTTGTATTCCTCCGCGATCTCCGCGCCCTCCGCGGTAAAAACAACCTTGTATTCCTCCGCGATCTCCGCGCCCTCCGCGGTAAAAACAACCTTGTATTCCTCTGCGATCTCCGCGCCCTCTGCGTCCTCCGCGGTAAAAACAACCTTGTATTCCTCCGCGCCCTCTGCGTCCTCCGCGGTAAAAAAAATCTTGTATTCCTCCGCGATCTCCGCGCCCTCCGCGGTAAAAAAAACCTTGTATTCCTCCGCGGTTTTTAACTCACTTTTCCGATTTTTAATCAGGTTAAGATGAGAAAAAAAACATCGTTCCAACGTTATAATACACTCTTTTTAATTCAATAGCACAAATGCTGTTTTTTATATTCATTGAAAAATGTAAATGAATAAGGAACAACTTGATTTACTAGGTGCTGAGATATTGGACGCCTGCATAGCAGTTCACAAGGAACTTGGCCCCGGGTTGCTAGAATCTGTATATAAAGCAGCTTTAATAATCGAATTTGACTTAAGAGATATTCCTTGCCAGGAAGAAGTCAGAATTTATGTCACCTATAAAGGCAGACAAACGGGTAAATACTTTGATATTGACTTGCTGATCTGCGATGAAATAATCCTTGAGTTGAAAGCAGTAAAGGAAATAGTACCACTGTTTGAGGCTAAACTGATCAATCACCTTCGGTTGACAGACAAAAGATTGGGTTATCTTATTAACTTCAATGTACTGCGCTTAAAAGATGGGTTTCAGAGATTTGTAAATAAGCTATATTAGTCCTTTGAAACTAAAATCTGATCAAGATCTTTTGCTTTGTTATTTATCCAATTTGACCCTACAACTCCCGGTCCGGGAAAATAGTAGTGGAAGAAAAAATTTTTTATGATGATCCTCGATCTGAATGAACTGAAGCCGGCCGAACGGCAATATTACCTGCAGCATGTGGTGGCACCCCGTCCGATCTGTTTTGCCTCTACGGTTGATAAAGACGGGCATGTCAATCTGAGTCCCTTCAGTTTTTTTAATCTCTTCTCCGCTAATCCGCCCATTCTGGTTTTTTCGCCGGCCCGGAAAGTACGCGACAACAGTGTCAAGCATACACTGGAAAATCTGTATGAAGTACCCGAAGTGGTAATCAGCATCGTGACCATTGATATGGTGCAACAGGTTTCCCTGTCGAGCTGCGAATTTCCCAAAGGTGTGAATGAATTTGTCAAAGCCGGATTTACCGCATTACCGGCCACCCTGGTAAAACCGCCAATGGTAAAGGAAAGCCCGGTGAATATGGAATGTAAAGTAATTGAAATAAAACCACTGGGTACGGAAGGCGGTGCGGGCAACCTGGTAATTTGTGAAGTGCTGCGGATGCATATTGACGACGCCCTGCTGGATGAACATCGGAAAATAGATCAGCGGAAAATAAAACAGGTGGCCAGGCTGGGTGGCGACTGGTACTGTGTGGTAAATGAACAGAACCTTTTCCAGGTAGAAAAACCCAATACACAAATTGGCATCGGCGTGGACGCACTGCCTGAGTATATACGAAACAGCCGCTGGCTGACAGGCAATGAACTCGGGCAGCTGGGCAATGTACATGAAATGCCCCTGATCAACCCCGCCTTTGAAGATGACCACCTGAAAAAAATTATTCAGTATTACAGTCTTAATCCGGATGAAATGGAACGGGAACTGCATACCTATGCAAAAAAATTACTGGCGGAAGGCCGCGTACAGGATGCCTGGCAAATTTTGCTGGGCGCATAAAGGACCCGATGAATTACCAATCTAATTGCTTAATTTAAAGCAACGGCTCCTGCTACTATGCTGAAAAAAACTGGCCCATACCTGCTTATTTCTTTTTTGATACTGGTGCAATCCGCCTGTGTCCCCAAAAAAGCAATTCCGACTGCCAGGCAGGAACTGGGCACGGTAAACACCTCGCTCAAAGAACAGGAAGCGGCACTCTCCCGGCTGGATCAGGCAAGAAAGAAAAAAGAGCAACTGAATGAGATTGATGATACCGCCAATACGCGTATCCGTAAATATATTGAAAAGACAAGTCGTGAAATTGACACCCTGATCAACCGCAACAGTATCCTGATCGGGGAAACAAGTATAGAAAAAGCCGACTGGGACCGGTTGCGCAAAGCATTGTCCTTTTCCAGGAATGCAGTAAAAACAAATAATGAAAAAATTGAGTTCCTGGAAGACCTGATCAGCCGGAACCTGGTGGTTCGAATAGATCAGGATGTGGTTTTTGCGCCGGGTAAATATGTGGTACAGCCGGAAACCGCTAATGCAATCGGCCGTTTATTTGAACCGGCGGCAAAAGAAATCGACGCACTTGTTAAAAAATATCCCGACTTCCCGCTCTCACTGGTCATCACCGCAAAAGGCTATTCAGATGCCACTACGATTGCTGAAGGTTCTTCCCTGTACAAGGAATTAAAAGAAAGAGTAAAACTGCAAACCGCGAACCCCGGCAATAAAGAGCTGAATAAGGAATTATCCGTGGCAAGGGCACAGGCCGTAATCGGGCTTTTTAAAACCTATACCGTAAACCGGAGTTCCACCGGCGGCAATATCCGCAATATCCTTTACCTGCATGAAGGAAAAGGCGAAGCATTCCCCGATCCGGAAATAACGGATTATAAAACAAACGATCCCCGCAGGAGGATCGTGTTGCTGTTCTGGAGTATTTTTCCTGACTAATTTACTGGCCAAATACTTTCTTGAGTATATCCGACGTGCGGGCCACCGGGTTCGTCCGGATATTGGCTTCCTCTTTGGATACCTGGTCAAACAAGGCATCCACCGCTTTCCCTACTACATACGAAGTGAGATCGGGATTTATTTTTTTAAACGTGGTAGGCAGTTTATTATAAGTATTCATGATATCCCCGTAATATTTGGTGGCTTCTGTTTTATCCAATGAAGATTTTACAGATGGCGTGAAAGCTGTAATCAGTTGTTGTTTTGTCTTCTCTTTAAAGTAACTGGTAGCCGCGTCTTTGGGGCCTTTTACAATTTTCAGGGCGTCCGTCAGGGTCATTTGCTTAATAGCCTCCACAAAAATGGGCTTGGCAAATGCCACCGCGTCTTCCGCACCCCGGTTGATCGACAGTACTGCTTTATCCACCTGCGCTCCCATACCCATTCCCCGCAGGGTGCTCTCCACTTTTTTTGCATCCGGCGGCAGCAGCATTTTATAAAATTCGCTGCCAAAGAAGCCATCCGTTTTATTCAGGTTCAGAACCGCATTGGTCACCCCGTTGGTCAGCGCTTCTTTTATTCCTTGTCCGGCTTCATGCTCAGAAATACCGGCAGCGGAAGTAGTTGATTTCTTAATGATTTCCGGCAATTTAATCTGTGCCTGTACACCGGTGCCGGCAACAAGTACTATTGCCGCTAAAAGAAAGTAGTTTGTTTTCATGTGTTCGTATTAGATCATAAAATTAACAGCACTGGCTGTAATTAAAGAGACATCGTACTACTTTGACGAATATTTAAGGGATTCGTTGCGTCAGCATTACTTAATGGTGCCCCCAAATACTTTCCGCAACAGATCTGTTGTACGGGCTTCAATATTCTGCCGTATATTAATTTCTTCCTTGGATACCAGGTCAAAAAGTGCGAGCGTGGCTCTTTCCGTAACAAACGAAGGCAGGTCCGGATTGATTTTCTTCAATGTGGTCGGGAAATTATTATAGGTACTCACCACATCTCCATAATATTTGGTGGCATCCACTTTGTCCAGTGATGATTTAATCACCGGCAGAAAAGCGGCAATGAGTTTATCGGTTGTTTTAACGCGGAAGAAATGAGTGGCGCTGGTATCGCCGTTTTTTACCAGTCCGATCGCGTCGCTGATCGTCATGCTTTTAATCGCATCCACAAAAATGGGCTTGGCAAAACCGGCGGCATCTTCAGCGGCCCGGTTAATCTGCAAAATGGCTTTGTCCACCATTTTATTCATTCCCAGGTCACGCAGTGTGTTTTCGATTTTTTTGGCATCCGGCGGAAGCAGGATTTTGTAAAACGCATCTTTAAAAAACCCGTCTGGTTTATTCAGCTGGAGAACGGCTTTTACGAGTCCCTGTCCCAGGGCTTCTTTAATACCTTCACCCGCTTCGGCTTCGGTAACGCCGCCGGGAATGCCACCGGGTAGTTTGGAAATAATGTCACAGCTGTTGAGCGCAAAGGAGAGTAGTAAAACAGAAAGCAGGGTCCGCATAAAAGCAGTTTTTCGTGAAAAAATGGTAAACTCAGGATTCAGGCCCTAAAATAGGGGTCAAAATCCGAAAAAAGGCCTTAAAACCGGGATTATCAGCCGAAATCAGGGTTTTAATGAATATCAGGCAGGGTTAATACGCCCGTCTCCTGTGCTTTTCTCATAAATCAGGCCAGTATCAAGAATTTAGGCCGGATTGCGGGAGTTTTGCCAAACTAAAATATCTTTGCGCCGGAGCGGTCAATTGGGTATTTTCATACCTTAGAATTTATAACTGCTTTTGAATCATTATATGGATGGGGAGCAACCCGGAAAATCCCCCGGAAAAAGAGTACGGCGCCGAAACCGAAAAGCGAGATGAGTAGGTGAACCAAAATAACTGTTATGAAAAAAATGTTTTTCCTGTTGGCCGCATTTGTATTCTGCCTGCAAATCAACGGCTTCTCTCAAAAATCACGCGTAGGTTTCTCCACAGGATTTACGTCTGCCAATCAGTATGGTAAGATTGGCGGCGACCGGATAAAAGACGACGCTTTAGCGGGTATTACATTCGGTTTACTGGTAGATGCCCCGTTGGGAAAAAGTCATATCAGTTTCCAGCCCTCTCTGAATTATTCCCAAAAAGGCCGTGTTACTTTTGATGAAAATACCCGTGCCAATACCCTGAAAGAATGGTATGCCCTCCGTTATGCTGAATTGCATACTAACTTCCTTTACAATACCAATGGAGCAAAAGGAAACTGGTTTATCGGTGGCGGTCCTTCCGTTTCCTTTGATCTTCCTTCAAAAAAAGTATCTAAAACCGAAGATCTGAAAACAGAAACCAACCTGTCTTTCGGCCAGGAAGCCAACAATGACTTCCGCGGTATCGATTATGGTGCTAACATGCTGACCGGCTATCGTATGAAAGGCGGCTTTTTCTTTGCCTTTAATTATACTGTAGGTATCCGTAACCTGGTACCTGTTCAGGATGGTACAGACGACAATATCAGGAACCACAGCTGGGGTATCCGTGTCGGTTTCCTTATCAACAATAAATAAGCTGACACCAACTGCTTTTACAATGCCTCCCCCACGGGGAGGCATTTGTCTTTGTACCCTCCCCCCGAAACTGTACCTTTGCGGCTTCAAATTCATTCAACCGCATACATGAATACACCGCATCTATCCGAACAGGAACAACTGCGCCGGGAAAAACTGGCCGAACTGATCATAATGGGCATCGAACCCTATCCTGCTCCTTTGTTTCCCGTAAATACCAATTCTGCCGCTATCAAAGCTGAATTCACGGCTGAGAAAAAAGAGAATCCCATATACCAGGATGTCTGCCTCGCCGGACGTGTCATGAGTGTTCGCGATATGGGCAAGGCCAATTTTGCCGTAATACAGGATAGTCATGGCCGGATTCAATTATACCTGAAACGCGATGATATCTGTCCGGGTGAAGACAAATCACTCTACGATATTGTATGGAAAAAACTCACCGATATCGGCGATATCATCGGGATACGCGGTTATGTATTCATTACTAAAACCGGCGAGACTTCCGTGCATGTGAAAGAACTTACGATGCTGAGTAAATCGCTGCGCCCCCTGCCGGTTGTAAAAGAAGCTGAAGGACAAACCTTCGATGCCGTAACCGATCCGGAATTCAAATACCGGCAGCGGTATGCTGACCTGATCATCAACCCGACGGTAAAAGAGACGTTTTTAAAACGTACAAAACTGATCAACTCCATCCGGGAATTCCTGAATAAACAGGGAGCCCTGGAAGTGGATACACCGGTACTGCAAAGTATTCCCGGCGGTGCGGCGGCCCGTCCCTTTATCACGCACCACAACGCCCTGGATATTCCCCTGTACCTGCGGATTGCCAATGAATTGTACCTGAAGCGGCTTATCGTGGGTGGCTTTGACTGGGTGTATGAGTTCAGCCGCAATTTCCGTAACGAAGGGATGGACCGTACGCATAACCCCGAATTCACCATCCTGGAATTCTACACCGCGTACAAGGATTATTTCTGGATGATGGAAACCACGGAACAACTGCTGGAAAAAGCGGCTATTGATGTATGTGGTAATCCGGAAGTACCGGTGGGCGACAAAATCATTTCTTTCAAAGCACCGTTCAAACGTATCAGTATTTACGATGCCATTCATGAACATACCGGCATTGATGTAAGCCGGATGAATGAAGACCAGCTGCGCTCCGTATGTAAACAATTACATATACAGGTTGACGAGAGTATGGGTAAGGGCAAACTGATCGATGAACTTTTCGGCGGCAAATGCGAGCATCACTATGTACAGCCAACATTCATCATCGACTACCCCGTGGAAATGAGTCCGCTCACCAAGAAGCACCGTGATAAACAAGGCCTGGTGGAGCGTTTTGAATTAATCATCAATGGCAAGGAAATTGCCAATGCCTATAGTGAACTCAATGACCCTATCGACCAACGCGAGCGATTTGAAGAGCAGGTAAAACTGATGGAACGCGGCGATGATGAAGCCATGTTTGTAGACTATGATTTCCTGCGTGCCCTCGAATACGGTATGCCGCCTACAGCCGGTATCGGCTTTGGTATTGACCGGCTCTGTATGCTGCTGACCAATAATCCGTCGATCCAGGATGTATTGCTGTTTCCGCAGATGCGTCCGGAGAAAGGAAATGAGTCAATAGCCGATAGTCAATAGCCTGCCAGCCGGCAAAGGCTGGTCGTTAGTAAGGCCACTCTAAATCAGGCTATGTATTTACTAAAGACTATCGACTAAAGACTAAAAAACAGTACTTTCATAACGAAATCCCCTTCGCATGAAACCTTTCATTCCCGCTAAAGTCGCCGAAGTCCTCTTCGCCCTGATCATTGCTTATTTCGGCTACAATCATTTCAGCCGGGCGGGTGCTATGAGCGGATGGGTGCCCGATTTTATGCCGGGCGATCCGAAGATCTGGATCTATGTAGTGGGGGCCTGTTTTATACTCGCCGCTATAGCCATTCTTACCGAACTGCAAAAGGTAATGGCCTGTTACCTGCTGGCGGCTTTGTTGCTGCTGCTGGGGTTCCTGGTTCATTGGAAAAACGGGGCACTCTCCGTGGATTTTTTAAAGAACACGTCCATGGCCCTGATGGCTATTCTTATTGCGGGAAAAAAATAACCCTTCGGTACGCCGGGTTGCATTTGTTTTCGCTGAAGCCTATTGAACGGCTACTCAGGGTGACAACAGCCAGTTATACAAACAAATCAGTATACAACTGCGCACCAGGAACTACTGAATATTTTTCAAGATCAGTAATGCCTTCTTCTGCCAGCACCTGTTCATCGATGTACAGATTTCCCGTGCATTCTCCGGAAGGGCGACGCAATATCGCATAAGCGGCATCCGCCAGTATCTCCGGCGTACGGCTCATATTGGCCAGCATGGCACCACCGAGCAGGTTACGTACCGCAGCCGTATCAATAGTAGTACGCGGCCAGAGTGAGTTGGCCGCTATCTTGTATTTAGCCAGTTCCTTCGCCCAACCGATGGTCATCATGCTCATGTTGAACTTGGTCAGGGTATACGCCACGTGTTTCTCAAACCATTTCGGATCAAGACTAACGGGTGGCGACAAAGTAAGAATATGCGGATTCGTCGATTTTTTCAGATGTGGTATACAGGCCCTGGTCACAATAAAAGTTCCACGGACATTGATATCGTGCATCAGGTCGAAGCGCTTGGCCTCTGTATCTTCTGTATTCGTGAGTGATATAGCCGAGGCATTATTGATCAGGATATCAATACCGCCAAAGGTTTCTATCGCTTTATCAATCACCTGTTGTACCTGTTCTTCAAAACGGATATCACACTGAACCGCAAGCGCTTTTCCTCCGGCCGCTTCGATCTCTGCGGCTGCGGTAAAAATAGTTCCTCCCAGTTTCGCATTTTCCTCCACACTCTTCGCGGCTATTACAATATTGGCTCCTTCCCTCGCCAGGCGCAATGCCATTGCTTTACCTATTCCACGCGTGGCACCGGTAATGAGGGCGGTTTTGTTGCTAAAGTCCATAGTTGAAAGGTTGAAAAGTTGATATGTTCAGGCCCGGGATAAAGTTATCTCAGAAAACCGGGTTGACAAATCTTTACTGAAAAGACTCATTTTTTAGCTGATTTCACTTAATTGCACCCTGTCAACTGGCACCCGGCACCTGACACCTATTTCGGCATCCCGTTTTCCGACACTTTAAGATTTCCCGTGGTCTCTTTAAATGTAATCCGGCCAAGGTCCTGTGTGGCCTCAAGACCTTTGCCGCCAAAAATGTTTTTCCCGGGACCCCGGTAAACGGCGTATTTGACTGTATAAAACAACTTGGTGGACTGGTTCCACCAGAGATCATCGCTCCGCAGGGTATCGCCCTTTACACTGATCACCACCACACTGTCGCGGAGATATACCATATTGAGGTTTTCATAATAGATACCGTACTTACAATCCAGCCAGGTTTCCAGTTTTTTTGTACTGTCATTGTAAAAATCACAATGCAGGGTCCTGGGAAATTCTACAGAAATGGTATCATCATTGGTACGGATCATCAGGGGTGCCGTCAGTTTGGCCCGGAGTTCCCCGTCCTGGCTCATATAACTCACCACATTGGTCGCCTCTTCTTTCATCACTACGCGGCGGGTCCAGTCATTGAGTACTTTATCGTCATTCTCGCAGGAAGAAACAAAAAAACAGCCTGTGATCAACAAGGCTGTTTGAATGAATTTATGGAGCATAGAGGCCTGCATCGTCAATAGTGGCCGGGGCATTCCCCGGTTATTCGTATTTACGTTTGATAAACCAGATATCACTCAGGGAGAAACCAAGTGAAAACCGAAAGAGGTTTTCCTTCAGCAGATTGTCATTATTTCCCCGCTTGATAATTTCAAAACCGAGATTGATAAAGGTAGCCTGGTTGGGTGCCTGGCGATTGACCGCCATCGGCAGACCGAGTCCGAAACTCAGTCCCAACTGTGATAACTTATTACCCACTTTCACATAATCAGGTCCGGTAAAGAAGCCAAAGCGGTAAGCTATATTGCTGAAATAATTGCGCTTCGGGATCGGGTTGATTTGGGCGCCTACCCGCAGTTCCCAGTTGCTTTTTACTGAATCTGACTGACCGTAAAACCGGTAATTGTCCCATTTCTGTTGGGCAAAATCAACGCCCAGCATAAAACCACCTTCTTTATTTACCACGGCAAATTTCTGTAAGATCAATCCCACTGTATAGGAAGCCGGCATTTCAATAGTACCTTTTACATCACGCACATCGGAAACGCTGTCGAGCCGTACATTACCGGTATTGTCATTATAAACAAATGTTTCGCGTACCCGGTCCTGTTTGCCATTGAGTTTCTGTGCCCAGTTACCAAAAGCACCGATTGTCAGTTGCATCTTCTCATTCAACGGCAATTTATACTGGAAGCCGGCATTGAACCAGAGATTACCAAAATTGGTACGGGTTTCATAATTGGCCATATAATACGTAACCGTATCATTGATCAGGGCACGGCGGGTACTGTAATCTTTTTTGCCGAACAAATAACCGAAATTAAAACCGACACTCAGTTTTTCTTCCTGCTTATGCTTCATTTTATTGAAAAGGCTGAAACCGGTTCCGCCGGAAAACAGGTAGGAACCTCCGTCGCCGGAATATAAAGTTGAAGCACTGTCGATCGGTAATTGGGTGATCGGATCCTTCAGCCGCTGGGCACTATAGATTTTGTAACTGATCCTGGACACCGGGCGGATACCAAAGCTCAGTCCCCAGTCTTTTTTCAAAGGCACGCCCACCTGTACATAGGAAAAAAGGGCGTTACTGGCGGTGAATTTCAACGTATTATTCGGCTCGCGGAGCGTGCGGTTTTCAAAATTCAACCCGATATCGAGGATAGTCCGACCGGAACCCAGTTTTTTAGAATTCTTTTCCCGCATCGCCTGGAAGCTGGAAAAAGAAGCCGGGTTATTAAAATTGATAGAAAGCTGATCGGTATAACCGGCAGAAATACCGGCCATACTGCGGTTCACAATATTGGTAGCCGGCACCAGGTCCCCGATACCATATCGGGAATAGGGGGAGTTATCCTGTGAAATTGCAGGGATTACAAAGCAGCTGTTTAAAATCAGAAACGTCCACCCGAACCTGTGTAACGCCTTGATTTTCTTAGGGGTTATTAACTTCACTAATTGCATACAGACCTTTAAATATTAAATCAGGGTCTGCAAATATCCTGTTTTTAAGGTGTGAAGCCAAATAGACTATATCCCCCCCGGTTAAAAGCACGTTAATGTTCCGGTACTTCTCTTTATATGCCTCTATAAATCCATCCATTTCTTTTGCCATACCCAGCACCACACCGGAGAGAATATTGGTATTGGTATCATAGCCCATCAGGGGCACATTGCTGTCTGCCTTTACCAGTGGCAGCTTGGCCGTATAATAATTGAGGGATTTGAGGCGCATTTCCAGTCCGGGGGAAATAGCCCCGCCCACAAACTCATGATACTTATTAATGAAATTATAGGTGATACAGGACCCCATACCAATGACCAGGTTATTATAAGTGGGGTAAAAGTGGATGGCTGCAGCCGTCAGGGCAAGCCGGTCGGCCCCGATGGTTTCCGGTTTGCCCACCGGTGTGGTAAAGGCCACTTTGGTCAGGTGACTCAGTTTATGAAAACGGGTTTGTGCAGCCAGCAGCTCTTCAATAGCGGGATTATGATCAATAACAGATGAAAGTATCGATTTGGCAGGTTTATAGCGGCTTAGCAGGGATTGTACGGTTTCCGTCGTGTCATCGGCCAGCACCACTGCCTCCCTCATATCTGCTCCATGAAAAACAGCAACCTTCTTCCGGGTATTGCCAAAATCAAAACAAAGTGTAATTGCCATAATGTGATTTGGGCAATAAAAATAAGACTTTAGCGGGTACGGATCAGAGCATTAATAACTCGGGCGCCAGGCATTCGGCCACTGCTTCCCCGGACAGGTAAAAATAGGCCATCAGCACTTTCAGTTTACGCTCCAGCCATACTTTACAGATATGATGCACATGTACATTGTCTTTTGACCGGGAGAGTTCGAACCGGACCGGCATATCCACCGAAGTAATTACCTGTTCTACTTCCTTACGGGTCAGAAACAGGTTTTTCCAGTCAGATAATACAAGTTCCTGAGGGGAAAAACGGAAGCGGTGTTTAAAAGGTAAAATGCGCCGGGTTATTGCATTTACCAATAACTGGAAACGGCTATAACGGGTTTCGGAAAAAGAATCTGCATCCACGATGGTAAAGAATAAAAAACCTCCGGGCTTCAGGGTACTCAGCATCCGTTTCATTACGTCCGGACTGAATTCACAGAATTCACCCAATGTGCCGATCGAATAGACAAAGTCAAACTTTTCTTCCGTGTTAAAATCTTCAATACTGGACTGCACCAATGAAGTAACGCCATCCAGATCGGGACGTTTACGAACCGTTTCCTTTGCAAAAGCGAGCATGTCCTTTGAAATGTCCACCCCTACCAGTCTTTTTACATTATGTAAAAAATCAAAATAGCGACCGGTACCACAACCCAGCTCCAGCACGGATACCTGTCCGTCATTGCTGAAACAGGCGGCTCTCAGGTTATCCCGGTATACCTGGTGTGTTACTTCTGCAGGTACTTCTTTGGGATAGATTACTGCGAGATCGCCGGAGAAAAAATCGCGTGACCGGATGTTCTGCTTGGTTAGCATAATTGAAGGTGGATGGTTTCAATGGTTTATTAAAGGGATAAAGAAACGAAAAACAGGGCAGATTTCATACACTTTACGCAAGTTTGATTTGAAAAAATCTGAATGATCCAGTGTGCTTTCAACATAAAATTATCAATGATTTTCAGTGCTTAACAAAGGTGAAAATTGTTAAATATAACATAGATGAATAAACGAATATGAGATGCCGATTTGCCGATTTGCTGATTAGTTGATGTGCCGATTTGCCGATGTGCCGATGTGCCGATTTGCCGATGTGCTGATTTTGAGGTGAATGGAGGTGAATGGAGGTGAACGGGATTTACTGAAAGATGAAAATGAAGAATAGCAGTTGGCCGGGCAGCATACTGCTGCCCGGTCCTATTCTGTCGCTTGCAGCGACATGACGAAATAATACAACAAAGGCTTAACGAGGCTTACAGCCTCGTGGTATTAGAAAAAGGCGCCGAAAAAATAACACGATCGATTCAGTATAAAGATTTAAAAGCAGCAGACGTTTGGGGCATCTGTATAAAACGGCTTTTCGATTTTCCAAGCTTAAGATTGCGAGCCGGTTTAACAAGGCCCTTTCCTGAATACATTAAAATCCATAACCCGGCCCTGGTATACGGATCTGATAATTTATACTTCCTTTAATAATTTGAAAAGCAGGTCAGCCCCTTGCTGGTGCTATACAAAAACGCCGATCAGTGCGTCGCTAAAGAAGTACTTGCTTGCGCCTGGTGGGCCGGTGATGCCGATGACACCCCATTTGTCTTGCCCTCAGCTATAAACAGACGAGGCTGAAAGCGGCAGAATATTTCCGACTGCTGCTTTAATACAGACGAGGCTGGAAGCTTCGTTTAGCAACTACTATTCATCATTCCATTATCGCCGAAAGCGGCAGAATATTTCCGACTGATGCTTTAATACAGACGAGGCTGGAAGCCTCGTTTAGCAACTACTATTCATCATTCCGTTATCGCCGAAAACGGCAGAATATTTCCGACTGATGCTTTAATACAGACGAGGCTGGAAGCCTCGTTTAGCAACTACTATTCATCATTCGGTTGTCGCCGAAAGCAGAAGAATATTTCCGACTGATGCTTTAATACAGACGAGGCTGGAAGCTTCGTTTAGCAACTTCTATTCATCTTTCCGTTGTCGCCGAAAGCAGAAGAATATTTCCGACTGATGCTTTAATACAGACGAGGCTGGAAGCTTCGTTTAGCAACTTCTATTCATCTTTCCGTTGTCGCCGAAAGCGGCAGAATATTTCCGACTGCTGCTTTAATACAGACGAGGCTGGAAGCCTCGTTTAGCAACTACTATTCATCATTCCGTTATCGCCGAAAACGGCAGAATATTTCCGACTGATGCTTTAATACAGACGAGGCTGGAAGCCTCGTTTAGCAACTACTATTCATCATTCGGTTGTCGCTCAAAGCGACAGAATAGTGCCGGGCAGCAGTATGCTGCCCGGAAAGTATCAGTAGTAAAAAATAGTCAGGCTTTTTAACACACTGCCATTTTCAACCTGAACCTGTAAATAATGACTTTCCCCGGCTACTAACTCCCGACTACTAACTACTAACTAACCTCCTTTCGTACAAATAAATCATTCCCGTAAAAAACACGGAAAGAAATAAACCATACTGCATCTCAGGTGTGCTTTCATATAAACAGGTCAGGGCGATAAATAAAACCCATACAGCGGTCAGGTAATTCCGCGTATTATATAAACGAAATAACAGGAAGAGGAGCAGGAGTACAGGAACAATCCCCATTACCCAGCCGGCAGTTAGTCCCCACTGCAGGTATTGATTGAAGGGCCATTTATAACTTATACGGCTGTCCGGGTATGTTGTCTTTATTCTTTCTTCCAGTTTTGCAGCCGCGCCGGCTACACCCAGGCCTGCGGGGTTTTCCCGGATCAGTGCGGCCGCCGTTTCATTGACCATCCGCCGCACCGCATCCGATCCGCCCAGCTTTTCAGCCGCCCGCTGCTCACGCCACTCCCACTGCATATACTGTATCTTCTTCCGGGCAAAGGGAATCGTATAAAACAGTGCAGGCAAAATCAAAAGGAGTAACAAGGACCAGTATACGTATTTTCTTTTTCCCTGCCTGAGCAGGAAGAGTATTCCCCCGGCAAGGCTGATCAGCAGCACAAACAACCAACCCGTTCGCACGGCGAGCAAAAGCAGGAAGCAGGAAAAGTATAGAATAAAATATACAGCCGGTCTTTTATGCTCCATCAGTCCGTAGTACCATGCCAGCGCCAGGCAACCACTGATCCAGATGGTAAACCGCTGGTGATCGCCATTCATCAGGGTATAGGCCACCTGTCCTTTTTCATATAAAGCGGCCAGTCCCTCGTGCAGCAGCATATCATACAGACTGGGCAGCGTACTCAGCACGCCCAATGATAACAGGACCGGTATGCACCACCGGGTGCCGGCAACCAGGTACCCGGACAAACAAAGAATACTGATACTGCTAAGGTGAAAGAAAAAGCGCTGTACCGTGTACATGTCCGGTTCACGCAGCAATAACCAGGTATAAAAAAGGCTGATACCGGCCACGGTATAGAGTAATGGCTTTTTACAAACACGAATAAAATCACGCCGGAATGCAGGTATAAAAAGAAACAGGATGCCCGCCCCCGTTAGTATACTGAGCAAGGCACGGGAAAACAGCAGTCCCGCAATCAACAGGACAAGCAACACAAGTGCTGTGTACCGGAAATACAACGATGAAGGCTGTTCCATGTATTACGGCTGCTCTTACGGGCAGGCATTATATAATCGTATAGTTTTTGCTGATGAACAACTGTTTGCCGGTTGTTTCCTGCACGAACTTCAGCAGTTTCTCTTTCAGCTTCATATTATTCAACGCCGGATTATAATCAAAGGTCCAGTCCTGCTGCGCGATTCTTTCTTTCATCAGCGCCGGATGCGTGCCTTTGAACGGATAGAGAAAGTCGATTTTGGTATAATCAAAGGAACTCTTATTGCCCAGCGACGCTTTGATCCATTCATCCGAGTCATGCCAGCGTTTTCCGAATTCAATTTGCTTTTGCAATTGCTTTTCCGGACTCTTTACATAACTGTAATGGTATACGGCCGGCTCAATCAGTTTCACCCGGAGCTTCCTGCCCTTTTCGTCCAGCGGACGATCCGGGTTATTAAATACCCGGAAACCCTGCGAATCCCTGAAACTGCGGATTGAAGGATGATTGCGGATAATCCTGATTTCCCGCTGATGAAAACGACGGGACGGGGCATAATGCAGGTAATCGCCAAAGAAATGAATAAAGGGGAATAAAAATCCTTCCACGTTTTTGTTGGGCAGTTCCTGCTCCATCAGTGTCCGGATGGCCGGCAGGTCTTTTTCATGTATCAATTCATCGGCCTGTATATGAAAAATCCAGTCGGCATCTTTACTTACATGATCCAGCCCGATATTGGCCTGCTGCGCAAAAATATGCCCCCCCGAACGCATTTTCGGATCCCATACCGAATCCACTATTTTAATCTTCGGGTCATTGATCTGCTCCACCAGCTCCCGGCTGCCATCCTTGCTGTCGCCCACCACCATGATAAACTCATCCACCACCGGCAGTATACTTTTGATGGACTCCGCAAACGGATAATCGTAGTACACCCCGTTTCTGACATATGAAAAAGCCGCTACCTTCATTTGGAATTGATTTATCAGTACAACCGGTTTACCTTTTAATAAACCATCGCACACGAAATTACATGAATAAAATATACCGGCCGGTTAGTGATGGATAAACGACCGGTGGCCCGGATCGAGAAACTGTTCCTGGGTAAAAAGTTTTTTCCGCGTGATAAAAGCCCTGATCTCCCCGTTCATCACCAGGTGGGAAATCAACGGGTCCGCATTGAATACAACCGGCGTTTGTGCCGGGATCAGTTTTTCACAGGCACTCAGACTGATGCCATACGCATGCAGCAAATCATGAAAACCGGCCTGTTGCAGATGGGCTGAATACGGTTTCGGCAACAAGTTGCTCACCATCAGTGGCGTCATTTTCATCAGTCGCAGGTGACTGAATACTTTATAAAAAGCCTGTTTACACTTGAGAGCCGGGGTGGCTGTTTCATTGCGGTCATACCCGAAATAAACCACTTCCCAGTCTTCCGGTAATTCTTTCACAGAATCCGGTAAAATATGTTCCGTATCCATCAGCGGCACTGCATCATCTTCAAAGATGAGTACCCTATTGTATTGCATGGCCACGATATGCTCATACAGTTTGCGGTGCGAGAGGGCGCAGGCGATATGACCGAGAATCATCCCCTTGCTGTAGCGGTTGAGGTGACGGGCCCGCTTGTCATCATAAATCCCTTCTTCATTTACTTTCTCCCAGCTGAGCGTATGCTTGTCCACCCCGTAGAAAAACTCAAAGGTTAATCCTTCCAGCCTTTCCTTCACTTTCTCCTGCCGGTCTGTTGCCCTTTCCAGTGTGATGACAAAAATCCGGTCGAAATATTTTTCAAGAAATGATATGGTACTATTAGGTATCTTCAATCTTCAATAATTTAACGGGTTTTACAAATATACCCGATATTATATATGAAAAAATTTGCGGGGAGATGAATAAATTATCAGTCGCCATTATCACCTTCAACGAAGCAAAGAATATCGGGCGCTGTATTGATTCAGTGCTGGCCGTTGCGGATGAAATAGTGGTACTGGACTCCCTATCTGCTGATAATACCTGTGCCATTGCCGTTGCAAAAGGAGCCCGTGTGGTACAACAACCCTTTGCCGGATACATCGAACAAAAAAATGCAGCCGTACAACTTTGCGCCCATGATCTCGTGCTGAGTCTGGATGCCGATGAGGCCCTGGATGAAAAACTGCAGCAGGCAGTATTTCAGGCAAAACAGGCAGCACCCGCAGCCGGTTACACGATGAACCGCTGTACGTATTATTGCGGCCGGTTTATCCGTCACGGGGCCTGGTACCCGGATCGCAAACTCAGAATTTTCAATAAACAACTGGCCAGATGGGCCGGGATAAATCCCCATGATAAAGTGGAATTCAATCAGCCGCAGTCCACAGTACACCTGGCCGGCGATATCCTGCATTATTCTTATTATTCCATCGAAGAACATATCACACAGAATAACCGGTTCAGCACGATCTCCGCGGAAAGTTATTTCAAACGCGGGAAGAAGACCAGTCTCTTTAAAGTCTGCTTCAATCCCTGCTGGGCTTTTTTCTCCGGGTATTTTTTAAAAGGCGGTTTCCGGGATGGCTTTTACGGGTTGGTGATTGCAAAGAACGTGGCACATCTCACGTTTCTGAAACACAGCAAACTCTACCTGCTGCAACGGAATGCCCGTTTGCAGAAATGAACGGGGTTCTGTTTACTTTTGTACCCTTACCGTTTCAATTATGTGGCAGGAATTATTAGCAAAACTTCAGCAAGGAGATACCAAGGCCCTGGCCCGTTGTATTTCCCTGGTGGAAAATGAACATCCGGGATATGAAACTCTCCTGAAATCACTGCCGGCCAGTAAGACCGGTATCATCGGCATCACCGGCCCGCCGGGCGCGGGCAAATCAACACTAACCGACGCACTGATCGGCGTTTTTGTACAGCACCAGCAAAAAGTAGCCGTGGTATGCGTGGATCCTTCTTCACCTTTCAACCTCGGTGCTGTATTGGGCGACAGAATCCGGATGAGTGACTGGTATACGAATGAGAACGTGTATATCCGTTCGCTGGCCACCCGTGGTTCCATGGGCGGACTGCATCCGAAGATTATTGAAATCGCGGACCTGATCAAAGCCGCTCCTTTTGACTATATCATTGTAGAAACAGTAGGCGTAGGCCAAAGTGAAGTGGAGATTGCCGGACTTGCGGATGTAACCATTGTGGTAGTGGTGCCCGAGGCAGGAGATGAAGTACAGACCATGAAGGCCGGGCTGATGGAAATCGCTGATATTTTTGTGGTGAACAAAGCCGATCGTCCCGATGCGGATATGTTTGTCCGTAATCTGCGGCTGATGCTGGCGCCCTCCTTCAGTAAAAAACAAACGGAGATTCCGGTGGTAAAAACCATTGCAGCCCGTAAGGAAGGCGTGAAGGAATTATATGAACTGATCCGGCAACAACTGGATGCCGGGCAACTGAACGAACGCACTTTCTGGCTGCTGGCAGAAAAAGCCTATTACCTGATTGAACAAAAACGGATGAAGGATGTGGACAAGAAAAAACTGAAAGCCGCTATTGAAGCCGCCTGTCAACAGGGAAATTTCAACCTGTACCAGTTTATCGCCGGGCTTTGAACTTAATCCTTGTTCCGGTGATTCTTATACCATTTGAAACTGATAAAACCGATGATGGCCATCGGTGCGAAGGCGAGATAGAGAATACCTGAATTCATACCCTTTGCCGGTCCTTCGCCCAATTGCTGGGCGGTCTTGGTACAGATGGAACACTGCGCCATCAGGTCTGCACCCGTAAACAGGAGACTGATAATCAGGAGAACCGCAATAATCTTCGCTTTTTTCATGTTTGCTGCAAAAGGCAAAAATACAACGAAAATCCGGGCAATTGGTTCAAAAAACAGGACTTTCCACTCAGCCCGGGTTGCCGCAAAGTTTTTTGATCCGGGCATCGGCTGATTTATTACCTCCGGCCTTGGCTTTCTCAAAATCCGCACAGGCCTCCGTTTTCTTCTCCAGCATTTCATAACAGATTCCCCTGTAATAATATACGTTGTCGTTCCCGGCTTTTGTTTTGGCCAGGTATTGCGTATAATCCTGTATGGCCCCGGCATAATTTTTTACATTATGATAGATCACAGCCCGCTGCCAGTACCCGCTTGTATCGTTGGGATAAAATTTTACATAGGCCGAATAATCCGCCAGCGCGGCCGCAGTGTCTTTCTGTGAGAGTGCCGTCTTGGCCCGCCAGTTCAGCCCGTCTTTACTTTTAGCCTGCTTTTTTAAAACCGTGTTGAAATCGGCCCGCGCGGAATCAAACTTTGACAGATTGTAATACGCGCCGCCCCTGAACAGGTACACACTGTCTTCCTTCAGGCCGAGACCAATCGCTTTATTAAAGGAACGTAAGGCATCCGCATTTTTCTTAAAAGCAAAATAGATCCGTCCTTTTACATATTCCGGAACGGCGGGCGACATTTTCATCTGGTACTGGTACGTAGGTTGCTTAATGGTGCCGTTATCCCATTTGCCGGTGAGTACCTTACCCGTAGGGTATAATACGGATCCTTCCTTCGGCTTCATTTCATTGATGGATGTGTAATAACCGAGATCCTGAATGGTACCGGCAAACATGGACATATCCATAAACCAGATTTCAAAAATGGACCCGTCTGTATAGGAAATACGACGCGCAAAGCGTCCGTCTGATAATAACCAGGTTGTGGCAGTACTATAGGTACTGGTGCCGCTGAATGCTCCCTCAAATAAGACCACTCCGTTCCGGTAAAAAATGCCTTTACCCGAGGCGGCGCCATTGGCAAAATTGCCATCATATTTATTCTTGTTCGGCCAGGTCAGTACACCCAGCCCGCTGTACACGCCCTCCAGCCAGGAGCCTTCGTATACACTGCCGTCCTTATATACTTTCTTTCCCTGCCCCGACATTTTATCATTCTTAAAATTTCCCGTGTATACATCCCCGTTTTTCCATGTATACACGCCCTGCCCCTCTATTTTATCTTCATACCAACTACCGGTATAACGTTCACCATCGGCATATACTTTTGTGCCGGTTCCGTGTTTTTTCCCGTTTATCCACTGGCCATCATAACTGGATCCATCTTTCCAGGTTGCTTTGCCCTTTCCGTCCCAGTTCCCGTTTTTCCATTCGCCTTCATATCGCTTTCCGTTTGCATATTCACCAATACCAACCCCCTCGGCCAGGCCGTTTTTAAAGTCCCCTTCGTACTTGTCTTTATTGCCAAGGATCAGTTTACCCTTTCCTTCCGGCTGCCCATTGGCATACATCCCTTCATAGATTTCGCCATCTTTTTTTACCACATACTTTCCCTGGCCATGTCGTTTCCCTTCTTTAAACTCCCCGGTATAGATATCTCCATTATTGTACTGGTACCTGCCCTTGCCATGCTGATTATTGGCCATCCATCCCCCTTCATATACGGCGCTGTCTTTGTATACCCGTTTGCCTTCCCCGTCAAACTTATCCTCTTTCCAATAGCCATCATAACTGCCGCCATCCGGCCACGTGAAACGGCCCTTGCCTGATTTTTTGCCTTTTACATAACTGCCTTCATAATACCGGCCGTCTTTAAAAAAATATTTCCCGTTTCCATCATAGCTGCCCACTTTCCAATAGCCTTCATAGCGGCTGCTGTCTGTGGCATAATAAACCCCATAGCCCTCAAAATAACTGTCCTTTACTTCGCCTTCGTAGCGGCGGCCGTCTTTCCATTTGTACAGGCATTTCCCGTTCCAGTTGCCATTGATCCAGTCCCCTTCATAATAATCACCGGCAGCATAAAACATTTTACCCTTGCCATGGCAATACCCGTTTTTGAAATTGCCCTCATAGATGTTTTCATTCTTGTATTTGAACTTTCCATAGCCATCCGTACAGTTACCGGAAAGACACTGGGCCTGTAAAGCGGGTGATATAGCGCAAAACAAAAGCAGGGAAAAAATACGGAGCCGCATAAAGAAAGTTTTGCTCAAATGTAGCCAACAGGGTCAGCATTGTCCATACCGGGAAGAGGGTATAATGAAAAAGGCTGCCCCTCAGGACAGCCTTTGTATAACATGTACCGGAACGCTTATACCGCGTCGGCTTCCATCTTCTTCTGTACTTTCTTACGCTCATCTTCATTCAGGATTACTTTACGCATCCGGATAAAGTTGGGCGTTACCTCGATACACTCATCCTGCTGGATATACTCCATGCACTCTTCCAGTGTCATCAGGGTTTTCGGCGCAATACGGGTGGCATCATCACTACCACTTGCACGGTGGTTGGTGAGTTTCTTACCTTCCGTGGCATTCACCACCAGGTCACCGGGCTTAATGTTTTCCGCGATGATCTGTCCGGCATATACTTCTTCTCCCGGATCCACGAAGAAAGTACCGCGGTCCTGTAATTTATCAATAGAATAACCGGTGGTCTTGTCCTGAAATTTGGAAATCAGCACCCCGTTATTTCTGCCGGGGATCGGGCCTTTCCATGGTTTGTATTCAATAAAGCGGTGGGCCATTACGGCTTCACCGGCGGTATTGGTCAGCATGGTGGAACGGAGACCGATCAGGCCACGGGAAGGAATTTCAAATTCCAGGTGCTGCATTTCGCCCTTGGTTTCCATTACATGCATTTCGCCTTTGCGACGCGTAACCAGGTCAATCACCTTACTGGCATATTCCTGGGGAACATCCACTACCAGGTTTTCATACGGCTCACATTTGGTGCCGTTAACTTCTTTTACAATTACCTGCGGTTGTCCGATCGTCAGCTCATACCCTTCGCGGCGCATGGTTTCGATCAGGATACCCAGGTGTAGGATACCACGTCCGTATACCTGGAAGCTATCTCCGCTGTCGGTGTCTTCCACACGCAGGGCCAGGTTCTTTTCTGTTTCCTTCAGCAAACGGTCGCGCAGGTGACGGGAGGTAACGAATTTACCATCCTTACCAAAGAAAGGCGAGTTGTTGATGGAGAACAGCATGTTCATGGTCGGCTCATCCACGCTGATTACCGGTAAGGCTTCCGGCGTTTCCGCATCGGCAATGGTATCACCGATATTGAAATCCTCGATACCTACCACGGCGCAAAGATCACCGGCCACCACTTCGGTGACTTTCTTCTTGCCCATGCCTTCGAACACGTATAATTCTTTCACCCTTGTTTTCTTGATGCTGCCATCGGCCTGCATCAGTACCACGGGTTGGTTTTCTTTCAGTACGCCACGGCTTACTTTACCTACTGCTATACGGCCGAGGAAGGAAGAGTAATCCAGAGAAGTGATCTGCATCTGTACCGGTCCTTCATTGATCCGGGGCGGCGGTACGTGTTTGATGATGCCATCCAGCAGAGGAGTGATACCCTCGATCTGTTCCAGGGAATCATTGAACCAGCCATTTTTACCACTACCGTAGTAAGTGGGGAAATGGAGCTGTTCTTCCGTAGCATCCAAGTTGAAGAAGAGTTCAAATACCGCATCATGCACTTCATCCGGACGGCAGTTCGGCTTGTCCACTTTATTGATTACCACAATCGGGTGCAGGTTCAGGTGCAGGGCTTTCTGCAATACGAAACGGGTCTGTGGCATGGGGCCTTCAAAGGCATCCACCAACAGGATCACCCCGTCGGCCATTTTCAGTACGCGCTCTACCTCACCTCCAAAGTCGGCGTGACCAGGGGTATCGATTACGTTAATCTTTACATCCTTATATACTACGGCTGCGTTCTTACTGAAGATGGTGATACCACGCTCGCGCTCCAGGTCATTGCTGTCCATGATGAGCTCCCCGGTTTCCTGGTTATCCCGGAAAACCTTGGTGGCGTGTAAAATTTTGTCAACCAGGGTGGTTTTACCATGGTCTACGTGGGCGATGATTGCGATGTTTCTAATGTCCATTGTTAAGTTTACAAGTTAACAAGTTGACAGGTTGATAGGGTAACAGCCGTCATTCTTTGGACTTTCTGTCCAGATAGCTGATATATCCGTTTAATAACCGTTCAACTTCATTTATTTTAATTCTTAATTTCTGTAATAAATCATCACTGATAATTCCTTCATCACATGCGTCGATCAGGTGGTTCAGTGTTTCGGTTAAAGATCCACGGGCAATCACACAAAATCTGAGCCGATCCGGCCAGGTTTTCCTGCCATGTCCTTCTGCGATCTGAACGTTCACGGAACGTGAACTTCTGATAAGCTGATCTGTCAGTCTGTATTTTTCTTCTGCGGGAAACGTCTTAGCCAAAAAAGCAATTTCATTTTTTAACTCCCGGGCCTTCTTCCACACTTCCAGTTCTTCGAAACTTTGATAAGCCATATAGTTTAATTTAGAACCCTAAACTACATGTACTGATCACCCGATCTCCGTCCGTCTACAAGTCTTTTTTCCAGATCCCTTAGCCGGCAGCACCCTTATCAACTTTTCAACCTGTCAACTTATCAACCCCTCTCAAAACCGGGGTGCAAAGGTACACTTAAAAACCCGCTTCCCCAACCGAAACCTGCATTTAATACATCCTTAATGCGCTAAAAAGGAATATTTGCCGTAGTTTTAAAAAAAGAGATTGCATGAAACTACTCAAATGGCTAGCAATCATCCTGTTAGTATTCACCGTTGTTTACTTTTTAGGCCCCCGGCCTTCCACACCTAAGTATACGAATGAGTTACCGGCTGTTCCGGCAGGTGCCGACTCACTTGAAGCGTATATCGCCAGGCATGAAGCCGCTTTTAAAATTAAAACGGATAATGAGGCCCGGATTCTCTGGGCCAACGATTCGTCAAAAGCCATGACCGACTATGCGGTGGTCTACCTGCATGGGTTTTCCGCCAGCCAGGAAGAAGGCGATCCTGTGCATTATGAATTTGCACAGAAGTTTGGCTGCAACCTTTATCTCAGCCGGCTGGATGCCCACGGCATTGATACCACGGAACCCCTGATTAATTATTCCGCGCTAGGCAGCTGGAATTCGGCCAAACAGGCTTATGCTATCGGCAAACAATTGGGAAAAAAAGTAATCCTGCTCTCCACTTCCACCGGCGGTAGCCTGGCTCTGAAACTGGCGGCGGAGTTTCCTGAAATCGCCGGACTGATTCTCTTATCGCCGAATATCGAAATCAATGACCCCAATGCCTGGTTGCTCAATAATCACTGGGGACTGCAGATTGCCCGGTTGGTAAAAGGAAAATACAATGTAGTAAAAGATACCACGCCCATCTATGCCCAGTACTGGAATAACCGGTACCGGATGGAAGCCACGGTGCAACTGGAAGAATTGCTGGAAAGCACCATGAAGGCCTCCGTGTTTAATAAAGTAAAACAGCCCACCCTCCTGCTTTATTATTTTAAAGACGATGACCACCAGGATGAAGTAGTAAAAGTATCGGCCATGAAACGCATGTTCAATCAGATTGGTACACCTGCTGCATTAAAAAGACAGGTGCCCATTCCCAATGCCGGCGATCATGTACTGGGTTCGTATGTAAAATCAAAGGACATAGCGACGGTACAGGCGGAATGTGAAAAGTTTGCCACCGAAATATTAAAAATGAAAGAAAGACCCTGATCAGACCCGCACATAGATTTTCTTCTTATCCATGATCCAGCCCACGAGCCAGCAAAACATCACTACGGCCAGTGCAAACAGGAAGGAACCCAGGTAGGCGCCGGCATGGATAAAAATATTTTCATATAACCAGGCGTACAACGGTGTGCGCTTCTCCCCGATTGGAGTAAACCATAATAGTATCGCCCCGATCTCCGACAGCAGGTAGATAAAGAGCGGATTTTTCCCAAACACTTCAAAGAAATAGGTCCATTTGGTACGACCCAGAAAATCGGTCACATAACTTAAAGCGGCCAGCAATACACAATCAATCCCGACAGTGAGCAAGACAAATGATCCCGTCCACAGTTTTTTATTAATCGGGAAAACCAGGTGCCATAATAAGGCGATACTGATCAGGGCGAATCCGGTGAGCAGTAATTTGGTTAGCCCCTCCCATGTTTTTCCTTTCGCCGCGATAAATTTACCAGCCGCATAGCCAAACACCACATTCGCAATCGAAGGCAATGTACTCAACACGCCTTCCGGATCAAAGGGAACACCTTCGCCATGATATAAATGGTTTTCGCCCAGCAGCCAGAGATCAAAGCGGTTGCCGGCATTGGTCAGCATATTAAACGGGTCGGACTTATCGCCAAACAGCAGCAGGAGCAACCAGTATACCAGCAGCAGTACCACGGCTATCCGTACCGCCGTGGCTTCTTTGAGATACCGGATCATCAGGGCCGCGAAGAAATAACCCAGGGCAATCCGTTGCAGAACGCCCATGATCCGGGTATTGGCGATAGGATTGGCCACCAGTTCATGGGCTTCATTCCAATGTACAAAGGGAAACCAGTACATCAGGTAACCGAGCAGGAAAATGATCAGTGTCCGCTTGGTAATAATCCACAGCACTTTTCCATCCGGCAAGCCGTTCCATTTTTTCTCTACAAAACTCAGCGCATTCCCCACCACAAACATAAACGTGGGAAATACCAGGTCTGTCGGGGTAAACCCGTGCCAGGCCGCATGTTTCAGCGGTGCCCAGGTGGTATCCCAGCTGCCAGGCGTATTCACTATAATCATAAAGAAAACCGTCATGCCTCTCAGTACATCAAGAGCCAGAAAGCGTGGGGAAGCGGGCTGATTCATAACACGTATTATTTTTCGAATATAAATATTTGCAGGAACTAAAATTGTAACTTGGGGCAGTTTAAAAACTGATTATATGTCTAACCAACTTTCCCGCCGCGACTGGCTCCGTATTATGGGTATTGCCGCCGGCAGTTCCGCCCTTCCGCTTTCGTCATTTGCCCGCAATGAAATGGGAGAAGTCATTCACCTGCCGGAGAATCTACACTTGCATAAACCCGCCCGGGCCATTACCGCCATTACCTGCGGAGCGGGAAACCGGGGAAATGTATATGGCAACTTCGCCGTTACCTATCCCGATCAGCTCGATATCGTTGGGGTAGCCGAACCCATTGCCATCCGTAATGAACGTTATGCTAAAAAACACAATATTGAAGCGGGCAACCGTTTCAATACCTGGGAAGAAATATTCAAACGGCCTAAGTTTGCCGACGCAGTCATCATCACCACACCGGACAACCTGCACTATGGTCCATGTATGGCCGCCCTTGAAAAAGGCTATGATGTATTACTCGAAAAACCCATTTCTCCCAGCGAAAAAGAATGCCGGGATATCCTGGCCCTCGCCAAGAAAAAAGGCCGGATCGTAGCCGTATGTCATGTACTCCGCTACGCCCCGTATTTCATGAAGCTGAAAGAGATGATGCACAATGGTTCCATTGGTGAAATCATCAGTATGCAGCACCTCGAGCCGATTCATCATATACACATGAGTCACTCTTATGTACGCGGCAACTGGCACAACAGCAAGGAAACCACTCCCATCATACTCGCCAAATCCTGTCATGATCTCGATATCATCAAATGGATGCTGGATAAACACTGCACTCATATGTCCGCCCATGGCGATGTAAAATGGTTCCGCAAGGAAAATGCTCCTGAAGGCAGTACCGCCCGTTGCACCGACGGATGTAAAGTAGAAGGCGAATGTCCCTACTCCGCCAAAAAGATTTATTTCGACAAACGCCAGTGGCTGCACCATTTCGATCTGCCCGAAGACAAGAGCAAGCACGGCGACGTAATCATGGACTATTTAAAAAACAGCAATTACGGCAAGTGCGTATACCGTTCCAACAACGACCAGCCCGACCACTATACCACCAATATGCTCTTTGAAGACAATATCACCGTCTCCTTCTCCATGGAAGCCTTTACCAGCTACGACGGACGCAGAACCCGGGTGATGGGTAGTCTCGGCGATATCGTCGGCGATATGAACAGCTTTAAACACACCGACTTCCGCACCGGCAAAGTCACCGAATGGAAACAGGAAACCGACGGCCACGGTGGTGGCGACTGGCGTCTCGTAGCCGACTGGATCCAGGCCGTATCCCAGCAGAATCCGGCATTATTAAGTTCAACGATCGATGCATCCATTGAAAGTCATGTGATGGGCTTTGCGGCGGAGAAGAGCCGGAAGGGGAAGGTGACGGTACCGATTAAGATGTAGGGGTCCTTCCATCGCTGAAGCTACGGAGGGCGAGGGAAGAACCAAGAACCGAAGATGCCAAGAAGCCAAATAAACATCAATAGACAAATCACAAATAAAATACAAAGCCTTCTAAGAAATGTTTCTTGGAAGGCTTTGTGATTTTGAGGTATTTATATATGTGTCTGCTATAGTTTATTCTGCTTTTTACTGAAAAGCAATCGGTGAATTTACATAAGATATTACGTGGCAACCATTTTGATTCGTTGAATAAAATAGTATATTCACAAACCTTATTCTATAACTATTCGCTTATGTATTTTTGTTACGTTGATGAGAGTGGAGACTGTGGTCGCTATGACCCGGAAAAGCCTGATAAAACCGGTTCTCCTTATTTTATTTTATCCGCACTTATAGTTCCAGCAGACAGATGGAAGATATCACTTGATGCATTAAAAAGTTTCAGAAAACAAATTGCTGCACAAGCCTACCTGCCTTATAGTATTGAGTTTCATTGCGCAGAGATGATAGATCCTCACAAAATAAAAGAGTATACACAAATAAGCGTTAAGGATAGGTGGATGCTGATTGAAAAATTTGCTGAAACAATTGGGCAGCACACCCCTTTCAGAATAATTACAGTTGTGATTGATAAAATAAATTGTGGATTGAATCCGGATGAGTATCTGACTTCTGCGATTACGAAACTTTACCAGGCTTTTGATCAGTTTCTGAAAACTGAAAACCAAAATGGTATACTGCTATTTGATCGTGCGAATGAGAAAGCTATTAATACTCATGTAAGAAAACTACTTGGCACCGGATCCAGTGGAGTTACAATACCGGGTATCAGAATTGGTTGGGTTATTGAAGATCCGATATTCAGAATTTCTGCTGATTCAATTTTTATACAAGCTGCCGATGTTATTGCATACACATTAAAGGAACAAGAATTCCCGCAAGGGGCAAGACGAAAATTACAGGCAGATAAAATTTTCTCAAGGAAGTTGAAAGATTCATTATTTGTATCTCAATTCGCAGCCGAAGACGGAGTTATCCGGTTATAAAAAAACCCCGGTTCAAAACCGAGGATTTGGTCCAGGCCATCGGGAGCCGTACAGCCCCTTAGGTCTAGAAGAATACAAATTTACGATTTCTTTTTGTAAAATACTATTTCCGACAAAGCTGCAAGTATTCAAACACAATAATATGAATTTTAAACAATTATGCTTAACAACCCCTACCTGATCACACTCACCCTCTTCATCAACCCCGCATAATACTGCCTGGCTACCGGCACAGGGGCGCCGAGTGCCTCCACGTGATCTTTGTGGATACTGTTGATATGGAGGTCGGAGACCACGAAGAAGCGGTGGATTTTGATGAAGAGCTCTTTGAGCAGGGCTTTGGTGGCGCTGGCCAGGGTGGCGAGAGAACGGGAACGCTCAGCCGCAATTGGAAATTACAGATCTTTTACCCCTCATCATATACACTAAACACTTCAAAACTAAACTGCTCAGCCGAACCCATTAATTCTACCGTTAGGTTCAGCGGATAATCTGCTTCAAACAGGGTATCCCCTGTCAGGGATGCCGGGATACTGACAGGTTGAGCTAATGTAAAAACGGGGTTAAAGAGGTAGGGGTTGTTAAATCCGGAAAGTGTATACGATTGGGTGTAAAGACTTCCCTTACTGGTAGAAATGCTGACCTGCAGGTATAACCCATCCCGGGTGAGTCTGGCCACCCACTCATCAGGATTCACCCAGTCGAATTTCGGAGAAAGGATGATCCTCTTTATTTGTATAAAGGAGCTGCTTTTTTTCAGGATAAATTTCCGGCTGCGTTCGGCATCGGTAAATTTCATGAGCAGATCCTTCTTAACGGATAACAGTTCCTCCACAGAGTAGTTGGTGCCTGCCCCAGTGCCATGCTTTTGCAGAAGTTTTGAAGTCACCATATCTGTTAACAGCCGCTTAATTGTAGGTAATGGTATACCGAGCTTTTCAGCTATCTCACCAGATCTGGATCCGGGATGATTATCTATAAACTGATAGATTTTTCGTTCCCTGGGCGACATACCCGAAGCATCCTGTTGCGTATCCAGCTTTTTCATCAACAACCCCTGGATACTGACCAGGCAATCCAAAAAGAACTGTACCCATTCATGTATATCTTCTCCCGGGCGCTGGCGCTGGCAATTCATCAAAACACGGTAATAGTCCGATTTCCGGCTCTCAATCTCATGCTCAAAACTGACATACTCAATCCAGGTATAACCCTGTCTCAGTAATAACAGTGTTGCGAGCAAACGACTCAACCGGCCATTACCATCCTGGAACGGGTGGATGCTTAAAAAGTCATACACAAACGTCGCGACACTTACCAGGGAGTGCGCTTCCTTGTCGGTCTTATACCATTCCACCAGGTTGCGCATGGCTTCTTCTGTGGCCAGTCCGGGTTCAGTGGTTTTGAAAATAGTGGTTTTGCTGCCATCCGCACCACGGGCCTCCACTTCATTACTAACCTGCTTATACGCGCCTGTATGCCAGGCATCTTTTTCGCTGTATTTCAGCAGGAGTTTGTGCAGGTTTTTCAGATTGCCCTCCGTAATCTCAATATCCCGGTAAGATGCAGAAATCAGATCCAGCGCCTCAAAATACCCGGCCACTTCCTGCTGATCACGCTCTTCCAGCTTCGAAATCTCCAGGTTACTGATCAAGACCCCCACTTCATCATCTGTCATTTTGGAGCCCTCAATACGGGTGGAGGCACCAATACTTCTGACCTTGGCAATTGACTTGAGTTGACGCAAAGTCTGACGCTCCCGCCGTTCAATAGCCGACCAGGAACCCCCGAAACGGTCGATCACACTGAGCTGATTAATCAACTTCCAGTCTGGGGCCAACTTGAATGTGTAAATCCCGGAATTCATTCTTTGATACGATATGATACGCAAATACCCGACAATGATCCTGCAATTCCAAATAACTGATACGTAATGATACGATTTTATTCGATTATGCCTCTACCCTCCATCTATGAAAGTGCCCGGCTTTAGTTTCAGTATTTACCTGATCACACTCACCCTCTTCATCAACCCCGCATAATACTGCCTGGCTACCGGCACGGGGGCGCCGAGTACCTCCACGTGATCTTTGTGGATACTGTTGATATGCAGGACGGAGACCACGAAGGATCGGTGGATTTTGATGAAGAGCTCTTTGGGCAGGGCTTTGGTGGCGCTGGCCAGGGTGGCGCGGACCATGAAGAATGATTCATCGGTCATGAATATGCGCGTATAATTCTTTTCCGTGGCGAGAAAGGCGATCTGCTCAGGCAAGAGCCGCCTGAGGGTTTTATCCTGCCATACAAAAATGGGCTTCGTCATGGTACAACTGATGTTTTTAGGCTTGTTCCCTCAATTTAAAAAAACTTCATCTGCCGGCCAAGTATAGACGCCGACGACCGGCCGCCCCCCTGCTCCTCGTACTCTTTCAGTACTCTTCCTTCACTCATCGTTCCCGGATTCCGAGGTTCATGAGTATATCATGTGTGGAGGAGGAGTGGAGAAAGGTTGATAAGTTGATAAGTTGATAAGGGCGTACTGATTAATCAATGCGACCTGGCAACTGGCACCTGACAACTGACACCTGGCAGCTTTCCATTGGAGAAACAACCAAATATCCCCGAAGAAAATGCCAACCGTCCCACATTTTCCCGAACACCGTCACAACTTCTTACAAAAACCGTCACATTTTTGAAATACAGGGCACCAGCGGACCGTAGTTTTGTTTCACTGATCAAAGCCGGGTTGTTTTGCATAAGGAAACCGGAATGCAAACCGGGGAACTTGGCCGGGCGTTGATCGGAAGGGGAAGAATGAGTAATGAGTAATCAGTAATGAGTAAAAGGGAAAAAACTTTACTGATTTGGTACTGTAACTATTAGTAATGAGTATCCCCGGGCTACTCATTATTGATTACTCATTACTCATTTCACTTCCCATACAGTACAACAATTTTTATCAACAAACAATTCTTAAAAAAACAAACATGGCACATTCAAATAACAGCATCATCACCGGTAAACTCACCGGATCAATCGGTAAAGAACTCGTCTTCCGCGAATGGGAGGGGAAAACAATTGTGGCAAAAGCCCCGAAAAAACGGACAGGCGGACCGACCACGGCACAGACGGAAATCCAGGAGAAATTCCTCATGGCTTCCCGCTATGCAAAAACAATCAAATTTACCACGGATCCGGACCTGGCTGCGGCTTACACCGCAGTGTTGCGTCCCCGTCAGAACCTTTACAGCCGGGCACTGGCCGACTTCATGTCGTCCCCGGTGGTAAAGCAACTCGACACACACAACTACAACGGTACGGCCGGCAGTAGCATCCGGATCCGCGCAATCGATGACTTCCGTGTAACAGCAGTCCGCGTGGAAATTTATGATGCCGGCGGCGCCTTACACGAAACCGGTAATGCCGTTCAGAACATCAACGGTCTCGACTGGACCTATACGGCCCAGCTGGATTTAAGTCCGGTAGTTGGTTGCCGTATTAAGGCTAGCGCTGTGGATATTCCGGGGAATGTCGGGGTGTTGGAACAGTTGATAAGTTAAAAAGTTGATGGGTTTACAAGGGGTCTCCTTAGAAAGCTCCCTTGTAAACTAGTAAACCTGTCAACTTCTCAACTTCAACCAAAAAATCAAAGCCTCCTAAGTGATTATCCTTAGGAGGCTTTATCCTCCGTAGCTATAGTGAAGCAGGAGGTATCCTGGTTCTTTCCCTTACCGTATCTTTACACTGTTCAAATTCCACTACAAAATCGAAACAAAAAACAGAAAAATGAACAAAGAACATCACATCAAGGAACTGGAGATGAGAATCGAGCATATTCGCAAAGAACCGGTAAAGGGATGGCTGGGACGTATCAGCAAATCCATGAAAGTACGGAAGATTGAAAAAAAGATCATGTCACTGAAAAAAGGACATTAATCTGATTGCGCCAGGAAAGAATTAAAAAACAGATTGTTTCCATCATCGGATTTACTAAACCGCCCTGTGGGCGGTTTAGTCGTTTATAAAACTCACTTTATTTTCCCGAGCGTATGCACCGTTCCCAACCGGTCCGTTAATACAAGAATGCGGCCACCTTTCACCGCTTCAAACTGGCAACTGAATTGCTCGGGCTTTCCTTCAAAACGATTGGTCATCGTTATTTCCCAATTCGTGGTAGTAAATGTTCCTTTGTATGTCTGGGAGGAAAACTTCATATTCCCTACCATACCGCTGGCTCCGTTGTGCTCACTCTGGTAGGTTGTGCTGGTTAAAAAATTAAATTCATTCGCGGTGGATGTGGCAGTAGTGCCTGCCGTACCACCGGTATTGACATAATAATAAGTGAGGGACGCATAATCACTGGTACTCCATTTCCCGATCAGATCCGTGGCGCTTACGGCAAACTTATTCCGCCATTGCATATCGGCTGGCTTTTCCCAACCATAGGATTCATTATGATAAGGGCCGAAAGCCTGTTCATACTCACTCTTGCTGTTTGTTACAAACTCCATATACCGGCCATTGCCCTTGCTGTAATGCATTTTGAATAAAACCACATGTACATTTTTTCCAGTAGCCTTCTCCGTGAGATCCCCTTCCATAAAACTGACCGATTGCCAGCTCTGCACCGACTTCCATTCAAAATTCCGCAGATTGGAGTAGCGGGGCGATACCAGCAGGTTCCATGCTTTCAGGTCGCCGTCTTTTAATACGGACTGATAAGCATCCGCTTCCTTATTCGGATAATGAATCAGCACACGGATATTGCCCTTGCTTACTTCAGCCCAGTCTTCCTTTACGGTACTGGTCCAGCCATCATCAAAATTGGTAGTGGTAAAGGCAAAGCCGCTTTGCTTTACAGGCGGGTTTGTGGTAACTACGGGCTGCTTATTCGTTTTGTCTGCTTCCAGTGATGCAATAAAAGCCGTTATCACCGGCGCATATTGCTGACCATTGGAATTAAACTGAATGCTGAAGGTCATACCATAACCGCTCATCGTGGTTATCGTGGTAAACGCATCGGCATTGTTGAACCGGAACTTCCCGGTACCACTTTTCATCTTCCAGCCATTCTCTTCCAGTGTTTCCGATGTTACCGGTGGCTGACTTATACTAAAAGCTGTTGCCGACAGCAGTGTCCAGGCCGACTGAAAATCTTTCTCCACATCACCAGTACTTGCCACACTCTTCACCAGCTTTATCACACCCCAGGATTTCTTTTTGGTATCATTAATGGAAAAGACCACCGCTTCATTGCTGCTCTCTTTCTTCCAGCCTTTCGGAGACGTAAAACTAACCCGGTCAAAGCGCTGCCGCTGGGCCGATACCGCCAGCGATATACACAGTACCCATAAAAGTAGAATCGTCGGTTTCATGTGCTGCAAATTTTTCTAAAAGTAAGTGGAATATGCGGGTTGCTTGTCCTGTAAAACAGGGAATTCCTAAGTACGAAGTAAGGGGTACGGAGTACGACCCTTCGGTACGTCCCGCATGATTATTTTCACAAGCCCTGAAAAATACTTTAGCGGGACTACTCAGGGTGACAAGAGAATCCCGCAAAATGAGTTACAATTCGTTTTTTAGACAACTCTCCATAGGAGGGGCTGTTGACTCCCGACTACGAACTCACTGTTGTCCGGTAAAAGTCAAAACAGGGTTTAGTTTCAAAATTTTTACCTTTTGAAATACGAGTTTCAGTCCTATTTTAAAAACTAAGCCCCCCAGTTGCTTTATGGTGGAAATAGAGCTGG
>Ga0209572_1000123_pt1 | contig 166487 bp, 124 predicted proteins | sample EBPBio232012_DNA_FD_185867 | JGI IMG/M metagenome (GOLD analysis project Ga0209572, IMG submission 185867) | Wastewater treatment Type I Accumulibacter community from EBPR Bioreactor in Madison, WI, USA - Reactor 1_1/23/2012_ DNA (SPAdes)... | ecosystem: Engineered > Bioreactor > EBPR >...
CAGGTGTAGCGATGGCTGGGCCTTCGTTGTCTACTACTTTGATCAACTGGTCGTGTTCGAGTACTGTGTTCGTGCACCAGTCGAGCACTGTCCAGTGGCGCAGGATTTTGAACGTACCTGGGCAAACCTGGATACGCGTATCTTCTTTCTGTGCACCGAGGTTGCACAGACCTTCAGATTGTACCTGGCACTGGCCATTGTACGTGATGATACCGTAAGAACCGTCTTGGTCGTTACCTGGTACAGTTGGTACACCGGTGATGCAAGGAGCAGTACCAGCAGTAACGCCGCAACCAGCACAGTCGATTGTAACGTCTTCAGGGAAGGTTACGTTATCAAGCGTGTAAGGCAGCAGAGAGAACACTTGTACGCAGGTAGAAGAGTTACCCCAAGAGTCTTTTGCAGTCCAGGTACGCTGGATGTAAGAAACTGCGCATGCACCGTTGTCGATGTAAACGTCTTTTTTCGTTGGAACAACCGGGCCTTCGCAACCGTCGATAGCAACGGGAGCAGGAGTAGCGATCGAACCATTCAGGATACCGTCTTTGTCAGCGCAGTAGAACGTGCACTCGCTTGGAACGTTGGTTGTAACAACGTAAGCAGGGATGATAGCACCTGTGCTGAACGTAGTAACTACCAGTGTGTATGTACCAGCATCCAGTTGACGCTGGATACGGAAGTCAAGGCCTGGGCCGTCATCGTCGTCACCTTCTACGAAGTTGGTGCAAGGGCTGGCAGGGTTGAACGGACCGTCGTAGAGAAGGCCATACGTATCAAAACCGCTGTTGTTTTCAAACGTGTAAACACCAGGAGAAGAAACTTCAAACGTGAATGCATTGTAGAACGTCAGTGCAGTACCAGCAGCGCAAGTAGTGCCGTTTGCATTCGGGCGTGTGAACTGTGGATCGTCTATGTTCAGACCACCGGAGAAAGTAACGAACAATGGAGCGTCTGCAGGGCATGGGCAATCCAGTACCGGTGGCAGTTTGTCTTCTACATTGATATTACCCCAGCATTTTACTTCATTTGCATCGGCAACGTTGTTGCCGTTGGCATCATCCGTTACACGTACAGCATAAACGTGGTGTACGTCGCCAGGGCCCAGAACAGCAGGTACCCATGGGCCGTTACCCAATGGCAGCGTGCGGTCAACTTCAACGATGTAGTCGTCGTAGCAGCCGTATGGGCCACCTTCCAGGATCTGGTCAGCGCCGATAGTCAGCGAGCAAGATTCGTCCAGAGAGATGTTCACCAGATCGTTGCAGATCAGGGAAGTGATTGGGTTCGGGTATTCCAGTACATTGATCTGGAAAGAGCAGTCGCCCAAAACGGTGCCGTCTGCTTCTTGCAGTTCGTACACAACTGTGTAAGGGCTGTCTTCGTAGCCCAGGGCATCACCCGACAGAGGGCCGGAGATGTGAACCGGAGCAGCCGGTGGTATTGGAGGCTCCTGGAACGTGAAGTTGCTGAATTCTACAGATGCCTGACAACCAATAGCGCCAAAGAAAGGCACTGCATAAATACCGAAACCAATACGATCGCCAGCAACGAGGTCAACAGTGTAAGTGCCCGACTGAGGAGCCGTGGTACCATCTGTCGTTAATTGCTCGGTTGTATTGAGGAAGCCACCTACCACGAGATCGCCGAGTGTTACATAAAGCGGATCCCAGAAAGCATCATCATCCGTAGTAGCATAATCCCAATCTACGCTGAAAGTACCGTCAGTAGGAGCAACAAAACCAACACCCGTGTAGAGGTAGTTTGTGCCGACAAAGTTGAAAGAACAGCCGAAATTATTATCAGAAAGGCCTTCAAAACTGAATGAACTTGGCAAACCAGTGAAATCAAACATGTCCGGATTTACCAGATAACCGCCTGCAGGAGGGGCAGGAGCATTCAGTTCATAGTTGGCAAAAGCAGAAGCATCCCATGCACCGGAGAACTCATCGGTCAGAGGGCCTGGACCACCGCCACAGTCGCCAGTAGTGCTCACGATGTAGTTTACGATGGCTTCGCAAGCGCCGGGAGCCAGATTGACAGTGATGTCAGAAGGGCAAACCAGTGCGCAAGGGTTGCCGCCGCCGTTACCCGGATCAACCGCAGGAGCAGCAAAAGTCAGTGCATCCTGATCAGGAGTACCAACACCATTTGGTTGATTCCAACCATCGCCTGTTGAATTCAGAGTCACTGTGAGCGGGCCGGTGAAGTTGGCTGGCACATTGAAAGTAACCGTGAAAACATGTGCACCCGGGAACCAGGTACCACAGTTAGCAGGAGATACAAATGGGCCAGTAGCAGGCACGCCAGCAGTACTCCAGGAGATGATAGAGCCGGAAATACCCTGCACGCCATCGTCATCGCCGCAACCGCCTGGTCCGGATGCCGGAGTACCGCTGTTGATGGTGATACCAGCAGGGAACACAAACTGGAAACGGTCAATCCACTCCGTCTGGGTGTTGGTGTATGACACGTTGAACGTAAAGGTATTGCTACCAATTACATAAGCCGTCTGTGGGCTGGTGAGCGTAACTGTGATGCCTGCTATGGCATTCACAGCACCTACCAACAGGAATATACCCGCCAGAAGACAAGATTTAAAATTTGTAATGATTCTTTTTTTCATGAGAATACGATTTAAGCAAAAACTTAAAAAGAAAAAGTGAAAATAAAATGCAGAAAGCCTGGGACGATCCTTAGGATTTAGTCGTCAGGTATTGGAGAACTTCGCTGCGAAGGGTGTCTGCTGCTGCTGTTGCGCGGCTGGCCACCATCGTGTAAACCTGATCAATTGCTGTAGAAACAGCCGTTCCTTTTCTGATTTTCAACATTACATCTCTGTAAAAACGATAGCGGAGCATGTCTACTTGCTGCGTAGGTGTAGTAGCAGAGCCGTAAGTTTTGTTAGGCAAAGCAGAAGACATTGTACTCAGCTTGGATTCCAGCAACGCAACTGCATCCTGTTTGGAAGGCAGACTTTGTGCATTCATCACTGAAACCGCACCAGCAAACAACAGCAGAGCCAAAATGGCACGTACTGTTCTCATGAGTTGTGTATTCATTGTGAAAAAAATTGGTGAAAAATGGTGAAAAAATGAATTTAATTTTCTTCCATGGCTGATTTGACACGCTCCAGATATTTCTCAATGGAAATTTGGTGGTCATCAATGCGTGTTTTTAATGCCTGGTATTTTGTATCGTAGTCTTTATCTGTTATCTTGCCCTCCGCGTATTCTTTCAGCAGGGTTTCCAATTCCGCATTCAAGGCATCACCTTGCTTCTTGAGATAATCCTCCTTGGATCGAGATTTAAGTATCCTATCCATCGTGCTTCCCTCAGGTATTTTTTCAATAGAACCATACTCCTCAATCTTTTTCTGAACCTGATCCATTCCAACACTTAGTTGTTCGTTCACTTGTTTCAACTCCTGCACGTCTTTTTGTGTAACTGCAACTTTATTCGCATCCGGCTTGGCTGTACACCCTGCCCAAAAGATTACCACAAAAAAAAGTAAAAATGATTTCTGCATATGTGAAAAAACAAAAAAGCATTGTTATAGGGGCATGTGCTCCCTGTAACAATGCTTACAGTAAGAATATTGATGTGCTACAGATGTAAAACTGTGTACAGTTTCTTTTCATGTGATTATAAAAACGGGATGAATAGTAATATTCAACGGATTAAACACAGTAATGATTCAAAAAATCAGCAACTATTGTGCCAAACACAGATAAAAAAGCGATTTTCCAATCACATGACCTATCTGAGTTATTGAATGTTTACTGGTAGCGATTTAGGGTGTGCAAATATATTTAGTTTTTCTTTAACAAAAAGGGTTTGCATGATTTTTTACATAAAAAATGTGCGTCCGTTGAAAAGGAAAAAGCCTCTCGTGCGACTTTTCGCAGAGAGGCCATCCCAAAAACCAATTGTTAAAGACATCTATCTTTCAACTTCGGTCCAGCCGAAGTGATTTTCATATGAATTATTTCTTTCTACACTCCTCCTCCACTCAACCCTCAACGTCTCAACCCTCAACACGCTACCTATCACTGAAACAGATCCGTTTGCGGCGTCACAGCACCGCCGGGTTTCGACGATTTGCTATTCAGTGACAGCGCCACGCTCAATTCGTGCGAGCCGCCGTTGTACTGCTGAAAATTGGAGAACGCTACGTCGTAGGAGTAGAAGAACTGGAATTTGTTGTATTTCGTACCGATCAGGAAGACAGCCGAACCTTTGCTGCTCGGGCGGAACGTCAGACCTGCAATCAATTTATCTTCCAGGAACCGGCCCTGTACATTCAGGTCGATCTGGTAAGGCGTGTCGCGGAATTTGCGCATCGTAAGCGAGGGCACCACTTTGAAATTCTGGGCAGGCACATTCAGGATGTAACCCAGTTGGAAAATGTAATGCTCGAACAGCGCTCCACCTGTGCTTTGCTCTTCCACCGGCACCTCGTCGAGGCGGGTGCGAATCGTATTAGGGAATGCCAGGCCTACAAACAGGCGCTCGTCATATAATATATGTGTACCGATAGAGGCATCAAAAATTTGCTGGCCGTCTACAAGGCTTTCCAGTGCGCTGTCGTTGCGATCTACCAGCGGGTCGGTCAGCAAATCGGCACTGGCCTGGCGGCGCAGAAATTCAGTAGACAGGCCGAGGCCAATCTGGGCCTTCTGAATTTTGAAACGGAACGCGTAGTTCAGTTGCAGTTTGAAAGTGGTCAGGTCGCCAATCTTTTCAGAAAAGACACCTGCACCCAGGGCCAGTTTGTCGGTTACAGGGCCATTATACATTAAGGTGTAGTCAGTAGGCTTGCCAGGGAAACCCGTCCAGGTGCTACGGGCATTTGCCAGCAGTTGGTGGGTGTTTTCAAAACCCGTGTAACCCGGGTTGATCAATACCGGAAAAACCTGGTATTGTGAATAAACTGCCTGTTCCTGTGAAAATGCGGCAACGGCAAGAAAAGTGTATAGGAGCGTAAAAAGTGCCTTTTTCATTGTAATCGATGTTGGGCCAAGTGAAGTCCTGAGTCGTTAGTCCTAAGTCCTGAGTCTTAAGTCCTGAGTTATCAGTCGTCAGTGGGTCGTGAAGTGGGAAAAATGATTAAGATGTGGTTGAACAAGTGATCCTTATTATTATTTCATCATGTGATGAATACTGATAATCAGGCATTTAACCTTAACAATGTCAAACATCTGACGTATTATATATTAGGCAAATACCGGGCCATATTTTCTGAATTTTGAAAAAAAATTCAGAAAAAACCTAGTCCTGAGTCGTTTGTCCTGAGTCCTAAGTCCGTAGAGTACACCTAAGTACTATTGGTCTTAGTCATTAGTAAAAGCCAAGGGTACTTAGGTGTACTCTACAGACTCAGGACTCAGGACTGTCGACTTACGACTATTTCAATAAGTTGATATGCCCTTTCAACTGTTTCTCGTTGCCATCCACGTCCGTGTAGGTGAGGATGTAGTAGTACACACCTTCTGCGAAGGGCTGGCCGTTTTTATTCAGGCCGTACCAGGTAGTGGTGGAGCCCGGATTTACGTCGTCGTTGTTCTGGTAATCTTCCGTTTCAAACACGAGTTGTCCCCAACGGTTGTAGATTTCCACGCGGTGTTTCACCGTTTCGATACAGGTGATGTACACGAAGTCGTTGTTGCCATCCTGGTCGGCAGGTGTCAGCACAGGGCGTACACGCAGGCAACCGTCGTTCGGGTAAGGAACGGTGTCGGTTACAATGGCTGCGCAGTTGTTAGCGTCGGTGATGATGTACTGCACTACTTCGTTGGCGCAAAGACCTTCCGAGCGTGGGCCGGAACCACTGTGGCCCAGGCTACCCGCCCATACGATGTTGAGCGGTGCAACAGCGCCCGAGATATTGGCAAACAACTGGCCGTCGCAGGAATTGAAGGTATTCGGCACGATCGGATCAGAGAACTGTACTGTGATAGCAGCAGGCTCCGGTACTTCTACCGGAATGACAGCCGTAGCGCCGTTGTTGTCGGTGATGGTGACGGTGTAAGTGCCGCCGCAGAGGTTAACGGCTTCGGAGTAGTCGTTGCCGCCGCTTACCGGTTCGTTCTGGCCAGTCGACCATACTACTGTGTACGGCGCCACACCACCTTCCACGAATACGCGGGCTGCGCCGTTGCAAGTGCCGTGGCAGGTGATCGCCGAGGAAATTTCAGGTGTACCTTGTACTACCGGCGGTACGGTCAGCGAATCGGTCCATACAGCCGTGCAACCCAGTCCGTCGGTCACCGTTACCGAATAAGCGCCGCCACAAAGTGTACTGGTGCTCATGGTAGTGGCATTGTTGCTCCACAGGATGCTGGTAGCGCCTACTGCGCCGGTGAAGGCTACATTGGCAGCACCATTGCAAAGCACGGAAGAACTTACCTGATAACCGCCAGGGTAAATGGAGGTTTCGTTGACGTTGGTGATGGCGAGCGCGGATTGAACCGTGAGCGTATAATTGCGAGTATACTGATTGTTACTTTCATCCGTAACCGTTACAAAATACGCACCGTTGGCAAGGCCGGAAATATTTTGGGTAGTAGCAGTAAATCCGCCCGGGCCTGTCCATTGGTATGTGTAGGTAGGGCCATTACCACCCGATACTGTCAGGTTAATAGAGCCATTATTCGTGCTCAGGCAGGTCTGATTTACCTGATTGGCCTGAATATTAATCGGCAGGTACTGACGGTTCAAGTGGAACGGGTACACAGCAGTACATCCCGAAGCAGGGTTGGTCACCGTTACGCTATAGGAACCCGAATCGAGGCTGCTGATCGCGTTGGTGGTCAGGTTCTGGTAACTCCACTGGTAGGTAGCGCCTACAAATGTGGGCGTCAGCGTAATAGAACCATTGTGGAAATCATCGAAAGGCTCCTGGAAGTTGGAGTTGACGATGGCCGCCGCCAGTTGTCCTACCGTGGCCTGCAATACCACCGAGTTGCCGTTGGTAGCCGTGATGGTCACGTTGTACGGGCCGGAAGCCAGGTTGCAGACAGATATCTGGTTGGTCGTGAACGACTGCGAACCGCCGCCCGTCCAGTTTACCTGGAATGGGCCTGCTGCCCCTGCCGGTACCGAAATGTTGATACAACCGTCGTTGTTGCAGGAGTTGTTTACAGAAGTAACCAGGGCGCCTGCCAGCACATTGGCCTGTGGTACGGTGTACACACCGATGATGGAGCAGGCATTGGCGTCCGTTACAGTAACGGTGTAGGTGCCTGCTGTCAGATTGATGCGGTCTTCTGCAAACGAGCCGCCGTCAGCCCACTGGAAAGAGTAGTTGGGTGTACCACCAGTCACAATCAGGTCGATAGAACCGAGTTGTGCGCCGTTTTGAGCAACAATGTTTGTATCGAGCGTGATTGGCGTCGGTTCGGTGATGGTGATCGGGCTGAACGTAGTCGAGCAGTTGCTGGCGTCGGTTACAACCGGCGTATAGGTGCCTCCTGCCAGGGCGCTGATGGCCTCGCCAGACAGCGGAGCGCCGCTCCAACTGATGGTGTACGGGCCGCCGTTGCCACCTGCAGGGTGAATCACGATACCGCCATTGCCCGAACCTGCGCAACTTACATTCGTTACGTCAATCGGTGTGATGGTGATAGCAGCAGGGCTGGTGATGGTAGCCGAAGCCGTTGCGGAGCAGCCGCTCTGGTCGGTTACGGTAGCAGTGTAGGTACCTGCAGACAGGCCGCAAGGATTGGCGCCGCCAGGAATAGCCGGCGTCCAGGTTACTGTTGGAGCGCCTGTACCGCCTGTGATATTCAGGTTGATACAGCCATTGTTACCACCGGGGCAACTTACGTTGGTTTGAGAAGCCGTTGCTGCCAGGCCTGAAGCCGGGCCGGTGATCGTGATCGGGCCAAGCGTAGTAGTACACTGTGAATTGTCGGTTACGGTCAGGTAGTAGTCGCCTGCAACGAGGTTGGTTGGGTTTTTAGCGTTGGATTCAGTATTGCCGCCCAATTGCCAAACATACGAGTACGTTGGTGTACCACCTGCCACATTGATGGTGATAGAACCTGTAGAAGCGCCGAAGCACGACACATTTTGCTGGCTCACCAAAGAGGCAGACAGGGCTGCAGCAGGCGATTGAACCGTGATAGGAGGGCTGCTTACAAAAGTACAGCCTTTGGTATCCGTTACCGTAACGGTGTAGGAACCCGCAGCCAGGTTGATCAGGTCTTCCTGGTTGGAAGTGAAACCACCCGGGCCAGCCCATGCGAAGGTGTAAGGAGCGGTGCCGCCTGTCACGCCGATGCTGATAGCGCCGTTGCTTTGTCCGAAACACACATTTTTCACCACCAGTTGATTGGAAGGCAGGCTGATCGCGTTGGGTTGCGAAACCGTCACAGCAGGCGGCGTAAACGAACATCCGCTGGCGTCTGTAATCACTACAGTGTAACTACCTGCTTTCAGGCCGGTAGGGCTTTGTACGTTGGAAGTGTATGAAGTCGGGCCCGACCAAGCGTAGGTGTACGGAGCCGTACCGCCGGCAGGTGTCAGGGTAATGGAACCGTCAGAACCGCCAAAACAGTTGGCAGGAGTAGCAGTAGCCGTAGCGCTGATGGCTGCAGGAGCCGTAATAGTAAAAGTGGCCGTCTGTGTAGTACCGCCGGAGAACGACACCGTTACGGTATAACTACCGGCTGCGAGGTTCGCGATGTCTTCAGAAGAAGCCGTGTAACCGCCGGGGCCAGCCCAGGCGTAGGTATGTGTTGGGCAGGTAGCCGAAACCGTCAGGTTGATGGCGCCGTTGTTCTGGCCTGCGCAGGAAATGTTCGTAGCAGTGCCGCTTACTGTGCAAGGTTGTTCAGCAGTAGTGTATACGTGTCCGTTGTTCATGACGGCAGGTATTTCACCTACCCCTTCTTTTGCAAATGCAGCAGGAAGGCCTGTTACATTGCCTATTGTTACAGGCGTAGTAGTGCCTGTAGGCGCTACTGCCGTAAAGCACACCGAGAAAATAGCGGTATTGTCGGGTACCGTCACGCCGAAAGGCGCGGTGCTGTCGTCCCAGATAAAACGAATCGTACCGGCAGCAATCGTAGGAGGCGCCACAAAGTTGGGGCCGCTTACGCCTGTTTGTACACCCAGTGGGTTGGCGCCTGCAGAAATATTCTGGAATTGCAGTTTCGTCGGATCGTAGGTCATACCAAACTGGATGGCCACGATGTCGGTGAAGTTTTTCACTTTCACATCTACGCAGGCCTGAGCGCCCGTGGGAACGGAGTCTTTATCGGCCGTGAAAGTCAGGCTGGTATTGGGCAGCGGTGGCGCCGTAACAAATAAGGTATCTGTCACGCCCGAATTGGCAGCCCATACGTTCTGGTTGGAAGTATTGAATGCTTCCGCAGTACCGGAACTTGGAGGAATACCTACACCGTCGATGGTAACCAGCGAGTTGGTACCTATGGCTCCGATACCTTTGAAGCACACTTCATAAATTTTATGGCCGTTGGCACGGGTAACGCCTTGCAGCGATTCATCATCCCAGCCGAGCAACAGGGTACCTGCAGGTGTAGCAGGAACGTTGAAGTCGGATGCTGTCAGATAAGGCAGGTCGTACGCCTTGGTATTCTGGTATTGCAATACCGAAGTATTCCAGTGCATGGCGTATTGTGCAGAAATGATGTTGGTCATGTTGTTGACCGTCACCGGCATGCAGCGGATAGAATCTTTTGGAATGTAAATGGTGTTGGCTACCACCTGAAAGGTGCTCGGGTTGGGGTTGCCGCCGCCCGAACCACCGGTGATGGTGGAACCGCCCGCCTGATAGGAAACTGTAACAGGAGCGCCGTTTCGAATCACTTCGATGCTGGGTGCTACGTTGTTGGCCAGGTTGACAGTGGTGGCGCCTTGTGCCAATACGGAGAAAGAAATCGTGAAAATGGTGGTTGCATCAGGCACCGTCACTCCGTTCGGGTTGAGACCCGGGTCTGGAAACCAGGTGAAACGAACCACCCCTTGCGCCGGTATGGCGTTGAAGTTGCCAGACGAAAGGTCGGGCAATGTGAAGCCGTTCACCGATACAAACGACAACTTCGTTTGATCGTACTTGATCGGGAACTGCATGGAGGAAATGTTGGTGAAATTCGTGACTTTGAACTGGAGCGTCACGGTGCTACCAACCGAAGAGGTAATTGTGGCAGGGTTGAAACTGGTTATCAGCGATTGCCCGGACATTTGAAGGGCAATGAATAACAGTCCTGCAACGAGGATGCTTGTAATCGGTCTCATCTTTAACGCGGAAGTGGGATGATGATGAAATAAAATGTGAATCAAAACAGGAATAAGGGCCGTACGCACGATCTTTTATCAGTACGCAGTATCAGGAAATACATGCCTTTTTCGCGTAACTGAGAAGAGGCAATTTCCATGCCATGTTGACCCGGCGGGAGCGAAAAAAACTTTTTTTCCAGAATAATTTTTCCGGCAATATCTGTCACAACTGCCTGAATATCAGCAGTTTCTTTGTTATCAAAAAATACCTGAGCCATTTCCGAGAATGGGTTAGGCGCAATGCGTACAGCCCAGTCCAAATCATTGGAAACATCCGGAATTCCAACCGAAAAACCTACGGCAGTAAAGCCTGGCGTGATCTGCGCCTGATCAATTCCGAAAGCCTGTAAATTGCCATTTACAATCTGATTGATCTCAAAACTGGTGGGGGGAATTTGCGTGATATTTACGTTCGTACTAGAATTAAGCGCTCCCAGTACCTGAAAACGGATACGGAAAATGGTGGTACCGTCGGGGCGTGTAGTGCCGCTCGTCAGGTCGTCGCTCACCCAAGCAAAACGCAGGATGCCGTTGCTGGCCGCTTCGGAAATATTGAATTCCGCAGCATCGAGGCCAGGGAGATTGTAACTGTCAATTGTGAGGAAATTGAGCACCTGGGGGTCCCAGGTAATCACGAACTGAACGCCCGCAATATTATTGAAACCGCTTACCTGAACAGGCATATTAAGCGGACTGCCGGGAGTGGCGTTATTGACGAATGGCAGAGAGAATCCTACCTGTGCAGCAAGTGGGGCCGCCATAGACAGGAGCCCAAATACCACGAGGAATACAATACGGTGTACACCAGAAATCATGGCTAACAATTGGATTTCTATTGAAATGATGTCATGAAATTACCTCCGGGAGGAGGAACGGGAAACGTTTTACAACGCTAGGATTAAAAGGACAATACATACTTTTCAAAAAGCGGGCCAAAAAAGAAATTCACGACAAAAAGGCTATTTTTTTGTGGTTTTATGTGTTTTGGTGTTTTGGTGTTTTGGTGGTGCTTCGCTCTTGATATTTGAAAATGCCGGGGAGTATTCGGGAAACCGTTTTCATCCGGATTTTTGTATTTTTTTTTCGCAGCCTGCTGATGCGAAAAAAATACACTAAAACCCATTTTTGAACATCCTCAAATGCCGGGGCGAAGCACCACTAAAACACCAAAACACTAAAACACATAAACACATAAACACCAAAACACCAAAACACATAAAAAAAGCGGGCGCATGGCTTTCGCCACACGCCCGCTCCATATTCGGGATGTCAGATCGACCGATTAGTCGACGATGATCATCTTCTTAACAGCGCTGTTGTTCGAGGTAGACAGTTCGTAGAACAGGATACCGGATTCGAGTTCAGCACGGTTCAGTGTTACCGTGTTCAGACCTTTTGCGAAGGCGCCTTTCACTACTTTTACTACACGGCCTTCTACAGTCGTGATTTTCAGCGTAGCTTCTGCGCTTTCAGGCAGGTTGAAGGAGATGTTGGTTTTGCCAACAACCGGGTTCGGCTGGTTTTGGTACAGTTCGAAGCCAGTGCCAACGATCGGGCCATTAGCACCGTCGAAGCGGAAGGCTACTTCATTGCGTTCGCCACCTTCTGTGTAAGCCTCTGCTTTCGTGATGCGGCTCGATACGCCCAGCATGCTGGACAGTTGGCCTGCTTTCACAGCGCGGAATTTCACAGCGAATTCAGTAGCGTTGCCTTCAGCAGAAGTAGTGATAGCGTCAGCAAACACACCGAAGTTGTCTTTCGTCATGTTAGCGCCTGGGATCACTTCTACTACTTCCAGACCGTCGAAGTTCATGGTGAACTGGTAGCCCAGCATTTTCTCTGCGCCTTTGAAGTTTACAACCACTTCTTCACCTGCTTTCACAGACTGAGATGCAGCGTTCACATCAAATACCATGGTACCGGCCGAGCGAGATTCAGCAGACTGCAGTGCGTTGGCAGTAGCAGAACCGTTTACGTCACCCACTTTCACACCTACGAAGTCAGCATTCATGTAGCTGGCAGCCAGGTTGCTGATCGACATGTTTTCCGGGAACGTCGTTTGGAACGGGTTAGCCGGGTTCGGGAAGTTGTATGCTTTTTCTACAAATCTCCAGGAAGTGTTGCCTGGCAGTTCTTCGTAGATACCGAGGATCAGTTTGCGGAACTCAACGATGTCGAACGTGGTGATCGAGCCAGAGCGGTTAGCGTCAGCAGCGATCATTTTGTAAGGCGTCGTCAGCGGCTCCAGACCCAGGATGTGTTTGGACATCAGCACGAGGTCGTATGTGGTTACACCGTTCAGCGGATCGTTGTCTTTTGCAGGTGTTACTGTTACGTTGGTACCCATCGGTACGTTGGTGAACGAGTAGTTACCGTCAACAACTTGTGTGCTGTTCAGGTTCGGAGATACGTTGAAACCAACGGAAACCTGATCGATGTCTTGCTGGGCTTCCGTACGCAGCGCACCTGCTACGGTAGCAGAAGGCGTGTTGCCGTCGCAACCAACTACGTTGGCTTGTACGTTTACGTATGCGATGCAGAAGTCTGCATTGCCTGCTGCGTCAATCAGCCATACTTGTACTGGTACGTTCGTGCCTTCGTCGTCGCAAGTTACTACGATGCTCTGTGGCTGGTCAGCAGGATATACGTTGCCTGGGTTCTCGTCAGCGCGGATAACCGCTACAGTTGGGTCAAGGATGTTGTCAGGTGTGCAGTTGTCATCGCCATACAGGTAGAAGTCGCTTGCCCACAGCGTAGCCATACCACCTACCATCAGGTTGATGTTCACGTTTGCACAAGCCACCACCGGTGGTTTGCAGTCGCGGATTTCAAATGTTTTCTCGCAAACGGCTTCGTTACCGCAACCGTCTTCTGCGATCCATTTGATTTTGTGGCGTCCGTGTGCCAGTTCAGGATCGATTACGCTGCCTGCTGCATTGCGCCAGATAACGCGTGCACCGTTTGCAGTTTGTTCGATGTCGAAACGATATTTCTGGTTATTGTTCGTGTTGTTGTCGAACAGCCACTGAATACCGCCATGGTACAGCGCTGTGTTGTAGTTGCCGTACAGCACTGCTGCCAGCGGACGAGTTACTGCATCTGCGCTGGATACGACGGTTTCCATGATTTGGTCACCATCCAGGTCCAGGAACAGCAGGTAGCGGAAACGCAGACCACCGGTTGGATTCAGTGTATCGCAGAAGTCTTCAGCAGATACGGAGATGTTGGTCGATTTCTCGCACAGGTCATGCTGCATCGTGCCATTATCCCACCAGTTGTCTCCATCATTCCAGTAACGTGGGTTGTTCGTAGAGATATCGCAAGTGTCGATGTCGGCGCAAGTAACTGTTGGTGGCGTTTGGTCGATCACTTTGATGATCTGTTTGTACGTCAGGCAGTTTTCCGATGTAACATTCACCGTTTTCGATGGAGCCAGGCCAGTTGTCTGGTTCACCGGATTGCGGGTTACAGGTGTGCAAGCATTGTCAGGAATGTAGTTGCACCAGTTGATGATCGTCCAGGTACGTTCGATTTTGTAGCAAGCATCCGGTACAATTGTAAAGATAACGTCGTTGTAGGCTGTTCCTACCAGTTCGCAACCTTCGTCGTTCGTGATCACTGGTTTGCCAAAGTCAGGTGTTGTTACGCAGTTCACCAGTTTGTCGGCAGGGAACTGTACGGTGTACGCCTGCTGGTTGGTAACTGTGATGCGCTGTGTGCAAGAGCTCGAGAAGCCCTGGCAGTCCCATGCTGTGAAGCGACGGATGATAACACCGCGGTTGCAAGTCGTATCGAAGCTGGCATTCAGGAAGCCATTGTAGTACACTTTCTGTGTTGCACCGCATACGCCAGGGATAGCAGCGGTACCAGCGGGGATACCTGTCTGACCTTGTGGGTTCGCACTTGTTGGAGGCGTTTCATCCAGGCAGCAGTTGTCAGAAACAGACGGATAGCCATATGCCCAGAGGCTCGGATCGAAGTTTTCGCAGTTTACAGTTACGAATGCTGGTGGCTGGCAAGTCGGTTTGATCTTGTCCTGAACTTCAACCTGAATCATGCACTCGTTGTAGATGTACTGGATGTTGCCATCAGGATCTGTCAGCGGGCTGCCATCGTCGTTGCGGTAGTAGTCGCGGTTGCCGTACAGGTCAACTTGATACACGCGCAGGATCACTGTCTGGGTGGTTCCTACTTCGCAGCAGTAGAATTTGATCGAGTCATTTTCCGTGGTAGCAACATTGTATTCGTAGCCGTCGCACAGTGGCGACAGATCATCGATGCAATCAGAGTAAGTTCCGTCTGCTTCCGGCATACGGCGGATGGTAAATTCAACACCGTTGCAGTTGTCGTGCGAACCCTGGTCGAAGGCAGAAGCCGGTACCCAGGTTACACCACCAAATTCGCAGTTGCCAGTTGGCTCGTAGCAGTCGGTCGGGTCATCCACACCGATTGCTACCGTTGTGAACTGAGTGCAGGTTGCTACAGGAGCAATATCATCCAGAACAGTCAGTTGGAAAGAGCAAGAGCTGGTATTGCCGCAAGCGTCTTCAGCCATGTAGATTACAGTGTGCGTACCGATTGGCAGGCAAGGTGTGGTGCCGTAGCGGCCCAGTGTGTCGCGATCCCAGAAGTTGTTGCCCGGGAAGGTCGACAGTGTATTGCCGTTGATGTTGTACGTACCGATCACTTGATCAGGCAGGTATTGATCGTAGGCCACTACCATTGCGCTGATGTTGTTGATGCGTGAGCAATTATCATCGATAATTACGTCAGGCAGGTTCACAGTAGCGCAGCACTGGCTTGGATTGGTCGATACCGTCATGTCGCTTGGGCAAGCAATTTCAGGACCCTGGTCGTCTACCACCTTGATCAACTGAACGTGCGTGCGAGGGTTGCCCTGTCCTGTCGGGAGGCACCAGTCGAAAATCGTCCAGGTACGGAGGTATTTACGGGTACCTTCGCAAACATAGATGGTCTGGTCCTGGTAGGTACCATTCATCTCACAGAAGGTATTGTTCGGGTAAATCGGAATCGTCAGACCGAATTCGTCGATGTAAGGTGCTCCGGTAACGGAAACAGCCGGGTGGCCCTGATTGTCGACAGGATAGGTTTCGTCGCAGTAGATGGTCACATCTTCTGGGAAATCCACATCAGCAGGGTGGCGACGCTCGAAATAGATGTACTGTTGGCAGGTAGAAGAGTTACCGCTGCCATCCACTGCTCTCCACGTACGGATAACGTACGCGCTCATATCATTCGGGCTGCTGCAAGTCTGATCGAAGAACTGATCAGTGTGCGTCAGCGTCGGCGTGTAGCAGTTGTCGGAAGCATCCGGATAAGCCTGTTCGAATCCCAGATCAGCAAGATCTTCCGGCGTGTATTCCGTGATAGCACAGCTAACAGAAATGTCAGCACAGATGATCGTTGGAACAAGTTTGTCTTCCACATGGATCATACCCCAGCAGCTGTTGCCGTTTGGAGTAGCCGTGTTTCTCACACGCACTGCGAAAGTTTTGTTCAGGTCGGCGGAAGTAAGCGTACCTGTTACCCAGGGGCCGTTGCCGAACGGAGCAACGCGGTCAACCTCTACAACAAGAATGCCGTTGGGGCAACCGCCGCCTTCCAGGATCATATCGGGCTGGAGTACCAGTTCGCAGTCTTCAGCCAACGACACGTTTACCAGGTCGTTACAAATGAGTGTACACTGAGCATTGGCATTCACTGCGGTTGCGAAAGTCACAACCAAAGCAGCCAACCAACCCAGTAAATTACAGGAGAAAGTAGAATTTGCTTTTCTCATGAGATTAATTAAAAACGTTTGTGAAAATGTTACAATTTGAAGTAAGAAGCGCTTCACCAGTTAATGAGGTTTTAGCGATTTTTGCAAAGTTAAGTTTCCTTGATGATATTCCTTCAACAGAATTGGAGGCACGGCATGAAGTAGACTTGAACTGTGAAGAGAAATATTTCAAAAACAGTGCCGATCTTTAAAACCCGCGTACCACATGCATGGTAATTTTATTAAATGCAGTGTTAAAATTTCACACCAGGTGGTGTTCAAAGGCGATTTTTATCAGACTGGCGGTGTTGTTTACCCGTAATTTACGCATAATATTTTTTCGGTGAACACTGACCGTCTGGTCGCTGATGAAGAGTTGCTCTGCAATTTCCTTGTTGCTGAGCGCCCTGCCGATATGCTGCATGATTTCTATTTCCCGACGTGTGAGGCCGTATTTTCCGGCAAATTGTTTGTCGGGAAGTCCCTGATTGGCAACTTGTGAAACGGGGTACGATTTGTCGAGCGAAATGCCTTTCCCAAGGTAGGTAAATCCATCCATCACCTGCTCGATGGCTTGCAGCAGTTCGGCCTGCGAGCCAGATTTAAGCATGTAGCCATCGGCGCCCGCCTTGAATGCCGCTTTCACCATACGCGGATCATCAAACAGGGTCATCACCAGGACACGGGTTTGTGCACACGTTTTTTTTACAGACGGCAATACCTTGAGGTTATCTGTTTCAGGCAGGTTAAGGTCTGTGAGCAGCACATCGATTTGCTCATGGCGCAACCAGTCGAGCGCTTGCGTAGCAGTGTGCGCTACCCCCAGCACATGGTAGGCAAATTTTCCGGCATCCGAACGGGATAAAACGGCTTGCAGACCTTCTGCAAAAATGGGATGGTTATCGGCAAGCAGGACATTGAGGCGGCGCATCGATTCAAACTGTGTTGTTCCGTGCTACAACAAATCAATTACCGTACCATAGTATTTTTTTGTAATACGGCAGACAGATACGCCGGGAAGGGTGTTTTACCGGAAACGATCAGTTGCCCAGTTGTCGGAGCAGGTTTTGTGCCTGCGTATCGTCGGCCCCAGCAGATTTGGCAAGTTCTGCACTCCTGAGAGCGGCTTTCCGGGCTTCGGTTTTCCGTCCGAGTTTGGCAAGGATTTTTGCCTGGGTCAGGCGATTGCCGTCATTTTCTATCAAGACAACAGATTTTTCTGCCCAGCCAAGCGCATGCCCCAGCAAGGTTTTGTCGTTGGTATTTTCGGAAACAAGAAAAGCGGCTTCACCCAGTTCCTTGCTGTTCTCGCTTGGGAAACGTTTGAAATGATCGACAGCCGATGCCGCATAGTTCGCATAATCGCTGCGTTCCTGATAGTAGGCAAGTCGGTAGGCAGAAGCAGCCAGGTCGCCTTGCTCGGGGTAGCAGACAGTATAGAGGCGTTGCACCTGATCGGGCGACAAAACAGGCTGTGTTTGCAGGTAATTTTGAAAAACCTGATCGATAAAAAGCGTTACCTCTCCTTCCGTTATCTGGGGCTCGAATGCTTTGCGGTTCTGCACCAGAAACTGGAAGGCTTTCGACATGGGGTCGTTGGCAAAGCGCAATATGATTTGTTTGTTTTCAGGCGTATTCAGGTCTTTTTCCTGTTCGAGGTATTCATTGGCCAGTGCGGCAGCGCGTGGGTCGTAAGCAGTTGCACGGGCTTCGATCAGTTGCCGCAAAAATGCCCGATCGCGATCGCCATTGCGATACCGCACTTCCAGCGCGTGCAGGTTGCGGGTAGGATCGGCAGCGGTTTTACCAAGATCCAGAAACTGCGCAGGCGGATAAAAACCAGCCGCCCGGTGCGCCACCACGCCATCTGCTTGGAAAAACAACAGGGTCGGGTACACATCGACGCCATATTTTCGGGCCAGTTCGATGCCTTCTCCTTTTTCCATATCCATTTTCACATTGATGAAGCGGCTATTGAAAAACGAGCCTACTACAGAATCGGGGAATGTCTGTTTGTTCAACATTTTGCACGGCCCACACCAGGTCGTGTACGCATCCATAAAAATGAATTTGTTCTCCGCCTTGGCTTTTGCCAGCGCTTCTGCCCAGGTGCCATGTTCAAATTCGATGCCCTGCGCTGCAACAAGCACGGGAAGCAGAAAGAATGGGAGGAGGAGTTTCATGTGTAGCATTTTTTTAAAAGAGGCAAAAATTGAAGGGGCAAGGGGTAAAAGGCAAGGGGCAAGGGGCAAGGGGCAAGGGGCAAAAAGCAAGAGGCAAGAGGCAAGAGGCAAAGTTGCAACTTTTTTTCTTTGCCTCTTGCTTTTTGCCCCTTGCCTCTTGCTTTTTGCCTCTTGCCCCTTGCCTCTTGCCCTTTGCTTTTTGCCTCTTGCCCCTTTTTTACGCCAATGCAACGGCACTCACGGCCAGCAATCCTGCGGTTTCGGTACGCAAGCGCGCAGCGCCGAGGCTTACGCCTGTAAACCCGGCTGTTTCAGCCAGTTGTACTTCTTCAGGGGAAAAATCGCCTTCTGGGCCGATCAGCACCAGGGTGCTCTTACCGGTTTGCAACTGTGTTTTCAGGTGTGGCAGCGGTTGTTCGGCACACCAGGCAATAAAACGGAGATCAGCCTTTGCCGTTTTCACAAAATCTGAAAATCGTGTCATCGGGTGAAGTGCCGGCAGGTGTGCGCGCAACGATTGTTTCATGGCCGACACCAGCACTTTTTCCAGGCGGTCGAGTCGTACAGTATCGCGTTCCGAACGTTGGCAATGCAGCAATGTGATGGCTTGAATACCCATTTCGGTGGCTTTCTCCAGCAGCCATTCCATCCGCTCGATTTGTTTGGTAGGAGCGATGGCCAGGTGCAGGGGCGTGGAATATCCTGTGTCGGCAGCCTTGGTATGCAGTATGCGGGCCACAGCATGTTTTTTGCCCGTTTCAGTCAGTTCGGCTTCATAGAAATACCCGCGCCCGTCTGTCAGGTGCAGTCGGTCGCCCGGTTTGCGGCGCAACACCGTTACCAGGTGGCGGCCTTCCTCTTCATCGAGGTAGGCAAAGCCATTTTCTATTTTTTGTGTGAAAAAAAGTTGATTCATATGTTTGAGAAGTCCTGAGTCCTAAGTCCTAAGTCTGTAGAGTACACCTGATTACCTTTGGCTTTAATCATTAGGAAATATCAAGAGCAATTCGGTGTACGCTACAGACTTAGGACTCAGGACTTACGACTCAGGACTATTCCGTAAGCATCAGCCCCACATTCCCATTTGCCGGATCTGCCGTCAATTCATAGGTGTATTTGCCGTTGTCCAGCAGCGATTCGCCGACATAATCAATAGGTTGTAACTGTCGGGTTTGTCCGTCTATTTCAAACCGAACATAGGCATATGGGTAAGCATATGTAAATTCCTTGTATTCGGAAATTTGGCCCGCTGCAAGATCGCCATAGTTGTTTTCACCGCCTGATGTATTTACGTACACATTGGTAAAATTCAGCGTGCTTGCATTTTTAACCCGAATAAGAACAGCATCATTCGTCTCCTTTTTGGAGCATCCGTTCAGGAGCAGGAGGGCAGAAATCAGTAAAAAGAATGCTTTTTTCATGTCATTGTATAGTTTTAATTGAACGCTACACGATGTAAGACATGGGAAAAGAGGGGAGGGGTTGGAATTCTAAGTCCTAAGTCGTGAGTCCTAAGTCCTAAGTCCGTAGAGTACACCTTATTATTCTTGGCTTTTACTAATGACTAAAGCCAAAGGTAATAAGGTGTACTCTACGGACTTAGGACTTAGGACTCACGACTTAGGACTACCTAGGTACTTCAATTTTCTTCACAATATCATCCAGCACTTCCCGCGTAGAGAAACCTTCCATTTCGCGTTCGGGCGTCAGAATAACGCGGTGATTGAGCACAGGGAAAGAGACATAGCGGATATCGTCGGGCGTCACGAAATTGCGGCCATTGAGGGCGGCAGCGGCTTTGGCTGTTTTCATCAGTGCCAGCGATGCACGGGGGCTGGCGCCGAGAAACAGATCGGCGTTGTTGCGCGTGCTGTGAACGATGGCTGCGATGTAATCGAGCAGTTCTTCACGGATAAACACCTGTTCGATGCGCTGCTGGCAATCGGCGATATCAGTGGGCGACAACACTGCGGAAACGGTGTCGCGCAGGGCGCCGTTGAAGTCGTTGTGAAAGCGGCGCAGGATATTTTGTTCCTCGTCGAGACTGGGATACTGAAGCAAAATTTTGAACAAAAAACGGTCGAGTTGAGCCTCCGGGAGTTTGTAGGTACCTTCCTGTTCGATCGGGTTTTGAGTAGCCACTACAAAAAAAGGAGCGCCCATCTGATGTGTGATGCCATCTACAGTAACCTGCTTTTCTTCCATTACCTCAAACAGGGCTGCCTGGGTTTTGGCAGGGGCACGGTTGATTTCGTCGATGAGCACGACATTGGAAAAAATAGGGCCGGATTTGAAGTTGAACTCCGATGTTTTCATATTGAACACCGGTGTGCCCACCACGTCGGCCGGCATCAGGTCGGGCGTAAACTGAATCCGGCTGAATCCCGTACTGATGCTGCGCGCCAACAGTTTGGCTGTCAGTGTTTTAGCAATACCCGGCACGCCTTCCAGCAGCACATGGCCGCCGGTAAAAAGAGCGATCAACATCAGTTCGAGCATTTCTTCCTGCCCTACCAGCACCTGGCCGATTTCGGTTTTCACCCGTTCGGCGCGAATCATCACGGGGTCGACATCGACACCGGGCAACTGTGTTTCTTCCGGTGCAACAGGCTGGATTTCAGGCTCCTGCTGTTCGGGGAATTCGGTTTCATTCTCCATGTTCCGTATCAGGGTTTTGGGTTAAACGCCGGGCGTTACAAATGGTATTTTGCATACCACGGCTTCCAGTTTTTTGCTGCCGGCCACAATCATGATTTTGGTGCCGGGTTCGGCATATTTGGCTTTTACATACCCCATGCCAATGGGTTGATCGAGCGTCGGAGCATGGGTGCCGGAGGTAACCACTCCAATCGTGGCGCCGCGTTTGCTTTCAATCACATAACCGTGGCGGGGTACGCGGCGTTCTGTCAGTGTAAATCCGACTAATTTGCGTTTGACGCCTTCCGCTTTTTGCTTTAGAAAACGATCCTTGGAGGGGAAATCAGCGGCTTTGTTCAATTTGGTAATCCAGCCCAGGCCGGCTTCGAGCGGACTTGTTTTATCGTCGATGTCATTGCCATACAGGCAATATCCCATTTCCAGGCGCAGGGTATCGCGGGCGCCCAGGCCGGCAGGTTTGATGCCGAATTTGGCGCCTGCCTTGAACACGCGATCCCAGATTTTAGCAATATCCTTGTTTTTGGCATAAATCTCGAACCCTCCGCTGCCGGTATAACCGGTAGCCGACACGATTACATTGTTGCAGGTAGCAAAACGGCCGCGACGGAAATTGTAGTATTTGATGCTTTTCAGGTCGATATCGGTCAGTTTTTGCAGTGCCTCAGCAGCCTTGGGGCCCTGCACGGCAATCAGGCCGGTTTTGGCAGAAATATTCTGCATTTTCACCTCAAAACCGCGAGCCAGGCGTTTGAGCCAGCGCCAGTCCTTCACTTCGTTGGATGCATTGACTACCAGCATGAACGATTGTTCGCCGGCAACGGTCATTTCAGGCGCATCGTCGAGACGGTACACGAGCAGGTCATCTACAATTCCGCCTTTTTTATTGGGCAGGCAGGAATACTGCACTTCGCCCGGCTGGAGTTTGCTGACATCGTTGGAAGTAGCGCTTTGCAAAAAAGCCAAAGCATCTTTTCCCCGTACGATGAATTCACCCATATGGCTGACGTCGAAAACGCCGACACTCTGGCGCACCGCATGGTGTTCATCCGAAATGGTGGTGTAGGAAATGGGCATATTATAGCCGGCAAATTCGGCCATTTTAGCGCCCAAAGCGATGTGTTTTTCCGTTAGGGGGGTGTTTTTCATCGTAAATATCTTAAAAGGCAAGGAGCAAAAGGCAAGGGGCAAGGGGCAAGGGGCAATTCGCAAAGGGCAAGGGGCAAAGGGCAAAAAATGAATGAGGGGCAAAGTTGCACTTTTTTTGTTTTTCATCTATTGCTTTTTGCCTCTTGCCTCTTGTTTTTTGCCTCTTGCCTCTTGTTTTTTGCCCCTTGCCTTTTGCGAATTGCCTCTTGTTCAATGATCCGAGTTCTCCTGCTGCTTGGCGCTGTCGCGCATTTTATGGACTTCGTTCATATCCAGTTTAGGTTTGACGGTGCCGGATTTGGCGGGCGCTGCAGTTTTGCTGTTTTTTTCCCTCGGCGCCTCCGAATTTTTGAATGGATTGGCGGGTTCTGCATCGAGGCCAAGGCGGTGGCGAATATCCTTTGGAACAGCGTTTTTGTGCACTGTAAATGAGATGGTGTTTTGGCGCATATAGGCATCTGAAACGTACACAAACCCTTTGAGGTTGGAAATTTCACCCCAGGAGTTTTTCACTACAAAGAAACTGCCGCCGTGCCCTTCATTCAGAAGGCCCACGATATGCATGAGGTGATCGTCGGTGGTTTCTTGCCGATCAAACAATTGCTGGCGATATTCAGCAGTGATGTTTTTTTCCGGTTCCCAGAATTTAAAGGTATTGCTTTGGGCAACAGCGTCTTTGTCTTTCCAGTCGCGTTCAGGTATAATGGCCACGCCGTTTTGCGCTGAAAAACCTTCATTGCTCACATCGGCATCCCATTCCACCGTGTAACCTTGCTGAAGCGAGGTGTTCAGGGTGCGAATGAGTTCGCTCAGTGGTAAATTATAGAACATTCCATTGGCCCAGTTGTCAGGAATTTCCAGAATAAAGGGCTGGTAAAACGGATGGTGGGTAAAGGACGTAAGTGTCACATAATCATTGGGTTCGATACCCAGAAATTCGCGGAATGACACCGGTGTAAATACCGTATTGTTGTAGGTAAACTGGGTAGGCACAATGCCAAATTCCTGATCCAGCAGGCTGTCTACCTTACTGAGCCACTTGGGCTGAAGGGTGCCTGCCGTGCCCTGTTTCACCAAACCGTCGCAGAGGTTTTTCAGGTTTTTTTCCAGTTGCTGGTGGTTAAAAGGTTTTTTTACATCCTTGCGGCCGGGGTATACGCTTTCCGGTACAATACCAAATTCGCGTACGGCATTCAGCAAGTCATGGGCCAGGCCCCCCTCGCCAAACTGCGCATGGCCCTGGCGGCGCACATAGTTTTCGCATTTCTGGCGGTATACATGCCGCACAATGTACATTTCCGACAAGTCGTGCTCGCCTTTACCCATGCGGAGCGCCTCGCTTTCAAGAAACGATGCCGTGGAAAAGCACCAGCAAGTACCGGTCATATCCTGACTTTTCACGGGTGTAGCACCCAGTTTGTAAGGAGTGCCAAAACTGTAAGCCTCCTGTTTTTGTGCCGATAAAGTGGTCAAAAACAGGGAAAAGAGAAGAAAAAAGATGTGTTTTTTCATAGCAATATGTGTGAATTCACGTTGGAATGGCAACAAAGATATGGGTTTTGTGAGGGTTGATGAGGTTGATAAGTGTTGATGAGGGTTGATAAGTGTTGATATTCATCGGCTCGAGGTAAGGGGCGAATACACATTCATCGAGTGGCTGAATATCAACACTTATCAACCCTCATCAACACTTATCAACCCCCATCAACCTTCATCCCCCAAACGCCTCCGCCACAATCTCCGCCTGCTCTTTCTCATGCGCTTTCGGGAAACCCGTAGCAGGGGAAGCGGCTGCGCGGCGGCTCACGCAACGCCAGCCGTATTCGCTGTAATGGGTGGCAAGGAAACCCCAGGCGCCCATGTTGCGCGGTTCTTCCTGTACCCATACGAATTCCGCTTTTGCGTATTTCTTGCGCAGGGCGTCGAACTGCTTTTTGGGGAAAGGGAAAATCTGTTCGAGGCGAACGATGGCCACGTCGCTGCGTTGTTCATCCTGCTGGCGTTTCAGCAGGTCGTAGTACACCTTGCCGGAGCAAACGAGCACCCGTTTTACATCTTTGGCCTTTGCGGAGGCGTCGTCGATGAGTTCGCGGAAGCGCGTGCCGGTTTCCAGTTCGCTGATGTCGCCGAGGTTGAACGGTGCGCGCAGGCCCGATTTGGGTGACATAACGATCAGTGGTTTGCGGAACGGGCGCGTCAACTGGCGGCGCAGCAGGTGGAAAAAGTTGCTGGCGGAAGTGACATTCGCCACGGTCACATTGTTTTCGGCGCAGCCTTGAAGGAAGCGTTCGAGGCGGGCCGAAGAGTGCTCGGGGCCCTGGCCTTCGTAGCCGTGCGGCAGCAGCATAACAATGCCGCTCATACGGCTCCATTTGCTTTCACCGGCAAAAATAAACTGGTCGATGATGGTGCCCGCGCCGTTGGCGAAGTCGCCAAACTGCGCTTCCCACACCACCAGCGCCTCGGGCGTGGCTAACGAGTAGCCATATTCGAAGCCCAGCACGGCGTATTCTGACAGCAGGGAGTTGAAAATGCGCATTTTTCCCTGTTTATCGCTCAGGCCTTCGAGGCGATTCACCTCGTGGTCGTTGTTGGCGTCGTAGATACAGGCGTGGCGGTGGCTGAAGGTGCCACGCTTTACGTCCTGGCCGCTCATGCGCACGTCGCGGCCTTCGAGCAGGAGTGTGCCGTAGGCGAGGAGTTCGCCCAGTGCCCAGTCGATTTTTCCGCTGGTCACGAGTTGTTTTTTGGCGTCGTTGAGTTTGGAAATTTGCGGCAGCGGCGTGAAACCCTCCGGGAAAGAGAGCAGGTGGTTCAATATCTTGTCGATGACGGCGCGGGGCACACCCGTTTCGGGGCTTTCCTCGAAGTCTTTATCGTCGAAGGTCTTTTTCAGCGATTTCCACAACAATTCCGGTTCCTGGTAAGTGTATGGCAGCGGATTCTGCCGCACATTATCGAGGCGTGCCTGCAGGTCGGCCTTGAATTCGGCCTCCATGTTTCGGGCGAGTTGCTCGTCCACGTCGCCGCGTTTGATCAGAATGTCATTGTAAATTTTACGCGGATCGTCGTGTTTTTCGATGATTTTCCACAGGCCCGGCGAGGTAAAACGTGGTTCGTCGCTTTCATTGTGCCCGTTTTTGCGGTAGCACACCATATCGATAAACACATCGGAATTGAAACGCTGGCGGTATTCTGTAGCCAGTTCGGTAGCAAACACCACGGCTTCCGGGTCGTCGCCATTCACGTGGAACACCGGCGCCTGCACCACTTCGGCCACCGAGGTGCAGTAGGTCGAGGAGCGGGCATCTTCCCAACTGGTGGTAAAACCGATCTGGTTGTTGATCACCAGGTGCACCGTGCCGCCCGTGTTGTAGCCTGCGAGGCTCATCATTTGTGTTACTTCGTACACGATGCCTTGTCCGGCCACGGCCGCATCGCCGTGGATGAGGATGGGCAGCACACGGTCGTACACACCGCCGTACAAAATATCGAGTTTAGCGCGACTGAAACCTTCCACCACCGGATTGACGGCTTCGAGGTGGCTGGGATTGGGCAACAGTTTGACATACAACGACTTGCCATTCAGCGCATTCACCTGCGAGGAATAGCCCTGGTGGTATTTCACGTCGCCGGAGCCAAAACTCTGATCGGGAATGGACTTGTCTTCAAAGGCATTAAAAATCTGATCGTAGGTTTTGCCCACGATATTGCACAGCACATTGAGGCGGCCGCGGTGGGCCATACCGATCACCACTTCCTCGACGGGTGTTTCGCTTTCTGCCGATTTGTTGATCATGGCATCAAGGGCCGGGATGGCGGCCTCGCCACCTTCGAGGCCGAAACGCTTTTGGCCGACGAATTTGGTAGCCAAAAACTGCTCGAAGCCTACGGCGCCGTTGAGTTTTTCGAGGATACGTTTTTTCTTTTCCAGCGAGAATCCGTAGTCGGCATGCAGGTTGCGGTTTTCAATTTTTTCGCGCAACCACTGTCTCCGCTCCTTGTCGAACACGTGGGTGCTTTCAAAACCGATGTTGCCGCAATACAGCATGTGCAGGCGCTCCACGATCTGGCGGAGCGTAGCACCGGGCATGCCGATTTCAAAACCTGCACTAAATTTCTCATCCAGGTCGGCTTCCGACAAGCCGTAATCGGCCAGGTCGAGACGGGGTTTGCGGTTTTTTCGCGGTTTGATCGGATTGGTGGTCGACAGGGTATGCCCGCGGTCGCGGTAGCCGTGGATCAGTCCGATCACACCAAATTCTTTCTGGAGTTGAACCGGACTGGCCTCCGCAGAAGCCGTCGAACCATTGCCATTGGCAGAAGTGAGTGCAAAATCAAAACCACGGAAAAAGGCCTGCCAATCGGTTTCCACCGATGCGGGGTCGTTGAGCCAGGAGCGATACAGCCCGTCGATGTATTGTGGATGGGCATTGAAAATGGCCGAAATATCTTTCATCGTTCAAAAAATCAAATAAAATCGGGGTAAAAAGCCCGCAAAAGTAGCAACACCTAACGTGTTTTTGGGGGCTTGTGTTTTAGTTTTTTGAAAAAAAACAGTCCTGAGTCCTGAGTCCACAGTCCTAAGTCTGTAGAGTACACCTGTGTATTCTTGGCATTTATTATTATTGACGCCAAGAATACACAGGTGTACTCTACAGACTTAGGACTGTGGACTCAGGACTGTGGACTATCAAAAATTCTTTTGCCACTCTTTTTCTTTTCCAAGAAATAAATCATACCTTTGCCCGCCCAAACGAAGAAACCTGCTTTTTATACCATTTTTTCCGCATTTTAGGCTGAAGTAAATATATGGCACATCACAAATCTGCACTCAAGCGCATTCGCCAGACCGAGAAGCGTCGTCTGCAAAACCGTTACTACAAAAAAACGGCTCGTACGGCTATTAAAAACCTGCGCGACCTGAAAGACAAAGCCGAGGCGCTGAACTTTCTGCCGAAGGTTGTCAGCATGATTGACAAACTGGCAAAACGTGGCAACATCCACCGCAACAAGGCTTCCAACCTGAAAAGCGGCCTGATGCGTCACGTGAACGCACTGGCTTCCTAAGTCGCCTTTGTACATAGGCGTTCTTTGCAACGCACCAAAAAGTGTATCCCGTGACCACGAGATACACTTTTTGTGTTGATAATTTAAGTGATAAGTCCTAAGTCGTGAGTCCTAAGTCCTAAGTCTGTAGAGTACACCTGTCTATTCTTGGCACTCGTTATTGATGACACCAAGAATAGACAGGTGTACTCTACAGACTTAGGACTTAGGACTCACGACTTAGGACTCAGGAGTTCCTACCATGTCCACCACCACCAAATTCTACCCCCTTCGTGTCAGTGAACTGCGCCGCGAAACGGCAGATACCGTTTCGATTGCATTTGAAGTGCCGGAAGCGCTGCGCGAACTTTTTCACTTTGTACAAGGGCAGTACCTGACTTTGCGGACCGTTATCGACGGACAGGATGTGCGTCGTTCGTATTCGATCTGCTCGGCGCCACATGAGCAGGAGTGGCGGGTAGCGGTCAAAAAAATTGACGGCGGTCTGTTCAGCACCTTTGCCAACGAGCGCCTTCAAGTGGGCGATGAAATTCGGGTAATGCCTCCACAAGGTCGTTTTTACACCCAACTGCATCCCGAACACGCGTGTACCTATGTAGCCTTTGCTGCAGGAAGTGGCATTACGCCCATTCTTTCTATCCTGAAAAGTACGCTGGTGCAGGAGCCACACAGCAGGTTTATTCTCTTTTACGGCAATCGAGGTTTCGATCATATCGTATTCCGCGAGCAACTCGAACAACTCAAAAACCAGTACCCCGAACGCTTATCGGTACACCACGTGCTCAGCCGGGAATCGCTGGGCAGTCCGCTGTTTTTCGGACGTATCAACGGAGAAAAATGCCGGGCTTACGCGAAATATTTCTTTCAGCCAGACAGTGTCGATCAGGTCTTTCTATGTGGACCGGAAGAGATGATTTTTGAAGTACGCGATGCATTGTCGGAATTGGGCGTGCCTGCAGAAAAGGTTCATTTTGAATTGTTTACAACGCCAGGAGCGCCCAAAAAAGACCCGGCACAAGCCACTGCTGCGGCCAACAACAGTTTCGAAGCATCCGTTACGATTATTCAGGATGGCGTAAAACTGGATTTCACGTTGCCGTCTGCCGGTTCCACGTTGTTGGATGCAGCCATGCGCGCCGGCGCCGACCTTCCTTTTTCCTGCAAGGGCGGCGTATGCAGCACCTGCAAGGCGCGTGTGCTGGAAGGAACAGTACAAATGGAAATCAACTACGGCCTCGAACCCGACGAAGTGGCGGCAGGTTATGTACTTACCTGCCAGGCGCACCCGACGAGCCGGCGCGTGGTAGTCAGTTTCGATGCCTGATTCGGCGATCCATCCCTACCTACAAGTCGATTTACTATGGAAAACAGTCCGCTTGATCCGCTTACGATTTTTCACCGCATGTTCGACAACGATCCGTTCAGCCACTGGATGGGTATGGAACTAGTATCTATCGACGAAGGCGCCTGCACGCTTAAAATGAAAGTGCGCGCCGAAATGCTCAACGGTTTCGGCGTAGCGCACGGCGGCATCACGTTTTCTCTGGCAGACAGTGCCTTTGCCTTTGCCTGCAACTCACGCGGCCGCCATACCGTGTCCATACATTGCAGCGTAGAACATGCCGCACCGGTGCGGGAAGGCGACGAACTCACGGCCACGGCCACGGAAGATCATCTGGGAAATCAAATTTCGAATTACGCCATTACCGTCCGCAAACAGGATGGTACCAGTGTGGCATTTTTCAGGGGCGTAGCCTACAGGAAAAAGGAGGAGTGGAAGTGAATAAGTGCTGAGTCCTGAGTCCTGAGTCTGTAGAGTACACCTATATACCCTTGGCGTCAACAATAATGAGCGCCAAGGGTATATAGGTGTACTCTACAGACTCAGGACTCAGGACTCAGGACTTAGCACTATTAACGCTTTCCGCCATCAAATACTCCGCTTTCGCCTTGAAACGGAAAGCAGGATGTGTTTCGGGGAATTGTTTTTGCAAAAACAGTTTCAATTCCGGTATGGCTTCGGCGAAGCGCTTGGCATGGAACAGGCATTCGGCCTTGCGCAGGCGCGCCAGCCAGTGCATGGGCTGTACGGCCAATGAACCCTTGATAGCAGCATCAAAATCGCCAACTGCCGATTCCCAATCGTTCATAATCATCTTCACTTTGCCACGGCCATAGTAGGGCTCGGGGTTGTTCGGATTGACGTTGATGCTTTTGGTAAAATCGTAGAGGGCGTCTTTGAAATTTTTGAGTTTGTAGTTGACATAGCCGCGGCGTTCGTAGGCCAGTGCATTGCGCTCGAATTTGGAAATGGCATTGCTGAGGGCTTCGGAGGCCATTTCCATACCGCCTTGCTGTACCAGTTCGCGGCCCCGGATAAATTCGGCTACTGCCGTTTTATCGCTCTGGGGCTCAATGGTGTATTGTGCCAGCACCTGGCCGCTGTTGACCCACCAGGCGCCCACATTACCAGCGAGGGCATACTGCGCAATTTCGCGGAGCAGCGCTGTGGTACTGCGCCAGTGTTTTTCGGTACTCATAACTACCTGCTGCGGCACGTCGAGGGTATAGGATTCAGCATTGAATACCTCGTCGGCCTTGAGCAGAACATCGGCTTTAAAATAGTTTTCGACCCGGGTATTCCAGTGGTTGAGCACCATATTGAAGGTGCGCTCGGAGCCGAACTCGAGACGTCCTTTGAATATCAGTTTAAGCGGTGCCGCTTGCATGTTGCTCATGATAACTGCTGTTTATCGGATGAAAAGTTTGCTCTTATGTAAGTAACTTTTTTGCCATACACCGCTGACACGGCATGCACAGGCAGGTGTATGGCAAAAAGACGGGCGACTCCAGTCGAAACACGATCACAAACCGATCTGTCGAAAGCGAGCGCAAAAAGATAACCCAAGCCGATCTGCCAAGATCCTCCTATTGCACAAAAATCACGAAAACGTTGATATGGCACACCTTCAGAAGAGAACCGAATCACAAACATCTGATCAGTCAAGAAGGTGGCTTCCCCACATAAGAATTACAAAATTGATATTATTCTGTCGGATTCGCAAGCTTGCAGACAGTCTTTTTCTGAAAAAAATTATTTGTGTCAAATAAAAACGGCCAATTATATTTTATGTTTAGGCCATAGGCCAAGCATTAATAGATAATTCCATGTTTTGTCACAGCTGACAATTGCATTTGGTAAATTAATTAGGTATTAATTTTTTTTAAAAAAATGTCCACTTTTGACGTTTGAAAAAGAATGGTTTTTGTTTTTACATTTTGTTTTAAAAGCAATTATTTTTTGCAAAAAACACTGAAAATCAGCACAATATGAGCGACAAACGCCTTTTTGATTACTTGTACGACCAACTCCGAGACTACCCGCTGGAAAATGCCTTCGGAAGCAAAGTTGACGGACAATGGCAATACTTTTCCACCGCGCAGGTAGTCGATCTCGGCAATCAGTTGAGTCTTGGTTTGCTGCGGCTCGGCTTGCGGCCTGGCGACAAGGTGGCCAGCGTCGTGTATAAAACTTCGCCCGAATGGGTGATCCTCGATTTTGCCCTGTTGCAACTCGGTATCCTGCATGTGCCGATGTACCCGACCATCAGCCCGCGTGAGTACGAATACATCCTCCGCGAATCGGAATCGAAATACTGCTTCGTAGGCGATGGCGATCTGTACGACAAGGTGGCCCAAATACAAGCCAAACTGCCCGAACTGAAAGAAATAATTGCGCTTACCGATCGCCCCGGCGTGCGCAAATGGGATGCCTTGCTGGCACAAGGCGATCTGTCGGAGATTGAACAAATCAAGGCTGGCATTCATCCCGACGATATTTGTACGCTCATCTATACTTCAGGCACTACCGGCGACCCGAAAGGGGTGATGCTGACGCATCGGAATATTGCGTTCAATGTGGAGTCCATTTCCAAACTCGTGCCCGTCAGTCGCGGCGACCGGGTGCTGAGTTTCCTGCCAGTCAGCCACATTTTCGAACGGGCGGCTATCTACTTTTTTATTCTTTGCGGCGTAAATGTTTCGTTTACGGGTACCGACAACCTGGGGGGTGATGAGGGCGATTTGAAAGCCATCCAACCGCATTTCTTTACCTGTGTGCCGCGCTTGCTGGAAAAGGTGTACGAGCGGATTTACAACAAAGGGCTCGAACTGAGCGGCATCAAACGCGCGCTGTTTTTCTGGGCCCTCCAACTCACCGATCACTGGGATTTCGACCAGCAATATGGCTTCTGGAAAGGCCTGCAATGGAAAATCGCCCACCAACTCATTTTCTCCAAATGGCGGGAAGCCCTCGGCGGGCATGTCAAAGGTATCATTACCGGCGCTTCGGCCTGTCCGGTGAAAATCATGCGTGTGTTCAACGCCGCCGGAATTCCCATTCGCGAGGGGTACGGTATGACGGAAGCCGCTCCCGGCGTAAGTTTCAGCCGCTACGAGCCGCATGCTGCCATGCTGGGCACCGTCGGCGTGGTGCTCGATGGTATCACCTTGCGCATAGAACCCACTCCGGAATCGAAGCCTGGAGAAGGGGAGATTCTGGTGAATGGCCCCGGCGTGATGATGGGCTATTACAAACACCCGGATAAAACAAACGAAGTGATCCACGAAATCGACGGCCAGCGCTGGCTCGCTACAGGCGACATCGGAACCATGGTGGAAGGCAAGGCCGGCTACCGGTTTTTGAAAATTACCGACCGGAAAAAAGAACTGCTGAAAACCAGCCTTGGCAAATACATCGCCCCGTCGCCCATAGAATCGCTGTACAAAGAGCACCGCCTCGTGGAACAGGTAATGGTGGTAGGCGAAAACCTGAAATTTGTGTCAGCCCTGATCGTCCCCTCCATCGACGGACTGAAAGAATGGTGCCACAAACACGGCCTCGCCTGGACCAATCTGACCGAGATGATCCAAAACCCCCGCGTGATACATCGATATCAAATGCTGGTCGATCGAATCAACCCCTTTTTCAGCCATGCCGAACAAGTGAAAAAATTTGCGCTGCTGCCCGACACCTGGGAAGCCGTCAAAACCGATGGTACCGATGCCGAACTCACCCCTACACTCAAACTGAAACGCCGCGTGATTCTGGAAAAGTACCGGGAGGAGATTGAGGCGATGTATGGGGGGTGAGAGGGTTGAGGGGGTTGAGAGGGTTGAGGGGGTTGAGGGGGTTGATGAGGTTGATAGGGTTGATGAGGTTGATAGGGTTGATAAGTGTTGATGAGGGTTGATAAGTGTTGATATTCAGCCACTCGATAAAGATTGATTCAACCTTTACCCCGGGCCGATGAATATCAACACTTATCAACCCTCATCAACACTTATCAACCCTATCAACCTCATCAACACTATCAACCTCATCAACCCTATCAACCTTATCAACCTCATCAACATTTATCAACCCCATCAACCCCATCAACCTCATCAACCCTGTATCTTTGCCCCTCACACACGAACACATCATGCAAAACTACATGGATATACAGGCGCTCAACCAGCGGATACACGAGGAAAGCGGGTTTGTCGAGGCTTTGAGGGCCGAAACCTCCAAACTAATTGTCGGGCAGGAATACATGCTGGAACGCTTGTTGATCGGGCTGCTCACAAAAGGCCATATCCTGCTGGAAGGCATGCCTGGGCTGGCCAAAACACTGGCGATCCGCACCCTGGCGCAGGCCGTGGATGCGCGCTTCAGCAGAATCCAGTTTACGCCCGACTTGCTGCCTGCCGACGTGATTGGCACTATGATATACAACCCGGCCAAGTCGGAATTCAGTGTGCGCAAAGGGCCGGTATTCGCCAATTTCGTGCTGGCAGATGAAATCAATCGCGCACCGGCAAAGGTGCAAAGCGCATTGCTCGAAGCCATGCAGGAACGGCAGGTAACCATTGGTTCCGAAACATTTCACCTCGAAGAACCCTTTCTGGTGCTGGCTACACAAAACCCCATCGACCAGGAAGGTACCTATCCGCTTCCCGAAGCCCAACTCGACCGTTTCCTGTTCAAAGTGAAAATCGGATACCCGGGCAAGGACGAAGAGCGCGACATTATGCGGCGCAACCTGAGCGGCGAACACCCGCTGGTACACAAGGTACTGACAACCAATGCCCTGATTCGGGCGCGCGAGGTAATGCACGGCATTTACATGGACGAAAAAATTGAGCAGTATATCCTCGAAATCGTATTCGCCACCCGCAATCCGGCCGACTATGGCATGCGCCACCTGACGCCTCTCATCAACTACGGTGCTTCGCCAAGGGCCACTATTGCGCTGGCGCAGGCCGCCCGTGCCATGGCTTTCCTGCGCCGGCGCGGTTATGTGATACCGGAAGACGTACGCAGTATTTGTGCCGACGTGCTTCGGCACCGTATCGGACTGAGTTACGAAGCAGAGGCTGAAAACATCACACAGGAAGATATTATCGTGAAAATTCTGAATACGGTGGAAGTGCCGTAAATGCAATACGGAAATTTCCTGTTTATTTGTATCCGTAACTTTTCAACCAAAAACACCTTGTATCGCAACCTGCCCCTACGGGGTTTCATATTATCCTTATTCCTGCTGGTGTTTCAGGCCATGAATGGCCAGAGCCTGGAGGACATCGAGCGTTCTACGGTCGAAGTGGATAATGTTTTGGACAGGGCAAGTAGCGTTTCCAGTGATACGGAAAAAGAAAAACTGGCCACCCAGACGCTTACCATGGCACGCAGCCTGCGTTACGACGGGGGCATCATCCGTTCTTCTATCCTGCTGGGCGATATTTATGCCCGTACCAACCGGACCGAACAAGCCCTGCAAGCCTACCTGGAAGCAGAAGCCAAGGTGATCAGCAGCGGCAACCGGGCTGCTCAACTCACCGTACAGACGGCCCTGGGGGACCTCTTTTTTCAGGAAAAACTGTATTCCCATGCCAGCCGCTACTACCACGAAGTGCTGGTGTTGCGCCCGAATGACTACCGGATTCAGGAAAAAATCGGCGATGCATACCTGCAGGATATGCGCTTCGACAGCGCCGAATATTTTTACAAACAACTGATTATCAAATACCGCGACGAAGGCAACAACCCGCGACTGGTACAGATTTATCAAAAACTCGCCAACGCCTACGACCAGAACGGCGATGCAGGCAAAAGCCTTTATTACTACCTGCCCATCGAAGATCTGGTGGAACGCTTCGGGACTTCGCAGGAGCGTGGACTGCTCTACAACAACCTCGGCAGGCAATACGCTGCCCTGCGCGATTTTCCCAAAGCGCTGGAATATTTCCAGAAGGCAGAGTTGCAATGCGTGTACATCACATGCGACTACCCGGAGGTGATGTTTGCCAACATGGGCATCGCACTCCACAATACCGGCGACAGCAAACGCGGCATAGAATACCTGCTCAAAGCCAGGGCCATTCTTGCTGCACGCGACGACAAAGCGGCTCTTTCCAATCTCGAACACCTCATTGCGACCGTGTATTTCAGCAACAACGACCTCTACAACGCGCTGACACACAACAATGAATCGATCCGTTTTGCCAAAGAAACCAAACAGTATGGCGTGCTGGCCGAGGCCTACAAAACGGCTGCCGACCTGTACCACGACCTCTACGAATTTGAAAAAGCCTTCGAATACTACCGCGAATACCTGAATGTGGTCGATTCTGCGCGCCTCGAAGAACAAAGTCGCCTGCAACGCCTCAATCAGCAGCGAACCCTGCTGGCTGCCGCCGAAGGGCAAATCAAATTTCTGATTACCCGCCAGAATATCAAGGACCTCGAACTGTCGCAGGAGCGTTTTGAACGCGAACGCCTCGAACTCCTCAACAAAAACCTCGAACTCGAAACGCGGCGTAGAGAAGATGAAGTGCTGTTGCTGCAAAAACAGAAGGAAGTGGATCTGGCACAACTGCGCGAACAAACCCTTCAGGCGCTTCGCGCACGACAGGAATTGCGACTGGCCGCCCAAAACCTCGATGCACAGAAAAAACAGCGCATCATCGCCGAACTCCGGCAACAGGAGAAAATCGACAGCGCACAAAACCTCGCCCGCGAACGCGAGGTGGAACTGCTGCGCCGCGACAAAGACATTGCCCAACTGGAACTCGACAAACAGGCTAACTTTCAGCGTTTTGCCTATGGCGTAGGTATTTCCCTGACCGTCATTCTGGGACTACTGGCCGTGATGTGGTGGTTTGCGCGCCGCGCCGGCCGCCGCCTGAAAAGTCAGAACAGAAAAATTCAGGCGCAAAACCGAGAAATCGAGGAAGAACGACGGAAAAGCGATGTGTTGCTGCGCAATATCCTGCCCGACGAAGTGGCACAAGAACTGCGAACCCGCGGATATGCCACGCCGCACAACTATGAATCGGCAACGGTGCTGTTTACCGACTTTGTCAACTTCACCCGGCTGTCGACGCAATTGTCGCCTAAAGACCTGATCGATGAACTGGATGCCTGCTTTCTGGCATTCGACGAAATTTCAGAGCGCCACGGGCTGGAAAAAATCAAAACCATCGGCGACGCCTACATGTGCGCCGGCGGTTTGCCGATACCCAACGACACCCACGCATCCGATGCCGTGCGCGCCGCCCTCGAAATGTGTGAATGGCTGGAAAACCGCAACCGTAACAATCCCAACGCTATTTTCCGCCAAATGCGCATTGGCATCCATACCGGGCCGGTCGTGGCAGGGGTAATCGGGAAAAATAAATTTGCCTACGATATTTGGGGCGATGCTGTGAATCTGGCGGCTCGCCTTGAAGAACTGGGAGAACCCAATCGCATCAATATTTCGGAAGAAACCGCCGCAGCCGTCAACCAGGAGTTTGTCGTGACCTACCGGGGCAAAAAAGAAGTACACAACAAAGGCCTGGTCGGAATGTACTTTGTAGAACCCGATGAGGGCCGTTCCATCGAAAAAAAGGGCGCCTAAATTTTTCAAAATACACCGCGCATGGCAGGCAATCAGCGTTCATCATGCGATGCTACTGGCCAAATCTGCATTGAAAAAATACATGAATCTTTACCATCCCGACTTTTTCCGGAATACCACACTCGCATTCCTTGTGGCATCCATACTTCTGTCGTGTGCCCGCCAAAGCGCCCCCACCGGCGGCCCCAAAGACGTAACGCCCCCCAAACTCGATACCCTGGCCAGCACTCCCAACTACAGCACCCGCTTTGATCGAAAACATATAGACCTCCTCTTCGATGAATGGGTCACGCTCAATGATGTGGCCAATCAGGTGGTGATTTCTCCGCCGCTCTCCAAACGCCTGCGGGTAACGCTGAAAAACAAAACCGTGCAGATAGACCTGCCCGAAAGTGAAGTGCTGCGCCCCAATACTACCTACACTATTCAGTTCGGACAGGCAATCAAGGACCTGCACGAAGGCAATGCCAATGATAAATTGCGCTTTGTGTTCTCCACAGGAGATTTTATCGACAGCCTTTCCGTAGGCGGCAACGTGACGGATGCCTACACAGGCGAACCGGTGGAAAAAGTGACGGTGATGTTTTACGACATCACTACTGATAGCATCCTTCGGCAGGAACGGCCTTATTATTTTGGCATAACCGACAAATCGGGGCAGTTTACCATAGAAAACATGAAAGCGGGGCGCTACAAGGCAGTCGCTATTGAAGATGCCGACCAAAACCTCAAGTGGGCAGGCGAAACGGAGCGCATCGCATTTTTCGACACACTGGTACCTGTGAGGGATTCGCAGCGGCAGGTGCTGGCTTTTCGCCTCTTCGGCGAGCACAAAGCCTTCCGCCTGTTCGATAAAAATGCCGAACGCTACGGTCAGGTAAAACTCACTTACACCGACACCCCCGATTCCGTCCAGGTGAAAAGCGATCAGCCCAACATGCGCTTGTTGACGGAAAAATCGCTCGACACCCTGCTGGTATGGTACGACACCTCCGACAGCATTCCCTGGCAACTCATTGCGGGCAAGGATACGGTGCAGGTGCGCGCCCTGAATCGCAGCGATTTTATCAAAAAAAACCGACAGTTTTTCGCCGACGAAATACTCGCCGGCGCAGCGCAAGGCACCCGGGCAAGGCGCGGACAACCGACGGAGCCCACAGCGCCCGTGGGCAAAATTCCGCCGCCCAAAACGATTACACAAAGCCAGGCAAAACCCGCAGAATTGCTGTTTAAAACACCCGTAAGCATATACGATACCAGCCGATGGATACTGACGGTCGATAGCATGCGTTTGACCGATTATCAGGTGCGGCCCGATACTGCCCTGGCCCGCAAACTGCTCGTCGATGTGCGTTGGAAACCCGGTAAAACCTACGGACTACAATTGCTCCCCGGTGCTATGGTCGATTTCTTCGGCGTGGCAAATACCGACACCCTGCAGCGTTTTTTCAGCATTCCTACCGAGAAACAACTAGGCGGCCTCAACCTGCGGATAGAAAGTATTACCGCCGGCCAGCACTACATTGTACAATTGCAAAACGGCAGTGCCCTGGAACAGGAAAGGCGTTTTGTGGCCGATTCCACTTCTCAGCGCCTTGTATTTACAGGCCTGCCTGCGACGGCCCTCACAGTGGTACTGATTGAAGACAGCAACGTCAATGGCCGCTGGGATTCGGGCGACTATTACCGCCACAAGCAGCCTGAACGCGTTTTTATCAAAAAACTGGAAGCCCTGCGCGCCAACTGGGAAGTGGAAGCGACGGTAACGGCTACGGCGGGCGGGCTGGAGCGGAGGAGAGGGAATTGACTTGTAAGTCCTGAGTCGTAAGTCCTGAGTCCTGAGTCTGTAGAGTACACATTTATACCCTTGGTATTTGTTAATGTGAATGCCAAGGGTATAAATGTGTACTCTACAGACTCAGGACTCAGGACTTACGACTCAGGACTCAGGACTTACGACTCAGGACTTAGAAAGCACTTCCACCCGATACCCCTCCTTCCTCAACAGCGCCACTACTCCGCCCGGGCCGCCGAGGTGGCCGGCGCCAACAGCGAAAATGGTAGGTTTTTCGCGCATCATACGCCCCATGACCGGAATCCAGTTGCGATTGCGTTTGTTGAGCAGAATTTCTTCATAATTGTTCATGCCGTACTGCGTATCGGATATCATGGCCTGCATGGCGGTAATATCCTGATCGCGATACAATTGAATCATATTGTCCAGTTCGCTTTTTCCATCGCCAGATGTACCGGTGGTACGAAGCCCATCAACCAGCATTTTGGCCTGGGCCTCATAAGGGATGCTATCGAAAATGGACATTTGATAGGCGGCTGTTTCGAGTCCAGCCGATTCGAGTTTGCGTTTGCGCGACAGGCGATACAGTTCCATTTCCACCGAAGTCATGTTGCCGGTAGCGGTGCTGGGGCCATCATCGTCGTTGGTGACGAGCGTACTCAGGAACATGGGTTTCATGCGTTCGAACATGCCCGCCGGCAGTCCTTTTTCTTCCATTTTTGTTCTTACGAGCGCATAATCTTCCGGCGAGAGCAGGTCTTTGAGCGTTTTGCCGCCCGACATAAACGACTTGGTAATCAGGCTCATTTGCGTGCGGATATTGGTCATTTCCTTCATATCGATCTCGAAAGCCACGCGCTTGCTGTCGTTCATGGCGTTGGTGACAGCGGCAGGCAATTGGAAACCCTCTTTTGGGATAAGGTGAATGGTGCCGTAGAGGTAGGAAGGTTTTTTCAGGCCGTTGCCGCTTATTTTCCAGAAAACAGACTTTTCCGTCGGAACGATCTTTTCAGGAGCATACGCCACCTTGCCACCCGATTTGCAGCTGCCCAGTGCCACGACGAATGCCAGCAGCCAAAACCATATTTGTTTCATATCAAGTAATTTGTTAGCCGAATGCCCGAACTGCTCCGATACCCGGTTTTGTAAGTAAAGAAAGACAAACCAAATGAGTGGCCAAAAGTTGGCTGGGTTGCCTGTGTGCTTTGTCAAAGTTTTGCAAAGGTAAAATACCCTTGCTCAGTAATAAGCCTTAGTTTGCGCCCTTATTCTAACTTTTGAGGACCTTTCAATTCCTGTAATTACATGAAGAAAACCTTACTCCTACTTTGCACCTATCTACTTGCGGAAGGCGCCACAATAGCCCAAACCCAGCCCATCGATACGACTCTGAAAGTGGTACAGATCAGGGAAACGGTCATTTCCGCCAACCGCAGCAAACAGGCGCGCAGTGCCGTGGCTCAACAGGTGCTTGTGGTACGAAAACCGGAAATAGAACAAATAAATGCCCAGACAACGGCCGACCTCATTCAACAATCGGGCGCCGCATTTGTGCAGCGCAGCCAGCAAGGCGGCGGAAGCCCCGTATTGCGTGGTTTTGAAGCCAGCCGTGTATTGCTGGTAGTAGACGGCATTCGCATGAACAACGCCATTTACAGGGCCGGTCACCTGCAAAACATCCTCACCATCGACAACGCCATGCTGGAGCGGGCAGAAGTACTGTATGGGCCGTCTACCACGGTTTATGGCACCGATGCGCTCGGTGGTGCGCTTTGCTTTTTTACCAAAAATCCGGTGTTTTCACAAAGCCGCAAACTGAAAACTACCGGCAGCGCATTTCTCCGGTATGGAACTGTAAATCAGGAAAAAACAGCGCATGCCGACGTGAGCCTGGGTGGGAAAAGAGTTGCCAGCATTCTGTCTCTGACGTACAGCGATTTTGGCGACCTGCGTATGGGCAAAAATCCCGGCTCCGAAGGACGCTTTGGCGAACGCCCCACCTATGCGGAACGCATCAATGGCCGCGATTCCATTGTTACCAATTCCGATCCGTATGTACAGAAATTCAGCGGCTACCAGCAAATGGATGTGATGAGCAAAACCATGTTTCGCCCAAATGCCCGCACCCTGCATACCCTGAATCTTCAATTCAGCACCTCCTCGGATATTCCGCGTTACGACCGCCTGACAGATAAAGGAAGTGGCGGAAACGGCCTGGCGTCGGCCGAATGGTACTACGGGCCTCAGGATCGCCGAATGGTGGCCTACAAACTGGAAAAACAGCAGGTGGGCTGGTTCGACGAATTTCAAACGACCATCAACTGGCAAGGGATCGAAGAAAGCCGCCACAACCGCAATTTCGGGGCCCCGCGCCGCACCGACCGCGTGGAGGCCTTGAATGTGTTCGGACTGGTGTCTGAATTAGACAAGGCATGGAGCAATCAGGTCCTGCGCCTGGGCCTGGATGTCCAATACAACACCGTACAATCTACGGCCACCCGCGTAGATGTGAGTACTGGCACGGAAAGCGCACAAAGCACCCGCTACCCGGATGGCGGCAGCCAGACGCTTCACATTGCCGCATTTGCCACACACCACTGGCAACACAATACCTGGTCGTTCAGCGAGGGCCTGCGCGCGGGGTTTGCTTCCCTGGATGCCACATTTGAAAGCAAGGACTTTTACCCGTTCCCGTTCGACAAGGCAGAGCAGCGCTCACCAGTCGTTTCGGGCCATGTGGGTGTTGTATGGAACGGTTCCGGTGCCTGGCGTTTTGCTGCCAATGCCTCTACCGGCTTCCGGGTACCAAATGTCGACGATCTGGCCAAAGTGTTCGACTCCGCTGTAGGCAATGTGGTAGTGCCCAACCCGGACCTGAAGCCGGAAAAAACGTTCAACCTCGATTTCAACCTTAGCCGGAATGTCACAGATCGCCTGCGCTGGGAAAATGTGCTGTGGGGCACCCTTCTGCAAGATGCGATCGTGACCGATGTGTTCACCTTCAACGGGCAGGATTCCATCCTGTACGACGGCACGAACAGCCGCGTGCTGGCCAATCAGAATGCCCGCAAGGCGCGGCTGTTCGGTTTTTCGAGTGGCCTCGATGCCGACCTGAGCGCACAATGGGCCGCATATGCATCTATCTCCTACACAAAAGGAGAAATCATAGAATCGGAAAACAACAAACCCCTCGACCATATCCCGCCGCTGTATGGCCGGGCCGGGCTGCGCTGGCACACCCCAAAAGCGGCTGTGGAAACCTGGACTATTTTCAATGCAAAAAAACCGATCGATCAGTACAACAACGAAGGTGAAGACAATGCCCAATACGCGCCTCCGGGTGGCATGCCGGGCTGGTTTACGCTCAACCTGCGTGCTACGTATCGTTTTTCACAGGTTTTAGCCTTGCAGGCCGGACTTGAAAACATACTGGATCGGCAATACAGAAATTTTGCCTCAGGCATCAATGCGCCGGGAAGAAATGTGTGGGTGACGCTGCGGATGAACTGGTAACGAAACACGGATTGCGCGGATATTAAGGCGGATTTTCACGGATTGGATGGGTGGTAATGGGGCTTTGGTAATAATTCAAGTTCCCCAACCACCCATCCAATCCGTGAAAATCCGCCTTAATATCCGCGTAATCCGTGTTACTTACTCTACTTTCACCACGCTCCTTTCCAGCACTTCTTCATAATATGCTTCGTAATCGGGCAGGATATTGTTGATGTCGAAGCGGCGGGCCTGAGCGAGTGCATTGACGCGGAATTGAGCCAGCATTTCTTCGTTCGAAAGCAACTCAATGGCAAAACGCGCCATTTCTGCCACATTGCCAGCATCGCTCATAAAACCGGTTTTGCCGTGGATGTTTACCTCGGGCAAACCGCCACTGTTGGAGGAAATAACCGGCACTTCGCAAGCCATGGCTTCCAGTGCAGCGAGGCCGAAACTTTCGCTTTCTGAAGGAATGATAAACAGGTCGCAAATGGCCAGCAGTTCTTCGATGGCATCTTGCTTGCCGAGGAAGCGGATTTCGTCGCAAAGACCCAATTCACGGCAGAGCCGCTCGGTATTTTGCCGTTCGGGGCCGTCGCCGATCATCAGCAGTTTGGAGGGCACTTTTTCGAACACTTTTTTAAAAATCAGGATAACGTCTTCCACCCTTTTTACTTTCCGGAAATTGGAGGTGTGGGCCAGGATACGTTCGCCATTGGGCGCTATGATTTTTTTAAAATGCTCTTTGTCGGTTTTGCGGAAACGATCAAAATCGATGAAATTGTACACCACCCGGATATCACGATGGATATCGAATAGTTTCATCGTGTCGTTTTTGAGGCTTCGCGATACGGCAGTTACGCCATCACTTTTGTTGATACTGAATTCGACTACCGGAGCAAAAGCACGGTTATTTCCTACCAGCGTAATGTCGGTGCCATGCAAGGTGGTCACTACCGGCACGTAGCGGCCTTGTGCCAGCAGAATTTTTTTGGCCATGTACGCTACCGCTGCATGCGGAATGGCATAATGCACATGGAGCAGGTCGAGGTTCTGATATTTCACCACATCCACAATTTTGGAAGCAAGCGCCGTATCATAGGGCGGATATTCAAACAAGGGGTAGTCCTCGCTGTCTACTTCGTGGTAAAACACATTGGCGTCAAAATGCGCCAATCGAACCGGGCGGCGATAGGTGATAAAGTGAATTTCATGGCCACGGCGGGCAAGGCCGAGCCCCAGTTCCGTGGCTACCACGCCCGAACCCCCATAGGTGGGATAACAAACAATACCTATTTTCATATACGCAATTCAGGTTTTTAGTGCGCGAACAGGATGTACCGTCGTCCGCTTTCCCTGCTGTTTCAGGTGCTAAACAAAGAATCTTGGTTTGGGTTGGCATGTATCTCAACGGACAATGCTTATATCTCCTGATTTTACAAAAAAAACATCCTGGTCGCCAGAGTTCAAAGTCATCCGCAATTGGTAAACATACACACCGGGCTGAAGCAACTTCCCATTGAAATCTCCATTCCAGGCTTCATCCGGATTCTTGCTTTCATATACCCTGGCGCCCCATCGGTCGTACACTTTCAAATCGAACCCCTTGATGGTACAAGCAGTGAACACCTGAAAACCATGCCCGGAATCGGGTTGAAAAACACCCGGAATATACACGGAGCATTCCGGGCAGGGTAAAATTTCGACCGGCACCGCCCCGGAATGCTCGCAGAACCCATCCGAGGCTACGACGGTAAACAGGCCGCTTTGCCCAACCGCTATTTCTGCTGTGGTATCTCCCGTATTCCAGTTAAAAAAAAGCAGGTCTTCCCCCACTGTTTTCAGCCTGCGCGGACCGCACGCATATGGTTCCAAGGCCTGAATAGATACATCCGGAACCGGTTTTTCCACCACCGTCACACTATCCGTGAGCAGGCAATTGTCGGGCGATACGGCTTCCACAAAATATGTTCCCGACTCGGAAAACGTCCGCGTATCTTCTTGAAATCCATCTGCCCAGTCCACTTGCCAGCCGGGTGCGACCTGTAAAGTCAATGTGATGGAGTGCTGGTTGCAAAAAAACGTATCCCGGGGCACAGTTTCTTCCGGCAAAGCCACGGCTGCTACCGAAATGGTACTGCTGCGTCTGCATCCCACGGCCGTGGTGACTGTCACGGTGTAGTCGCCGGTTGCTTCGATAGGTCTGGAGGGGCTTGTCGAGCCATCATTCCATTTGTACGACAGGGCGGGGTCGTATGGCAGGTCGATGAAAAACGATTGACCAGTGCACAACATCGTATCGGCCGGCAATTCAAGCGTCGGAATTTCAGAAACCTGTACATTCAGGCTGGCAGTGTCGATACAGCCGGCCTGGTTCAGCACATGGTGTACCATATACTGTCCCGTGCCCGGAAAAAATACCTTGGGTGGTTCCGGCCCTGTAAAACTGGCGGGCGAAGCACCCGGGAAAGTCCACAATGAAAGACCGGTAGCGCCTTCTACCCTCCCGAACGTGAAAGGTTCGCTGCCGCACGCAATCGAGTCGGTGGCTGTAATAGAAGCATCCAGCACTGGTAGCGGCTTGCAATAGTCCGTGGATGTAAGATTTCTTGGCACCTGCCAGGCCATTCCCGGATTGATGCGCTGAACCGGTGTAGTATTCCAGGTCGCTACCGTAATGGTGGGGAAAAACGTATCCCGCACGCCCAATTGGCAAATTTCTCCTATGGGGCAGTCGCCCAGCCTGCCTTGCGGATCGGTTTTGGCAAGAATAAATGAATGGAGCCCGCCCGCTTGCGGATCGGCCGACAACCAGGCAAAACCGTCGTCTGCGGCGGGTGTAATTTCATTGTTTAGCACCACTTCCGAAGGAATATAGTGCGCCGATCCGAAGTTGCCATTCAAATCAAACCGAAACCAATAGCGTTGCGATTCCAGAAATGAGCCGCGAAATGTGAGCGTGAGGCTGTCTTTTGCAGCACTGAGTACCAGCAAGCCGCCGTAGTAAAAATCGAGCGGCAGATCGAGCACCTTCATATACTGCACCTGTCCGTTAATAGAAGACCCTAGGATAATCTGGTTTTTCAGATTGATCGAATCGAGCGTACGCGCCATAAAAAACAAGCGACCATCCGGATGTTCATCTACCCCCATCAACGAAAGATTGGGCAAGGATAAAAGCGGTACGAGCGTACCATTGGAATTCAGGCGCACGATATGGCTGATTTGCGCCAGCGAATTGCTTTCTGTCATCAGCAGCAGCATACGCCCGTCGGGGAGCACCCGCATGCCTGTGCTGACGATGTTGTTGAGGTGCGATTGGATATTGAACTCCCAAATGGGATTGCCATTGTTGTCGAGGCAGGCCATAAAAGGCCGGCTGTCGAACGACCAGTACCGCGCCTGGATGTAAATGCGATCGCCGCTATAGGCCAGCAGGTCGTCTACCGAGCCGATGCCTGCCATGTAGCGCGTCCATTGGATGTTTCCGTCGGCCGATAGTTTTACAATGGCCCAGCCTTGCCCGGTGGTAACCAGGCTTTTCGACACCAGCATGACGCAGCCATTGTCGGCTGTGGCCAAGATGGGCGTTTTTTTGATGCCTTCGCTGGCAAAATCGCCGTTAAAGTGTGCACGGATTCGGTTATTCCACAGCACATTTCCGGCAGCATCCATGCATGCAACCTGCATTCGAATAGAATCTTCCTGTGCCAGGTATGCCACCACATAATTGCCATCGGGGCGTTGTGCCACACTGTAAGGTATAACAAGGCTGCTACCCTCCGCATGGTATTCCTTCTGAAAAAAGGACTGTGCGGATACGATATTCAGGGCCATGAAGGCGCCTGCCAGCAGAAATAAACCCCGAAGAGGCATGTCATTTTTTTTCCAAAACTATGTGGAAAAACTCAAAATCAACCTTCTGCACAGCAGATTGTTATGTGGCCGCGCAATTCTGCTACTTTTGCACACTTTTTATCTACAAAGCGACATGGCCAACGAACATCCAGGTGTATCAGATCAGGAAATGACCGAACAGGATCCTACCGCCGAAACGCGAAAAAAAGACCATATTGAAATGGCTTTCCGCAGTCGGGTGGAAGCCAGTGATCTGGATGCGCGTTTTTATTATGAGCCCATGCTGGCAGCCCACCCGGTGGCAGGGTCGTTGCCAGCAGTGTCATTTCTGGGAAAAACACTTCGTACGCCGGTATGGGTATCGTCGATGACCGGCGGCACTGCCATGGCGGCACATATCAATCGCAACCTTGCCCGTGCATGCGCCGAATTTGGAATGGGCATGGGGCTGGGCTCCTGCCGCCAGTTGTTGTACAGCGATGAGTTTCTGGCCGACTTCGATGTGCGCGAGGAAATGGGCCCCGATTTACCTTTGCTGGCCAACCTCGGGGTAGCACAGGTGGAAAAACTGCTGCGCCAGAAGGAAATCGACCGCATTCCGGCCTTGCTGGAGCGCTTGCGCGCCGACGGGCTTTTTATTCATGTAAATCCCTTACAGGAGGCTATGCAACCCGAGGGCGACCGTTTCGAACGCCCTCCGCTCGAAGTGGTGCAGGAAGTGCTCGAAACCTTGCAATGCCCGGTTGTGGTAAAGGAGGTGGGGCAGGGCTTTGGCCCCGAAAGCCTGCGCGCCTTGCTGCAACTGCCACTGGCCGGTATTGAATTTGCAGCAGCAGGCGGCACCAATTTTGCCAAACTCGAACTGCTGCGCAGTACACCGGAGAAACAGGCCATTTTTGAAAAAATAGCCTCCTTGGGGCATACAGCAGCCCAAATGCTGCAATGGGCCAATGCACTCCAGCCAACCCTGTCGCGCAGCGATTTGCCTCTGCTCATTCTTTCAGGAGGCGTACGCGATTTCCTGGATGGCTACTACCTGCTTCAAAAATCAACGTTCCCGGCCGTGTACGGACAGGCGTCCGGATTCCTGAAACATGCACAAGGCGATTACACAGACCTGCAGGCCTATGTGCAGGCGCAGGTACAAGGCCTCGAACTGGCCTACGCCTTCCTCCGCACCCGCTAACCCCTCTCACTTCTCACCTCTCACCTCTCACCTCTGTCATGCGTCTTATCAGCGGCTTTTCCAAACTCGATAAACAGGAAAAAATAAACTGGCTGGCTGAACATTTCAGTACCGACCCGCAGGCATTCTCGGCCGACCTGGCTACCTGGCAGCATCCCGACGACGGCGTACAACGCGTGGTAGACGGGTTTACTGAAAATGCAATAGCCAACTATGTGCTGCCTTACAGCATTGCACCCAATTTCCTGATCAACGGGAAAGTGTATGCCGTGCCGATGGTGATTGAAGAGAGCAGTGTGGTGGCTGCCGCCAGCAGTGCAGCCAAATTCTGGCAGGAACGCGGCGGTTTTCACGCAGAAGTGATCGGGACGGTGAAACTCGGCCAGGTGCATTTCCAATGGTTTGGGGAACCGGAACGCCTGCGCGAAATTTTCCCGGCTTTGCGCGCCCGTTTGCTGGATTCCAGTACGGATCTGGTGGCCAACATGGAAAAACGCGGAGGCGGTATTCTGGGCGTGGAATTGATTGATTTTCCTGAAGAACCGAACTACTACCAACTGCGCGTGTCATTCGAAACCTGCGACAGCATGGGCGCCAATTTTGTCAATTCGGTGCTGGAACGTTTTGCAGAGACCCTGGAGGCATTTTTTACAGATACGCAAGGCCTCAGCGATACGGAGCGCGATGTGGAAGTCGTCATGTCGATTCTTTCCAACTACACCCCCGATTGCCTGGTGCGCGCCTGGGTGGAATGCCCCATTTCGTCGTTTGCCGACCTGGCCCGCATACAGGGTATGGATGCTGAAAGCCTGGCCCGGCGTTTTGCCATGGCGGTGCGCATTGCACAAATAGACCCTTACCGGGCTACCACCCACAACAAAGGCATTTACAATGGTATAGATGCCGTGGTACTGGCAACGGGCAACGACTTCCGGGCTATCGAAGCCTGCGGACACACTTATGCCGCACGCGACGGACAATATCGCAGCCTGAGTCGCTGCACCGTGCAAGACGGTATGTTTCGCTTCGAACTGGAGGTGCCACTCGCGATGGGTACTGTTGGTGGACTGACGGCCCTGCACCCGCTGGCCAAACGTTCGCTGGAAATACTGGGCCAGCCATCGGCCCGCGATCTGATGTGTATTACGGCAGCCGTGGGACTGGCTCAAAATTTTGCAGCCGTACGTTCCCTCATCACAACCGGTATCCAGCAAGGACATATGAAAATGCACCTCACCAATATTTTGAATCACCTGGGCGCCACGCCGGAAGAAGCGGCCGCAGCGCAACATTATTTTCAGGCGCAAACGGTGAGTTTTAGCGGAGTAAGAGCGTATTTAGAGGCGAGAGGTGAGAGGCGAGAGGCGAGAGGTGAGAGGAGGTTAGACGCTTCGTTGCGCTTTTTCCCATAATACAGTCTGGTTGCCACGAATAATCCGAAAAAAACCGGCATACATGGAATAATTCATCACACAGAAGTAATAGGGAATAAAAAACGCCTTGACCTTCATTTTGCGCCGTTCGAGCACATAGCCTGCCAGGGCCGCCAAGTAAAAAATTACCTGACAAAGCAGCAAAACCTGATACAGGGCACTTCCGGAGGCTGCCAATGCAACATTCGTCAGCAGCAACACCGGCAACAGGAGCGGCGCCAGCGTCCAGCGCAACACCCGATGCGAGATATACTGAAATGACAACACTCCGTACCGGAAAATATTGAGCAGCGGCGCCAGCCGGGCCACCGCCTGCAAACCACCTGCAGCAATGCGCACCTTGCGCTTCAATTCCTCTGAAACAGATACCGACGAACTTTCGGCCGCCCAGGCGCCGGGCTCGTACTGCACCCGATACCCCTTTTGTGCAATGCGCATGGTGAGGTAAAAATCCTCGACAATCGTATCTGCCGGAACGTGCTCATACACTTCCGTGCGGAATGCAAACAGTTCGCCTGCCGCGCCGATCACCGACCACAGTTCTGCATCCCATTTTTTCAGGGTGCTCTCATATTTCCAGTAAATACCTTCCCCGGCGCTGCTGGCATCGTCGCGTTCTGCCATGGAAATTCGTTTTTCCCCTGCCACAGCGCCTACCTGCGGATCGGCAAAATGCCCGACAATTCGCCGAATAGCCTCCCGGTTCACCACCGTATTGGCGTCGGTGCTGACGACTATAGGCGTTTGTACCGACAACATGGCGCGCTGGAATGCCGCAATTTTGCCCCTGCGTTCAGATTGGTGTAATAATTGCCATTGAATTCCAGGCGGGTAGGGGTATGTCTGTACAATCGTATCGGTACCGTCGTTCGAGCCATCGGTCACAAATAAAAAGCGGATCAGATCGGGCGGGTAATCCAGCGCAATCGAGTTGGCAATTTTTTGTGCCATCCAGTCCTGTTCGTTGTATGCACAGACGATAAAAGTGACCGGAGGCAAAATATTCGTCTCAGGAGCGCGCTTGGAAAAATGCCTTTTTACCCATACGCAGGCAAATAGTAGCAGCCCGTAGCCGAGATAGGCATAAAAAACGACAAACGTGCCGATCCAAAACAGGGCTTCGAGTAGTTCGGTGCGCATTAGTTGCGGTAAAAGGTGCCGAGATGGTGAAAACGCGGCAAAGATAAGAGCGTGTAATTGGTTTTTGTTGTGCTCAAGGATAGCCAATCTTGAAAGTCAGGCGCTTATGCATAGCAGGAATCATGCGGTAAAATGTGTTAATGGACGGGTAGCCGACATCTGACTCTGTCAGGAAGTCGTATTTATCTTTAAATTGACTCGCTTAAAGATGCTTGAATGAGGGAATGGCCAGATTTTGAGCATGTGTGAGAATGATTTAACCATAAGCGGTATTTTTTTTGCAGATAGAAATGCTATCTTTGCAACAGCACAAATTTTAACATATAAGTGTTTATTTATTTTAAAATTTGGCGCAATACTTGACATATATCCCGCATGCGGTTTATATACCCGTCTGAAGTACTTGTTTTTGAAAGGACTTCGCAATTTTATTTTAATCCACACAGTACCTATGTCGCATTTTGCTGAATCAAAAGACAAACACTTTTTAATCCACCATATTATCTCACGATAACCGTGCAATTCCATGAACAAAAAGGTACTCCTCATCGAAGATCATGACAATCTTCGGTACATCATCGGCGCGTTCCTATCCAAAAAATTTGAGGTCGTAGGTGCGCGAAACGGACTCGAAGCCATGGGCTGGCTCAGTAAAGGTGTCTTGCCAGACGTCATCATTTCAGATGCCCGGATGCCCGAACTCGACGGCGCATCCTTTCTCTCGAACCTGCGATGCAGCGGGCTGTTTTCAAAAATTCCTGTCGTAATTATCAGTGGCGCCGATAGCCATGAGGAAGAACAACAGTTTCAACAACTGGGTATTTCCGGCTATTTCCGAAAACCTTTCAACCCCGTTCAGTTGCAGGATCAACTGATTCGAATTGTTGGGTAATCCTTCTCATCTGCTGATTAGAGGGGCGCTTCGGCTTGGAAAAATCCAGGCTTCTGATTGGATCGTATACTACTACGAATCCATTTCATGATGCTGGTATTTATGACGGCCATTCCTTCCTTCTGATGCAGCATTCTGACAAACACCGCTGTATTATGAACACCACAGACACTTTTGAAATCGCTACTCCGCCTTTCGTACGAAACATATTTTTTGTGGGTTTTGAAAACACCCTTCATAACCATATTCTTGGTTTCCCTGCGTACGACCCTCATTATGCACTATTACGGGAAAATAACCCGTTTAAAGTGTACCAATGGTTATTAAACCAAATTACCGATTCGGAAACGGCCGAACAAACGGCTGTTTTTTTCAAAACAGAATGGCTTGTTCAGGATGATTTCCGGCTTCCGCGCCAGATCATGGCACACCCGCGCCTTCGTCGCATTCCCTTGATCGTGCTGGCAGATGGCGACTGTGCAGTTTCTACGGAAACACTGATGGCCAATGGGATCGACGACTGTTACCAAAGCCCCGTAGATTGGAGCGCACTGGTAGCCCGGCTCGATTTTCTGATGCAGTTCAAGCAAAAAATCCTCGCTGCTGCGCCACAAACCATTGAGCATAATTTTGAATTTAAAATCAAACCATTTAAACGCATTCTGGATATTATTGGCGCAATTGCCGGTATTGCCCTGACTGCACCGGTATGGATTCCGACGGCGATTGCCATCTGGCTCGAATCGCCGGGCCCCATTTTGTATCGTTCCAAACGTGTCGGACGAGGGTACCAATTGTTTGATTTCTGGAAATTTCGTTCCATGTATCGCGATGCCGAGCAACGCCTGCAGGAATATCGCCACCTGAATCAGTATCAGGGTAAAAAATCAGTATTTGTAAAATTTACCGATGATCCGAGAATCACCCGCGTCGGGCGATTTATCCGCAAATACAGCATCGATGAATTGCCACAATTGCTGAATGTGTTGCGCGGCGATATGTCGCTGGTAGGGAATCGCCCTTTGCCACAATACGAGGCCGAAATGCTCACCTGCGACGAGTGGAGCACGCGTTTCATGGCCCCCGCAGGCATCACCGGCCTGTGGCAGGTAACCAAACGCGGCCGCTCGCATATGAGCGTCGAAGACCGCATCAACCTCGATATTGTGTACGCCCAAAACAACAACACCTGGTCAGATCTGCGCATCATGCGACAGACACTGGGAGCATTTATCCAGCACGAGAATGTCTGAGCCGAAGGTTACGCTGATTACGGTACATTTCAACCAGCCAGACCTTACCTGTGCGCTGCTGGAAAGCATTCGCCGGCAGGACTACCGGAATGTGGAGGTGATTGTTGTGGACAATGCCAGCGAGATAAATGACGAACATTTGTTTCGGGAATGCTTCCCCGAGGTCGTTTTCGTGCGGAGCGAACGCAACCTGGGCTTTGCCGGTGGCAACAACCTGGCGCTGCCGCATGCTACGGGTGCGTTCCTGTTCTTTATCAACAACGACGCGGAATTGACCAATGGTGCTATTCGTCAGTTGCTGGATGTGTTTGAGCAATATCCGAAGGCAGGCATTGTGAGCCCGCTTATATGCTATATGCCCGATGGCTCGGGTGGCCCCGACACCATTCAATATGCGGGTATGACTCCGATTCATCCGCTTACGGGCCGAAACAGCATTGTAGGCAACAAGGAAACCGACCAGGGCCAATATACGGAACCCGTCATAACAGCATACGCACACGGTGCTGCCATGATGGCGCCACGCCGTGTGATCGATCATATGGGGCCCATGCGGGAGGATTTTTTCCTGTATTATGAAGAACTCGACTGGAGCGAACGCATACGCCGGGCCGGTTATGAAATCCGGGTGCAACCGCTCGCCCGGGTGTACCACAAGGAAAGCATGACGGTGGAAAAAATGGGCGCCCTGAAAACGTATTACATGACCCGCAACCGCATGTGGTTTATGCAGAGGCATTTCAGTGCTGCTCAAAAGGCCGTGTTTCAGGTTTTCTGGTGGCTGGTGACGGTACCGAAAAACACTGTTTCCTATGTTATCCGGGGCGAATGGGATAATTTGCGGGCGTTTTTACGGGGCGCAATGAACAAGAGCATGGGCTGAGATCCCGAATTTTATTTTTAATATGACCGATTTTATTCGCATTCTTTTTTCCATAGCGGCCTGTCTCCTGCTGGCGCAGTTGCTGTACCCCTTCATTACGGTACTGCTGGCACAGTGGCTGGGCAGGGAGCGCATCGAAAACCCACCTCCGCAACGCCCGACGCCTTTCGATTATGCCTGCATCATTACTGCCTACAGGAATGTAGAAATTGCAAAACCGCTGGTGGAATCGCTGCTCCGGCAAACACATGACAGATTGATCGTTTATCTGGTAGCCGACGAATGTGCAGAATTCGATTTTGGTATTTCCGACGAACGATTCATCGCACTCCGCCCCGACCCGCCGCTGCGCCTGAAAGCCAAAAGCATTAAATACGCCATGGCTAATTTCCAGCGCAGACCGGATTACATTGCCGTGTTCGACGCCGACAACCTGGCGCATCCGCAATTTCTGGAAGAAATTAGCCGCTATGCTGCTTCAGGCCTTCAATGCATTCAGGGCCAGCGCACCGCCAAAAACCTTGATTCCACCTATGCCGCCCTCGATAGTATGGGCGAACATTACAAAAACTATATCGAACGTTACATTCCCTGGCTGCTGGGCGGCTCGTCTGTCATCAGCGGTTCGGGTATGGCTACTGAAACAGCCCTGTACGAAGCATACCTCGCTTCCCCGGAGATCGAGCAAGGACAGCACCAATGGAAAAAGATGTTGCAGGAAGATAAAATCCTGCAAAACTTCCTGTTGCGCAACGATCAAACCATTGCCTACGCCCGAAAAGCACTGGTGTACGACGAAAAAGTGGATACCGGCGCGGCCGTGGAAACACAGCGCAGCCGCTGGCTTTTTTCCTATTTCCAAAACCTGCCCAACTCGACCGGTCTGCTGTGGAAAGGCTTGAGTCGATGGAGTTTTAAACAGTTCTATTTCGGGTGGGTGACCATGGCCCTGCCGATGTTTATTCAGGTGGGTGCCGCCGGGCTGCTGGCCTTGTTGGGGCTGCTGATTTCGCCCCTCTGGTCGCTGGCGCTCCTGCTGGGCCTGGCGATATTTTCCATCAATATTCCGCTGGTATTGCAACTGGACGCTGCCCCGAAACCTGTGCGGGACGTGGTGTGGCAGGCGCCAAAATTTGTGTGGCGGCAATTTACAGGCCTGTTTAAAATGCGCAATCCCAACAAAAACTTCCAGCATACCGAACATAAAAAATACGTTTCCGTAGACGAGGTAGTGGGGCGCGCCGAGCCGCCTTCTTCCGAACAACCCTGATCCCTTGCCTGTGTCAGCCCGTATCGAATACATCGATTTTGCCAAAGGCTATGCCATTGTAACCATCGTGTGCTACCATGCCTTGCAGCAGATGGCGCTGCCGGAGCCTTTGCAAAGAGCCATTGTATTTGGCGGCACGGGTGTACACCTGTTTTTTGCATTGTCGGGTTTCGGGCTGGCGTGGTCGGCCGGGCAGGATGGCTTGTGGTCGTTTTATCGGCGGCGCATGAGCAAGGTGTGGGCGCCCTATGTGCTGGCGCTTACCCTGAGTTGGGCAGCAGCGGCCTGGCTGGGCATTTTCCCAGATGGCTGGGATGCATGGCTGGCCGGCGTGGGCCTGTACCAGATGTTTTTTGAGCGCTACATAGAAAGTTTTGGCGGGCATTTCTGGTTTGTCAGCGCCATCATGCAGTTTTACCTGGTTTTCCCGGGGCTGTACTGGGTGCAAAAAAAGATGTCGGGAAAAATGTTTCTGGCCCTTGCCTTTTCTCTTTCGCTGGGTTGGTGGCTGCTGGTGTATGGTTTGGGGAAAAGCGAATTTCGCGTGTGGAACAGTTTTTTCCTTCAGTTTTTGTGGGAATTTGCGCTGGGGATGGCATTGGCAAAGGCTGTAAAAACGCAAAAAACAAACCTGCAAAATGCCCTTGAAACCAATCGTTATGTATGGTTCTTTCTGGGCGTTGGGTTGTTTTTCACAGGATTGATGATAGGAATGGTGGCAAAACTGGGCGACACAGGCCGCATTTTTAATGACATTCCGGCGTTTTTGGGATACACCGCACTCAGTCTTTTCGTGTACAGAATGGGAAAAAACCTTTTGCCCTGGCTGATCCGTTTTTTCCTCTGGATCAACGGCTTTTCCTATTCCTTGTACCTGATCCATGTGTTGGTACTCCACCTTTGTATGTGGATGCTGGGCGCTGCGGTGTTGCATACATCGAGTATTGTGTTGTATCTGATGATGGTGATTCCGGCAGCCCAGGTATTTGAACAAGGTTGGCAACTTTTGAAACGCAGCATGCCATAACAGCAACATAAACCTAGCACGATGCGAAAATCCATACTGGTCATTTCACTTTTGCTCAATTTGCTGCTGGCCGCAGGTTTGTTGCTGGTGGTCGACCGGCTCGGCGGGTGGACGTACGCCATGTTCCGGCTGCAACACGACGAAGCGGGGCTTTATCACCACCGCACACAATTGTTTGAAATGATGCAGCCAAGTCCCGGTGCCGTTATTTTTCTGGGCGACAGCCACACGGAACAATGCGAGTGGCAGGAGTTGCTGCGCCCCGATTCTTTCAGCATTCTTAACCGGGGTATTGTGGGCGATCATGTGCAGGGTGTACTGGATCGGCTGGAGGAAGTACTGCGCCACAAACCCCGCCGGATTTACCTGATGATTGGCATCAACGACCTCATTTTTCAGAAAAAGCCGGAAGCGATTCTTTCGGTTTACCGGGAAATCGTAGCACAAATTCGGAGTAAATCCCCCAATTCGGAACTCTTTTTGCAGAGCGTACTACCTGTAAACAACCAGATCAAAAAAATCGGAACCACCAACGACAACATCCGCGCGCTCAACGCCGGGATTGCCACCCTGGCCCGTGACTATGCATTGCCTTACATCGATATTTTTTCCAGCCTTTTGGATGCCAATGGAAACCTCGATCCCCGTTTTACCGAAGACGGTATTCATTTGAACGGAGTGGGGTATTCGGTATGGAAAATGGAAATGATTCATCATTCATCCTTCATCATTCATCATTCCCTTGGTTTTTAACAGTCTCACATTCCTGATTTTTATCCTGCTGTTCTTTCCGCTGTATTTTGGAACGAAAGGCCGCATGCGCACCTGGGTTTGTCTGGTGGCGAGTTATATTTTTTACGGATGGTGGGACTGGCGTTTTTTGTCGCTGATTGTTTTTTCAACCGTGATGGATTGGTGGTTCGGACTCTGGATTTCGTACAACGATGCGCCGGAAGAAACCCGCGAACGCTGTGAAAATGGCAGCCTGGTATTGCAATTTTTTGGTCGCCTGACAAGGTGGGTGCATGGCCTGCAACTACAACGTCGCACCATTCTGGTATTCAGTATGGCGATGAACCTCGGGTTTCTGGGATTTTTTAAATACTTCGGTTTTTTTGCCGACAACCTGGCAGCAATGATTCGGGAAATGGGCATAACGCCTTCCTGGACCACCCTGCACATCATCCTGCCGGTGGGCATTTCTTTTTACACTTTCCAGTCCATGTCGTACACCATCGACGTGTATCGGCGGGAATTGCCCTGGGAGCCGTCGCTGCTGAAATTTGCCACTTTTATTGCGCTGTTTCCCCAATTGGTGGCCGGCCCAATCGTGCGGGCAGCCGATTTCCTCTACCAGATGAGCGAAGATAAACGTTTCGACTGGAATCGCTGGAACAGCGGCATGGGCAGGGTATTGTGGGGTTTTTTCAAAAAAATAGCCATTGCCGACAGCATTGCACCTTTTGTGGATCAGTGTTTTGCAGCGCCGGAAACATTCGGCTCCATGCACCTGCTCATCGGCGTCGTGTTTTATTCCTTTCAGATTTACTGCGATTTTTCCGGATATTCGGACATCGCTATCGGATTGGCGCGGATGATGGGCTATACCTTTCCGGAAAATTTTCGCACGCCCTATTTTTCCAAAAGTTTTTCTGAATTCTGGACGCGCTGGCACATTTCCCTGTCGAGTTGGCTGCGCGATTACCTGTACATTCCGCTCGGCGGCAATAGAAACGGCAAACTGTCGACCTACAAAAACAACATGCTTACCATGTTGCTGGGCGGCTTGTGGCACGGCGCCAACTGGGCGTTCGTTTTCTGGGGATTTTTGCATGGTATGTACCTGGTGTTGCAGCGCATCGTGGGTCCGCGCTGGCGCAGCCTGGCCCGCAGCATCCGGCTGCCACGCCTGGCCGACGACGCTGTTTCCATTTTTACGGTATATGTACTTACGCTGGTGGCCTGGGTATTTTTCCGGAGCGGCAGCATCGGGCTCGCGGGTGGCGACAGTTTCGCTACCGCCGGGAAAGTGCTGAGCGGTATTGCTAGCCTGGAAGGATTTTCCTTCAGTGCTGTGATCAATAAATTCCAGGTAATCAAGGGCTTTTTGCTGATAGGCGCTTTGTTGTTTGTTGAAATTTCAAACACACGAATGCGCTGGAATGTCCGACAGGTAGAACAACCCGCCCTGCGGCTGATACTCTTTTCCGTGCTGCTTTGGGTGCTGGCTTTTTTTGGCAGTTTTGGCGCCAATGCATTCATTTACTTCCAATTCTGATCCATGAAACACATCTGGTGGTATGTTCTTCTTCTGGCAGTAGTGGTGGCCGGCGACCGGCTGGCTGGATGTGCTTTGAAAAGCCAGGTATCGGCCAGTGCTTTTCGCTATTCACGGCTTTATGGCGGTGTGGCCGAGGCAGATATCTTGTTGCTGGGAAATTCTCGGGGACTCACCTTTTACCAGCCGTATATTGAAGAAAAAACGGGGTTGAAGACGTTCAACCTGAGTTACAACGGGCTGCCGATGGATGTGGCCAAGGCCCTTACGCTCGACTATCTGGATCATTACCCAGCGCCCAAACGCCTGCTCATCGATATTACCACCTGCGACCGCACGAACGACGAATTGCTGGCCGGATTTCTGACCTACTCGGATCAATCTTTCCGCCTCGATACCCTGATTCGGGGCAGATTGCCCAGGGTGTGGCGAGGTGGCCAGGTGTCGGCCTTGTTCCGTTTCAACAACGAAATATTTCAACGCGCCCTTTCACACCGCCGTCGCAGTGATGCCGACTGGTTGCTCGACCGCAGCATTCCACCTCAACTCGCCGCTTCAGTAGCGCAACACAACTATCCGCTGGAAGTACACCCATATCTCATTGAGCAATTGCGCGATGTTTGCGCCGCTGCCGGCGCAAAAGGCGTCGATGTGCGACTGGTCATAAGTCCCTATTTCCCCGGTTTTGCCGAGCGGGTATCGCACCTGGACGACCTGAAAAAAGCCGTTGAGGCAGCCACCGGGCTTCCTGTCAGCGATTACAGCAGAGCACTGTCCGACCCAGCCGACTTTGGCGATTTCATGCACCCCAACAAAAAAGGGAGTCAGGCGTACATCGATTTGATGCGAAAAGACGCGGTATTACCGTAGTATTACATGGTTTGGAAAATAGGCGTTATTTTTGTGCGGAAATTTGTTATTAAGTGTTGATGAGGGTTGATAAGGTTGATGAGGGTTGATATTAATCGGCTCGATGAAGTAAAAAATTCTCTTACCCGAGCCGATGAATATCAACCCTCATCAACACTCATCAACACTCATCAACACTCATCAACACTTATCAACTTTATCCCCCCAACCTCATCAACTCATCACTATGCCACATATATCCGAGCGCGGTCTGACCGCTCACAGTTCTCCGATTCGCAAACTGGCTGCTGCTGCCGATCAGGCCAAAAAATCGGGCAAAAAAGTATATCACCTCAATATCGGACAGCCCGATATCCTCACGCCGAAAGCGGCGCTGGAAGCAGTACGCCAGGCACAGGTGGATATTCTGGCATACAGCCCCTCGAATGGCAATGTTTCCTATCGGGAAAAATTGCCGGCGTATTACCGTAAATTCGACATCGATATTCACCCCGATGAAATAATGGTCACCTCCGGCGCTTCCGAGGGCGTGCTGTTTACCTTGCTGGCATGCCTCAATCCGGGCGAGTCGGTGCTTTCACCCGAGCCGCTGTACGCCAATTACCTGGGTTTTGCGGGCATGGCCGATGTACAGGTGAAACCTGTTACCACACGTATTGAAACGGGATTTGCCTTGCCGGATATTTCTGCATTTCATGCGGCCATCACTCCGGATGTCAAGGCGATCATGCTGTGCAATCCGAATAACCCGACGGGCGCACTTTACTCGGAGGCTACCTTGCGGGCATTGGGCGAACTGGTGCTCGAATACGACCTGTTTCTGATTGTAGACGAGGTGTACCGCGAATTTTGCTACAGCGAAGATGCGCGCTTTTTTTCTGCCCTCAACTTACCGGGCCTGGAAGAACATGTCGTGGTACTGGATTCAGTATCAAAACGTTACAGCGCTTGTGGCGCCCGTATCGGCGCTATCATCACACGCAATGTAGCCCTGCGCAGCACGATCCAGAAATATGCGGAAACGCGTTTGAGTCCGCCTACATTCGGGCAAATATTTGCGGAAGCCACCTTGCAAACGGAAGACAGTTATTTCGAAACCGTAACGGCGGAATACAGAAATCGCCGCGACCTGTTGTTTCAGCGGCTACAAGCCATGCCGGGGGTGACGTGTTATCGCCCAGAAGGCGCATTTTATGTTTTTGCGGAATTGCCCATCGACGATGCTGATCGCTTCTGTCGTTGGCTGCTCGAAGATTTTTCCTATCAAAATCAAACGGTCATGCTGGCGCCCGGCGCAGGCTTCTATGCCACACCGGGTATGGGCAAACGCCAAGTGCGTTTCGCTTATGTTCTCAATACAAGCGACTTGAATGCAGCCATGGACTGCCTGGAACATGCCTTGAAAGAATATGGGCAGCGCTTGAACGTCGGCAGCGCTCTAACAACGTCGGCAGCGCTTTAAGCGCTGCCGACGTTAAGTATCCCCCTTTATTCAGCCGGCGCTTCTCTCTCCACCGTTATCGTACAATCGCCCAGCAGCGCAGCGAGTGCGCCCACTGCGGCCAGCACCGGCGCAAAAACAGCACCTACCACGCCGATGGTCAGAGGAATCGACATGATTTCCTTGCCTTCTTCATTGTGGATGATGATTTTACGAACGTTGCCTTCGGCAATCAGTTCTTTTACCTTTTGCATCAGGTTTTCACCATGCGCTTCAAAGGTTTCTTTGAATGAGTTTTCCATATGCTGACGGTTTATTCTGCTGCCTGCACACCTTTGCTAAAATGTGCATACACGTACACTTTTATCGGCAAAGGGTCCAGGTATTTGTAAATCAACGGTTTAACCTCTTCCCAATCGAGCCCGCCCACGCCGGTAGCCAAACGCGGAACGGCCACACTGTCCAGACCTTCATGCGAAATGAGGTGGGCTAGTTCCTTGAGCGCATGGCTTACATGCGACAAAGTGGCTTTTCCGGGGTGCGAACGATCGGTTTGGGGTGCTTCCTGGGTGAACAAATTGATGATCCGGCGTTCGGCCCCGCTCCAAATCCATGCACTGCCGGGCTTGGGGCTAAACTGGTGGCAATAGTGTCTAAAATCTTTATACATCGAAGGGAAAGCCTCCCGAAGGCTCAAGGCCAATCCGCTGTCGAAATGGTCGTTCGGGGCTACTCCATGCGCTATAGCACGCGCTTTCGAAAGGGTGATGTCTCCGGTAACTTCTTTTATCATAGGGCTGATTTTAGTTTGTTTTCGATAGCCCAAATTTGCCCCCCAACACCCACCTTCCGAAATGACGCCCATCACCCCACCCCATGACACCCCTCTCTCACCTCTCACCTCTCACTCTCTCACCCTCTCACTCTCTCACTCTCTATCAACTGGTACACCCCCGGAATGTTCCTGCCCAGCCCGTCATAATCCAGTCCGTAGCCCACCACAAATTTATTTTCGATATCGAAACCAACATGTTCCACCGGCACCTGAAATTCGACGGCTTCGGGTTTGCGCAGAAATGCTACGGTAGTGACGGAGGCGGGTTGCTGCTGTGCCAGGTGATGGAGGAAAAAATGCAACGTCCGGCCCGTATCGACGATGTCTTCCACCACGATGAGGTGGCGGCCCATGAGGTCTTTTTCCAGCCCCATCACGGTTTGCACATCGCCCGAAGAGCGGGTACCCTGGTAGGACGACAGTTTTACAAATCCAATTTCACAGTCGGCGTCAAAAGCCCGAATCAGATCGGAGGCAAACACAAAAGCGCCACTGAGGATGCTGATAAACAACGGGTTTTTGCGAGCATGGCTTTGTGTAAGTGCAGCGCCGAGTTCCTGTACCCGTTGTTGTACTTCCTGTTCCGAGAACAAAGGCTGGAAAGAGAGGTCGCGAATATGAATGACAGGTTCGGAAAGCATAGGCATAAGATTGTAGTTTTGTGCCAACAAAAGTAGAGTGACAGCGTTACTTTCCATGCTGTTTTTTGTCTCTTCGTCCGAAAGAAAACAGCCGTTCCGGTGCAGAAGTGCCTGTTTGGCAGATTCCGTACACTGTATCGCAAGATTTTCTGCATTTTTGCAGCCTTTATTTTCCGTTATCGTCCAGATATGCTCGATTTATCGTTTCAATACCCGGCGTGGTTCCTGTTGTTTTGTGTTTTGTTGGGACTCGCCTTTGCAGGTTTGTTGTATTACCGGGATACTACTTTTCGCGACCAGTCGCCCCAATTGCACCGCTGGCTGGGCGTGCTGCGTTTTTTAACCGTTACATTGTTGAGCGCCTTGCTGTTGTCGCCCCTGCTGAAAAGCCTGCTCACCGAGACCAAAAAGCCGGTGGTGGTGCTGGCGCAAGACCAATCGGAAAGCGTAGGCGCCGATATGCAGGGTGAAGCGTTGAATACCTACAAGCAAAATTGGCAGGCGCTGAAAGACGGGCTTTCGGAAAATTATGAAGTGCACGAACTCTCGTTTGGCGATCAGGTGCGCGAAGGGGTGGATTTTAATTTTACCGACAAAATCACCAACCTGTCGGAAATGCTGAAAGGCATATACGACTTGTACGGAGGCCAAAATCTGGGCGCTGTAGTGGTCGCCTCCGATGGCATTTACAACGAAGGAAGCAACCCCGCCTATGCCGATGCTGCCCTCGCAGCGCCTGTGTACACCGTGGCGCTGGGCGATACGACGCCTAAAAAAGACCTGCTGGTAAAACGCGTTTTCCACAACAAAATCGCTTATCTGGGCGACAAGTTTACCCTGCAAATCGACGTAGCGGCCACCAATTGCGCCGGACAACAAACGGTGTTGAACATCGGGAAAGTGGACGATGGGCAGGTGCGCAACTTGCAAAGCATTCCGATCAGCATAGCAGGCAATGACTTTTTCACGACGAAGGAAATTCAGATCGATGCCGACAAACCCGGCGTAGCGCAATACCTCGTTACCGTGGCAGGCTTGCCAGGCGAAGCCTCTACAGTCAACAACCGCAAGGAAATTTTTGTAGATGTGCTGGATGCCCGCCAGAAGATACTGCTGCTGGCCAACAGCCCGCACCCCGACCTGACCACCCTGAAAACCACCCTGGAACAGAATAAAAATTACCAGGTCAACATCGCCTATATCAACGATCCCGGGCTGGACGTAGGAAAATCCGATTTTGTCATCCTGCACAACCTGCCTTCCGTTACCAATGATATTTCAGGTGTGCTGAATACCCTGAATGAAAAACGCATACCACGTCTGTTTATCGCCGGCATGCAAGCCGGATACGCCGCTCTGGGTAAAGCGCAGCACCTCGTCAACGTGCAAAGCGATGGTCGCCAGAGCGACGATGTGCAAGGCAAGGTTTCTACTCGTTTTGCGGCTTTTAGCCTGAGCCCGATCATTGCAGAGGAACTGCCCAAATTCAACCCCGCTATTGCCGCTTTCGGTAATTTCAGTGCCACCCAACAAGCGCAGGTCATCCTGTACAAACGCATCGGCAAGGTGGATACCGACCAGCCCTTGCTGGCCGTAGGCGAGGAAAATGGCATCAAAACTGGCATTTTTCTGGCGGAAGGCCTTTGGCGCTGGCGACTGTTCGACTTCCTGCAGCACCAGAACCAGGAAATTTTTGACGAATTGATGGGTAAAACGGTGCAATACCTCTCGCTGAAAGAGGACAAACGCAAATTCCGTGTTACCCAGGACAAAAACATTTTTAACGAAAATGAAGTAGTGTCCTTCGGCGCCGAACTGTACAACGACAACTACGAACTGACCAACGACCCCGACGTGGCCATGAGCATCCGCGACCGCGACGGAAAGGAATTTACCTACACGTTTAATAAAAGTGGAAAAGCCTATACCCTGAATGCGGGAATTTTACCAGTGGGCTCCTATTCCTACAAAGCCACTACAAATTTCAACGGCCAGGCCCTGAGCGTGGAAGGGCGCTTCAACGTGCAGCCCATCCAGCAGGAACTGTTTGAAACAACGGCCAACCATGCCGTACTGCGGCAGTTGAGCGCCAAATTTGGAGGGGAAACCGTTTTGCCGACACAACTGGCGAGCATTGTTGATAAAATCAAAAACAACCAAACCGTAAAACCGGTCATTTATCAAACCACCAAAACCAATCCGCTCATCAACCTGAAATGGATTTTTGCCCTGCTGGCGCTGCTGCTGGCCGGGGAGTGGTTGTTGCGGCGGTATTTTGGGGCATACTAATGGACAGTCGTCAGTCAACGGTCGTCAGTCAACAGTCTGTAGCGTACACGGTGATGTTCTTTGCATTATCAGTAGGGTCTACCTGAAAACACAAGTTTGTAATTTAAATAAACGACCATTTTTTATTTTTATCGAGCGTTAAACCCATGAGGTTTTAAAAACCTCATGGGTTTCCAGAATGAAAAACAAAATAAACATCCGAGGAGAGTCCATGTGCAGTAATTATGGACTCCCACTCCTTTAATTCAGAACCACCACCCGTTTTTCAATCCATTCACCTCCTGCTGCCCGTACTTTCACATGATAAACGCCGGAAGCAGGGATGTTGAACTGGAAATTTGAAGTCCCTTTTTCCACTTTTTTCCGGTCGAGCAACTGCCCCATGGCATTGATGATCTCGATTTCCGCTTGTTCGATTTGTGTGTCCGACCATTCCATCTGGAACACGCCGTCCATACTTGGATTGGGGTAAATGGAGACTTGAGCACCTTCGCTATCCAGCAACAAGGTCCTGATATCCGAGTACTTGCTGCTACCGTCCAGATCGATCATTTTGAGCCGGAAGAAATACTTGCCTGCCGGTAGCGCTTCTATCAAATAGGAATAATCTGCATTTCCGGCGGCCGTTCCTTTTGCCGCTACAAAACCCATTTTTTGAAATGCGGCTCCATTGCGCGACATTTCCACATCATATCCGCTCAGGCTTATTTCCGATGCGGTTTTCCAGGTTAAAAACGCATTGTTTCGGCCTTCCTTGCGCACGTTGAAGGAAAGCAGTTCCACTGGAAGCGCAGTTACCGTAACCGAGTGTGTAGCCGTAGCCGTGCAGCCGGTAGCATCCGTCACCGTAATGATATACGTAGTGCTTGTGGTAGTGGAAAAAGTGGCCGACTGACTGGCGCCGCCGCCATCCGACCAGTTATAAACGGTATATCCGGCACCAGCATCGAGCATAAAGTTGCAACCGCTGCACACTTCTGTCGGGCCGGAGATCACCGGAATGACAGGGTTGACTGTAACCGTTGCAGATTGTGAAACAGCACAGGCGCCGTTGGCAGCCGTTACGATATAGGTTGTTGTCACCGTGGGCGAAGCGGTCACATCGGGGCTCAAGGTAGCATTCAGGCCTGTTGCTGGCGACCAGGTGTACGTCGGTTTGTTGGCAACTGTGAGTTGCAGTATATTTCTGGAAGTGTAGGTGTACGTGGGTATGCCGGAAAAAGCGTCTATTGATGCAGCCGTTTGATTGTCAACCCGATACAGCAGCGTTGTTACCGACGCTGTAGCCGCGCCATAGCAAGCAGTGTTGTAAGGCGCGCTTGACCCTGTATTGGCATTGGAATAGTTGATTTCCACCAACAAGTTGCTAATGCCGTTCCAGGTGAAGGTAGTATTCGCATCGAATGGGATCAGATTCCAGCCGGTACCAACAGGCGTATAACTGGCTGCTGTGCGCATGGTTGTCCAGCCCGAAGTCGTGAACGCAGAAAGTGCTGTCAGGGCGGTATGCTGCATTTTTACTCGCAGGTTTTGGAGGGCATAACTGGTATTAGCCGTGACGAGGCTGAGAGAAATACCGGAAATTTTGGAACCGTTTTTCATGCCCAGCGCCGTTAGTTCTGCTGCGGTAATCAACATTTGTTGTTTGACCCCGCCATAGAAATTTTGAAGCGGGTTGGGGCCCAGCGTGGAGGAGGAAGAATTGCCTACGGTAACAGCCGCATCGGTTCCAATCGTTTTCTGAATACCTGCCAGGTCGGCTGCAGCAGTCAGATTCACGCTCTGCCCGACACAAATAGTACCGCTGGCGGGCGTAACCAGCAAATTGGCAGGTTTGGGTTTTACCGTCACCACTTTGGCCGGCGCCACCTGGCAGCCATTTACCCCGGTAATGGTAGAATAATAGGTATTGGTGGTTGTCACAGAGGGATAGGTGGCTGTTTGGCTGCTGCCTCCTGCATTTGACCATGAATACTGTGAAAAGCCGGGGCCGGCATCGAGCATAAGCGGATCGCCGTAACACACAGTATCGGGCCCCATGATAGTCGTCACAGGATCCGTGATCAAAAACTGGCCAAAAGTATTAACGGTATTCACATTGGTAGTGCTCGGTCCGAACTCGGTGAGGCGCGAGGATTTACCAAACGTGATGCGTCCGTTGCTGCCTCCGGTCGCGCCAATGGAGGTGCCTTGCTGCCCGGTAGTCCAAACCGGCAGATCGGAATTAACCCCGCGCATGTTGATTACATAATTCTGGGGAGGGATAACATTGGTAGCAGGCACCAGGAAATTTTCGAAACGGGCAGAGTCCAGCGCCTCAAAAATCTGGGTGTTACCATAGTTGTCAACAATCCAGTAATGTTTGTCCGACGAATAGGTGGCGCTGCAAGGCGCTGCATAAGGCGCCAGGTTGATCCTGCTCACCACAACGTCGCCATTGGGAATAAAGCATGGGCTTGAAAAGGCGAGTTTCACGCCCGTACCAACAAAATCCTTCAAGCCCGGCGTCGTAACATTTACCAGCGCTGATCGGCCGCCGCCAAATGGCCCCGTTGAAGTCGTTGTGGTAGCATTTCCTGAAAATACAGCGTGCCGGGTACTTATTTTATCATAAGCACTTGTCGTCGATTCATTAAACTGGTAATAGGCCACCAGATTAGGCTGTGAAGCGGGCACCTGGGTCAGGTGCATCAATTGGCGCACTTCATTCTGTGTAAGGCTTTTGTTCCATACCGTCACTTCGTCTACCTGGCCTTTGAAATAACGTGTCCCGTTGTCCAAGCCGATTTTGAGTTGTGTATCGAATGCTTCTGCCGCGTGCGCAGCCGTTCTGGTAGCCGGCACTCCATTCATATAAACGGTTGCGCTGGTGGGTGTGATGACAAGGGCGACATGCGTCCAGGTATTATCCGGAATGACAAAGCCTGTATTGAAATTATAACTGCCAGCAGCATCGTCCCAGGTGTACCGCAACTGGTTGCTGGACGTGATGCTGAGTCCGGAACTCGTGGTACCGCCTCGTGCATACACCAGCCCGGAGAAGTCGACCTGGGCGCCATTGCGTTTTACCCAGGCGGTTATACTTACGGTGTTGGAATTCAGGTTGAGGCTGGTGCTAGGAGCCGCAAAATCTCCGGCTCCGTCGAGCACGAGCGATTTTCCCGGAATGGTATCCGCGCCACACAAATTGCCATTGACCAGATTGCGGATGTAATTGGGGATGGATTTGCTGCTAACGCCGTTGTTATCGGTCACGGTGAGCGTTACGGAGTAGTCGCCGACAGTGGGGCCCAGTACCACCTTGGGATTGCGGGTGTTGAGGTTACTCACCCATTGAGGAGTCGGGGTTATGGTCCACTGGTAAGATGCGGCGCCATTAATCACTGAATAACTTTCCAGTTGTATCGTATCGCGGCTGCACGATGGCATCGGGTTGTCTACTATGGGTTGCACCAGCGTAGTTGTGGATGGCGTGTACAGATCGGCTTCCCAGATGCCATGCCCGCTGGCCAGGCGCAGTTTGTTGCCTTTGTAGTATGGTTTGGCAAACACCCCGCCGAAATCGCCATACATGTTCAGCGGCAGGCTGGTGTTGTAAGCCGTCCACACGCTGGTGGAGTTATCTCTATAGTACACTTTCGCGCCATTGCCGGTGAGGAAATATACGCCGCCGTCGGTGCCCAGTTGGTGTATAAAATCGGTAGCCGACACGTTATCAAGCGCCGAAGTAGTCCAGTTGGCCCAGGTGGCGCCGCCATCGATTGATTTGAATACTTTTTGGCCATTGGGGCCTGTTCGGAAGCACCACCAGATGGTATTGGCATCGGTGCCGCTCACGGCAATTTGCGAAAAGCGCCGCTGCGAAGCACTGAGGCTACCCGGGTTGGCGCATTGGGTCCAAGTCGTGCCGCCATTGGTGGTTTTCCACAACTGGCCGTCTTCCGGGCTGTCTACATACACCGTGATATAAATAACGTCCGGGTTGCTCCTCGACACTTCTACATAACGCACTTTGGCCGTCGAAACGGCGTGGGTGAAAAGAGCGGTGAAGTTGAGCCCGTTGTCGGTTGTTTTCCAGAATTGGTTGCCGTTACCGAGGTAGTAGGTGTACATGTAGCGCGGATCCCACTCCATATCCGCACCTTCCATGGGGTAAAAACGTTCATTTGGAAACTTGGTGACCGTGAATGTCTGCACGTTTTGGTTGTTGGTAGTGGGCAGAATGACTCCGCCAGAGGAGAGATCGGAAAAATAGGTCATAGAAGGATTGCCCGGATTGACATAGCCAGTAGGCGCTTCTCCTCCGCCCAGGCGCAGAAAATCGCCTGCCGGGTATCCTTCCCGCCATGCGCTATTGCCATTGTGGTAGCGGCCGCCCACCAGCACGTCTTCATTCCAGCCAGAGCCAAAACCCCAAAATTCCGTCCCGCGCATGTTGTTGATTCGCGGGAAATAGTTGGCCGACGGAGCAGTATAAAAATCGGTGGAAAGGTTGATACCTCCATCTGTTACAATCCAGGTATCGCTGCCATTGGCTGCCATTTCCTGTATGTCGGGGTGTATGGCAAATGGGCCATGGTAGCCGCCCAGGGGCGAATAAGTAGCGCCTCCATCCAGGGATTTATATGCGGAAGTAGTGGCAACGATCAGGTAATCGGCATTGGTTTGGGACGCCACAATCGAGAGGTCATAATACCCCTGCCCGGTACTCATGCCCAGCGGGCCGCTGGTATTGGAACCTGTAAGGCCGGTATCGGTACTGCTACCCACGACCGCCCATGTTTCACCGGAATCATTGCTGCGCATCACACGCGGCCCGCTACCAGTGAGCAGCACGGCATAAATGCGATTGTTGTCGGCTGGCGTAACTGTAAGCCGACCACCGCCGTCGGTGAGGCCGCTGATCCAGCCGGAACTGCGAATGGAAAAGGTTTGTCCACCATCGGTAGATTTCCAGAATTCGCACAGGTTTTGCCCTGCATTTTTTACCAATACATACACGATGGACGGGTCACCGGGCTTGAACGCAATATCATAGGTTTGAGCGTTCAGTACATTCGTCCACACATTGCCCGCTGTGCGGCGTTGAAGGCTGGAGCCGGCAGCCAGTACTACTTCCTGGTCGTCGGGCTTGAACTTGATGTCGTTGCAGCCAAAATTGGAAATGCTGAGTGCTGCACTCCAGGTAGCGCCACCATTTGTAGAAACAGATACCCTGTTGGTGGATTCCCCTGCATACACCAGGTTGGGATCCGTCGGGCAAATAGCAACGGCGTTGATGTCATCAACAAAATAATCGGTACCAACGGTCGACCAGTTCAGTCCTTTGTCGGTCGACTTGCCCACTACGCCCGTTTCGGTACCGTAAAAAAGAATATTGGGATCACTGGCTGCAATATCAAAACTGTAAATATTGGTTTGCCAGGGCACAACGGGTTGTGCTGCATTGTCATTTTTTCTGTATCGGGTGATAACCGGGCCCAGATACGTCCAGTTGGAACTTTCCGGCTGGTCTGCCTGAATATGCTGTTCGACAACTTCCTTACCCGTTTTTAAGGAAAAATCCAGCGAACCATCCGAAGTAATGTAAGGACGCACGCTGTTGCGCCAGCGCGTGTAGTATTTGTAATACAGTTTATGGACGCTGAATTGCCATTTCAGTTCTTCACTGGCATTGTCGCGCCAGCGCGGGCCATTTCCAGTTTGAGCGAATCATAGGTAATTTTCCAGGGGCGATATGCCACATCGAGTTCGAATACATTGACTTCTATATCGTCGCGGTAGAGTTGTTCTGCCCAGGCGGGCATTTCAGCAGCATAGGGAAGGCGAAGTGAATTGTTGGGGCGTTGGGCTGATAAAATGGCAGTTAAACCCAACAGCATGAGCGTGAGACGTACTTTCATGGTGAAAACGGGCAATAGGATGTATTATGAGCAATGATTAAAAAATCACCTCAAAGGAACAACTTTCCCGTTTTTTAACAATGAAATTACTGAAATTCCTTATCTAAAAACATACCCGTCCAACTCTCTTTTACCTTGGCTACTTCCTCCGGCGTGCCTGCGCAAACAATGTTACCGCCGCGCATGCCGCCTTCCGGTCCTATGTCGACGATGTAATCGGCCATTTTGATTACGTCGAGGTTGTGTTCGATCACAACGACAGTATTGCCTTTTTCCACCAGGCGGTTCAGCACAGCCAGCAGTTGGCGAATGTCTTCGAAATGAAGGCCGGTAGTGGGCTCGTCGAGAATATAAATGGTGCGGCCAGTGTCTTTTTTGGAAAGTTCTTCGGCCAGTTTTACGCGTTGGGCTTCACCGCCTGAGAGCGTGGTGGCTTGCTGCCCCAGGGTAATGTAGCCGAGGCCCACTTCCTGCAACGTATTGATTTTCCGGAAGATAGAAGGAATAGGCGCAAAAAACTCCGCCGCCTCGTTGATGGTCATATCCAGCACATCGGAAATGGATTTGCCTTTGTACAGCACTTCCAGCGTTTCGCGGTTGTAGCGCCGGCCCTGACAGCGTTCGCAGTGTACCTGCACATCGGGCAGGAAGTTCATTTCGATGGTGCGCAGGCCCGCGCCTTCGCACACTTCGCAGCGGCCGCCTTTTACATTGAAAGAGAAACGGCCCGAGTTGTAGCCCCGGATTTTTGCTTCGGGCGTATCGGCAAACATTTTTCGGATGTCACCAAAAACGTTGGTGTAGGTAGCAGGATTGGAACGCGGCGTGCGGCCAATCGGACTCTGGTCGATTTCGATGACTTTATCCAGGTGTTCCAGTCCGCGAATTTCCTTGTAAGCCAGCGGCCGTTTCAGGCTGTTGTAAAAATGGCTTTGCAGGATGGGGTATAGCGTCTCATTGATGAGCGATGATTTGCCGGAGCCGCTCACCCCTGTGACGCAGATAAAGGTGCCGAGCGGCAGGCGCAGGGTCACATTTTTGAGGTTGTGGCCGGTGCAGTCTTCCAGTTCAAGCCATTTGCCATTGCCGAGACGTCGCACTGCCGGTATTTCCAATTGGGTGCGGCCGGCGAGGTAATCGGAGGTTTTGGTGGGATTTTTCAAAAAATCGGCCGGTGTACCAATATCCACGATTTGCCCGCCGTGTTTTCCGGCCCCGGGGCCCAGGTCGATCAGGTAATCGGATTGCAGCATGATGTCGCGGTCGTGTTCCACTACAAGCACGCTGTTACCGATGTCGCGCAGGTTTTTCAGCGCTTCTATCAGGCGCATGTTGTCGCGCTGGTGCAGGCCAATGCTCGGCTCGTCGAGGATGTAGGTGATGCCGGTCAGTTGCGAGCCGATCTGGGTAGCCAGGCGAATGCGCTGGCTTTCTCCGCCCGACAGGGTGCGGGCTGGCCGGTTGAGCGCCAGGTAATCGAGGCCGACCTGCAACAGGAAGGTGAGCCTGAAACGGATTTCCTTCAGCACATCGCGGGCGATGGCCTGCTGGCGTTCGCTCATGCTATGCTCTACGTTGGCCAGTGCTGCGCTCAGTTCGGTGAGGTCCATGTCCGACAGTTCGGCGATGTTGAAGTTGCCGATTTTAAACCAAAGACTCTCTTTGCGCAAGCGGCTGCCATTGCATTCGGGGCAAAGCGCCACGGTCATAAAATCTTCAGCCCACTGGCGTATTTTTTCGCTGGTGCTGTCGGCATACCAGCGTTTGAGCATATTTACCAGCCCGTCGTAGGCGAGGTTGTAGGTCCATTCCTCGCCGCCCCAGGTCATATCTACTTTCAAGTCTTCATCGCCGCCGTGCAGCAGGGTTTGCATGGCAGCGGGCGGGATGTCTTTTACAGGCGTACTGAAGGAAAACTTGTGTTTTTTGGTCAGTTCGCGCAATTGTTTGAACATCATATTCTCGCGCACTTCCCCCAGTGGAACGATGCCTACATCGTTGATACTCTTGGTATCATCGGGAATGACGCGTGCCATGTCCACTTCGTGTACCTCGCCCAGGCCTTTGCAATGCGGACACATGCCATAAGGCGAGTTAAAGGAAAAAGTATTGGGCGACGGTTCTTCATAGGAAAGCCCCGTGTCTTCACACATCAGGTTTTTGGAGTAATTGGCGAGTGTACCCTCGTCCAGGTCGAGGATTTGCACGATGCCATCGCCCATGCGCATGCCCATGCGTACGCTTTCGGCGAGGCGTTCACCGCGGTCGTCGCCTACTTTCAGGCGGTCGATGACCGTTTCAATATCGTGGATTTTATAGCGGTCGACCTGCATGCCCGGGGTGATGTCGACGATTTCGCCGTCGATGCGCACCTTGGCATAACCTTGTTTGCGGATTTGTTCGAAAAGTTCGCGGTAATGGCCTTTGCGCGAACGAACGATCGGCGCCAGCACCGCAATGCGCCGCTCGGGAAACCGCTCCTGTATGCTCTGGATAATTTGCTCTTCGGTGTATTTCACCATTTTTTTCCCGGTTGCCCAGGAATAGGCTTCACCGGCGCGGGCAAACAGCAGTCGCAGAAAGTCGTACACTTCCGTCACGGTGCCCACTGTAGAGCGCGGGTTGCGGCCGGTGGTTTTTTGTTCGATGGAAATGACGGGACTGAGGCCGGTGATCTGCTCCACATCGGGGCGCTCCATTTCACCGATAAACTGCCGTGCGTAACTGCTGAGCGTTTCCATAAAACGCCGCTGTCCTTCGGCATAAATGGTATCGAACGCCAGGGAACTTTTGCCCGAACCGCTCACGCCGGTGACCACCACCAGACGGTTTCGTGGAATCCGCACATCCACATTTTTCAGGTTGTGCGCGCGGGCGCCCACGACGTCGATGTAGCCGTTGGGGTCGCTGTTGGAAAGAGGCTGTTCGGCAGCCGCCTGATCGAAGGATGTAGTCTTTGCTTTTGCCATGTCTCTGCCCTGAAACAAACGGGAGGTGGTTGGGTTGCGGGAAACGGCAAAAGTAGGGAAGAATTTTTAAAACAAAAAGTGTGGTGTAAGATGTGGCATATTTCCCGTAGAGTATTTTCCGTAGAGTGGTTTTCGTAGAGTAGTTTCCCGCAGATTGCGCAGATTTCCCCGCGGATCTCGCAGAACGTAGAGTAGTTTCCCGCAGATTGCGCAGATTTACCCGCAGAACTCGCAGAATGTAGAGTACACCTATTTTCTTCAAAGCGATCAAAATGTGTACTCTACATTCTGCGAGTTCTGCGGGTAAATCTGCGCAATCTGCGGGAAACTACTCTACGTTCTGCGAGATCCGCGGGGAAATCTGCGGGAAACCACTCTACGGAAACCACCCAAAAAAACAATCCCGAATCCTGGCTTTCACCAAAATTCGGGATGTATCAGTAACAGTTAGATTTTTAACAAGCAGGACATTTTGCGTCGAAGGGCATCCTTGCCTCTTGCTCCTTGCTCCTTGCCTTTTGCATCTTGCCCCTTGCCCCTTTCTTTTCCCTTACCGTTTCACCACCTCCATTGCCCGCACTACGCGGCCTTTGGCATTTTCCAAAGCCACAATATACGATCCGGCGGGTTGGCCTGCCAGCGAATACACCTGGCTGGGTACGGTGTTCATACGGGTTACCTGACGGCCATCCAGGGTGAAGATGCGCACGGCAGCCACCTGATCGGCATTTTCCAGGGTGAACGATTCTACAGTCGGGTTAGGAAACAGGCGAATATTGGCCGCAGCGGCCTCTTCTTCCGTGCCGGTCACCAGCGTAGAAATGGTGTAAACCGACACAATGGAGTCGGCAGGGTTGTTTACATCGTAGTATTTTACACGAACAACGGCGTTGGCTTCGATCACATCGGGCAGCAACAGGTGTACGCTGAGCGGGCCGTTTTCGTTGGGGCCCAGTTCAAATGTCTTGGTAGATACCGACGGCGAGTAGCAGTAAATCAGGTCGCACACCTGCGTGAGGCAGTCCGGTGTCAGGTTGATTTCCGTACGTTCCCAGCGGATGGTTTTTACCTGATCCGTGAGGTTGGTGATGTGGTTCTCCGCTTTCAGGTCGTCGGAATCCGGTCCGTACACCTCCGAAGGGTTGAGTGGAGCAATATTGAACGTAGCCTGACCGAAAAGTTGGGTAAAACCAAGCAGGGCAACAAGTGTAAACAAATTTTTCATCATGAATTTGTCTCTGATTAGCAGGTTTGAGTAATTTTAAACAAAGATAGGTGAGAAGCCGAAATCCCCTATTTATTTTTGTAGAGGTAAACCTCATTGGATAATTTTAGCAAATATAACCATGAAAAAATACAGGCTGCTTGTTTGGGCATTGGTTTTTGTGCTGCCTTTGTCGGCTCAATTACCTTCCGGATCGCAAGCGCCGGATTTTACGGCCACCGACATCAACGGACAGACCTGGCACCTGTATGACGTACTGGCGCAGGACAAAATCGTGGTGCTGGAAGTGAGCGCTACCTGGTGCCCACCTTGCTGGGCTTACCACAACAGCGGCGCCATGCAGGATTTGTATGCCGAACACGGCCCCGAGGGCGACAACCGGCTTCAGGTGATGTTTGTGGAAGGCGACCCTCAAACCAACCTCGATTGCCTGTACGGACTGCCAGGTTGTAATTATTCCTCTCCGGGAAGTTATGTCGATGGGGTCGATTATCCGATTTTCGACAACGCAGCCATTGCCGACTCTTTTCAGATTGTCTATTTCCCTACCGTTTTGATTATTTGCCCCAACAAAAAAGTATATGAGGTAAATCCGGTTGGCCCCGAAACCTTGTGGGAAAAGGCGCAGGAATGCCCGATTGCTTTCGGTACCAACAACGCCGGTATTTTCCAGTACAACCCCGGCACCCCTTTGCATGAAATGTGCGGCACTACGGCCCTGGCGCCTGCGTTCAATCTCGTCAACCTCGGCTCGGCCAACCTGCAATCGGCCACCATCGAATTGCTGTGGGAAAATGCTCCGGTGCAAACGCTGCAATGGTATGGCGACCTGCCCCGATACTCGGAAGCACCTGTTACGCTCGACAACTGGCCGGTGAGCGGCGCGGGAACGCTGAAAACACAGATAACATCCGTCAACAACGGCGGCGACGACGACTTTTCCAACAATGTAAAAATCAACAACTTCTCTGTTGCGCCGGAGTTCAACAGCCAGCAGGTGGTGCTGAAAATCCGCACCGATAATTATGCCATGGAAACCTACTGGGAATTGCGCGATGACGCAGGCAATGTGCTCGACCACGGCGGCAATGAAAACGTAGGCCCCAATGGCGGCAATGTCATTTTCGACCTGACGCCCGGCGTAGGCACCTACCCCAATAATGCGCTGATCAAAGACACGCTCCACCTGCCTGCCGGCGGGTGTTATTCGCTGCATTTTGTGGATGCCTACGGCGATGGTATGTGCTGCGGTTTTGGAAACGGTTATTACAAACTGTACAATATAGACAATCCGGTCATCCCGATCATGACAGGCGATGAATTTGGCGCTTACGATGATCGCGGTTTCGGCGCCTTGTCGGCTTCTGTCGGTGTGCAGGAAAATTCGGAGTCCTTCGATCTCGAAATATATCCCAATCCGGCTTCCGATCAATTGTTTTTAGAATGGAATATGCCCGGCGGAACTGCCCTTGGCACAGTGTACAATGCCCTGGGACAGGCGGTATTTCATTTTCAGGCTGAAAAAACGGGCAGCGGCCGGCAATATGCGGTGCTATCGCTCGCCAACTGGAACGCCGGAACGTACTGGATGTATTTGCAGATGGAGGAAGGGCGTGTGCTGCGGCAGTTCAGTGTGAGATAGTGTTGGGATATTCTGGTCGGCTTCGCCTCCCGAATAGGGGGACTTGGGATTTTGCGGATCAGGCGGATCAGGCGGATTTTTTGTGGCCTGTCGGCCACTTTTTTGATTTTTTCCGCCTTCGACGGTGATAAATAAAGAGATATCTGAAATCGGAAAAAAATATATCATAAGTGGCCGACAGGCCACAAAAAATCCGCTTTATCCGCCTGATCCGCAAAATCCCAAGTCCCCCGTGAGGCGAAGCCGAACATCACACTCCTATCCTCCCAAAAATCGGAAAACGCACCGTCCTCACCTCACCTTCCGGCCACGCTGCCCGCAACGATTCCACAAACGCCTCCGACATCGGCGATTCGTTTTTTTCCCGGACATAATGCTGCCATGCCGACCAGGTATTCAAATAGCCGATGAGGTTTTCCAGCGTCCAGGAATATTCCATGTACGTTTCGGGAAAGGGCGTTTCTTCAAAAGGAAAATCGAGTGTAGCATAGGCCTGTTCTACCAGTCGGCGCTCGGCATCCCAATACGGCCCGAGCACATCCCGGTACAGGTGCCATACCAGCGCATCGACGGCCGGGTCGACGGTCAGTAAATTGTAGCCGATCAGGGCCAGTACGCCGCCGGGTTTGAGCAGGCGTCGGGCTTCGGCATAAAACCGATCCAGATCGAACCAGTGCGCAGCCTGCCCTACGGTGATGAGGTCGAAACTCCAATCGGGAAACGAGGTAGTTTCGGCTGCGCCTACCTGATAGTGGATATTGGGCTGCTGAATGGCATTTTTCAACTGATTTTCGCTGATGTCGGTGGCTTCCACCTGCCGAAAATGCGCGGCCAGTATGGCAGCGATTTGCCCGTTGCCAGTAGCGCAGTCCCAGGCGGCATCGAATGCCGGGCAAAGGCTGCAAATATGTTCCAGTAAGGCGGCAGGGTAACCCGGGCGGAAGCGGGCGTAGGCGGCTGACTGGGTGGAGAAGTTGTCTTTCATGCGGGCGAAAATACTACCTTACTACAAAGGCATACCCGCCCCCCTTTTTGAACTGATTTTCCCAGAACGTGGAGTTGCCGTTATAGGGGGAAACGAGTTCGACGTTGTTGTTTTGGCCATCGTTGGTCTCACAATACAAATGAACACTAAGGTGATCGCAATTTCCTCTTATTGTCAATGGATCTGTGAAACTCTCGTAGTATGAGGCAAAATAAACAGCAAAAACCCCTGGTTCTTTCAAAATAATATAGCCAGTATATTTATATTTTGATTCTTTATATTTTAGGGTTAGTGCATACTCATTAGAAGATGAAAATTCAACAAGAGTATCACTGCCTTCAACAGTGTAAAGATCAAATGCTTGTGAACTATATTGGTGTGGTACATCATACCTTGCAGTAGATATAAACAATTTGAAATCAAAATTTTCAAAGGTGTTACCTATTTCACCGTTTATATCCATTAACTCTTCTGGAAAATCGATGTCTACATACAAAGAATCACCAATATTAAAGGTATCGGATAATGGGGTAACTGTTACAGGCAGATGGTAGACCAAACTGTTGGGACAATTTTTATCCTTACAGGATAGGCCTGAGGCAAATAGAAATACAATCCCTTGAAATGCGAAAATAAAGGCTGTTAAGTTGCGCATAGCAAAAAAAATGGGTATTCTGTCTGTAGTACCACCACACGACCAGATGCCGATCATACTGACACCAGGCATTGAAACTTGTGGTAGAGGCATAGAGGTTTTTATTCTCTTACTACAAAGGCATACCCGCCACTAAGTTTGAACTGATTTTCCCAGAAAGTGGAGTTGCCATTGTAGGGAGAAACGAGTTCGACATTGTTGTTTTGGCCGTTGTTGGTGTCAGAATAAAAGTAGATAGTTAACATATCACATTCTCCGTGTATTTCGGCCCGATTGGTGTCATCATTGTACCCTGTACCTGGGTAGACTGCAAAAACGCCTGATTCTTTCAAGGTTAGGGTACCCTCGTAGATGTATTCAGAACCATTGTAGACAGGGCGTAAACCATACTCATCGAAAAAACTGTAATAAGAAACAGAATCATATCCTATTTGAGTTGTGATATTAAAAATTCGAGTACTAAACTCATGTGGCTCGTCATATCTATAACCAACAATCTTCAATTTAAAATCAAAATTTTCAAAGGTGTTCTTAATCCCGCCCTGTTTATCAGTAAGGTCTTTTGGGATGCGAATAGAAAGATGGAGTGTGTCACCAATACTAAAGGTGTCCTGTTGAGGCGTAAGTGAAATTGGGAGGTGGTATTCTAATGCACTAGGGCAGTCTTTACAAGATGAACAACCTCCCGTAAAAACTATTACACTTGAAACGCATATTAGTAATGAAAAATTAATTTGCATAATCATTTTTTAATCATAGTTGACAACGGAAATTGAAATATGTGTGCTCAGGGGTATCAAAACGGATCAGAATATGTACTAATTATTTCCTCATCTATCTGAAGAATAGTCTCCTTACTCCGAGTTTCAATCCTGAGCACACTATTCAAGCACTACCAAGCAATTTAGAACCCATACCCATTTGAAAGAGCATTATAGTCGGATACGCTCAGCCCTTTTTGAAGAAGCAATGGTTGAAGAGAAGACTTTTGCTGCTCAATTGAAAGCATGTCGTCGCCCATAGTGTTGTAAATTTCCAGAAGGCTAAATCCACTAATGTTATCAATAAATGGTGGGAAAGGAGGGAGTAGAAGTGTTTCTACTACATCGGGCGGGTTTTGACCATTGTCGTCCAATAAGTCATATTGCCATCCACAAGGAATAAATCCTTCAGCAAATCTTTCTGATTCAACCCTTCTCAACCATGAACCTTGTTCTTGAAGATTACTGTGAAATATTCCATATCTAATATGTGCCATATTTCTACCCATCATAAATCCCCATGATTCCACAACTTCTACTCTCCCTGAGCCGGGATCAGTACCATCGCCGTAGCCTGAATGGGCGACAGTAAATGCTATTTCGTTTAACCAATAAACAGGCCCCGCCCTGTCAAAATGAATACTGTGAGCCAGTTCATGGTAACTTGTTTCTCTAATGTCATCAGCATTTACATCGAGTCCATTATTCAGGTTAAAAACGATATCAGGCAATGGTGCATCTTCTACCAATGCACCAACTGTAAATCCAGGTAATGCAAGAGGAATAAGAGTTGTAGAATTAACGCCGAATACACCGGTTAACAGTTCATTCAGCGATACCCCTGAAATAATGGATGTACTTATTCCCATTACTGACAGCCAGTTCAACATAGGGGCCGATCCTGTATTACTTTGATCTCCCCACAATGTAACCAGTATCTTTAAATTAGACGGCGGATGCGGCAATCCGTTGAATTCAAAATAACGCTGGGTTTCATACACAGAGTTATTAATGGTAGAGGCTACCCAGTTTCTGAACTGTTTGGTATCGATGGTACTTGTCCAGTCAAACTGAATGGCAATGTTATTGAAATTCGGGCCACCGAATTTTCCGATGTATGCTTTTCGGGGCAAGGAATAATCCCACAAGTCGAGCAGGCTGCTCATGGTTCTTATTTCACACACGCCGCTTATAAATCGCACCCATACGTGAATTTTCCCTTTGTACCTATGGTTGATTTCCCAGCAGCCTTTCTCATTGGTGTAGGTGGTTCGGTGAAAAAGAAACCCAAAGAGGCGCGAGGATGAAGTCATTACCTGTACCTGCCTCACCGGGTCATAAATACCCAAGTTGTTATCCTCCACCGTCACACAGCCCGAAGGTTTCCGCACATCGTCGGGCAATGCACATCCGCAGGCGGCCGGGTTAAGCAGGGTATTGTCAGGGCCGGGTACTTCCGGCGTGTCGCCGCCGGGTATTTTATCATCCTTGGGCAGTTCGTAGTCTACTTTGCCGTCTTTGATAGCCGGGTCGGCTTCAAACTTGTCGGGTGCGTCGTATTCGTTCTGGGAAAGTGCAAAGGCAGCCTGCGCCACCTTGCAATCTTCGGGTACCAGCGCAAGGGGTTCGATAATTTCATATTGCACTGCCGGAAATTCAAAATCGGCAGGCACTACCGCATACTGCCAGGTGAAATCAGGCGAACTCACGGAAGGGTCATGGTATTTTTCACCTAAGGAAATCAGTTCCCGATGGAGTGGAAAATCCCAGAATTCCAGTTCGGTCTTGCTCAGCAAACCAACATCTTCTGCATCCTGGGGCAGAAAACGTACATACAGATAATTGGGTTGCAGGGTAGTCAGGTTCGTTCCGTACACTTCGTTGTAAGCCTGGCGAATGGTATTGACGGCGTAAGGAATGTTTTTCGGCGAGCCCACCACAGTGGCGGCAGATGCCCAGGTGATGGATGATGGATCGCGTTCTGTCAGGAGTGAAGGAGCGGAGGGGTCACTGTCGGGGGGGGAGACTGGTTCAAAGTTTTTCTGGCAGGAGGCCAAGTGGAATACAATACATAAACTGAGCAAACGAAAGGTGTTTTGCATCATTTTGGGAATTTAACATAGTGAACAATGAAGAATGTTTCGGTGAAGTCCGGATCATCGCCGAAGTGAAACAAACCTACATTTTTCAATTGATAAATCCAATACCAGCCGAACAACTTTAACACTGTTTTCGACGAGTCATCCGTTCCGCACCTCCATCTCCAGTTTCTCCAAATCCCGCACCAGAAGCCTCGATCGATTGAACGTCAGCAGTTTTTTAAACCGTAAATCATTCAGTGTCGTCGTCACTGTTTGTCGGCTGGTGGCCGTCAGGTTGGCAATTTCCTGGTGGGTCAGAAACTGGCGCACCACCCATTCGTAGCCCACGCGCTGGCCTTTGTTTTTGACCAGCGACACCAGAAATTCTACAATTCGGCTGCGGCTGTCGCGAAATACCAGCGATTCCAGGCGGCGCTCCATTTCCAATTGGCGGGCGCCGAACATGCGCATAAAAAACAGGTTGAGTTCGCTGCGTTCGCGCATGAGGCTGCGCAGTTCGTCGAGCGTCACCACGCAGGCAGTCGTGTCTTCGAGGGCGGTGGCGAAGTCGTGGCGTTGCTCCTCGCCCAGCAGGGCCAGTTCGCCGAACACCTCACCGCGGCCGAGAATGGCTTTGGTAATTTCCTTGCCTTCCTCATTCATCACCGAAATTTTGATCCGCCCCTGATCGATAAAAAAAATGCGGTCGGCCAGTTCGCTGGGCACATACACCGGATCTCCTTTTTTGAATACCTGGCGGGTATGTCTCGACATGCGTTCATCGTCGCCGAGTTTGAGCGGGCAAAGCAGATGCGTAACGTCGATGTTTTCGAGATGCCAAAGCATGAATAGAGGGTGAGAGAGTGAGAGGGTGAGAGAGTGAGAAGTCAGCGTAATCAGAGATGTATCATTACCACCCTGATAACCAATAACAGATAACTGATAACCAACCTGCTATTCGTCCATTTTCAACTCAAAACGCCGCAGCAATTCATCCACCATTGGATTGGACTCTTTCAGGCGCTCGAGTTTTTCCTTGGCGGTAAGGGGGCGTACCGGCCGAACGGGTTGTTGTTCGCGCACTTTGGTGTCGTCGATGGCCACCTCGATTTTCAGACGCATATCGTGCAGGCGCTGGCGCAGGGTATCCAGCAGGCGCATGAGTTCGCCCTGAATGTGGTTGCGATCGATGACGCTTGAAACGGTTGCGGTGAGGATATGTTCATCCAGGCGCAATTCAGCGCTGTTAAAAGCGATGCGCACCAGATTCGACTCCACGGAAGCGGCATAAGCGGCCCACTCCGTTTTTATATTTTCGAGCGACAGGCGGCTTTGCAAACTTGCCTTGCGCGCCTCCTCCACTTCCACGGCCTGGTCGTAGGCATCGAGGCGAAGCGGGATGCTTTCCGCTTTTTTAACGCCCTGCCGAAGACCGGAAGCCAGGGCAATCATTTCCGTGCGATCGAGTGCTTGAGCATTCCCGGTTTTTGCAGGCTGAGCAGGCTCAGGTGTTGGCGGAGCAGGTGTGGTTGGCTTGGGGGCCGGGCTCAGGTCAGTCGTTTTTTTTTCCTGCACACCTGCAGGCGCAGCGCGGTGGATGTAGCACATTTTCAGCAGCGCCATTTCCACATGGAGGCGTTTGTTGCGCGCCATTTTGAAATTGATATCGCAGTCGTTGCAGAGGTTCAGCGCTGTGAGCAGGAAGGAAGAAGGCGCCAGCGAGGCCTGTTTCCGATAGCGTTCGCGCAGCGATTCGCCCACTTCCAGCAGGTCGAGCGTGGTAGCGTCCTTGCAAACGAGGATGTTGCGCAGGTGCTCGGCCAGGCCGCTGATAAAAATATCGGCTTCAAAACCCTTGCGCAGAATCTGGTCGAAGAGATTCAGAATAGCCGGCGCATCTTCGGCCAGCAGTGCATCGGTAATCTGGAAATAATAGTCGTAATCGAGTACGTTCAGGTTTTCGATGACGTCGTCGTAGCGCACTTTTTTTCCCGAAAAACTGATGATTCGGTCAAAAATAGACAGGGCATCGCGCAGCGCCCCATCGGCTTTTTGGGCAATGATGTGCAAGGCGTCTTCTTCGGCATCGATGCCTTCCTTGTGGCAGATTTCTTTCAGGTGCAGCACCATGTCGGCCACGGTAATGCGGCGAAAATCGAATATCTGGCAGCGTGACAGAATGGTCGGGATGATCTTGTGCTTTTCCGTCGTCGCCAGGATAAAAATGGCATATGGCGGCGGTTCTTCCAGTGTTTTCAGGAACGCATTGAACGCCTGGTTGGAGAGCATGTGCACCTCGTCGATGATAAACACCTTGTAGCGGCCCTGCTGCGGCTGGAACCGCACCTGCTCGGTGAGCGCCCGGATGTGCTCGACGGAATTGTTGGAAGCCGCGTCGAGTTCGATGATGTTGAACGAGGCATTTTCATTGAACGACTTGCAGGAAGAGCATTCATTGCAGGCTTCGTACTCGGCCGTACGGTTTTCGCAGTTCAGCACTTTGGCCAAAATACGTGCACAGGTAGTTTTGCCCACCCCCCGCGGACCGGTGAAGAGGAAGGCATGTGCAACGTGGTCGGTAGCCAGCGCATTTTTAAGGGTGCCGGCTACATGTTGCTGCCCAACCACGTCTTCAAAACGCTGCGGGCGATACTTTCGGGCTGAAACAATGAAGTTGCTCATGTACCCACAAAAGTAAGTAATAAAGTCGTAAGTCCTGAGTCCTGAGTCCTAAGTCTTTTACCAAAATTGATAAGCGACTCAGGACTTACGACTCAGGACTTACGACTCAGGACTATCTCACCACACTCAGCCGCAGCACTCCCGTCTGTTTCCCATCCGTCAATCGCAGCACATACATCCCTTGAGGCAAGTTTTGCAGATCGATTTGGGTTTGGAAGGCGCCTTGTCCGGGATGGAAGTCAAGGTTGCGCAAACTGCGGCCGGTCATATCAGTTATCTCGCCCGACAAATCGCCGGGTGCGTTGGTCATGCGCAGGTTGAACAGGCCGGCGCCGGGATTGGGCGATACGCTTACACCCCAGGCAGTAGCAGGATCGACCGTTCCGGTCAGGTTGAGGAAGTAAGTGAGTGAGTCGCTGCAAAGTTTGATGTCGCGCGCAAACACCGTATAATATCCTTCTGTCAGCCCCGGGAAGTATTGTTCCGACTGCCAGTTTTCGCCATCGAGGCTGTATTCATAACTGAATGTACCACCACTGGCGAGGGCAATGAGGGTATCGGCCTGATGGGTTACTTCCAGCGTCAGTGGTTCCGGGGCCGTCACGGTGGCGCCCGTTATTATGCTAAAACCCAGCGAGTCGGTGATGGTAATGGTATACGTGTCGGGTGGCAGGTTGAAAAAAGAAGCCAGGAATGCACAGGAACCATTGCTGCTACCGGCAAAAGTGCCGGCTTCCGGAGTAATCGTAGCCGTCAGCGGGCCGTAGCCGCCGTCGATACAAAGTCCGATGACCCCATCCTGGTCGCCAGCACAGGATACTGCCGATACTGCCTGGAAGAAATTGACCAGGGTGTTACCAAGTGCGGTGGCCTGTGCGCCGGCTGAACAACCATTGGCGTCAGTTACAACAAAGGTGTATTCACCTTCTTCCAAATCGATAAATTCAAAAACGTCGGATGGCTCATCGTTGATGGTCAGCGTGTAAGGAGGCGTGCCGCCTGAAGGGGTAAGCACTACGTCATTGATGTTGTTGTTCGCTTCGAGCGTCAGTTGAGTGGGCTGTGTCAGTTCTACTTCATTGGTAAACACGACCATGCTGCTAGCATCGCGAACAATCGCTGTATAAAAACCTGCACCCAGGCCTGTAAATACATTGGAGGTTTGAAAATCTGCCCCGTTAAGACTGTACTCGAATGGAGGTGTGCTGCCTGCTGCCGTGACAACGAGAACGCCATTGGCCCCTCCAAAACAGGAGATATTTTGCGCCGCTTCCGTAAATGCTAGCAAGGAGTTGACAGCAACAATTACCTGCGTGGAAGCCACACAGCCGTTCGCATCCTGTACGGATACTACGTGAATTCCATTGGGTACAGATTCAAAAACAGGCGAGGCCTGATAATTCTGTTCGTCGAGTCGGTAGGTGTATGGTCCGGTACCGCCAGTACTGGAAGCAGTAATCTGATCAGCATCTACCGTAGCGCCTGCAATAAGTTGTGCAGGGTTAGAGAGTACCAAGGGGCCCACTGTTGTGCTAAATCCAAACTGCCCCGTCACTACTACGGTGTAAGATCCGGCCGCCAGGTTACTGAAAACATTGGAAGTTTGCGGATCGCCATTATTCAGAACATACTCATAATTGCCATCGAGTCCGCTTGCTTCTACTGTAATGGCGCCGTCATTTCCATCATAGCAGGAAACGACATGTGTTACAGTGGCGGAGGCTGTCAGGTCATTTTGCAAAATAACAATGCTGAAAACCTGATTGTGCAGCCACGAAAAATTCTGCGCATCATACACGTCGAAATGGAAATTATCCGTCAGGCTCTGATCGCCGTTGTGGGTGTACGACAAGGCGCCTGCGTCGATGTCGGCCTGCGTGAAAGTAGCGCCTGCACCCAGCAGATTGCCATTCAACAGCAATGTGCCATGGAGCGGCAATTCCAACAGGGTGTAAGTCAGTTGAGATGCCTGCCCGCTGGCGTATACCTGCAAATAAGCCGTCGTAATAACTTCGGTGCTGCCCTGCGACACGCTCAGCGTATTGTTGTGAACCATAGCACCTGCTGGAATATCCGACTGGAAGCAAAACGTCAGGCTCCATTGATCGATGGAGCCGCCGTCTTCTCCTACATTGTCATCCACATAGAGTTGCCATTCTCCGCCTGCATCCTGTCCGTTCAGCGCCGAAAGTGGCATGATAGGCTGGAAGGTACCCGACAAGGCAGGGTTGGTATTACACTGACCTTCGAGTGCAGCCGCATTATTGGTAGCCGCATCACTAAAGGTTACGTTGATATTGTCATTTCCACATCCATATTGTGAGCCGGGAACGCCTGGCTGATCGAACAGCACAATATCAGCACCCCAGGGAGTTGCCAGTCTTGCTTCCAGGTCGCCGACCCAGGTATGGGAAATTTGAATATTCACCTGTGCACTGCCGATAACGGCTGTAACGGGCACATCCAGTATCGAAAGAGCGGTGTTCACACTGGCATCGTCGATGACTTGCGGCACATCTGTGCTGGTAAATGTCTGGTTGCACTGGAGATTTTGTACTTGAAACGCGAATGTTTCGGAATAGGCCGCGACGCCGCAGAAGTTGGCAGCACGCACACGCCAGTAGTACACTTTCCCAGGTTGTAGCCCGGAAATATCGGCGCTGGTGCCGCTTAATGTCTGGCTATATACCGTTGTACTGAAATCGGCATTCAGAGAAACCTGAACGGTGTAGGTACTGGCAAAGTTGACTTCCGTCCATTGCAGGGTAACGCCCGTACCGAGGCCAGTGGCGCCGTCGGCAGGCGACAAAGGGGTGCTCAGCGCCGGACTGCCAGGCAAAATGGTCAGGGCTACGGTGTCGCGTACCAGCAGGGTATCTGCAGTGCCGGAAATGACGAGGTTGTAATTGCCCGACATCAAGGGCGTTATGCCGTATATTTGAACATTGGCGCCTTGTCCGGCAGCGATAGTAGCCGCTGAAACGGCAACTGTACTTCCCAGAGGGTTTCCGTTAGTCGTCAGGTTAATATTGCCAGTAAATCCTGCAATAGATTGTGTTTGCAGGGTAAAAGAAGCCGTATCACCAGCACAAATCGTCAGATCACTCACACTGTTCACAAGCGTAAACGAAGGGAACGGCGGCAGTTCGATCCTGAAATTCTGGTTGGAAATGTCGAAGAAGATATTGCCTACGCCTTCTACTTTGATGCGGCATTTGTTCGACAACTGATTGGGCACCGTCACATTCGCGCTGCCATTGTTGGGTACACTGTTGGCCAGGATGTAAGGATACGTATAGCCGCCATCGGTGGAGAGCGAAATACGCACCTGGGTGGCATTCACCGGAGCGATATTGGTATTGGCTACGCTCCAGGTAACGGCTTTGCTTTCCCCTACATACCACAGCACATTGGTGTTGGGGGCTGTCACCACAAATGGGCCTGCGTTTCCGGCAACTGTCACCAGCACGTCGTCTTCTTCCGTACAGCCACCCGCGGGATTGTTGTCGCGGGCCGTCACCCGGAAATTCATGGTACGCGCTACGCCCGGCAGTTCTTCCCAATCTGAGTTGACATTGTTAATCAAATCGGGCAGATTGGGGAAATACCGCGTAGGAGAAGCCACCGGCGTGTATGATCTGAACAGTGGGCCAGTAGCGCTGGTCGACACCGGCGGCATGGTAGCAAACTGTGGATCCATTTGTTCCCAGCAGTAGGTAAGCGGATCGCCATTGGCGTCGCTGCCAGTAGCGGTGAGTGCAAATGGGGTAGATTTGGGGATGGTGAAGTTCGGGCCGCCATTCACGGTTGGCGTACTATTACCAGTAATGGTTTTCACCGGGCAAGTATTTCCAGCGCCTGTTGTAATAAACAATCCGATTTCCTGCAGGCTGATCGCATGGAAATAGTCGTCGCTGTGCAATTGCACATCCGGGGCGCAAATACCTGCATAGCCCATAATGGTGGAAGCGCTACCGGGCTCCATGGATGCTACAGCCTCGCTGTTGCAGTCGTTGTTCTGGGTGTGGTTGGCGCCAAACTGGTGTCCCATTTCATGGGCAACATAGTCGATATCGAAAGCGTCGCCGATGGGGGTTCCACTGCCGGTAACCCCCTGGGCTTTATCCGAAGTACACACGACGCCGAGGCCGGCAATGCCGCCGCCACCCGTGCTGAATACGTGCCCAATGTCGTAGTTGTTTAAGCCGATACGATTGTTGCAGGTCGTTCTATTTTGGTTGAGCATGGCACCCCCATTGTTGTTGGAATAGGGATCGGTCATGGTGCTCAGGTAAATCAGGGTGTCGTTGTTGGCCACCATTTGCATGGTAACAGCCAGTTCGTCTTCGTATACACCGTTTACCCTGTTCATCGACGTAACCATGGCTGCCATTACAAGCGGCTTCGTGTCGCCATGAAAAGCCGAATATTCGCGTGTACATGCCAGTGCCAGTCGGTAGCGGCGCAATTGGCAGTCGCCCTGAAATTCAGGCGTATTTTCATTCTCCGGTTGCGCTGTGTTATGCGACTGGATTCCACAACTAAACTCCGGCGCATTTTTGCCTTTCGTCAGCAGGTCCTTTTTGTAATAGGAAATGTAGTAATCCCGGTTGCCTTGTGCATAAGGGTCGATAAACACGGTACTGAATTGTTTCGAGCGCACCATGGCATGAAATCCCCAGGGCGTCAGGTCGCACTTCAGGCTTGCTGTCGGGTCGTCCATTCCAATGCCTGTATAAGATCGGGATTCGGGGTAACGCGCCTGCAGTTCCGGCGCCATCAGCGGCGTTTCGTAAATCAGGAAGCGTTTGCTGCTGCCATCGGGCATGGGCAGCGCCAGCGTTACCGGCATTACGCCAGGCGCTTGCTCTGAAACAGTAGATAACAGGGCCTGCATGCCATCTGCTTCCAGATGCAGGGTGCGGTATTGTTGAGGAATAATATAGCGTTTTCCGGAAATGGCAGGGGCGTGACCGGTAAGATCAGTCCATAGCGATTGCGCATGGAGCACACCGAAGCAGCCCCACAAACACAGTAATAAGGTCAGTCTTGTTGACATGAAGGATGGAAAAAGTTGAATTGGTTACTTTGACAAAGAATAAGTTTCCCAAAGGGAGTGCGAAAGTAACCGATTCCCCTATGCCGAGCGGCGGGTTTGTCGGGTTTTGGCAAATAGTTATCAGTTATTGGTTATTAGTTATCAGGGTGATAGGGGGCCATCTGTACAAATATTTGGCTACACAATAAGCGATACCAAATATTTGTACAGATGGCCCCCTATCACCCTGATAACTAATAACCAATAACTGATAACTGTCAGACCAGTCCCACAATTTCCCGCACTTCCCCCAACGTTTGCTGGGCGCGCTGGCGAATAGCGGCGCTGCTGGCGCGCACTTGCTCCTGAATGGCCTTTTCATTGGCCTGCAAATCGGCCAGGCGTTCGCGGAGCGGATTGATCAGTGCTACCAGCGTATCGGCGGCGGCTTCTTTCAGGGCGCTGTAGCGCAGTGCGCCGGCCTGGTAGTCGGCCATCAGGCTGTTGTGGGCATCCATATTTCCACAGGCGCGCAGGAGTTCAAACAGGTTTTTCACCCCGGCGCTCATTTCTCCGGCAGGTGTATCGCCGGTGTCGGTCACAGCCGATTTGATTTGTTTGCGCACGCGGTCTTCGTCGGCAAAAAGATTGATATAGTGCTTTTCGCCCAGGCTTTTGCTCATTTTCCGGTTGGGGTCGGCCGGAGAAAGAATCTTCGGCGTTTCGGTAAACAAAGGCTCCGGGTGCACAAAATATTCCTGGCCAAACTGGTTGTTGAAGCGCTGTGCGATATTTCGCGACAGTTCGAGGTGCTGTTCCTGGTCTTTACCCACGGGCACATAATCGGCCCGGTAAATCAGGATATCAGCAGCCTGCAGCACCGGATAGGCAAACAGGCCGAGGCTGACGAAAGCGTCCTTGTCTTTTTCCCGCAACTGATCGCTCTTGTCCTTGAACTGCGTCATGCGCGTCAGTTCGCCGTACGAAGTAACACATCCCAGAATCCAGTTCAGTTCCACATGCTCGGGCACAAGGCTCTGAATAAACAGGTTCTCCGGCTTGATACCGCATGCCAACAGATAAAACACCATTTTCCAGGTGTTTTCCCGCAGTTGCGCTGCGTCGTATGGCATGGTCATCGAATGGTAATCGACGACACCATACGTGCATTTATACGAATCTTGCAGACGAACCCAGTTCTGAACGGCGCCAAAATAGTTGCCGAGGTGCAGGTCGCCGGTGGGCTGGATAGCGGAAAGGACGTTTTTCATACGTTTTTATATACTTGCGATCACGGAAATTTCAACATTCACATACTTGGGCAGGGCCGATACCTGAACGGTTTCTCTCGCCGGCGCAAATTCCGGTTTGAAATATTCTCCGTAAACAGCATTGATACGGCCGAAAAGTTCCATGTTTTTAATAAACACTGTAGATTTCAGTACTTTTTCGAGGCTGCTGCCGCCTGCTTCGAGGATGGCTTTCAGGTTTTGCAGCACGCGATGCGTTTCGGCTTCGATGTTGTCGAGCACGAGTTCGCCGGTGGCCGGGTCGAGGGCAATTTGTCCCGACACGTACAGCAAACCGTTAAAAGCCACCGCCTGGTTGTAAGGGCCGATGGGCAGGGGTGCATGGGGAGTGTTGACGAGTTGTTTCATCGCGAGTAGTTATGTACGGAGCACAAATAGAAAAAGCCCCATAGCATCCTGGCATGCAGGATTGGAGCCTCCTCAATAAAAACCGGCACAAAGAGCGACTATGCTTCTGCGGTCGCGCTGCCTTTACCCGGAATTAATACCTGACCGCGGTAGTACAGGTCACCTTCAAACGTGTAGGCGTGGTGCAGCAGGTGCTTTTCGCCTGTGTTTTTGCAGGTGGCTACTTGCGGGGCTTCCGTTTTGTAGTGCGTGCGGCGAGCGCGCTTCCGGCGCTTGGAGTGCCGCCATTTAGGATTTGGCATGACTTATCCAGATTTTGTCGAGATGGCCCTTGTGGAACACCACAACTTTTAGTGTATTGAATTTCAATGTGTTCGGATGATTTCGAAAAAACACCCGAGCACGCTAGTTGTCTTTGTTCAAATCTTTGAGCGCATCCCAGATTCCGCCGGTTTTGCGCGATTCCGATTCTTCTTTGCTCAAAAAATCCAGCACCTCGAAATTGCAGGGCGGATTCGGAGCCGACTGGCAATCGTACGTGTTTCTGATTGGCAGCGACAACACTGTAAATTCATACAGGTATTGCGCCAGGTTGAAATCGGATGCTTCCCGGCTGATGAAAACAACTTCGTCTTCTTCTTCGCCTTCCGCTTTTCCGTATTTCACAATCAGTTGCCGCTGATCTTTCAAAGGTAGATCAATCATGGCCGTACAACGATCACATTCAGCCCCTACACTGCCTTCGAACGTAAAATCGATGAGCAGCATATCAGGCCTTTTGTCAAAATCAACCTCGAATTTTACCGTACCTTCCTCAATGGGCGAACCTTCAAACAAGGCGAAAAAATCGCGGTCGATCAAAAACTGAAAATGATGAACACCCACTTTCAGCCCCTGAATCGGGATAGAGTACGGAGCAAGCGTGTTCATGAGCAATTCAGTTTTTCAAATCGGGCGGCAAAAGTAAGGCGATTCTTCAAACTATCCAATAGCCGGGGAAAGTTTTTCAGGAACTTGCTTCTTCTTCTATCGCTCCACCCGTGAGACGCTGCACTACTTTGAATTGTCCGAAAAAAATGCGGGCCACCACCCGCAGCACCGTATACACCGGAATACCGATCACCATGCCCACCACTCCGCCCATTTTGGCGGCGATCAGCGTAACGATAAAAATTTCGAGCGGGTGCGCCTGCACGCTTTTGGACAGGATCATAGGCCCGGTAAGGTTGTTGTCGATGGCCTGCGTGATGCCGAATGCCACCAGCACTTTCAGCAGCATGGGCATCAACATCGCAAATTCGGCGTTCAGGTTGGACGACAACGTGATAAATATTCCGAATACCATACCGAGCACAGGACCCACATAGGGCACGATATTGAACAAACCGCCGAAAGCGCCAATCAGCAGGGCATTGTCGATGCCCATAATCCACAGCAATATGGCTATCATCATCGAAAAAACGACCAACTGAATCAGCAGTCCCCTGAAATAACTGGTGAGCACGTTGCTGCTTTCCTGCACCGCATGGCGCACTTTGGGCTCCTGCTCATTGGGCACAAAAGCGTTCAGGATGTGTACGAACAAATGATTTTCCTGCAGGAAAAAGAACATGATGAACGTGACGGAAATGAAAGTCACCATAATATTGCCCGCCACGCCTACAAAACTGCCTACAAAACTGCCCAAAAGTGCCGGCTTAAACCAGGTGCTGAGCATTTCCTGGGTCGCGGTGGCCAGCGACTGCCCCGCCGACAACATGCCCAGTTGGTGCATCTGCGCGTCCAGATTGGAAAAAGGAATGCGCAGTTTTTCTCCCAAAGCCTGATAATCGACCGTGGACAGGTTGCGCGCCTGCGTCACAATCGTTGGCACAAACATCAGCAACAAACCCACCAAAACGGCATAAAAAACCACAATCGTCAGCAGCGCAGCCATGCTGGAGCCCATACGAAACCGCCCGACCCGTATTCGCCGCTGGAAAAAAAGCATCATGGGCCGCCCCAACATAGAAAACACCCAGGCCAGCAGGATGTACGACAGAATGTCGGCGAAATAATAAAAAACCGCCAGCAAAAATGCGGCGCCCAGTATCCACAGCAATGTTCGATTCAGGGATGTCATAAGGACGGGTTGGAGGTAGTGTATGCAAATGTGAGCATCAGGCCCGGCAGAAGTGTGTCTTTTCGGCCATACCTGCTGCAAATAAATGGTAAATTACGCTGACCGGGCTATTTGCCGGCATAAAAAACAATCTCCCTTTTTTGTCATAAACACTCCAAAAACAAAAGGATGCGGCCAAATTATTGCCTCAAATGCCGTTTTTGCCCTACGTTTGTGCCATGCTAAGAATTGGTACACGCGGAAGCAAACTTGCCCTCTGGCAAGCCCATTACACCCAGGCGGAACTCGCCCGCATCGGGGTGGAGAGCGAACTGGTCATCATCAAAACCCAGGGCGACGTGGTGCAACACCTGAGTTTCGACAAACTCGAAGGAAAAGGATTTTTTACCAAGGAAATCGAGGATGCGCTGCTGCGCGGCGACATCGACCTGGCCGTGCATTCCATGAAAGACCTGCCTACCAGTCCGCCGGATGGACTGGTGATCACGGCCGTGTCGTACCGCGACAATCCGGCCGACTGGCTGCTGCTGCGTCCCGAATCCGTCGATACAAGTCAGGTTTTTAAACTCAAACAAGGCGCAGTTGTCGGCACCTCTGCCAACCGCCGCAAAGCACAATTGCTCGATTTTCGGCCCGATGTACAACTGAAAGACATCCGCGGCAATGTGCCAACGCGCCTGGATAAACTCCGCAGCGGCGATTTCGACGCCATTTTTCTGGCCGCGGCCGGCGTGAGCCGACTCGAACTGGACATTTCCGACCTGGTGCTGGTAGAACTCAATCCGCGCGAATTTGTGCCCGCGCCCGCCCAGGGCGTGCTGGCCTGGCAAACCAACCGGGGCGATACGGCTACCCGCATGATCCTGCGCCAGTTGCACCGTCCCGACATTTCGGCCTGCACCAATGTGGAGCGCAAAGTGCTGCAATTGATGAGCGGCGGATGCCAGTTGCCGCTCGGTGTGCACTGCGAACGCGATACAACGGGGAATTACCACGCTTTTGCGGCCTGCGAAATAGAGGGCACGTTGCGCCGGGCGCGGGTGTCGTCGAGCACCAATGCAGGCGTGGCGGAGCAGTTGATTGGGCAGTTGAAGGGGTGAGGGTATTTCCTTTTTTGTTTCAAATTGCTTACTTTTGTTGAAAAAATGGGAATGGAACTAAAAGTAAGAATCAGTTACAGCGAGTTGTTTGAGTTGATCAAGCAACTTCCTGCCAGTCAATTCTACAATTGAAAACAGAACTGGCACAATATTTTTGGCAAAAGCCCGGGAAGGTGGATAAATCTAAATTAAAAGACCTTTTGTTACAAGGGCCTGTGATGTCGAATGAGCAGTATGAGAAATTTTTGCAAACAAGAAACTGGATGAATGAAGGGAAAAGTGGTCAGTAATTTATATCTTTCGTTTTGATAGATTGTTTTTGGTAAATCGCTGCCTACTAAATAAACACCAAACAAACTTATATGAAACACCCCTGCATACTTTTTCTGACCATATTACTCTGGGCAAGCCTTTCCTGTAATAAAACATCCACTATTGTAAAAGGAAAAGTTATTAATGCCCAAACAGGGAATCCTGTTGAAGGGGCTACTATTGAGTTTTACAATTATGTGCCAAGCCTTAATGGCACTTATAATGAATCTATTCCAGAGTATGCTATTTCGGATGGTCAGGGCGTGTTTCAATATACAGTCAGATCAGACGCAAAGTATGCATCGATTTATAGTGCATTTTCCAATAACCATATTAGAAAACGCCTTGATTTTGAAGACTTTAATATAATAATGGAAACAACTAATGAGTTTACTATTCCTTTGATTCGCTATAATACATACTTACATTTACATATTAAAAATGAGAGTGGACACAACGGCTCTGTACATATTGCAGTCAACAATCCCACTCTCATATCTGAGGCGCGTACTTCATGGGGTCGAATATTTATTACCCAATATCCATTGGAATTGGGAGAGGAAAAATCTTATATACTTCCCTTAGTAGCAAATGAATACACAAAAATTTATTGGGGAGATACAAACTTTATTTCCAATCAAACTGAACCCACTCATAAAGATTCGGTGTTGCTCATGCTAAACGACACCCTGAATTATCCCATTATATATTAGCCATTGGCAGGTTTTCCTATTAATAGAGGCTGTCTCATAAGTACCGCACATGGAATCACGGTAAGTTTTTATTTTGTTTTTCATGCAGAAAACCTATGAGGTTTTAAAAACCTCATAGGTTTAACATTCTATGAAAATGAAATTTGGTCAGTCTTGCATATTGGATCCTTATGAAACAGCCTCCCTTCCCCTCAATTCTTCCTGAACGCCACCGGCATCGCATCGTCATAATTCCCGGTCAGCACGGGCGTTTGCACATTAGCGGTGTATTCCCGCACTTTGCTGTACACGTAGTTGTATAATTCCTTGATCGTGATCAGGTAGTCGCCATTGCCATCGGCAGCGCCTTTCAGGCCACGCAGCACGTAGTAGGTGAACACACCCTGGCGCAGGCCGTGGTCTTCGAGCGAAAGTTCTTCCGCTTTCGACGACATGAGGAGCGCAATGCCGCCGTCGGCGTCTTCAAACGCCTGGTAGTAGCGCTGGAGCGTCACAGGCGCCGGGCCTTTGGCAGCCAGGCCTTCGCCGTAGTTGAGCGAGCCGCTGTGGCAGGCGTCGGCGATGCAAAGTTTGTGTTTCGCCTTGCTTTCGTTAAAAATCTTTTTCACTTCTTCGTGGCGAAGTTTGTTGTTGTAGCCGTCGTAGTCGACCGGCAGGAAACAACCTTCCAGACCGTGGCCGCTGAAGTAGAGCATTACCACATCGTTGGCATCGGCTTTCAGGAAGTACTGGCGCATGGTGTTGATGATATTCTGGCGGGTAGCAGACTCATCCACCAGAATCGCAATCTGATCGTCGGGCAGGGCGCCGCCTTCCGGGCTCTTCAGGAAAGAGTACATGCGGAAAGCGTCGTCGTCGGTAAATTTGAGCGAGGGCATGGCATTGTATCGGCCTACGCCTACGATCACCGCCCATATTTTCACACTTTTATTGGCTTGCACCATGATCGGATCCGCAGGCACTACTTCGTTGGAATCGAGTTCCTTGATGGGCGAGCCATTCATCCACACAGCGCCATATACGCGGCCAGTGCTGAAGTACATGATGCCTTCACCATGGGGCGCATTGTTCACCCATTCACCTTCGTAGCGGTCGCCGTTGGAGTAGTAGCACACGCCTTTGCCGTTGGGGTAGCCATCTTTGAATTCGCCGATCCAGCGGGAGCCATCTGGGTAATCGTAGTAGCCACGGCCGGTGCGGCAGAACGTGGTGCCACAGTTGCGCAGACCATTTACATCGGGTTTGGTGGGCGATGTGCTGGTTTGCACGGGCTTGGTAGACGCCGTGCCCGACTGCGAAGGTTTCTGCTGCGTGGGCTTCTGCTGGTTGGGTTTATTGGCGTAGTCGTTGCTATTGGAGGTGCTGGTTTCGGTGGGTTTGCCATTGGCCCAGGTGCCCTGCGTGATTTTGCCGTTGGGCGTCACAATTTTTCCTGTGCCATGTTTGCGGTTTTTTTGCCAACTGCCCACGTAGTACGCGCCGTCGGGGTAGTACATGGTGCCCTGACCGTCAAATTCGCCGTTGTAAAAATGGCCTTCGTAACGTTCGCGGGATTTGAAAAAATATTTACCCTGACCGTTGGGCAAATCATTGGTCCAGGCGCCTACGTATTTGTCGCCGTTGGCATAGGTCATGGTGCCTTCGCCCTGAAATTTGCCATGCGAAAACTGGCCTTCATAAAAGGCTGCATTCGGAAGAGTCATTTTACCTCTCCCTTCGCGGAGGCCGTTGCGAAACTGGCCGGTGTACTTGGAAGTAGCCGAGTAGCGATACGTGCCGGTGCCATTCTGGCAATTGCCGCTGATACACTGGGCTGGTAGTTGGAATGATACAGTCACCAGCAAAAGCGCCGGGACAAGAAGACGGGAAACAAGATTAGAACCCTTCATGTCAGTGACAGATTTTGTTTTTTTACGATGAAAAAAGTGCGGGTAAAAAGAAGGGTGCAAGCAGTACGTTTTTAATAGGTGATTAAACTCGAACGAGGTTCCTGCATCATTTCAGGCGGTTTGCCGGGGTGTCGAAGGCGGATTATGGATGCAAGAACAATTTCCCCATCCGAATATTGTGCCACACATATTCAAAGCAATTGAAATTTGTACTTCTGCACGTTTATTTCGGGTGGTAACATTTTGATTTTCAACAAATTAAAAAATTTTTAAATCCGTGTTAAAAAAAGTTTCCACTTTGTTAGCGTCGGATTCACAGCCCGTTTTTCGCGGGCTCCGCGAAGAGATTCACGGTTTGAAACGCTGCGCTACTTCCGCTTCTCGCCTGTTTTTTCTACGGCCAGTGCCGCCTTGCTGATACCGGGCAGCGGGTCGCGGCGGGTAAATTGTTCGAGCGTAATGGTGTAGGTGCCCGGCAGGTTGAAATAGGCTTTATCCTGAAGCGTAAAACGCGTAGTGCAGGTATGCCCCGAACATTTTCCCGTAGTCTTTCCCTGTGCATCGAACAGGTCGAAAGAGCGCACGCGGGCGCTTCGCTTCCCATCCGGAAAACGCGTGTACAAGCGCAAATAAACATTCTGCATCGGGAAAGTATCCACGTATTCAAAATCGGCAAACAGGTTGTAAAACTGCGAAGTGTCTGTCACAGTGAAACTGAAATCCATGGTATCGCGGTATGCCCACTGGCCGTTTTCAATTTTTTTCTCTTCTGAATACAGATAATCGGGGCCACAGGACGTGAGGCTGGCGGCAATGCAGGCAAACAGGAAAAATCTGGATAGCATTTTGTAATTTTTTATAAAAAGCCGGTGGCAATTATGGTCGTTTTTCGCAACAAACGATCAGGGCAGGCGGAATATTGAGTGGCACAACTTCCACGTCCACATTTCCAAAAATACGTTTGTAAAAAGGCAGCATCAAGGGAATGTAATGAAACTGTACAAACCAGCCGCGTGGGCCGAGCCAGCGCAGGCATTCGGTAGTGATACATTCCGCCAGCGCTTCGGGCAACATAATAAATGGAATACCGGAAATGAAATAGTCGATGGCTTCAATCCCTCGCTCTTCAAAATACCGCCCCATGTGTTCTGCCGAATCATGAATGATTGTGACGCGTGGGTCGTGCTGGAAGGCTTGGTGCAGTTTTTTGACGAACACCTCATTGATTTCAAAAATCAGGAGTTGCGCATTTGCCTCCAGGCGGTTCAGAATGTAGTGCGTTATCACCCCGTCGCCAGGGCCCAATTCGACTACCACCCTGGCCCGTACAGGATCTATTTTGCGCGCAATGGCGCGGCATAAAAAACGGGAACTGGGCGCCACACTTCCGGTAGAGCGCAGGTTCCGAATACTCTCCCGGAGAAATTCAAGCCTTTGTAGTGCCAATTTGCTGCTGTTATAGGATTAACTTGGTATCCCCCACCATCTCTCACTTCTCACTCTCTCACTTCTCACTCTCTCACCTCTCACCTCTAATATAGCCCGTAAGGTCAGGAAATTTTTTCAACCACCCTACTGCTTCTGCCTTGGAAATCCGGATGCCATTGAGGAACGGCGCCACCACTGCTTCGGTAAATCCCTGTTGAATCAGGTCTTTTTTCAATTGCTGCGCCTTGTCGTACTGTGCAAACATCCCGGAAGAATATTTGTAGGCGCCAGACCCGGGCTGGCTCTCTATCATCAGGTCGTTGAACATACTCAGGGCGTCATTGGCAAGAATCTGGCGCGTGGTAGCCACCTCCACCCGGTACGACAATCCGCTGTTGAAATTGTCCAGGTATTGTATGCCGGGTACCGACATGAGTTCGGACACGGCTGGCCGCTCCTGCCTGAACTGGAATGGCAGCGGGTCGGCAGGCAAGGCAAATCCGAATTCCACCCGCCGGTTGAAATGCGCACCCAGTGGGTTAGGACTTGCATCGAGCACATTTTTGGCGATGGGGAAGGCTGCACCGGCGCTACGCAGCACAATTCGACCGGGTAGAATGCCCCTGTCTGAAAGCGCCTTCCCGATGATTTCGGCGCGTTTGATGCCGTAATAAAGATCGAATTTGGAAGCGCCGGTTTCATTGGTATGCACTGTTACCAGCAGCACAGTTTGTGGAAATTGTCTTCCAATCTGGGCAATAGTGTCGAGTATTTTCTGGTTGTCGGTCGAAAGCAGGTCTTTGTCATTGTCATACAAAAGCGGCGAAACACTGAAACGCGCTTGCTCTACGACAGGCTCGGAAGCCGCTGCATCTTGAGGCGCCACCAGCATCGGCGCGGCAGCCGACAATTGCTCGGGCGCTTCCTCTTTCAGGTAAGCAACATAAATATCGCGCTCGCCATAACTGTCGATACGATCGGAGGCAAAAAAAGCGGAGCGGCCGTCGGCTGTCAGGCGGAACGACTCGTCGTTGCCGGGCGAATTGACGGGTGTACCCATATTGACGGCAGGCCCCATCGTTTTTTTCACCTCGTCGAATACAGATTTATACACGTCCAGCCCGCCGATGCTTTCTGATCGGTTGCTGCTGAAATACAAGGTACGGCCGTCGCGTGCCAGGAAGGGCGTTACCTCATCGTACCCGGAATTTACTGCGGGGCCCAGGTTGACTGGAGCACTCCAGGTGCTATCCATCCAGGTTGTCAGCCACAGATCCAGGCCACCCAGCCCGCCACTGCGTCGGCTCGAAAAAAGCAGGTGCTTGTTGTCAATAAAATAAGGTGTGCCGTCGCCTTCTTCGGGTTTCATCGGACTTTTGAACAAGGGTGGCTCAATGGCATATTCGTCCTTTACAGCAGCCGTATCTGCATAAATTTCACCGCCATAGGGTGTAAAACCGCGAAAAAAGTATAGCACCTGGCCTGTTTGATTAAAACCAAGCCCGATTTCAAAACGCGAAGTATTGAGCAGTCCTCCCATATTGCCGGTGGTTTCCCAGCCGGAGGTTTGGTATTGGGCAGCAAAAATATCACTGCACCAATGCCCTTTTTCAGCGTCTTCGTAACCCTGATCGTTGCGGCGGCCGCCTACACAGCCTTCTCTGGCGGCCGAGTAATACATACGGTCGGCGTGGTTGATGGAAACCAGCGGCGCAAATTCGTCGCCCGCGGAATTGACCCGATTGCCGAGGTTTTCTACCAGCGCTACCGCATCATTACTGCCCATGGTAAGTCCGCTCAGGCAACGTCGGATGTTGTCGGGGGTTCCGGCGCGCAAAGGATGATTGGCAGGCGCTACCCGCATAAATGCCTTGTAGGCTCCTATGGCTTTTTCATATTCGGCTTGTGCATGCAGGGTACGGGCCAGGTAGAAAAACAGATCGGGGTCTTTGCTGTCGGGATAACGGGTGGCTACATATTCCAGCAACTGCCGCGCCTTGTCGGCGGTGTGCAGGTGGTAATAGGAAATGCCGAGTTTGGTGAGCACATCTGTTTCGCCGGGCTTGAGCGATTGGTACTGACTGAACAGTTGCTGGGCTTCCTGCCAGTGAGCGTTGTTGTAGGCACGTTCGGCATTGCGTTTAATATCAGCCGGCTTTTGTGCGTGCACCACAAAAGGCAGAACCAGCAGTATGCCGGCCAGGCAGAGTATTCGAAATTTGGGCATACGTAGTAAAAAAGCGATATTATTTTTTGGAAGGATCGTTCGGCTTCGCCTCAGCATCCATCGCTGCAAAAGTAGCGTATGCAACCACAGCAATGCGCAGTTTTTAGAAACTGTTTTAAAACCCCTGACGAGGCGGAAAGGCCTCGCCAGGGGTTTTAAAACAGTTATTACAAGCCGTATTTATCCAGCAGGTACACCAGGGCTGTCATGCTGGCTGCGCCGAGTTCCAGTTCGCGTTTGTTTACCTTGTCAAAAGTATCGTCTGCCGTATGGTGATAATCGAAATAGCGCTGTGAATCGGGCATATAACCGCTAAGCAAACCTTTCAAGTCGCGCAGCGGGCCAATGTCGGCTCCGGAGCCGCCTTTTACAAACTGCAGGCCATAGGGCTTGAAAAATGTTTCAAGGGCCTGTACTTTTTCAAAAAATGCGGCAAAAACGGATGAATCTCCTTCAAAACTAAATCCGCGTGGCGTAAAACCACCGGCATCGCTTTCAATGGCAGCCAGGTGAAATTCTCCTTTCCGGGCGGCTTCTTCTGCGTATTTTTTGCCCCCGCGCAAGCCGTTTTCCTCATTCATAAACAACACACAGCGGATGGTACGCCGCGGCTGGTAGCCACATTTCCGCAGCAGGCGCAGCACTTCCATACTCTGCATGGTACCTGCGCCATCGTCGTGTGCGCCATGGCCCACGTCCCAACTGTCGAGGTGCCCACCCACCAGGATAAGCTCTTGCGGGCGCTCCGAGCCGCGTATTTCCCCGATCACATTGTAAGAAAGCACATCGGGCAGGGTACGACAGTTCATGCGAAGGGATACAGTAGCGCGGCCGTCGGTTTTCAATACCTCGCTTAGTTTTTCAGCAGCCATGGTACTGATGGCGGCCGCCGGAATTTTGGCATAAGCCGTATCGTAGTGCAGGCTGCCTGTGTGCGGAAAATTGTCGAGGCGAAGGCTCATGCTGCGCACCAGTACTGCGACCGCGCCGTATTTGGCTGCCTGTGCTGCACCGGCCACGCGCTGGTCGACGGCGAGTCGGTAGGCATCGAAGGTGCGGATTTGGGTAGGATCCATCGGGCGGTTGAAGAATACAATTTTGCCGCGCAATCCTTTGGTTCCAAGGGCTTCCAGTTGCTCGATACCTGTCACTTCCACGACCTCCGCTTTTACATTGCCACCGACAGAACCGCCCAGTGCCAGCGCCGCCAGGGGAAATGTACCATATCGGCGCGAGCCCAGTACCCGTACCTGTTCGGCCTGGCCACGCACCCAGTGTGGCACCATGCAGGGTTGTAGCCAGACAGAGTCGAAACCCATGGTGTCGAGCACCGAACGCGTCCAGTTGACGGCTTTTTCGGCAGCCGGGCTGCCACTGATACGATGCCCGATTTTCAGACTGAGGTGTTCGAGCCACTTGTAGCAGCGGCCGTCGGTCAGCGCCTGATCGTATATTTTATCCAAAAATAACGCGTCGGGGTCCTGTGCGGCCGTTTGTGCAGCGTTTTCCACAGGGTGTGTAAAAAAAACAATAAGGGTAAGCAGCCAAAAACACCTGTAGGTGCCAGATAACCTGAAATTCTTCATTTTTTGAAACAAATAAAATTATGTTTTATCGGCAGGGGTGTATTTTCTTGGTTTCGAGAACATGATTTGGCTATTTTTTTTATTTGCCAAATCATACGCCCAAAGATTTTTTTATTTTTCTCAATATTGACCACGGCATCACAAATTTTTTTTGAAGTTTTTTTTCAATCTTCTTGTAAGTTATACACAAAGCGCTTTATCTTTGTCAGCAGAAAGCAATTTGCATCAAGAATAATTTGGTTTTATTTGGTTAGGGCTGAGGTAGTGCTGTGGTGGCACTGCCTCATTTTTTTTTGCCCCTGCGCAAAGGTAGGTAACAGGGCTGCTGATCCGGATGTTCCCTTACTTCGTATATGATTGCGCGTTCGCTTCTGACGCCCTACATATTCGATAACTCAAACCCAATTTTCATGGATGCCTCTGTTGCTGCACACAGCGCTGATTATTCTTTTCTCACCACCTGGCGCCTGCAAGCCACCTGCGAACAAGTGTACCGAACCCTGGAAGACGTGGAAGCGCTGACGCGCTGGTGGCCTACTGTTTACCTAGATGTCAAAGTCCTGGAAAAAGGCGCCCCCGGTGGTGTAGGCAAATTGGTGGAATTGCACACCAAAGGCTGGCTTCCGTACACCTTGCGCTGGAAATTCCGGGTCACGGAAACGCATTTTCCCAGCGGATTTGCGCTGGAAGCCTTCGGCGATTTTGTCGGCACCGGCGTATGGAACTTCCGGCAGGAAGGCGAAATCTGTGTAATTACATACGACTGGCGCATTTCGGCCGAAAAGCCGCTCCTGAAAAAACTGACCTGGCTGCTGCGCCCGCTTTTCTCCGCTAATCACGAATGGGCCATGCGGCAGGGGTATAAAAGCCTGGAGCGGGAACTAAAACTTAAGTCCTGAGTCGACAGTCCTAAGTCCGTAGAGTTGACCGCGTTACTTTTGGCATTTATTCATCAGGATACAAGAGTAATGCGGTCAACTCTACGGACTTAGGACTTAGGACTGTCGACTCAGGACTTAAGTTTCATTACTTTTGCCCGCCTTTTCAACCGGCACGTATATGAAAAAAAGTTTTGTACAGATCGGGCTGCTGTTTTTCCTGCCCGTTCTCCTGGCCCCTCTTGCCCTGACTGCCCAGCAAAAAATTTCGATGTCCGATGCGATTATGAAAGGTCGTACGGTGCTGGCGCCCTCCAATTTAAAACAACTACAATGGATACCCGGGACAACACAGTTTACCCATGTGGTTGATAACCGGTTGGTACGCGTGCAGGCGCCCGGTCTTAAAACGGATACCCTGGATATCCTGGATAAAATCAACACCGGGCTCACGGGTATGGGTGTTCCGGTATTGGGCGGTTTTCCTGCCGTCACCTGGGTGAACAACGACCTGCTGACGTTTAGCAACAACAATGAAATGTATGCCTACTCGCTTACGCAGGGTTTGCAACGCAAAAACGGCTATCCGGCAGATGCCGACAACCTCGACGTTCACGATAAAACCTATGCTGCCGCATATACCCGCAAAGATGGTCTGTGGGTAAATGCCAACGGAAAAGAAATGCAGGTGGCACAAAGCGAAGGCCCTGGCATCGTGTACGGCAAAAGTGTACACCGCGACGAATTTGGCATTTTTAAAGGCACATTCTGGAGCCCGGGAGGCCGCTATCTGGCGTTTTACCGCATGGATGAGAGTATGGTGACGCAATATCCGATTTATATACTCGATTCTATGCCAGCGCAGGTGCGCGAAATTCGTTACCCTTTCGCGGGCTCGAAAAGCCACCATGTGACGGTAGGCGTGTTCGACACCCAGACCGGACAGAAACTCTACCTGAATACCGGCGAACCTGCCGAACAATACCTGACCAACGTGGCCTGGTCGTCAGACGATAAATACCTGCTCATCGCTGTGGTCAACCGCGAACAAAACCACATGTGGCTCAAGCAGTTTGATGCTGCTACCGGCGCTTTTGTAAAAACCATTTTCGAGGAAACCAACGACAAATGGGTGGAGCCGGAAAAACCAGCGGTTTTTGTGCCCGGCAGCACCGATCAGTTTCTGTGGCAAAGCGAGCGCGACGGCTACAACCATCTCTACCTCTGCAATCTGGCAGGAACGGAAATGCGCCAGATCAGCAAAGGCGCCATGCCCGTCACCAATTTCTACGGCTTCGATGGCAAAGGCGAAAACTGCTATTACCAGGTGGCCGACGAAAGTGGGCTGAATCGTTTCTTGTATGCTGCCAACCTGAAAACGGGCGCCAACATACGCCTGAACGCCGATGAAGGCATCCACAACGGCCTCGTCAGCAGCAACGGCGAATGGGCACTCGATGCTTTTACCAGCAAGGATACTCCACGCCAGATCTACCTGCAGTCGGTGAAAAAGCCCAATGATCGCAAAATCATTTTCAGCGCCAAAAATCCGCTCGATGGCTTCCAACTGGGCCAGACACGCCTCGTGACGCTTCCTTCGCCGGGCGGCCCGACGCTGAATGCGCGCCTGATTCTGCCCACCGACTTCGACGAGAAAAAACAATACCCGGCACTTGTGTACGTGTACAACGGCCCGCATGTGCAAATGGTGACCAATGGCTGGCTGGCTGGCGGCGAACTCTGGATGCACCATATGGCCGAACAGGGCTATGTAGTGTTTGTACTCGATGGCCGTGGCTCTGCCAATCGCGGATTTGCCTTTGAAAGTGCTATCCATCGCCGCGTCGCCGACTGTGAAATAGAAGACCAGATGACGGGTATTAACTACCTGAAATCCCAGACGTTTATCGATCCTAAACGCATTGGCATCTATGGCTGGAGTTATGGCGGTTTTATGACAACCTCTCTCATGACCCGCCCTGAAGCAAAAGGCGCTTTCCGCTGCGGCGTGGCCGGCGGGCCCGTGCTCGACTGGAGTATGTACGAAATCATGTACACTGAACGCTACATGGATACGCCGAAAGAAAACCCTGAAGGCTACGCCAAAAGCAACTTGTTCAATTACATCGACAACCTGTCGGGTCGCCTGCTCATGATTCACGGCTCTTCCGATGATGTGGTGCTGTGGCAGCACTCGCTGCGCTACATCCGCGAATGCGTGCGAAAAGGCAAACAGATCGACTATTTCGTTTACCCCGAACACCTGCACAACGTGCTGGGCCCCGATCGGGTGCATCTGTTTGAAAAAATTGAAAAGTTCTTTAATGAGAATTTGAGGGACGCGCCGGAGGAAAAACCGTGATAGTTATCTGTTATCTGTTATTGGTTATCAGGGGAGGTAAGGGGCCATCTGTAGAAATGTTTTGCCACACAAAAAGGAATGCTATGCATTTCTACAGATGGCCCCTTACCTCCCCTGATAACCAATAACAAATAACTGATAACTAAGAGGCCCGCAGTGCCTCCACATACCGCTCTACATACACCCCCATCGTAGGCCGGCGGTACTGCATCACCCAACGCGGATGCGGGAGCGGGATTATTTTTTTGAAAAAACCGTGTTGGGCATTGAGTTTTGCAAAAAATGCGAAATTCTGGCCTTCCCCCATACACAGGGCGGTTTCGCGGTTGGCGCCGAATTCCAGTTGGGTGCGGATATTCCACACAACGAACGGCTCTACCGCTTTCTGCAAAGCCCGATCATCGTAGTAATTGATGTTTTTCCCATCCTTCACAAAACCCAGGGGACAAATGGATGTGATGTAAAAATCACGGCAAAAAGACTCGGCCCCGCCGTAGGCGTTGATGTATTCCCACACAAAAATGGACGACAACTCCGCCTTTTTCTGAAAGGTGTTGGCAATACCGCACTCCTTTTCCAGCCGAACCGGATCTGTAAAAGGCACACCGGTGATGCCCGCTCCAAAACGACCCGGATTGATGCCGAACAAAAAAGTGCGCGCCTGCGAACCCGTGTAAAAACGCTCGTAAAAAGTGCTGAGCGCTTGCATCGTTTCCGGCTGATCGTAAGGGAACAGCCATTCAAACCCGTTGGGGAGTGCAATGTCGGGTACGCGGAGTGATCGGGTGAAGGCAATGACTTGATCTGAAAAGGACATGGGCTGGATGGGAAAATGATTGTTAAGATGGCCCGTTCGGCTTCGCCTCACGGTAGGAGGGGCCTTGGATTGGGCGGATCAGGCGGATTTTTTTGATTTGGCGGCCTTTCGGCCACCTTCTTTGATTGTATTGGTTTTGTGATAATAAATGTTTGGCTTTCTGGTATCCATTTTTATTAAAAAAAGTGGCCGACAGGCCACCAAATCAAAAAAATCCGCCTGATCCGCCCAATCCAAGCCCCCTCCTACCGTGAGGCGAAGCCGAACGGGCTATCTCACGGGCTATCCCTCACCCAATCACCGTCCTCGAGCGCACCACCACCTCCGAGCCTTCCGCCAGAAACACCGATACCGGGTCTTTCGTATTCAAATCTGAAAATGCAGGGCCATACACCGCGCCAAAATCCACTTCGCCATGCCAGGCCCGAATCGGGTACACTTCCCAGCGCGGGTGTTCCACCTGATATTCAATGGTTTGGGTGGCGTTGCGCCGGGCATAACCCCAGTAATGTTCAGTAATAAATTCCGCTTCGCTGCCAGGCTTCATCACCACCGGAGCCGGGTCGGTTTGCACGCCGAACGAATGCCAGCGCCCGTGTTGCCGCCAGGCGTATTCGGTTTGTTTCATTTCGCGCTCCTCGAACCACTGGTGGCGCATGGTACGCACGCCATAGTGCTCGCGGTACACCGTATTGGCCACCCAGGCAATGGCGGGTAAAGGTACCAGTTCACTGATGAACACCACGCCGCGTTTCCACCCGGTTTGCGGATCATTCCTGCGCACATAAAAGCGGAGGTTGATTTCCGTAAAATCCCGGTGAAAAGGTATTGCAATTCCCTTCAATCGCGTATCGAGAAAACGAAAACCCACCAGGCTCACATAACAGGTATCGTTCCAGATATCCAGTTCGGTATGGGCAGGCAAAAACGGTAGCAGGCGCTCCGGCTCGATAGCATAATTGAGCATTACGAGGCGCCGCCACTGGGCTGTGAGAAATGCAGATGGCATGGTGTTGTTGAAATGGGTGTGTGTGCGGTACTTTTGTGGTGATCCGAAAGTCCGGATACCGTATTGACACACAAAACAACGTATTTCCAAAAAAGATATGCCCGCCCTCACCAATTTTCAACACCACATCAAAACCGGCATCCCCGACACCCTTCCAGCCCCGCGGCCGCTCGACCCCGCAGTGAGCCATGCGCCGCGCCGCGTCATCGAAGGCGTTTTGTCAGAAAAAGAAAAAGTGCTGGCCGTGCAAAATGCCCTGCGCTACTTTCCGCCCGCCTGGCACCGCGAACTGGCCGCCGAATTTTCCGACGAACTCGAACGCTACGGCCGCATCTATATGCACCGTTTCAGGCCTGAATACGCCATGTATGCCCGCCCGATCGAGGAATATCCGTATCGCTCGCAGCAGGCGGCTGCCATCATGCTGATGATCCAGAACAACCTCGATCCCAAGGTAGCCAAACACCCGCACGAACTCATTACCTACGGCGGCAATGGCGCGGTGTTCCAGAACTGGGCGCAGTACCTGCTCACCATGCAGTATCTCTCGGAAATGACCGACCAGCAAACGCTGGTGATGTACTCCGGCCACCCGATGGGCCTGTTTCCCAGCCATGCCGATGCGCCACGCGTGGTGGTGACCAACGGCATGATGATTCCCAACTATTCCAAAAAAGAAGACTGGAACAAGTACAATGCACTCGGCGTAACGCAGTACGGCCAGATGACGGCCGGCTCGTATATGTACATCGGGCCGCAGGGCATTGTACACGGCACGACCATTACTTTGCTGAATGCAGGGCGTAAAATGGGCATTGGCACCGACGACCTGCGCGGCACCGTGTACGTCACCAGTGGCCTCGGTGGCATGTCGGGCGCACAGGCGGGTGCAGCGGTGATCACGGGCGCCGTCGGTGTGATTGCGGAAATAGACGGCGACGCCGTGCAGCAGCGCATCACCGACGGTTATATCCTGAAAGAAAATGTGTACACCGACCTCGACGACCTGATTATCCGCATGGAAGAATGCCGCCGCAATAAAACGGCAGTAGCGCTGATTTACCATGGCAACATCGTCGACCTATGGGAACGTTTTGTGCGCGACCACATCAAAATTGAACTCGGCAGCGACCAGACCAGTTGCCACAACATCCACGACCTCGGCTATTGCCCTGTAGGCTACACGTTTGAAGAGGCCAAGGAACTCTTGATTCGCGACAAGCCCAAATTCATGGAAGAAGTGGCGTCTACCCTGCGCCGGCATGTGGCAGCCATCAATACCATGCACGAACGCGGCGGATTTTATTTCTGGGATTACGGCAATGCTTTCCTGAAAGAAGCAGGGGACGCCGGGGCCGATGTGTTCCAGACGAACGAGCCGGACAGTGCTTTCCGCTATCCTTCCTACGTGGAAGACATTATGGGGCCGTTGTGTTTCGACTACGGTTTTGGGCCGTTCCGCTGGGTGTGTTGTTCGGGTTTGCAGGAAGACCTGGACAAAACCGACCGTATTGCTGCCGCTGTCATTGAAGATATGCTGCGCGAAGCGCCGGAAGACATCCGCGGGCAATTGAACGACAACCTCATCTGGATTCAGAAAGCCAAACAGCAAATTCCGGTGGTAGGCTCCAAATCGCGCATCCTGTACGCCGATTCGGAAGGCCGCCTGCGCATTGCAGCCGCGTTCAACGATGCCATTCAAAAAGGCGAACTGGCAGGCCCGGTGGTGCTGGGCCGCGATCACCACGATGTGAGTGGCACCGACTCTCCTTATCGCGAAACGGCCAATATTTACGACGGCTCGCGCTTTACGGCCGATATGGCGGTGCACAATGTCATAGGCGACTCCTTCCGGGGCGCTACCTGGGTGAGCCTGCACAACGGCGGCGGCGTAGGCTGGGGGGAAGTCATCAACGGCGGTTTCGGCATGGTGCTCGACGGTTCGGAAGCCGCTGCCCGGCGCCTGCGTTCCATGTTGTTCTGGGATGTCAACAACGGTATCAGCCGCCGCGCCTGGGCCCGCAATCCGCACGCACTGAGTACCTTGCAACGCACCATGGAGCAATATCCCGATCTGAAAGTGACGGTGCCTTACCTGGCTGACGAAAGCCTGGTACGGGAAGCATTGCACGTAAAAAAAGGATAATGTGACAATTTGCTGCGGTTTTTCAAACTTTCCGGTAGTTTTGAAAAACATTCCATGCGAAACTGCACTTTTATTCGTTCCGATTTAAAAAATACTCCCGACCAAACACCTAACAATAACAGCACATGGCCAAGAAAGTCAATACGGCTACTTTTAAATTCGGTGGAGAAACCCTGAAATTTACAAAAAGTAAAACCGAAGCCGCCGTACGTTACAACCCCGGCATGAAACCTGCCAGCAAACGAAGCACAGGCAAATCCAAATCGCCGGAACAACTCCGCGACTTCGAAATCGTAAAATCACGCACCGGCATCGACAAAAAACTCGACGCCCTGCGGGAAAAACCCGAGGTGTCGGTAGGTACCCACGTATGGTACGTGAACGATGAAGACGATGCTGCTTTTGTGCCTACGGGCTACCTGTACGTGGAATTTAAAGCCGGTTCGGCCGAAGAAAAACAACGCGCCATACTCGACGAATTTGCCCTGAATATTCGCGAAATGGTCGGCCCGGATGCCTATAGGGTCAACACCACACCCGAATCACCCAATCCGATCAAGTGCGCTATGTTGCTGCAAAAAAAGCGCATTGTAGCCGTGGCAGAGCCGGAGTTCGTGACCAAACCGGCCACCAATGATTTCAACCTGCCCAATGGCAAATTTATTGCCTCGCAATGGCACCTGGAAAATACGGGCAGTCAGATTCCGATCATCGACATTCCGAATGCAGTGTATGGCACTGCGCATTTTCGCCGTGGCGCCGATGCCAAAGTGAAGGAAGCCTGGACGTACATGGGAAGCTTGGGCTCTTCGAGCATCAAAATTGCAGTAATTGATACGGGTTTTTCTACCGATCACCCGCAATTGCGCGGCGATGGCAGCAAAATCCGTAACACCTTTAATGCGGCCACCCGCAGTGCCGATGTGTCGCCCTGGTTTCAGGCCAGCGACGGCTCGCGCGGCGTGTTCAGCCACGGTACGTCTTGTGCCGCCGTAGCGCTGGGCGCCTGGGATGCGCTGGGCGTGCTGGGCGCAGCACCGAACAGCCGTTTCATTCCTATCAAACTCGATGTGTTGAGCGACGATGCCATTGTGAAAGCATTCGAACACGCCCTGCTCAACGGCGCTGATATTATTTCGTGCAGCCTTGGGTTTCCGAAGCCAGTGCCGCTTTCTACCTGGGTCTTCAATACCATCCGAAAAGTGGCTTCGCAAGGCCGTGGCGGGAAAGGAACCCCCATTTTTATTGCGGCAGGCAATGCCAACCCTGCATCCAACAACCAGCCGCGACAAGTGAGCGATTTTGCTGCCCACCCCGATGTTTTATGCATCACGGCATCCAACAGCCTCGATGAAGCGTCGAGTTATTCGTTTTATGGCGCAAACGCCTTTATGTCGGCGCCTACGAATGGCAACAACGGCGTAGGTATCACAACGGCTACAGTAGTGACTTCAGACGGCCAAACCCTGCAAAACACGTACACCAGTGGCTTTGGCGGCACCTCAAGCGCTGCACCGCTGTCGGCAGGTATTTGTGCCCTGCTGTTGTCGGCCAATCCGAACCTCTCTGTAGAGCAAATTCGCAGTATTTTTAAACAAACCACTGATAAAATTGCTGGTGGCTACGACGCTTCCGGTCGTTCTCCCTACCTGGGTTATGGTCGCGTCAATGCCTTGAAAGCCGTGAAAATGGCCATTCAACTGGCTGGCGGCGGCGGTAGCGTAACACCACAGCCCCCAACACCAACCCCGACCCCTCAACCTCCGGTCAACAACCCGACTTCGTCTATCAAGCAGGGCAAGGTGACCTATAAATTCCTCAACGTGCGCAATGCCCCTTCCACAACTGCTGCCAAAGTAGGCGAGTTGAAACAGGGTGATGTGGTAAGTTTACTGGAAAAATCAGCCAATTTCTGGAAAATCGGCCCGGGCCAATACGTAAGTGCCGACTATATTCAGGTGCTGGCCAGCCCGGGTACCACCATTCCGCCGGCTACGCGCCGCGGCAAGGTCACGTCTTCATTCCTCAATGTGCGCAACGGCCCTTCCACCGCCAATGCCAAAGTGGCCGAACTGAAACAGGGGGCTCTTGTCACCATTTACGAAACCAGCAGCAATGGCTGGCACCGTATCGGTGTGAATCAATGGGTGATTGGAACGAATATACAAGAGGTGTGAGAGAAGTGAGAGATGTGAGAGAGTGAGAGATGTGAGAGAGTGAGAGATGTGAGAGTTCGTAGAGTACACCGCTATGTGCTAAAAAATTCTAGAGTGAAACGGTGTACTCTACGAACTCTCACATCTCTCACTCTCTCACGCTCTCACTCTCTCACATCTCTCACCCTCTCACTTCTCTCACGCTCTCACGCTCTCACCCTCTTCTTTAGTCTCTACTTCCCAGCAGCGCCCACAGCAAATACAAAAACTGAACCAGTGCGGCCAGTGCAGCCGATACATACGTCATGGCTGCCCAGGTAAGGGCATCTTTGGCGCCGTCGTACTCGCGGCCGCGGGCAAAACCCGATTCATTCAACCATACCAGCGCGCGGCGGCTGGCATCGAATTCAACCGGCAGCGTGATCAGGCTGAACAGCGTGGTAATGCCGAAAGCCACCAGGGCAATAATCAGCAGGATGGGGCTTTTGAAAAACCCAATGCCTGCAATACCGAACATGAAGAGGTATTGCTGCAGCGAAGCGGCGATATTTACGACTGGAACCAATTGCGAGCGCATTTGCAGGAAACTGTACTGCGTAGCATGTTGCACGGCGTGGCCGCATTCGTGGGCGGCTACTGCAGCAGCAGCCACATTGCGGCCGTGGTACACATCATAACTGAGGTTTACCGTGTGGTCGGCAGGGTTGTAGTGGTCGGTCAATTGGCCTTCCACCTGCGTGATTTTCACATCACCGATACCATAATGGCGCAACATGGTGGCTGCAACCTCCGCGCCGCTCATGCCGTTGGTCAGTGGCACCTGGGCGTATTTATTGAATTTGCCTTTCAGCACCGAACTCAGGATGAATCCGATGATCATGAAAACAACACTAATGACAATCAACATAGGAATGTGGTTTTATTAATTTTTTTGGCTTCGTTTAAACGTATGAACGCCGCGAAAATAACAGATATTCGATCAATTTTTTCAGCAGCCGGATAAACGTGAGGAAAACCGGCATCAAGTAAAAAAGTTCAATCCGCTCCTAGACAGACATTTTCCGGCAAAAAAACCATCATGACGATTCAATTTAAACACAACAACACAACTTTTGAAGCCGACCTGTCGAAGCCCATCGATCTGTCGATTCCGCTGCGCAATGGCTTTGAAAACCCCAATTGTTTCTGGGCGCCACCTGTGGATTTTTCACCGGTCGTAGCAGGCGATTTTATCGGCAGCACGGCTCAGGGTGGGGTGGTCAATTTTTTCAATGTGCAGTTCAATCCGCATGGCAACGGCACCCACACCGAATGTGTCGGACACATTGCCCGGGAGCGTTACGTATTGTACGAATGCCTGCGGGAGCATCATTTTCCGGCCCGGCTGCTCAGTATATTTCCAAGAAAAACGGATTCGGGCGATCGCGTGATTTTTCGCGACCAACTGGAGGAATGGTGGGATGATTCGGCGCCCCGTGCGCTGGTTTTGCGAACTTTACCGAACGACCAGTTGAAAATGCGTACCAATTATTCGGGCTCCAATCCGCCTTACCTGCACCACGAAGCCGCTGCCTTTCTGGTGGAAAAGGGTATTGAACACTTGCTCCTGGATTTACCTTCCGTCGATCGGGAAGAAGACGGCGGCGCCTTGCTGGCCCACCGCGCCTTCTGGCAATACCCGGAGGCCGTGCGTATGCATTGCACGATTACAGAAATGGTGTACGTGCCCAATGAAGTGCCCGACGGGTTTTATTTACTTCAGTTGCAAACAGCGGCATTTGACCTGGATGCGTCTCCTTCGAGGCCGTGCTTGTATGAAGTCCTGAGTCGTAAGTCCTGAGTCCTAAGTCCGTAGAGTTGACCACGTTTCATAGTGCATCTTTCATTATGAATGTCAAAGTAACGTGGTCAACTCTACGGACTTAGGACTTAGGACTCAGGACTTGGGACTTTGAGAAAAACCATACAAAAACGCCAGCATCGTTTGCCCAACGGCCTTTAAGGTGTTTTTATCGATAACGCTCATGTTATCAGAATGGCGGTGGTGGTGGCGGCCGAAGGGATCGTCCCCTTCATTTGGAGTACTGATAATATCGATCATGGGAATACTCGCTTCGCGGGCTACGAATACGTGGTCGTCGGTAATACCGCTGCGCGTTTCCGGGATGAAATAACTGCTGTAGCCCAGGCTGGAGGCAAGCGCCCATATTTTATCCACCGTTTGAGGGGCTACCTGCATGGAAATGCCTTCTTTCATGAAACGGGCATCTTTGGCGCCTACCATATCTAGCAAAACGGAGGAGTACGGCATATATCCCGCTTTGTGCAGGTGCTTGGCCCAGTACTGTGAGCCGAGGCACCAGGTTTCAGGTTCGCCATTGTCGTCGCCCTGATCTTCCACATCGAACAAAATCAGATCGACCCCCTGATCGATCGGGTGTGCAGCCAGTGTACGGGCAATTTCGAGCAGGACTGCTGCGCCGCTTCCGCCATCGTCGGCGCCATCGATGGGGGCGGTTTTGTTTTTATCGTCCTTGTCTGCTTGAAAACGGCTGTCCCAATGCGCAGCCAGCAAGATACGGCGAGGCAATTCGGGGCGGTATTGAGCGATGATGTTGACAGCATTGAATTGTGTGCCCTTGAAATGGGTTGCCTCAAATTTTTGGGAAATGACACTAAGCCCGTATCGTTTAAACTCATTGGCAAACCAGGCAGAACATTTTTGATGTGCCGGCGTATTGGGCACCCTCGGGCCGAAAGCCACTTGTTTTTGGACAAAAACAAACGCTGAATCGGCATTGAAAGGCGGTGCCTCCACTTTTACGATTGGCTCCGTCGGTGGTGGGGGTGTTGGCTTCGGCCCGCCTATCGACATCAAAAATGGTTGAATGACCGCAAAAACAGTCGATACGAGCAACGCTCCAATCAGCACATAGGCCATTATTCGGGAGCGGGATGTTCTTTTACTCATGAGAGTGATAATGGTTTTAATATGCGTGGTATTCCGGAATTGCTCTTTTTATCATGTCATTTATTGCCGGGCGGCCACGAGGGTCGCCCCTACGAATGCCTCTTGCCCCTTGTTTTTTGCCCTTTTCTCACCGCTCACCTCTCTTACTTCTGCGCTCTACTCACCAGCCACACCGCCACCGCTGCAAAAATCATATTGGGTATCCACATACCCACGATCACCGGCACGGTGCCACTGATGGCAAACGACACTGCAAATTTGGAAAGCAGGATAAATGCTGCACCAATACCGATGCCCAACGCCAGGTGCAGCCCCATGCCGCCCCGCACTTTTCTGCCAGCCACGGCCAGCCCAATGATGGTAAGGATAATATTGGTGAATGCATCGGCTGTCCGTCGCTGCATTTCTATCGCATAACTCCTGTTGGCGATGCCCCGGCTTTCGTCGCGTTCGATGGCAGAAAGCAATTCGCCAGTAGTCATGGCCTGGTTTTGGTTCTGGTAATAAATAAAATCCTGGGGCCCCAGGTTAATGACGGTGTCGATGGGCGTCGTGTAACGCTTGAATGATTCATGCAGGCCGCTGAAAGTTCGAACGGTGTAGTTGTTCAGTTCCCAGCGTTGCCGGTCAGGTTTCCACTTCATGTTTTCCGCTTCCAGGATACTGGCGATGCGATTGCCTTCAAATTTTTCGAGGCGAAGGCCATTGCCCGACTGGTTGGCTTTGTTGTAGCCGCGTATGTACACCTTTGTATCGGGCGCTACCAGAAAATGCACATTGGAGGAGCGTCCTTTTTCCTGGTCGGTCCAAACGAAGGTGTTTTCAAAATACAATTTCCATTCGTTGGTATAGGGAATAATCAGGTGGTTGAGCTGCAAATGCAGGGCAACTACCAGCCCTCCGGCCATCAGGTAGGGTTTCAACAAACGGCCGAAACTCACCCCTGCATTCAGCACCGACAGAATTTCGGAGTTAAATGCCAGCCGCGAGGTAAAAAACACGACGGCAATAAGGGTGTACAGAGGCATCAGGAGGCCGGCCATGTGTAGCATAAATCCGACGTAATACGCCAGTACATCCTTCCAGGTACAAGGTTTTTCAATGATGGATTGCACCTTGTCGCTGAAATCGATCGCTACTGTGATCAGCGTACAGATCAGCAGCGAAAAAAGCATCGTGTTCAGGTATTGCCGGATCAAATATTTGTCCAGCACCTTTAATTTCAGCATGAAATACTACTTAAACTTGTTCACAGACTGACGACTGTTGACTGAAAACTGTCGACTGTTGACTATTACCTCGCCCAAAGATTGTATTTCAAAATACAATAGATAGCCCTGAAACCGTCTCTGGCCCCAATTTTTTTGCCTTCTGCATACGAGCGGCCATAGTAGGAAATGCCCACTTCGTAAATCCGGATATCCGGAATACGGCTGATGCGGGCGGTTACTTCCGGCTCGAATCCGAAGCGCTTTTCACGCAACTTCAACCCTTTCAACATATCGGACTTGAACAGTTTGTAGCAAGTCTCCATATCTGTCAGGTTGAGGTTGGTAAACATATTGGAGATAAACGTCAGAAACTTGTTTCCGATGCTATGCCAGAAAAATAAAATGCGATGCGGCCGGCCGCCCATAAAGCGCGAACCATACACGATGTCGGCATAACCATCGAGCACAGGACGCAGCAAAATATTGTATTCAGCCGGGTCATATTCAAGGTCAGCATCTTGAATAACGATGTAATCTCCATTGGCATACTGAATACCGGTATGCAAAGCAGCGCCTTTTCCCTGGTTTACTTCGTGTTTTCTGTATTGGATATTGAGTTCGGGATTGGCAGCCATGTAACGTTTGATGGCGCCTTCCGTGTCGTCTTTGGAGCAATCATTGGTGATAATGATCTCCTTTTGCATACCACCAATCAGTTCCACTGCCTTGATTTTATCGAGGATGCGGTGGATAGTACGTTCTTCATTGTAGGCAGGAATAACAATCGACAAGGTTTCGCTCATAGCGTTGATGTTCAGGTGACAGGAGATGTAAGAAACTGTTTTAAAACAGTTTCTAAGGGCGCAAAGGTAAGCCGGGTTTTAGAAATTGTTGTTTTTGCCTGATTTGCGACATTTGAAAAGTTTAACTAAAAAATGTTTTGCATTCAGAAACTTAAGGCATGTAAATTGCGTTAACCTGTTTGTAATCAATAAATTAATCCACTTCCCAAACATCACAAAAACTACTCTATCCATGGCTCGTCGTATCCAAAAATTCCGCCGTTTGTGGCGCATTTCGCCACTCCTTGCCATCGCCTACCTCCGCCGCAAAATGACGCGGCAGGCAAAGCGCATCATCACCGTCGATGAGTGGAACATCAATTGGCTGGGCGAAGAAATGCGCCCGTTCAACAGTTTGCGCCACTAAGCCGCGCGCATGCCATCCTTCTTTTTCTATTTCTAAACCACCTTGTCTGTTTCGTGTTAATGTTCTAATCTTGCAGTTCCTGCGCACACAGAACATTACACATGAAACACTTCCCCTTTCTGTTTTCTCTATTACTCCTTGCCTCTTGCCACAAAACCGAAAAACCGGCCGCCGGTCCGGCAGGGCCTGTTAGTGGCAACTTGAATGTAACGTCCGTAGAAGGTTACAAGGTCAAAACAAGTATTTTGACAGAAAACGTAACCACGAGCGGTACGCTGCTTCCATCTGAAGAAACCGAACTGCATCCGGAGGCTTCCGGCCGTGTGGTAGGCCTGCACCTGCCCGAAGGCCGCTCTGTGAGAAAAGGAGAATTATTGCTGAAAATTTTTGACGAAGACCTGACCTCACAACTGCACAAACTGGAAACGCAGATCAAGCAGGCGGAAATTACCGAACAACGACTGGCCGATCTGATCAAGGTAAAAGGCGTCAGCCAGCAGGAGTACGACCTGGCCATTTTGCAAACGCAAACCCTGCGCAGCGAACTTCAACTGGTAAAAATCAACATCAGCAAAACAGAACTGCGGGCCCCGTACGACGGCATTGTCGGATTGCGCAATATCAGCCTGGGCGCCTATGTCACACCTTCCACGGCGGTCACTACCCTGCGCTCGGCGGCAGCATTGAAACTTGATTTTTCCGTTCCTGAAAAATACAGCCACCTGATCAAAACCAGCCAAACCGTCAGTTTCAAGGTGGAAGGCAGTGAAACGCCGCATACGGCCGTCGTGCAGGCCACCGAGCAAAGCATCGAAGCCAATTCGCGCAACCTGCGCGTGAGGGCTCTGGTGCGCGACAGCAAGGGCCTGCTTCCCGGCGCATTTGCCGAAGTGACCCTGGCGCTGGGCAACAACCAGCAGGCGATGCTCATTCCCAACCAGGCCGTGATTCCGCAAGCCCGCGATAAAAAAGTCATCATTAGCAAAAATGGCAAGGCAAAATTTGTGACCGTAAAAACCGGTATCCGCCAAACCAGCATGATCGAAATCACAGAAGGGCTTGAAGCAGGCGATACCGTTTGCACCACCGGTATCCTTTTCCTGCGCCCTGATGCGCCTGTCAATTTTTCCAAAGTAGAATAAAGCAGGTGGGCATATTTACCAACTTTTCCAACAACCGGACGGCAAGAGCCATCGGGCTCATTTTCACGGCAACCGGCCTGCTGTATGGCACCTGGTCGGCGCTCATTCCCTATATCAAGGAAAAATTCGGCCTCGATGAAGCACAACTGGGGCTATTGCTGCTCTCGCTGCCTGCCGGGGTAACGCTGATGAACCCATTTGCCGTGCCTATTTTGCACCGTTTCGGGGCTGCTCCCATGGCGCGCGCTTCCCTCGCACTGGCTTCTACTTTGTTCATTGCGCCGCTGTTTGCGCCGTCCGTTTGGCTGCTGGCCCTGTCGCTTTTTCTGGCAGGCGCGGCCTTTTCCGCTACCAATGTAGCCATGAATACCTGCTCTACCATGCTGGAAGAACAGGCCAATATTCGCATCATGTCTACCTGTCACGGCTTGTGGTCTGCCGGCGCCATGTCGGGCTCGGCCCTGGCCAGCCTGATTACCGGAATGGGTGCCTGGCCACCGGTGTATAGTATGTCGGTTTCCATCATTTTGATCTTGATGGCATTTTCTACTGTCCGCACCATGAACGGGTTGCAGGAAAGAGAACCGCATTCGGAGGAGCCGACTGGAAAGAAATTTGCCTTCCCCAATGCCATGCTGTGGAGCCTGATTACGATCAGCCTGTGCACCAATTTGTCGGAGGGTACTATGGCCGACTGGTCGGCAGTTTACATGAAAGAGGTGCTTTCTTCTCCGGCCTACATGATTGGCTGGGGTTTTTCGGCTTATGCGTTTTTTATGGCCAGCGGGCGGTTTTTCGGCGATGTGTTGCTGGTGCGTTTTGGCGAAAGAAGGGTGCTGATGGGCGGCGGGCTGGTGGCCGCAGCGGGTCTGTTGTTGTCAGTGCTGGTTCAGCATCCCGTGACGGCGCTACTGGGCTTTGCCATGGTCGGCGCAGGCGTATCTTTGGGTGCGCCGATTTTGTACGGCGCTTCAGCACGCGTGCCGGGAATGGCGCCAGGGGCCGGATTGGCTACCATGAACACATTTGCCATGGTTGGTTTTCTGGGTGGCCCTGCCGTCATCGGGTTTATTGCCAAATCGTGGAGCCTGCCCATGGCATTTGTACTCGTAGCCATTGCGGCCATGTTCTGGGCCTGGCGGGCCTATCAAACCAATGCAATCAAGTAACATCCTATGTCTTTTTTGAAAGATTCCGCGCTGCTGCGCCATCAGGCTTTTATCGGAAATGAATGGATCACTGCCGATTCCGGCAAAACCTTCCCCGTGACCAACCCGGCCAATGGCGAGGTGCTGGCACAGGTGGCCGATTGCGGGGCTGCGGAAACGCAACGGGCCATTGCTGCTGCCGAAGCGGCACTCCCTGCCTGGCGATCCAAAACGGCTACGGTGCGCGCAGGCATCCTGCGCCGCTGGCACGACCTGATCCTCGCGCACGCCGAAGACCTCGGCTTGCTCATGACCCTCGAACAGGGCAAACCGCTGGCAGAAGCGCGTGGCGAAGTGCGCTACGGCGCTACTTTCATCGAGTGGTTTGCAGAAGAAGGCAAACGCGCTTATGGCGACGTCATCCCGCCGCACCAGCCGGGCCTGCACCTGCTGGTGACCAAGCAGCCCGTAGGCGTGGTGGCGGCCATCACGCCCTGGAACTTTCCCAATGCCATGATTACACGCAAAGTAGCGCCTGCCCTGGCAGCAGGTTGTACCGTAGTAATCAAACCTTCAGAAGAAACGCCGCTCTCTGCTCTTGCACTGGCCGAACTGGCGCTGCAAGCCGGGTTTCCTGCGGGCGTCATCAATATCGTCACCGGAATGGATGCCCCGACCATCGGAAAAACGCTGACCGATAGCCCCACGGTGCGCAAACTATCTTTTACCGGAAGTACCGAAATCGGCAAACTCCTCATGCGCCAGTGTGCCGATACCGTGAAAAAAATATCGCTCGAACTGGGCGGGAATGCACCTTTCATCGTATTCGACGATGCCGACCTGGATGCTGCCGTGGATGGCGCCATCGCCTCCAAATACCGCAATGCCGGACAAACCTGCGTGTGCGCCAACCGAATTCTGGTACAAGGCAGCGTGTATGACGCTTTTCTGGAAAAATTCAGCCAGGCCGTGCAGCGCCAAAAAATTGGTCCCGGCACCGAACAAGGTGTGCAAATTGGACCACTCATCAATACGGAAGCGCTCGACAAGGTGCAGCGCCTCGTGGGCGATGCCACTCAAAAAGGTGCAAGGCTGCTGACGGGCGGGCATGCCCTGACGGGTACTTTTTACGAAGCCACTGTACTGGCCGATGTCGACAGCAGCATGCAGATCATGCAGGAAGAGATTTTTGGCCCTGTGGCGCCTGTCACGCGCTTTGAAACGGAAGAAGAAGCCATTCGTATCGCCAACGATACGCCCTACGGCCTGGCCGCTTACTTTTATGGGCGAGACGTGGGCCGTGTGTTTCGCGTATCCGAAGCGCTCGACTACGGCATGATCGGCGTGAATACCGGTTTAATTGCTACCACCGTTGCGCCCTTTGGCGGCATGAAAGAAAGTGGTATCGGGCGCGAAGGCTCCAAATACGGGCTGGAAGAGTTTTTGGAGGTGAAGTATGTGTGTATTGGGTAGTTAGAGGTGAGAAGCGAGAGGTGAGAATCAGGATTTTTGAGATTAAAAGGATTAGAAGGATACCTGCCATAGGGTTGACAATTGTATAATTTGCCTCCATTGTATTGCAAGTGAAGGTACTGCCTCCCAATGTCGCCCGAACGTGGTAGGTTTGCACACTTCAACCATGTCAACTGCCACGCACCATGTTTATTCAAAAAACAAGTCTCCTGAGCCTGCTGTTGCTCGCAGTAGCAGGCCTTTTTGCCCAGCCCGCTGCGCCGTCCCTGCGTAGTATTCAAAATTTCGACGACGGCTGGAAATTTCACCTGGGCCATGCGGCCGATGTGAAAAAGGATTTCAACTACGGTATTCCCAATGTTTTCGCCAAGTCGAGCAAGTCGGAAGGCAATACGCCGATGACCGAAAAATTTGACGACAGCGACTGGCAAAACGTGCAATTGCCACACGACTGGGCCGTAGCACTGCCTTTCGTTCAATCGGCCGACGGCGATGTGATGGGGCACGGCTACAAGCCTGTGGGAGGTTTGTTCCCTGAAACAAGCATCGGCTGGTACCGCAAAAAATTCGAAGTAGCCCGCAGCGATTCGAGCAATCGCTTTGTGCTGCGTTTCGATGGCGTGTACCGCAACAGCCAGGCCTGGGTAAACGGTTTTTACCTCGGCACGAATGAAAGCGGCTACATCGGCGTGTCGTACGACATCACTGATTACCTGTATTTCGACAAACCCAATATCGTGACGGTGCGCGTGGACGCCACGCAGTACGAAGGCTGGTTTTACGAGGGCGCAGGCATTTACCGGCACGTTTGGCTGGAACAGTTCAACAACGTACACATTGCCGAAGGCGGGCTGTTTGTGCATACCAGTGTGCAACAAAATATGGCAATGGTAAAAGTGGAAACCACGGTTCGGAACCGCCACCTGAAACCCGCTTCGGCCATCTTGTCGTTTTACGTCACCGATCGCAATGGCAAAAAAGTAGCCAAGAGCATACCCCGCCCCATTCGTATTCCTGCATTTGGCGAAAAGGACGTGCAACAGGAGGCCATTCTTCTCAAGCCGCACCTGTGGTCGCTGGAAGACCCTTATTTGTACAACGTAGTGGCCGTAGTGCGCTCCGGTGGAAAAACGCTCGACAGCATGGTGACCCGGCTCGGGGTGCGCACCGTGACGATCAACAGCACACAAGGGCTGCTGCTCAATGGCAAACCCGTTAAAATTCAGGGCGTCAATTGCCACCAGGATCATGCCGGGGTGGGCAGCGCTTTGCCCGACTACCTGCAATACTACCGCATCCGATTGCTCAAGGAAATGGGCGTGAATGCCTACCGCACCAGCCACAACCCGCCCACGCCCGAACTGCTCGACGCTTGCGACAGCCTGGGCATGCTGGTGCTCGACGAAAACCGCCTGCTCAACAGCAGCCCGGAATACCTCGACCAACTGGAACGACTCATCCGCCGCGACCGCAACCACCCGTCGGTGTTTATGTGGTCGATCGGTAATGAAGAATTTTATGTGCAATGGAACTCCAACGGCCGCCGCGTGGCTCAAACTTTAATTGAAAAACAACGCCAACTCGACCCCACGCGCACTTGCACCTATGCCTCCGACCTCGCGAATGTTTTTCCCGGCATCAATGAAGTGATTCCGGTGCGCGGGTTCAATTACCGTGTAAATGCCATGGGGCCCTATCACAATGACCACCCTACACAACCCATCGTAGGCACAGAAATGGGCAGCACCGTGAGTACACGGGGTATTTTTGTACGCGACTCCATCATCGGCTACGTACCCGATCAGGACATCAGTTATCCCTGGTGGGCCAGCACCGCCGAACAATGGTGGACGGTCGTTGCCGATCAGCCCTGGAATATGGGCGGTTTTATCTGGACGGGTTTCGATTATCGTGGCGAACCTACACCGTTTCAGTGGCCGAATATCAATTCGCACTTTGGCATCCTCGACATGTGCGGTTTCCCGAAAAATATCTACTACTACTACCGGTCGTGGTGGACGGGCAAAGATGTGGTGCACATTTCACCACACTGGAACTGGAAAGGACGGGAAGGCCAGAACATCGATGTGTGGGTAAATTCCAATATGGAAACCGTCGAACTTTTCCTCAACGGCGCCAGTCTCGGTAAAAAGACCATGCCCCGCAACGGTCACCTCAACTGGTCGGTGCCCTACGCCCCTGGCAAACTCGAAGCCGTGGGTGAGAAAGGTGGCCGCAAAACCACTTATGCTGTAGAAACCACGGGGGCACCTGTAGAAATCGTACTCTCCACCGACCGTAAAAGTATCCTTGCAGATGGCCGCGACGCGACCGTAATCAATGTAAGCGCCAAAGACAGCCAGGGCCGTGAAGTGCCCGATGCCAATCTGCTTGTTCAATTTGACCTGTCGGGAAATGCGCACATTATCGGCGTCGGCAATGGCGACCCGAGTTGCCACGAACCGGATCAGTACCCGGCAGGACAAATCTGGAAACGCAGCCTGTTCAATGGCAAATGCCAGGTCATCGTGCAGTCGGACCGGAAAAAGGGAGCCTGCAAATTGAGTGCCTCAGCGCAGGGGCTGAAGATGGGGAGTGTGGAGGTGGAAGTGAAATGAGTCGGGAGTCCTAAGTCCTGAGTCCTAAGTCCTGAGTTTGTAGAGTACACCTGTTTACCCTTGGTTATTCTTCAAACTGAAGCCAATAGTAGACAGGTGTACTCTAAGGACTTAGGACTTAGGACTCAGGACTCAGGACTTTTATTGCTTGAAAACCTCCTCCATCACCACGCCTGTGGTACCGCTCGGCCGGGCGATACGCAGCATAGCCGACAGTGTAGGGGCAATATCGGTAATATTCCAGGGGGTATAACTCACGCCGTGTGGTACTTTCCAGCCATACCACAACAGCGGCACATGCGTGTCGTAGGCGTAAGGCGAGCCATGGGTGGCGCCGCCGAGTTTGAACAGGTTGTCATCGGAGTGCCAGCCCGGATCGAGTTGAAAGAGTACGTCGCCAGAGCGGCGGGGGTGCAGTCCGCGGCGTGTTTCGGAAGCATAAGGGAATTCGATGGGGTACGACATCACTTCATCGCGTGTGAAGGCGTCATACACCCCTTTTTGAGCGCGCAGGTATTCGATGATGTTGTGGGCCAGGTCTTCCGGATTGAGGTCGAGGTCGGCAATGGCTTCCCAATTGAGCCAGATTTGCTGATTGGACACATCGTGGATAAAATCGCCTGTGGAGCCTAATTGTACAGCCAGAAAATTTTCCAGGTTGGCTTCCAGTTTGCTTTCTTCAAAAACACCGGCCGGAATGCGCAGGTCGTTCATGTGTACCGGCGTTTCGCCGCCCCCATGATCGGCTGTGAGGAAAACCAGTACATTGTTTTTTCCGAATTTTTTATCCAGAAAATCCAGGATACGGGCCAGGTCGCGGTCGAGTTTGATATACACATCTTCGGTTTCTTCGCCGTGGATGCCAAACTGGTGCGCGCAGTAGTCGGTACTGGAATAACTCAGGCAAAGAAAATCGGGGTAGGCATCCAGGCCGAGTCCCATTTTTTCGATCGCTTCGATGGCAAAGTCCGTGGTGAGGGTACTGCCCATGGGGGTGAACCGAATCACGCCGAATCCCTGTGTTTTGTACATTTCAGGCAGATTGTAGGGCATAGACCCTGAAAATTTGCCGTATTTGCCTTTGTTGTAGCGGTCCCAGCCGGCAAAACTTTCGTTGTACTGAAGGCTCGAATCGGTGGCCCAGGGTTGAGAAAGATATTTTGCCGGTAAACGACGGGCGTTGAATGACTGTACCCATTCTGGCAGGCCCAACGAATCGGGGTAATAGGAAGATGTTATCCAATTGCCCGTGGAGTCGTCGAACCAGTAACAGGCATTGGGAATATGACCGGCAGGCAGGATACTGGCCCGGTCTTTCAGGCAAACGCCTACAACTTTCGACTGGAAATTATTGGACAGGCGCAATTCGTCGGTAATGGTAGTGGAGAGCAATACCGACGGTGAATGCTGCCCTGCCTTGTTGTTGTTGGTTCCAACCGGGCGGTACCGTTTGTCGGTCGTCACGTATCGGTGTTCGCCCCATTCCGGGTCCCACCAGTCGTTGCCGATAATTCCATTTACCGAAGGTGTAGCACCACTGTAAATAGCGCTGTGCCCGGGTGCTGTGTAGGTAGGCACATAATTATAGCGGACGTCTTCGCAAGTGAAACCTTCTGACAGCAGGCGTTTGAAGCCGCCGGGGGAATATTTTGCCTGATAGCGATACAGAAAATCATAGCGCATCTGATCGACTACGATGCCAACTATCAGTTTGGGTTGAGCAGGCTGCGTTTGCTGGGCAGGAAGCATCCTGGACATGAATACAAGACAGAGCGGGAAAAATACTTTTCGAAGCATTCTGGAATATTGACAGTAAGAAGAAGGCGCAAATGTACGGGCGAAGCCGAACGGGTTGTCTTGAATTATACTATTTCCATGCAGGAAAGTATGCCGGAAAATAAAATTCTGTACTTTTGCCGCCGTTTTGGCCGCATACAGTTATTAAATGGCCATTTCGGATATTCTAACTTTTCACGTCAAAACAAAACTTAACGGATGAGTTCCTTAATTTACGTACTTCCGTTTTTTGGGGTAGCGGGCCTCTTGTATATGTTCCTGTTGCAGGGCTGGGTCAGCAAACAGGATGCCGGTGATGAAAAAATGCAGGGCATTGCCAAAAATATTGCTGATGGCGCCATGGCATTCCTCAAAGCGGAATACCGCGTACTGGCCATTTTCGTACTGATTGCTGCCGCGCTGCTGGGCTGGCTGGGCACACAGGTAACGACCAGTCACCCACTGATCGTATTTGCATTTGTAATTGGTGCATCATTTTCCGTACTGGCAGGTTTTATGGGCATGCGTATTGCTACCAAAGCCAATGTGCGCACCACGCAGGCTGCTCGCACCAGCCTCGCACAGGCACTGAAAGTGTCGTTCAACGGCGGTTCAGTGATGGGCCTCGGTGTAGCCGGTCTGGCTGTACTGGGCTTGAGCCTGCTTTTTGCACTGTTCTATAACTTCTTCATGGGCGGTTCCTATGGCGTAGATGGCTACGAGCAAATGTCGCGCGTATTGGAAGTACTCGCCGGTTTCTCGCTGGGCGCTGAATCGATCGCACTGTTCGCACGCGTAGGCGGTGGTATTTACACCAAGGCTGCCGACGTAGGCGCCGACCTCGTAGGCAAGGTAGAAGCCGGTATTCCGGAAGACGATCCGCGCAACCCTGCTACCATCGCCGACAACGTGGGCGACAACGTAGGCGACGTGGCAGGTATGGGCGCCGACCTTTTCGGTTCCTATGTGGCTACCGTACTGGCTACCATGGTACTGGGTAACTCGGTCATCCGCGATTCCGCAGGCATTCAGGATGCATTCGGTGGTATCGGCCCAATTCTGCTGCCGATTATGATTGCCGGTCTGGGCATTCTTTTCTCCATCATTGGTATGCTGCTCGTGCGCGTAAACGCTGACAAAGAAGTAGACTCCGATGCTGTACAGGCTGCTTTGAACCGTGGCAACTGGGTGAGTATCATCATCACCGGTGTGGCTTGTTATCCGTTGATTCAGTGGATGCTGCCCGAGACCATGACTATGAGCCTCGTGGGTGGTGCTGTGATTGTGAGCAATATAAATGTATTTGGCGCCGTAGTGGTGGGCCTCGTGGTAGGCGCACTGATTTCCGCCATCACAGAATATTACACGGGCCTCGGTAAAAAACCGATCCTCAACATCGTACGCCAGTCGGCTACGGGCCATGCTACCAACGTCATCGCCGGTCTTGCTACGGGCATGCTGAGCACCTGGATGCCGATCGTGCTGTTTGCCGGTGCGATCTGGGGTACATACTCGCTGGCAGGTTTCTACGGTGTAGCCATTGCCGCTTCGGCAATGATGGCTACCACAGCCATGCAGTTGGCTATCGACGCTTTCGGCCCGATTGCCGACAATGCTGGTGGTATTGCTGAAATGAGCGAATTGCCCAAAGAAGTACGCGGCCGTACGGATATTCTCGACTCTGTGGGCAACACCACGGCTGCTATCGGTAAAGGTTTTGCCATCGCTTCTGCTGCACTCACGGCCCTGGGCCTGTTTGCTGCATATGTGAATTTTACCGGCATCGAAGGTATCAATATTTTTAAAGCCAATGTGCTGGCAGCCCTGTTCCTGGGCGGCATGATTCCGGTGGTATTCTCCGCCTTCGCCATGCAGAGTGTAGGCCGTGCTGCCATGGACATGGTGCAGGAAGTACGCCGTCAGTTCCGCGAAATTCCGGGGCTGCTGGAAGGTACCGGCAAAGCCGACTACCAGCGCTGTGTGGAGATTTCTACGCGCGCTGCCCTGCGCGAAATGATGCCTCCGGGCCTTATCACCATCATTACCCCGATCGTGGTAGGTTTTATCATGGGCCCTGAAGCACTCGGTGGATACATGGCCGGTGTAACCGTCAGCGGCGTTATGTGGGCTATCTTCCAGTCGAATGCAGGTGGCGCATGGGACAATGCGAAAAAATCCTTTGAAAAAGGCGTCGACATCAATGGCCAGACGTATTACAAAGGCTCCGATCCACACAAGGCTGCCGTAACCGGCGACACAGTGGGCGACCCGTTCAAAGACACTTCTGGTCCGTCTATGAATATCCTGATCAAACTGACCTGCCTGGTAGGCCTGGCCATCGCTCCGATCCTGGGCGGCCACACTTCAGGCGATCACTCTTCGATCATGAAGCAGCCGGAATCTAAAATGCAGATGACACAAGCACCTGCTACGACGCAGGAGGCTGCGCCGATCAAGTAAGGCGAGCGAGAAAATAAAAAATGGAAAGAGCCTGTCCTGAAACTCAGGGCAGGCTCTTTTTTTTCAGGAAGTTGATGGCTTAACCTTTTTTTCTGCTTGTATCAACCTGTTTTTTTTATTCCCCTTCAAAGCATCTTTTTGAGTTTCTGAAGGAAGGCGTATCTGGCTGAAAGAATGAATTTGATAAAATTCAAGGGTTCGTTCAAATGCATTCTTGCGTTTAGATTGTGTGGAGGTTTTTTGAGCAGGTTTTGATGAACTGTAATTTTCACTGATCAAAGCATTTACAAGGGGGAATGTTTCATGGCCGGTAACATTATATTCGGAGTCGATCAGAAGACTTACAAGTTCCTTGAAATAATGCAAGCGTCGTTCTTCATACTGTGCTGCAACAAAGTGGCTTTCACCGGTGCGATGCATGGCAACAAGGCGATCCAACTCCTTTATTTGCTGAATTAACCATTCCGCTTGTATCTGTTCAGATTTATGCTGTTTAGATTTCATGAGCAGATAATATGAGTTCAATTACACCTTTTTTGTGGATAATCCCTCTATAATCAGGTCTTGTCCTTGTAAACTGATTTATCCAGTAGAGCCGATCAGATTCTGTAAAAATGTGGTTGGGGTGGTTATCTGGATATACATGGATAAAGTAAATATCCAATCGATTCTTCAGTAATGCTTGGCGATGATACTTGGTTTGAAAGAGCGATTCGTAGCGTTGAAATGTTTTCAAATCAACACAAACAACAATATCCAGATCATTTGGGGTGCGTTTTAAAGTGGTAAAACTTCCGTCCAGAAAAACTTGCAGATTTACCAAACTCAAATCTGCCAGAAATGATTTGGCAAACTGGATGAAGTTTTCAAAAATCTCTATTCGCACAGGATCTGGTATTTTATCCACAAATGCATGATGAAACGTTGGGATGTCCGACAAAATCACATCATAAGGGAATAAAAAGCCACGTTTGTCAAAATGAAGCATAAAGCGATGTAATAGGATTAACAAACAAATGTACAAAATGATGGCAACAAACTACGCCTCTCCCGGGTACATTTTCCCTGCTGCCAACACAAGTATCCAGATTTCATTTTTCAACACAATTCAAACCTTTAGACATGAAAAATCTGGCACCTTGGTTCGCTTTACTGCTGGTATGTATTTCCAGCGCTTTCACTACTGCTCATCCGACGGCAAAAAGTTTTGCACATGTAGATTACTTTCTGAAACTCGACGGTGTCGACGGCGAATCGGCCGATCGGGATCACAAAAAATGGATTGAAATTGAATCCATGCAGATCAACAGATCCGACAAAACCATCGGCATTCAGCGCGCACAAACGAGCATTTCCTCTCCAAAACTGATGCAGGCCTCCGTGTCTGGCAAACACATAAAAAAGGCCGTTCTGCATGTGCGCAAATCGGGCGATGACAACTACATGCAAATCGAACTGGAAAACGTACTGATTACGAGTTATCAAACCTCTGCCTCTTCGTCGTCGTCAGGCAGGCCGATGGAAAGCCTCTCGCTGAACTATACGAAAGCGGTGTTTCGTTGAAACCGCTACAGAGACAGGCTACAAAAAGCACAATCCCGAATTTTGGCGAAAGCCAGAATTCGGGATTGTGCTTTTTATATACTGACAATACAGCCTAACGCTTTTCGAGTTTGTGCGTGGTCAGGATGCGTTTGTTTTTATCGATCAACTGCACCAGATACATGCCTTTGGGAAGGTCGGAAATGTTGTATTGCTGGTCGCCTTTGGTGTATTCAAATTCCTTTACACGACGGCCGACAATGCTGAAAATTGCAATTTCGCCCACGGCATCGTGGTTGTCCTGTACCGAAATATATTCAGCAGCAGGGTTGGGGTATACGGAAAGATCGGCCCGCGCACTGTTTTGGGCCGTTGCCGCCAAGCCGGCTAACACGAAGACAAAAAGGAGTAATTTTTCTTTCATAGACCACGATTAAGATGTCACCTGATGGGGGATTGGTTGTTGTGAAAAAATCGGTTTTGGTAAAATTTGTCTGCAAAATATGGATAAACAACCTACGATGCCAAGTAAAGGTTGCACTATTTGCAAAAAATTTAACTATCGCCACACAATAAAAATACAACGTTTGTTAATGCTTAACAGAATCCCGCCGTACCCTCACAGAACCTTCCTTTCCTCTGCTTTTCACTTTTTTACATACATCGGAAGATTTATCAGCCCGATGCGTTGAAAAAAGTGCCCAAACGAGACGCGCAACACACCCAGACCATATTTCATACTTCTTTTGAAATTGATACTGGATGCTTCTTCAAAATATTTGGTCGGGCAAGTGACCTCTCCAATATCGAATCCCGCATACACAATCTGCGACAGCATTTCATTGTCGAATACAAAATCATCGGAGTTCTGGTTATACCGGATCGTTTCCAGCACTTCCCGGCTGAAAGAACGGTATCCGGTGTGGTATTCCGACAATTTATACCGAATCAGCAAGTTCTGTGCCAGCGTCAGAAAACGGTTGGCAATGTATTTATACATTGGCATTCCGCCCTTCAGTGCTCCCATTCCGAGGATTCTCGACCCCAGTACGACCGGGTACAGGTCTTCGCCTATGATATTGACCATAGAGGGGATCAGTTTGGGTGTGTACTGATAGTCGGGGTGCAGCATGATAACAATGTCGCCGCCGATTTCGAGCGCTTTGTTGTACAACGATTTTTGGTTGCCACCGTATCCCTTGTTCTGTTCGTGCACAATGACGTGCTGTATCCCCAGTTGGCGGCCCAGTTCGGCCGTATTATCGCGGCTGTGGTCGTCGCACAGAATTACCTCATCTACCAGATCGAAGGGTATTTCTCTATACGTTTTTTCGAGCGTTTTCGCTGCGTTGTAGGCCGGAAGTACGACTACTACTTTTTTGTTTTTGTACATAGAATCAGGCTTTTTCAGAGGGCTCTTCCGCCTGTTCTGCAGATTCTGCCTTGGCATTTTCTTCTTCGCGCTTCACTTCTTCAAAAATGCCTTTTTCGTGCATGTATTTGAACCATTTGATACACTTCTTGATGTCGTTGATGTGTACACGATCCTGGTCGTGCTCGGGTAGCACGGCCGTAAAATAAGCACGAAAAGCAGCGCTGTTGGAGTCGAGGCTCACCGGCGGCGTGGTTTCATACTGATCGAGCATTTTTTGAAACACATCGGACAGTGGAATGGTGTTTTCGCCTTCGGCATCCGTATAGGTGTAAATGCCAATGGTGGCCAGTGGCGTTACCTGCTGCTGGCGCATGGGGACAAAACGGCTGCGGCCTTCATTGAGGTCTTCGATGACAAAACCGTTGTTGCGGGTAGCCGTTACTTTGTGGACGCCGGGCATGCCAGCCACGACGAGGTATTTTTCCAGATTCATATTCTGAGTTGAAAGTCCTAAGTCCTGAGTCCTAAGTCCTGAGTCCGTAGAGTACACCTGTATACTCTTGGATTCTGTTTGTATTAATGCCAAGAGTATGCAGGTGTACTCTACGGACTCAGGACTTAGGACTCAGGACTCACGACTAATTTAAACAGTCATAATTTCTTTTTCCTTCGCAGCAATCACCTTATCGACCTGTTCGACAAATTTGTTCACCAGGTCCTGCAATTCGGTTTCACGGCGTTTGCCGATATCTTCCGGCAAGCCGTCTTTCACTGCTTTTTTGATGTGATCGAGTGCTTTGTGGCGGGCATTGCGCACGCCCACCTTGCTTTCTTCGCCGGCGGCTTTGGCTTTTTTAACCAGTTCCTTGCGGCGTTCTTCGGTGAGTGGCGGCACGCTGAGGCGTACTACTTCACCGTCGTTGGCCGGGGTGATACCGATATTGGAATTGATGATAACCCGTTCGATCGGGCCGAGCATATTGCGTTCCCAGGGTTGAATCACAATGGTACGGGCATCGCTCACCTGAATATTAGCAACCTGTGGCAACGGCGTCGGGGTGCCGTAGTAGTCCACCATCAGGTCGGAAATGAGGTTCGTCGATGCCTTGCCGGTGCGCAATTTAACAAGTTCATGTTCGAGGTGTTCGATGGCCTTGTTCATATGCTCTTTGGCATCATTCAGTATACTGCTAACGTCTTCCATATTGCTGTAAATGATTGGTCAATTCGATTTGGACAGGTTTTTTGAGTTCAATTGAGAACAATTGCAGGCGCAAAGTTCACAAGTTTTACATTTTTAAAGAAAAAGGAACGCGAAAATATGGTAGTGCGTACCTTCGGGCTGCAAGAAAACGCCAGAATCTGACAAACAACAGGGTAGAAACAGGCGCAGGAAGGTAAGAATGTGCATTTTTACACCTTGCTCCCGGTGTTTATTTCAATTTTTATTGCGGAAACTACACATGCCTGAATTGCAGGAAATAAAAAGAACCTTGTCGCGTATCGATAAACTCGAGCGGGAAGTAAGTCTTAAACAGTTGCAGATCAATAGTTTGCTGACCATCACGCAGGCTATCAATGAAAACGTGTCTGCGGAAGACCTGTTCAAGATGTACAATTCCTTCCTGCGCTGGGAAATCGGTATTCGAAAAATGGCGCTTTTTTTCCGCGAAGGTGAAAAATGGGTGTGTAAAACCTCGCTGGGAGTGCCCGAAGCCATGCTGACGGAAGACATCAGTGCAGAACTTTCCAAGTACCGCAGCAAACAAGGCCTCGAAAACAGCAGCCACGCTCTTATCCGCGAATTCGACCTCGTGGTGCCGGTGCTGCACAAGGACGTAGCCATTGCCTATGCTTTTATCGGCGGTTTTGGCGATGGCGACGATGTGTTCAACAAGGTGCAGTTCGTGACCACCATCACCAATGTCGTGGCGGTGGCAATTGAAAACAAACGCCTGTTCAAACAACAACTCCGCCAGGAAATTATCAACCGCGAGGTGGAAGTGGCTGCCGAAATTCAGCGCACCCTGGTGCCATCCCGGCTTCCTTCGGGCGATAACTACCAATTGTCGAGCATTTACAAACCCCACTTTGCGGTAGGTGGCGACTACTACGATGTAGTGGAGTTTTCCGACGGGAAAATTGCTTTTTGTATTGCCGACATCACAGGCAAAGGCGTTTCTGCCGCTATGCTGATGGCCAATTTCCAGGCCAATTTCCATGCACTGGTAACCCGCCGCCCCTCGCTGGAAGAAATCGTGTACGAACTAAACTCGGCTGTCTGGCGCGTGACGCAGGGTGATAAGTTTATTACCCTTTTCCTGGCCAAATACGACGTGCCTACCCGCACCCTGCACTACATCAATGCCGGCCACACGCCGCCCCTGCTGCTTAGCAACGGCGAAGTGATTCCGTTGCGCAATGGTTGCACTTCTCTGGGTTGGCTTCCGGAACTGCCTTTCCTCGAAATCGGTGGCATCTGCCTCACCGATGAGGCTATGATATTTTCCTACACCGATGGCCTGACCGACATTAAAAACGATGCAGGAGATTATTTTACCGAAGAAAAACTGACTGAGTTTTTGCAGGAAAACGCTCAACTCGACGCCAAAAGCCTGAATACCAGGCTACTCGCGCATATCGAGGCATTCCGACAGGAACAGCCTTTCCCCGACGATATTACCGTGCTGACATGTCGGGTATTTGGAAAACACAACCCGGAAGCATAGCCACCCGCCGATATATATCTTTCAAAGCAGCCGTATCATACGAATACCATGAATACCACCGAATCCTTCGAAATAGCCGTCAACGGCCAGCAAACTTTTGAGTTTCAAGCCTCTGAAGCCAGCCAACTGGATATGTTGGCCGAACAGGATGGCAGTTTCCATATTCTGTACAAAGGCAAGTCGTGGCATGCCGAACTGGAAGACGCCGATTTTGCCCATCGCCAACTGGTTTTCCGCATTGATGGAAACAAATACACTGTACACCTTGCTGACCAGTACGAACGGCTGGTGCGCCAACTGGGGCTTCAAATCGGTGGGCATCAAAAGCAAAATACCGTAAAAGCACCCATGCCCGGCCTGGTGCTGCAAATCCTCGTAGAAGCAGGCCAAACCGTACAGAAAGGCGAACCCTTGCTGATTCTGGAAGCCATGAAAATGGAAAATGTACTAAAAGCCTCCGGCGAAGGGCAGGTCAAATCGGTAAACGTACAAAAAGGTATGGCAGTCGATAAAGGGCAGTTGCTGCTGGAAATGGTTTAAGTGTTTTTGTGTTTAAGTGTTTTTGTGTTTTGGTGTTTAAGTGTTTAAGTGTTTTTGTGTTTAAGGGTTTTAGAGTTAACATTTGAGCATAAAAACAACACCATACAATTAAACGTTACTGCCTAACATCAGCCGAGCGCGAAGCCCACAAAAACACCAAAACACTTAAACACAAAAACACATACCTCACCTCTCCATGCAAAAATTCCTGTTGCTGTTCCTGCTTGTCGGCACTACCTTCTTACATACAGGTTGTGCATCCTGGAAACAAAATCGCTGGCTGTCGGAGCACCGCGCCAACCTGAGCCGCATTGCCAACAGCAATATGACGCCCGAGCAAAAACTCGACGGACTGCTGACCGACTATGTGGAATTTATGAAGCAGGATCTCAAATTTGTCGATCCTGTCAAAGGTGTTAAATACGTACAAAAATACCACGACCAGAACGAGGCCGCGATGGATAAAATACTGAAGGAGGCCGAGCAGTGGCAGGGCAAACTAAGCCTTGTTGACAAAGGTTCTTTAGCCCTTCGTGTAGTACAAAAACCCTACATCGGCAGCCTGATCGACCTGGGGCCGAAGTTCAAGCGCAAATACAAGCAATATGCTTTCGCCGTCAAACTGGCCAGTAAAATCACCGGCGGCCTCACCCGTTTTGCGGGCAAAGCATTTGATTAGTTTGTATCCAACCATTTTTTTCTGTCGGCCAGCGCCCCCAACTGCTCCCAGGTCAGTACAATTTCCGCAGGCCCCACGGCATAAGGCGCCACTTCATAGGCATTGTAGAAGAAAATCAGTCCTTCCGGCAAAACGGCGACGTTGGCAGGCATAGGTAATTGCTGCAATTCGGGGTATAGCAGGTCGGTAATTTTCTCTTCCGGTTTCATGCCTTTGGCTTCCTTATATGCTGCTTCCAGCAGGGGACGCACCGCGTTGGTATCGGCTACCATCGACGTAATACTCAGCGCTTTTCCACCTTGCAGCAGGTCGTAGGAAACAACCGTCGTAAACGGATTCGGGTGCGCGCCTCCCATAAACGAATAGCCATCCACATACATGGTGGCTACTTTGGTAGTCAACATGGGCGTAGCGCCTTTTATTTCCATGCTATATCCCATCGGGATGTCGGGAATGTCAATTCTGGATTGTTTGAATGCGCTGATCATCTGGGCCGCGGCCGAGTCCATGGCTACTGTAAATGAGGGCGATTCGCCTGCGCCAACAGTGCTGCGTACAAAACTCTGAACGGAGTGGTTGACCGCGGCTGTCACAGTGGAGTCGCCGCCGCTGATTTGTGGCACCGTTACATCGAAAATAGCGCAAATGGTGTCTGCCACACAGAATTTTTTCTCGAAAGCAATCGTATCTGCTCTTAAAGGGGCCACCACACGGGTTTCTTTCGGATTGCAGGCAATTACAAACAAGGTCAGGCTGAAAAGGAGTCCCTGGGAAAGTTGATTTGTCATAAGGATAGGTGCGTAGGTGTTGGTTGATGAGGGTTGATAAGTGTTGATGAGGGTTGATAGGGTTGATGAGGTTGATAAATAGCGGCTCGAGGTAAGGGATGGTATTTTCATTCATTGAGTGGCTGAATATCAACCCTCATCAACACTTATCAACCTCATCAACCCTATCAACCTCATCAACCTCAAAAATCATCACGCCGGGTCATAATATTTTTCTCCATTCGATTGTTTCTCCAGCATTTCCGTATAGTATCCGCCACTGGTCATCAGTTCGTCGTGGGTGCCTTCTTCGCTAATCCGGCCTTCGTTGAGCACGATAATTTTGTCGAACTCCAGCATGCCGTACATGCGGTGCGTGATGATGATGGCCGTTTTATCGGAAAGCGCATCTTCCATGTACCCTACAATGCGGCTTTCTGTTTGTGTATCTACTGCCGAAAGACAGTCGTCGAGTAACACCACATCGGGTCTTTTGGCAAAGGCACGGGCAATGCTGACGCGCTGTTTTTGTCCGCCCGAGAGTGTGACGCCCCGCTCACCCACTACGGTTTCGTAGCCATTGGGCAGGCTCATGATCTCGTCGTGTACGGCAGCACTTTTTGCAAAAAACTCGGCGTCTTCGCGGCTGATGCCTTCTTTCCCGAAGGCAATATTATTCAAAACGGTATCCGAAAACAGGAACACATCCTGCGGCACATAACCGATGCTGCGGCGCAAGTGGTACAAGTCGATTTGCTTAATATCAACACCATCGATGAGGATACGACCTTCTTTCACATCATACATCCGGAGCAGCAGGTCGGCAATGGTCGTTTTGCCACTTCCTGTGCGGCCTACGATGGCCAGACGTTGTCCGGGCAGCACCTCGAACGAAACATTGCTGAGCGCCTGAATGCCGGTGTCAGGGTACGTAAAGGACACATTTTCGAAGCGAATATGCCCTTTCAATGGCGTATGTTGTTCACCTTTCGGCAAAGCCGGCGCCTGGTTTTGCACGGCCGGGCTGGTTTTCAAAAATTCGTTGATGCGTTTTTGCGAAGCCGCCGCCTGCTGGGTGAGCGATGCAATCCAGCCGATTGCTGTAACTGGCCAGGTGAGCATGTTGATGTAAATGACAAACTCGGCAATATTGCCCGCCGTCAGGTTGCCGGCAATCACCTGCATGCCACCAACATATACCGTGATGATAATGCTGGTGCCGATGAGCAGCGACATCAGCGGGAAAAAGAAGGAATCGACACGAATCAGGCGCAGCGATTTCTGGCGATATTCCTCGCTTTGATCGGCAAACCATCGTCCCATGGCTTCCTCATGCACATAACTTTTTACAACCCGGATGCCGCTGTACACCTCCTGTGCCGTGCTGGTGAGCGTGGCCAGTTGTTGTTGTATTTTTTCGCTGCGTTTGTTGATGATTGTGCTGACCCAGTAGATGGAAATGCTAAGAAAGGGTAAAGGCAGCAGCGACCACATGGTAAGTGTGACGCTCACCTTCAGCATGGAAGAGATAGCCAGAATAAAAAGAAAAATGAGGTCGAGGCCGTACAAAATGGTAGGTCCCAGAAACATCCGGACTTTGGAAACATCCTCCGAAATACGCGACATCATGTCGCCGGTAGAATTGCGTTTGTAAAACGCCAGATCGAGCCGTTCGTAATGGGCAAAAATTTCCTTGCGCATATCGTATTCGATGAGCCGACTCATGACGATAATCGTCTGGCGCATGAAAAACATAAACATGCCCATCAACAGAGCCAGCCCGATGACAATGGCGCCGAATTTACCAATCTGGAAACTCAGGTTGCCAAATGCCTCCGGATGTGCGCCGATGCCACCATGCTCCTGGTAAAATTTTACCTGCTCGACAACCGTATCGAGCGCCTGCCGAATGACTTGTGGCTGCAATACACGAAACCAGTTGGCCAGCCCGACGAAGGCAATGCCCAGCAAGAAACGCCAGCGGTAAATCCAGAAAAACTTGTAGAGGTAGGAAAGATGTTTCATCAAAAAAGACGGGCGAAAGCCCTTTACAACAGACAATAAAGCCTCAAAACAGTAGGAAAGCAGAAGGGTTCACCGTTTGGTTATCAGTTATTGGTTGGGGGTTGATAAGTGTTGATAAGTGTTGATGAGGGTTGATAAATAGCGGCTCGAGTTAAGGGAAGATATATTCATTCATTGAGTGGCTGAATATCAACCCTCATCAACACTTATCAACCCTCATCAACCCATAACGTCACGCTCGATTACATTTTTCAATCGGCGAACAGTTGTCGAGCAAAATATTGCCCCGGTATTTGAATGATGTACCGGGTGCGAAATAGGCTTCAAAGGTAATATACCGGATATCGCCCGAGGGAATAAATTGAAATTTGTATTGCTGCCAGTCGCGGTGGTCGATGAGCGGCGAACTGGCGAGTAGTTGTTCCTTGCTGCCCCGTTTGGCGCCGCCCCATATTCGAATGCGAATAGGGTTATTGTAACTAACATATTGCGGCGAATGGGCCAGGTAAATAGAAAATTTGTAGCAAAACCCTGCTTTCAGCGTTTCCTGCAGGCCCTGCCCAATATCCTCGCTGGTACCATCTTCCCGCGTAATCAGTCCTACACAACTGCGGCCGTCCTGAGGTTGGAAATCGATGCCCCAGGCGCCGGGCATAATATCGGGTGTGCTGCCAGGGGTGAAGGAATTCCAGCCTGCGGGCGAAGCGGAAGCGCGTGGCGTATCTTCAAACGATGGATTGAGAAAAGGGATCAATGTACCGGTGGGCTGTTCGCCGGGGAAGAGCCATGGTTGCAGCAGGGATACGAGGAAGATGCAACAGATTTTCATGCAAAATTTGAATCAAATGGCGTAGTTACGCCTAACATACGGAGATAAAGCACAGAATAACTACCTTTGCCGCTCACAAAAACGCAAAGTGCATCCAAATATTGGCGGCATGGCAAGATCGGTCTGGCAAACACCCGAAAAGGTCTGCAAAGATCGCATAACCTGTTGATTGTCATAGCGTTTGAGTGAATGCATTTTTTGATTCCCATTACCCCGATTTCTGAAAAAGATGTCTCGAACCAGGCCTACCTATTTTTACGCCATCCTCAGCGTTGCGCTGGTGCTGTTTATCGTCGGTTTTTTTACCCTCTCGACCATGCATGCGCGCAAACTGGCTACCCTGTTCAAGGAGAAAGTCGACATCTGGCTGGAACTGAAGCCCGACCTGGGGCAGGAGGAAATTGCCCGGATTGTGGGAAATATTCGCCAGAAACCTTTCGTTAAACCAGAAACCATCACCTTCATCAGCAGCGAACAGGCCGCCGCCAGCATGCGTGAAGACCTGGGCGATGAAAGTATGCTGGAAGACGCGCCCGACCTCTTGCGCGATGTCATCCGGTTCAATGTGCGTGCCGAATACCTCAACGACGAGAACCTGCAACAATGGCGCGAGGAACTGCGGCAGGATACGCTGGTGTCCGAATTATATTACGAAGCAAGCAATATCGGAAATGTGGGCAAGAACATGCAAAATATGGGCCTGATCGCCCTCTGCCTGGTTTTTTTGCTCATCTTTGCAGCCGTTACGCTTATTCACAACACCATCCGGCTGGCGCTTTATTCCAACCGGTTTGTCATCAAAAATCAGGAACTGGTAGGCGCTTCCTGGGCATTTATCAGCAAACCCTACATCCAAAGAGGCGTTCTGAATGGCTTGTGGAGCGCTTTGCTGTCGATCGGCGCACTGATTCTGGTGTTCGAATGGATTGAAAAACAGGTACCTGAAATAGAACAGTTGCGCGACCTCGACAGCATGCTCATGGTATTTACCGGCATTATTTTGCTGGGTGTACTGATTTCCGGGTTGAGCACCTGGTTTGTTGTAAACAAGTTTTTGCGCATGCGCATCGACGATTTGTATTAAAAAATAAATAACCACACACATAATGGCAAAACAACCTGCGCGCCCTCAAGCCGCACCCTCTACCAAAAAAGCGGCCCCGGTACAACGCACCGTTAAAAAAGAAAGTGGCTGGAACCCGGATAAAAGCGGTTTGCTGTTTGGCCGCCAAAACTTTATTTATATCGGCATCGGGCTCGGACTGGTGGTACTTGGCCTGGGTCTGATGACAGGCGGCGCTATGCCCGACCCAAACAAATGGGAGCCCGAACGCATTTACAGTTTCACCCGTATCACCCTGGCTCCGATGTGCATGGTTGCCGGATTTGTAGTAGTAGGCCTGGGTATTTTCAAAAAATCGGATACTGTAACTTCTGCACCCGCTGAATCTGGCAACGCTGAAGCGGCCTAGTATTTCTTCTGAATTCGTATGAGCATTATTCAGGCCATTATTCTGGCTATTATCGAAGGGCTGACAGAATTCCTGCCAGTTTCTTCCACCGGGCATATGATCATAGGCTCTTCCCTGATGGGTATTGCCGGCCATCCATTTGTGAAGGTTTTTACCGTAGCCATTCAGTTTGGCGCTATTCTGTCGGTAGTGGTATTGTACTGGCGGCGCTTTTTTCAGAATTTCCGCTTTTATGTCCGCCTTTTTGTAGCGTTTCTGCCTGCTGCGGTATTCGGATTGCTGTTTAAAAAACACATCGATCGTTTGCTCGAAAACATAACAGTGGTGGCATTGGCGCTCATTGCCGGCGGGGTTGTGTTCCTGTTTATCGACCGTTTTTTTGCACGACAGGCCCAAACCGGAGTGAGTTCCGACGAAGATATTTCCTTGCCTCGTGCATTTCGCATCGGCATGTTCCAGGTGATTTCGATGATCCCAGGGGTAAGCCGCTCGGCTGCTACCATCATCGGTGGCGTCACGCAGGGGCTTACGCCGGTTGCAGCAGCGGAGTTTTCGTTTTTTCTGGCAGTTCCGACCATGTTTGCTGCCACCTGCAAAACGATATGGGACTATATCGACGAAGAAGGCGGCACTTTTACAGGCAATGAACTAGTTTTGCTAGCCATTGGCAATGTGGTGGCTTTTGTGGTAGCGATGATCGCCATCCGCACATTTATGCAGTTTTTGCACCGTTACGGATTCAAGGTATTCGGGTACTATCGCATTGTTGTGGGATGCATTATCCTCCTGCTCACTTACCTTGGATTTTTTCAGGGGGTGCAGGTCGGTAATTTTTAAAAGCCTATGGACGACCCTTCCTCCAAACGAATGCTCTCCTGGTCTTCGGCGTTTCGCGTCGGAAGTACAACCTTGCCGGCTACCTTGTTTCTGACAAGCCTGGCTTCGTTTTCATGCATCATACTGGGCCCCTGGGTGTACGCACAAACAGGCAGCATGTGGATAAGTGGTGTGTTGCTTTCCCTGTTGCTGTTCTCGTTTCTGCTTTTTTTCAAAAACCTGCTTTTCCATAGTATTTACAGGAATATTCACAGCGAAGGCGATGCCGCCCTCATCGAATACCTCGTGCAGCAAAATGTGTCCGGCATTCCGGGTGAGGAAGAAATGGAAATGGGCCTGCTCGAAAATGCCTTGCATATGAAACAGGTGCGTGCCTATGATTGTATGGCGCCCCGCCCTGAAATCGTTCATATCGACGTGCAGGCTTCGGTAGACGAATTGCGCAAGTTGTTCATCTCCAGCAGCCTGTCCAGGATCATCATAACCGATGGCGACCTCGACGGGGTATTGGGATATGTACACGTGCAGCAATTATTCAGCCACCCGCGCAGCATCCGTGGCATTGTGATGCCCATCACTTTTGTGCCGGAAAGTATCCAGATCAACGACTTGCTGCACAAATTCATAAAAAATCGCACCAATATTGCCTGCGTGGTAGACGAATATGGCAGCCTGGCCGGACTGGTTACGCTGGAAGACGCGCTGGAACAACTGTTCGGCGAAATTGACGACGAACACGATCAGGAAGAATTTATAGAAGTGCGTATCAGCGAGCAGGAATATCTGCTTTCCGGGCGGCTGGATGTAAACTATATCAACGAGAAATTTCCGGAATTAAACATCCCTACCGGCGATTACAATACCCTCTCGGGGTACCTGATTTTTGCAACGCAAAGCATCCCCGAGCAGGGCGCCCGGCTGCAACTGGATGGCAAAACGTATATAGCGGAACTGGTGAGCGACCGGAAGATTGAGACGGTGAGGGTTTTATGTTGAGTCCTGAGTCGTAAGTCCTGAGTCCTGAGTCTGTAGAGTACACCTGATTACCCTTGAATATCCTTGATATTAAAGCCAATAGTAATCAGGTGTACTCTACAGACTCAGGACTCAGGACTTACAACTCAGGACTCAAAAAAAAACGCCGGAGCACGAATTGCCGCGTCCGGCGTCAACCAAACCCTTACTGTGTTTATTTGTTTAGGTGGAGCTTATGAAGGGTAAAGACAGGGTGTTAGGTGCAAAGGTTGGGTGGGGAAGAAAAAAAAGTTGATGAGGGTTGATGAGGGTTGATGAGGGTTGATAAGAGTTGATAAAGGTTGATGAGGTTGATGAGGTTGATAAAGGTTGATGAATAGCGGCTCGGGGTAAGGGATGGTATTTCCATTCATCGAGTGGCTGAATATCAACCCTCATCAACCTTTATCAACCCTCATCAACTTCTATCAACCCTTACCCAAAATACACCTTCAGTGATTCCAGAAAAAAGTCTTTTTGTCCGGCCGAAACTGTAAGCGAGACGCCGTTTTGCAATACGACATGGCCGCCTTTTCCGCGCACGTATTTTTTCAGGTGTTTCAGGTGCACGGTATGCGAGCGGTGGATGCGCACGAATGCAGACTCGGGCAGCAGCAGTTCCACTTCGCGCAGGGTACGGCAAACAAGCACCTGACGGCCGTCAGTGAAATGCAACACGGTATAATTACCGCTGGCTTCCAGATAAGCGATTTGTTTTACTTTTTCAAAGCACATACCTTCCATTGTGGGCAATACAATTTTATTGCCGCTTGGTTCGGGGCGGTATTCGCGAGGCATCACAACCGACATGGTGCCCGCCTGGGGTTCGGTGGCGTCGGTGGTATGAGGGCGAGCAGACATTACATTCAGCATCGTAGTATCTTTTGAATGATAAGAACGGGAGTGTTTTTGCAATAGTAAAGGCAAATGATTCGTCGCCTGTATTGATGGTACAAAAGTAGATGCGCATATTTCGACCAGCAATCCACCTTTTGCCATTAGTCAGGTTTCTGAGCCATTGCTTGCATTTGGTGAAATGATAAAAACCTGACACTTTTGAGGGTATTTTTCATCCATGGCAAAAACTCCTTCCGATAAACTGTACCGACTCATTCGTTCGCTTTCTCCTGCCGAAAAGCGTTACTTCCGGATATATATTCGGGGAAAGACGGATCGCAACAGCAAATACCTGCATCTTTTCAGCCTGATGTCTGCACAGGAAACTTTTGATGAGGAATTCCTGAAAAGCAGGATTTACAAGAACCGGGCGCCGGAAGGGAAAAAATATTCGGAACTGAAATCCTATCTCTACAACCTCGTTTTGAAGAGTCTCCAGGCTTTTGATGAGCAGCAATCCATACAATACAAACTACATGAATTGTTGCAGGGCGTACTGGCATTGTACAAACGTGGCTTGTACGAGGACTGCCGGGAATTGCTGTCAAAGGCATCCAAAATTGCCCGGCAGTATGAAGATTTTGGCACCTTGCTGGAAATCATACGCTGGGAAAAACAATTGGCATACACACGTATGGATGTGGATTTTTTGCATAAAAACCTGGAGCAGTTGCAGTTTCAGGAAGAACAGGCTTTTCAACTCCTGCGCAATAATTCCGAATATCAGAAGATATTTTTTCAGGTGTACACTGCCAATTTCAAACGGGAAGCCAGTCCAAAATCGGCCGACCAGATGGCCCCGCTCTTTCAACTGACCGGACAAAATGCGATTCTCGAAGATCCTGACCTGGCCAGATCCCATAAAGCCAGGGTGTTGTATTATCGCACCCTGAATATTTACTACTACGCCACGGGGCAATACGAGCAGTTTTATGAATCTGGTGAAAAATTGATGCAACTATTAGAGTCGCAGCCCCATTTTTTGCGTGAAAACCTGGCCGATTACATTGCTACGCTGAGCAACCTTATTCTTTCCTGCGGGCTGATGCAGCGCTACAACGAGGTGCGTATTTACCTCGACAAATTGTATGGATTGACACCCATCACCGTCGACGACCGCCGAAAAATTCACCGCCAGTATTACAGCAATTTGTTTGCATTGTGCTCATTTACAGGCGAATTTGAGGAGGCGAGGCGCGCGATGGCACGTTGTCAGGAGGAGGCCGAACTGATCAGCATCCAGGGACATGAAACCGCCAGTTTTTATTTCCAGTACTGCACCATATGCTTTGGGTGCAGCGATTACAGCGGTGCGCTGGATTACCTCAATTTATGGCTTGGGCAACCTCGCTCGGTAGAACGGGAAGACCTTCAAAGCCTCGCTCGTATCCTGTCGCTCATCCTGCATTTTGAAATGGGCAACCTGATGTTGCTCGAGTCTCTGACGCGTGCCACTGCCCGTTTTTTACAAAAGAAAAATCGCTACCAGGATCTTGAGCGACGATTTATTCACTTTATCCACGACCTAACCAAATCGCACGGCGCTTCGGAAATACGAGCCGCGTTCCAAAAAGCAAAAGAAGACCTGCCTGGCCTGCCAGGGTATCGTATTTTGTTGCAAACCTTCGATCTGGAAGCATGGCTCGATAGCAAAATCAAAGGACACACTTTTGCTGCTACCGTGCAGCAAAAGTGGAAAAACGAACAGTTGCTGAAAACAAAAAAAGAGGACCCGCGTACCTGATTGTACCCGAATCCTCTCTGGAAAGCCCATGGCCTCGTGATTTACTTGGCCTGTGGAGCGCGCAGGGTTTGTACATCCTGAAATTCAGAACGCACATCCACAGCAGTCCAACGCGTGCGGTAGGTGTAAAACCGGCCTCTCATCGGGGCCGTTCCTCCCTTCACCTGGTTCATCTGTTCGTCATCCAGTGCTGTGACGATGCTTTGAACCTTGAGTTCTTCGAGTGTACATTTCTCTTTTGCCATACGAATGAGATTTGAATAGTTTGACTTGACGGACAATGGAGTATCAAATATACCCTAAAGATAGCCACCCTTCAAAATGGATCACCTGCCACATTTTTCTAAAAGTCAGGTTTCTGATAGTAGTCCTGAGTCGTAAGTCCTGAGTCCTAAGTCCGTAGAGTACACCTGATTACACTTGGCTTATTTAAAAAGAATACCAAGGGCAATCAGGTGTACTCTACGGACTTAGGACTCAGGACTTACGACTCAGGACTACTATTTCATCCCGTCAACAATACCGCAATCAAATAATCCGCCAGCAGAATAAGAATATCGCTGAATACCACCGCGCGGGTGCTGGCTTGCCCGAGTTCGATGCTGCCACCTTTTACAAAATAGCCCTGGTAGCAGGAGACAGAGGTAAGGATGAATGCGAAAACAAACGATTTCACATACATCATAAAGACATTATAGGGCTCAAAAAAGGAGCGGACGCCCTGAATATATTCGGCATCGGTGATGAGTCCGGTGGGTACGCTGGCGAGATAGCCGCCAATCACTGCCACAAACGCCGAAAACGTGACCAGCAATGGAATAACGAACAAGGCTGCAATCACCTTGGGCAAAATCAGGTATGCCGCCGTATTGACCCCCATCACTTCCATGGCGTCGATATGTTCTTTCTGGCGCATGCCGCCAATTTCAGCCGCCATATTCGATCCTACCTTGCCGGCCAGTACCAGACAGGTAATGGTAGGAGATAATTCGATGAGCGCCAGGTCGCGCACAATGTACCCGATGTAGTAGCGCGGCACCAGTTGTCCGTCGAGTTGGTAGGCAAACTGAATGGCTGCTACCGCTCCGATAAACACCGAAATAAGGCACACGATAATGAGCGATCCCACACCGATGTCGTTCATCTGCCGCATGGTTTCCTTCCAGTACATGGCCAGTTTTTCAGGCCTGGCGAAGGCATGCTTCATCATAATCAGGTACCGGCCCAGGTGGCGCAAGTAGTTATATCGGCTGGCGCTTGTATCCATGAATGTTGAGGAGGTTGAGCAATGTTGAGGGGTTGAGGGGTTGAGGAGTTGAGGGGTTGAGGACAAAGGTTCGGCTTTTTTTTCTAAAATTCAGGAATACCAACCGAACAATTGAACATCCGACAACAGAAACGTCTTCAAAGCGCGTTTGCACTTTTCCTGGCCGGATTGAACGGACAATTTCTTTTTTTTTGTAAAAAATTACAGGTAAGGGTAGAGCAGGCATACTTTTGAGGGTTGATGAGGTTGATGAGGTTGATAAGTGTTGATGAGGGTTGATGAGGGTTGATATTCAGCCACTCGATGAATGGAAACGCCTTCCCTTATCCCGAGCCGTTTTTTATCAACACTTATCAACCCTCATCAACACTTATCAACCCCATCAACCTCATCAACCCTATCAACACTCATCAACCCACCCATGCACCCAACCGCAGTCATCACCGGCGCTACCAAAGGCCTAGGCCGTGCGCTCGCCGAAATTTTCGCTTCCAATGGATTTGATTTGTGCGTTTGTGCGCGCACGGAAGCCGATTTACAGGCCATGCAGGCCGACTGGTCCGACTTGTACCCGGATGTGCGATTGCACACTTTTCAGGCTGATTTGAGTAAAAAATCGGAAACGATGGAGTTTGCCGCTTTTGTACGCGCCACCTGGCCCCGGCTCGATGTGCTGATCAACAATGCAGGCATTTACATTGGCGGACTGGTGTCGGAAGAGCGGGAAGGTACGCTCGAAACCTTGCTGGAAACCAACCTGTACAGCGCCTATCACCTGACACGGGCGCTGCTACCACAGATGTTGCCGCATCGGGCAGGACATATTTTCAATATGTGCTCTATCGCCAGTTTTATGGCCTATCCGAATGGCGGCTCTTACAGCATTTCCAAATTTGCCCTGTTGGGTTTTTCCAAGGTATTGCGCGAAGAGATGAAACCCCATGGCATCAAAGTCACCAGCATTATGCCGGGCGCAGCATGGTCCGATTCCTGGCGCGGTGTCACGCTCCCGGAGGAGCGACTGATGCAGGCCGCTGATGTAGCAAAAGCCGTATGGGGATGTTACGGACTGTCGCCGGCAGCCGTGGTGGAGGAATTGATTTTGCGCCCGCAGTTGGGCGATTTGTGAGTGTGGCTGCCCGCATTATCCCTTGTCCAATACTGTCTTGCCGGATACGGATACCTTCTCCAGTACGCCCATCCCGAACAGCGCATAGTCGTATTTTACAGGGTCACCAGGGTCGAATGCCCTCAGGTTTTCAGTGAGTTCCAGCACTGCTTTCCAGTCTGTCTGAGGGCGTTGCAGTAGCCCGAGGCGGCGCGCGACGCGTTCCACATGCACATCGAGCGGAATGAGCAATTGCGAAGTTTGAATTTGTTTCCACAGTCCAAAATCAACGCCTGCGGCATCCTGTCGCACCATCCAGCGCAAAAACATATTGAGGCGTTTACAGGTAGAGCCCCGTTCAGGTGTGGCCACGTGTTTGCGTGTGCGATCGGGCGCATCCGGATGGTCGAAAAAGTCATGGTGAAAGCCTGCCAGCGCCCGTTCGGTACTGACATCGCCGGGCTGCAGGTGTCGGGCAAATGCCGTTTCCAGGGAATTATTTTTACGATAATACTGCTGAAAAAACTCCAGAAACCACAGCGTGTCTGTGGCCTGAAAGGTGCGGTGTTTGAAATCCAGAAAACGGGCGCGATCCTGCTCGGTGTGGTGCAAAATAAAATCATGGGGTGCGCCATCCATCAATTCCACCAGCCGCCGGGTGCTTTGAATAATGGTTTTGCGCTGGCCCCAGGCCAGTGTGGCTGCCCAAAAACCGACAATTTCACGATCCTGCGACCTGCTAAAGCCATGCGGCAAGGAAATGGGATCATCGGCAATAAAATCCGGCGTATTGAATCGGCGAAAAGCCGCTTCCAGCATTTCTGCCAGCCGGGCGCCATCGGAAGGTGTTGGCCAATCAGAAAACATGCCGCTCTGCGTGGTAGGACGAGCGTACCAGTGGGCCGCTTTCCACATACAGCAAGCCTTTTTGCAGACCTACTTCGCGGTATTCGGCAAACAAATCGGGGTGTACGTATTCAGCCACTTCCACGTGCATTTTGGTGGGTTGCAGGTATTGCCCGAGGGTGAGGATATCGCAACCGTTTTCTACCAGGTGATCCATGGCTTCAAATACTTCTTCGCGCGTTTCGCCCAGGCCGACCATGATACCGGTTTTGGTGCGTTTGCCGAGTTCTCTGGTGCGGCGTATTTGTTCCAGGCTGCGTTCATATTTCGCTTGCGGGCGAATTTTGCGGTAGAGGCGTGCTACGGTTTCCATGTTGTGGCTCACAACTTCCTGTCCGCCGGCCACCATGCGTTCCAGGGCTTCCCAGTTGGATTTCACATCGGGAATGAGTGTTTCGATCGTGGTTTCCGGACTGCGTTCTTTCACCGCGCGTACGGTCTGGTACCATATTTCGGCGCCGCGATCCTTGAGTTCATCGCGGTTGACAGAGGTAATTACCGCATGTTTGACTTTCATCAGCCAGATGGCTTCAGCCACGCGGCGGGGTTCATCTTCGTCGTATTCTGTAGGGCGGCCTGTTTTTACAGCACAAAAAGAGCAGGAACGTGTACACACATTGCCGAGAATCATGAACGTGGCTGTGCCTGCACCCCAGCATTCGCCCATGTTCGGACAACTTCCACTCTGACAGATCGTGTGCAGCTTGAATTCGTCTACAATACTCCGCACATTGCGGTAGTTTTCGCCCATGGGAAGGCGGACTTTCAGCCATTCAGGGCGTTTCGGGCGGCCTGAAGGCGTGGTATTATTCTCGACAATCGGTAATTCCAGCATGTTCGTTTGCAGCAATGTAGAAGGGTAAACAACGAACCCTTATTTTCGTTTTCCGAGCTGCAAATTTAGGAAGAAGTTGAAGAACAGTCGGTCATTTTGTGACGACACCAGAATGGGTACTTTTTGGGCAAAAGCATCGGCCATGAGGCCAATTTCGAGCGCTTTTACAAAATCATCGAATGCACCCCAGTCGAGGTGCAAGGCAATGGAAGCATTCGCGCCGGGACGAAAACCCAGTTGGCCCAGCCCGCGGGTAAACGGTGAAGCGCCGAGTATGCGGGTATTATCGAGGAACACGGCAGCGTTTTCTTCCGAATACTTTTCGTGCAAAATGCGGCTGTTGCCCGACCCGTCGGCCGTGTACCGCAAAGCGAGGTAATACGGTTTGAGCAAGCCCAGCGAAGGACCGAAACTGTAACTCATCCCCACAGCCACGCCTTTTTGCTTCGCTTTTTCGGAGAAATACCGCTTGGCACCCCAGCCGCCGCGGATAACCAGCAGGTTGTTTTGTTTGCCAAAAACATAGGGCCGAAACGAACGGCTGACGGAAGGGTCGGCGCTTTGGCGGTATTCTTTCGGGTGCTTGATTTCTCCAATCCCGATATGGTAGTATTTCGTTTTATCGTACGTTATCAATCGCCCGAATTCCATACCGATACCGAAACTCCGGTGGGTCACGAGTTTCATGTTGATGGTCGTCTCGGTGTTGTAGAGTATCCCTACACCGGTAACCGGCGGTTTGAATCCGGTTTGCGACGCCCCTTCGGCCGCCACAAGCGAAATGAAAAGCAGACAAAAGAAAAAACGTACCATGGGATATAATTTGGTTTCAAAAATAGGCTTTCTATCTGTTCCGCACACAAAAATTCTTGAAACGTGCCTGAATTGGATATTTTTATGCAAAACACGTCGGCTACACGACGGTTCAAATATGAGTAAAAGAAAGAAGAATGCTGCTCAAATTATTTTGTAAGTCATTGATTGTGTAATGGTTACAAAAGTGTCTCAATCACTCAAAATACTCGCCAGCCACACACACAGAAACTGAAAAATCATCAGGCCATCGATCCAGAATTTTTGTAGCCAGGGCTGTTTCAACTTTGATTCTATGATGTGGAGCGCCCCTGCACTGCATCCTAAACTGACAATCAGCGCGCACATTGCCCAGGCATCATAAATTTCACAAAAAAAGTTGAGCATACATACGAGCGCTGCTGCCAAGATGGCGCAGTTGATCCAGTAAAAAGTTTTTTTTGCTCCCAAATGCCGTACCAATGTAGGCAATTGAAACCGCTGGTCGTACTGCAGGTCCGTCAGGTCGTACGCCAGTGCCAATGCGAAAATAAAAATTGCCCTGCCTGCAAAAATCAACATCGCCTGCCACCATTCGGAAGGCGGCAGGGGCAGCAAAACGGTCATCCAGGCCCACACAAAAGCGATGGAAACGGGTTTGAGCAAGCGCTTTCGCCGCAAACTCCAGTGGCCCGCAAAATAATACAATACCCAAATGGCAGCAGGCGCCACCATCAATATCAGGGTGTATTGGGGTAAACGCCACAAGCACACCAGGGCGCCCAGACCTGCCACCCAGGCCAGTATTCGCTGCCAGGGTTCGCGCCGGAAAAACAGATAGCCGCATATCGTAGCGCCAAACAGGAACCCTGCACGCCAACCCTGCGCTTCCCAGGGCTTGCCCAGCAACACCAGCGTTTGGAGTAGCATGGCTACGGCACAACAACCTATCCAGAGATGTCTTAACATAAGAGTCGTAAGTCCTGAGTCCTGAGTCGTAAGTCCTAAGTCCGTAGAGTACACGTTGTTAAGTTTGGCGTTTACTTGTTGAGGTGCCGGGAGTAATAATGTGTACTCTACAGACTCAGGACTCAGGACTTACGACTCAGGACTTTTTTAACCTGTTTATAACAAATTTTAAAAAAAATTTTAGAAGGAAAATCTGTTAAAAGGTATCATATCGTAACATATGATTAGAAGTCCCTTTTCTCAAATTCATCCAAAATTCATATCCATGAAACGCATATTGTTCAGCCTGTTTTTGCTGACGCTTTGTTTTGCCCGACCAGTCTCGGCGCAATACTTCGGGCGCAACAAGCCCGTTTACCAGCAACAGGATTTCAAAGTGGTGGAAACGCCGCACTTCAAAATTTACCAGTATTTGAATAACCCCGACAAGACGCAAGAGTTGTCGCAGGCAGCCGAATTATGGTACGCCATGCACCAGGCCGTGCTACGCGACACCTTTAGCGAGCGCAACCCGATGATTGTATACAACGACCACGCCGGATTTCAGCAAACCAATGTGATCCAGGGCGATATCAACGTCGGCACAGGCGGTGTCACCGAAGCCCTGCGTAACCGCGTGATATTCCCGGTGGCAGCCACCAACCAGCAAACCCACCACGTGCTGGGCCACGAACTGGTGCACGCCTTCCAGTACCACATGATCCTGCAAGGCGACTCCACCAACATACAAAATTTTGCCAACCTGCCCCTCTGGATGGTGGAAGGGCTGGCCGAATATATGTCGGTAGGGCGAATAGACGCACAAACGGCGCTGTGGATGCGCGATGCGGCGCTGAACGACGAGTTGCCACGCATCAAAGACCTCGATGGATACAAGTATTTCCCGTACCGCTGGGGGCAGTCATTTTGGGCATACATCACCGGGGTGTATGGCGACGAAACCATCCAGCCGCTGTTTATGAATACGGCCAAACACGGCTTGAAAACGGCTGTAAAAATGACACTGGGCACTACGGTCGATTCTTTGTCGGAAGCCTGGCGCGGCACCCTCAAAAATTACTACGGACAGTGGGTAACGCCGGGTAAAAAGGAAAAACTGCCCGGGAAAACCCTGCTCGACGACGATAATGCAGGTGAAATGAACGTAGGGCCCGTATTGAGCCCCAACGGCAAATACGTGGTTTTTCTGTCGGAAAAAAACCTGTTTACCACCGATCTGTTGATGGCCGACGCCAAATCGGGGAAAATCCTGAAAAAAATTGCCAGCACCTCCACCGATGGCCACCTCGATCAGTTGAACGGCATTGAAAGTTCGGGTACCTGGTCGCCCGATAGCAAACGTTTTGCTTTTGACGCCTATGAAAAAGGCCGCAGCGTGTTGATTATCAAGGACGTAGAACGCAATAAAACCCTGGAAAAAATCTTCATTCCCGGTGTTCCTTCTTTCAGCAATGCCGCCTGGAGCCCCGATGGAAAAACCATTGTGGTGACTGGCCTGGTAAACGGCCAAACCGACCTGTTTTTGTACCACCTGAAAACCCGCAAGGTGCAGCGGCTGACCAACGACCGGGCAGCAGAAATTTTGCCCGCATGGAGCCCCGACGGTACCCAAATTGCCTATTCCACCGATGCCTTGAGCCTCCAGCGCGGCCGCACCAATGGCGCCTGGGCGATGAACCTGGCACTGCTGGATGTAGCCACTGGTAGTTCCACGCCTATCGATGTGTTCACCGGCGCCGACAACATGAATCCGCAATTCGACAAAGCGGGCAACCTGTATTTCCTCAGCAACCGCGATGGTTTCCGCAACCTGTATAAATACGATGTGACGACCAAAAAGGTGTTTCAACTGACCGATCTGCAAACGGGCATTACAGGCGTAACTCCGTATGCACCGGCCATCAGTATTTCCGAAAACCGCGACCGCATCCTGTACACGTACTACAACAAACGCACGTACGTGATTCATCAGGCGAGGGAAGAGGATTTTACGCCCAAAGAAGTGGATGTCTATGCGGTAGATATGGCGCCTGCCGCCCTGCCGCCTTTCAAACCCGGCAAACGCGACATCATCAACACCAACCTGCGCCTGATGGATGAAAATATGAAAGCCATGGCAAGCCTGCCCATCAGCGGAGAGCAGAAGTACAAACCGAATTTCACCCTGGAGTACGCAGGTGGTAGCACCGGCGCAGGCGTGAATACCGGCAATACCAGTTTCGGAACCACAGCCGGGCTCGCTGGTGGCGTCGATCTGCTGTTCGGCGACATGCTCGACAACAACCAGTTGTATGCAGGCCTGGCACTGAACGGAGAAATTGTGGATGCTGCGGGCCAGGTTTCCTATATCAATAACAAGAAACGCATCGGCTGGGGCTTCAACTTTTCCCATATCCCGTACAGTTCGCTGGAATACAACACTTTGCAATACGTGGAACGTACTGTAAACGGTGTACCGCAGACATTCCTGGAAGAAGCCATCGGCATCAATCGCCTGTTTGTCGACCGCGTAGGCGGCCTGGTGTTTTACCCCTTTTCCGTAACCAAACGTGTGGAACTGGGTGGTGCGCTGGAGTTTTACAATTCCCGTACGACGCGTTATTCCACCTTCTATGATGCGAATGGTTTTGCGCGTTTTGCCGAGCGTACCAAGGACCCGAAACAGCCCGGCCTGGCGCTGCAAAACCTGAGTGCTGCGCTCGTGGGCGACAACTCCTACTTCGGCCTCACGGCGCCACTGCAAGGCTGGCGTTACAGGCTTGGGGTAGAGCAGTATTTCGGGGATTTCAAATTTTCTACCCTGCTGCTCGACGGGCGCCGGTATTTTTATGTAAAACCAGTCACTTTTGCGCTGCGCGGCATGGCTTACGGGCGTTTTGGCGGAAATTCTTCCGATCTGTATCCCTTGTTTGTTGGCCAGGCCAATTTTATGCACGGCTATACCCGTTCGGTACTCACCGAGGATGCGCCCGAACTGGTGGATCAGGTGTTTGGCAGCAAAATCGCTGTGGGTAACTTCGAGGTGCGCCTGCCGTTCACCGGGCCACGCCGCCTGTCGCTCATCAAATCGGGTTTTCTGATTACCGACCTCAACCTCTTTTTCGATGCAGGCTTGAGTTTCTTTGATAAAACCGATTTCCAGAAAGAAGATCCTAATCCGCTGGATGGCAAAGACCACGTTGTGCGCAAACCTGTGTATTCCACCGGCGTGTCACTGCGGGTAAATGTGTTCAATTACCTCGTGCTGGAGCCGTACTTCGCACTGCCGCTTTCGGTGCCCGCCGAAAACCGGAGGTGGACGTTCGGGTTTAATCTGGTACCGGGCTGGTAGACTGGAGTAAGTCCTGAGTCGACAGTCCTGAGTCCTGAGTCCGTAGCGTACACCTGAATACTTTTAGCCTCTTATCAATGAATGCCAAAAGTATTCAGGTGTACGCTACGGACTCAGGACTCAGGACTGTCGACTCAGGACTTCAATACGCTTCCACCACCAACTGCAACTGCTTCAAATACTGTTGCTTCACCGGGTCGCGAAGTATTTTGTTGGTGCGGGTATAAAAACGATGGGCGGAAAGGAAACTGACCTGGAGTTTGTTCCAGGCAATTTCGTCGCCGATGAGGTGGTAACTCTGCATTTCCTTGTACAAGGTGTTGCCGATGGGATAAAAATCGGGGCGCCCGAGGTAATCGAGGTCTGCATCGCAGATGATTTCTTCCAGCAAATTTTGGGGAGTTTGAGGAATTTTTGTGGCCATAATCATACCGCATATTTTTTCAATATCGGCATCGGTATAGCCTAGTTGGGGCAATTGCTCCCGCACGATGATACACCCTTCGGCCTCGTGGCCGGCATGTTTGTTTTTTACAAAACCGCAATCGTGGTACAAGGCAGCCGTTTTGACCAGCATGAGATCGCGGCCGCGCACGCCTTCTTCGAGCGCAATTTGGGTGGCCATTTTCAAAACATCGACGGTATGATGCAGGCCATGATAATACAAATGAACCGACAGCTCTGTTCGGAGTCGATCCAGGATGTATTTTTTTGCAGCGCGATAGTTCATATTGGATGGTCGGACTTCAGGTGGAACGCCGAATCGGGTCAATTCATTGGATGGCGAACCGCGTAAAATTGCGGCTTTTCTGAAAATTACAGGATGACTTCAAAAATTATTTGCCGGATGATCCAATTTTATGCCGTTTTGAACAATCCAGCCCGGAAAGTCCTGTTACTTTTATGGCTTGTTTCGTATAGAATGCGCCATCAGGCAGATTTCACTTTTCCAATCACTTTAGAGAACTCAGAATTATGGATTTAATGCAAGTTTTACAAGGCCAATTGTCCGACGACATGCTGTCTCAAATCAGCAGCCACATCGGCGCAGAACCCCAACAGACCGCCAGCGCAGCCAATGGCATTTTTGCTACCCTGCTTGGAGGCCTTGCTAATAACGCAAGCACCGATAGCGGCCTGTCCGCTTTGGGCAACGCCCTCGATCGCGACCACGATGGTAGCATGATGGATGACTTGCTGGGCATGGTCGGCGGAATGATCCAGGGTGGCCAATCCGGCAATGCAACCAACGGCGCAGGTATTCTGGGCCATATTCTTGGCGACCAGCAGGAGAATGCTGCACAACAAATCAGCCAGTCTTCCGGCCTCAGCATGGGCCAGGTGATGAAACTGATGCCGATTCTGGCGCCTATCGTGATGAGCGTACTGGGTAAAGCCCGCAACTCGGGCGGCCTCGACCTCGGCAGCCTGGCAGGCATCCTGATGGGTTCGGCTCAAAATGCGTCGCAACAAGGCGGCATGGGCGACCTGATCGGTTCGGTGCTGGGCGGCGTGCTCGGCGGCGGCCAACAACAGCAACAACAACCCAGCCAGGGCAGCGATATGATCGGCAGCATTCTGGGAGGGATTTTTGGAAAATAACTCATGAGAGTCCTGAGTCGATAGTCCTGAGTCCTGAGTCTATAGAGTACACCTGATTACCCTTGGCACTTCAATTAAGAACACTCAAGAGTAATCTGGTGTACTATACGGACTTAGGACTCAAGACTCAGGACTTACGACTTTAAAAACATGTTTACCGGTATCATAGAAGCCCTCGGCAAAGTAAAAAGTATCGAAAAGGACAGGCTGAACGTACATTTTACGATGGAAAGCCCGATTTCAGGCGAACTGAAAATTGACCAGAGTGTCAGCCACGACGGCGTATGCCTCACGGTGGTAGGGCTGGCAGAGGGGTGTCATACGGTGACGGCCGTCGACGAAACCCTGCAACGCACCAACCTGGGCGCCTGGGCCGTCGGTAAAAGTGTCAACCTGGAAAGGTGCCTGCCCATGGGCGGTCGGCTTGATGGTCATATCGTGCAGGGCCATGTAGATACCACTGCGGTCGTGACGGAAGTGCTGGAAACTGGTGGCTCCTGGCGCTACACCTTCCGCTATTTACCTTCACCTGAACACCTGCTCGTCGACAAAGGCTCTGTTTGCATCAATGGTGTGAGCCTGACGGTGGTGGAACCCCGCGACGACCTTTTTTCAGTCGCCATTATTCCCTACACCTGGGAACACACCAATTTCCACGCACTGAAGGCAGGTGATGCCGTCAACCTGGAATTTGATATTATCGGCAAGTATATTGCCCGCCACCTGGCGGTTTATGGCAGGTAAAATCCGTTTTCCTGCTGTGCTGCGCACAACCTTTTACAGCCCGTTGTTGCGCACCACCTCTCCATACCATTGGGCCGATGCTTTGGGTATCCTGTTCAGGGTACCTTCCTCGATGCAGGTTATTCCGAACTTTTTGGAATAACCGGACGCCCATTCAAAATTGTCGAGCAAGGACCAGATAAAATATCCCTGCACATCCACGCCCTTTTCAATGGCTTCGTGTACTGCTGTCAGATAGCCTTGAAAAAAACGAATGCGGGCATCGTCTTGCACCTGCCCGTTGACAGGTGTCTGATCAAATGCGCAGCCATTTTCGGTGATAAAAACAGGCGGGTTGTCATACCGTGCAGCAATCCATTCGAGTAGTTTCCGACAGCCCCAGGGCACAATGGCCCATTGCATATCCGTCATTTCCCAATCGGGCGAAACACTCAGATCGACATCCTGGTCTTCCGAGAGGCCGCCATTGCCGTACACACTCCCAGAGCCAGCATCAGGCTTCGCTTCCGAAGCGTACATAGTGGTGTAGTGATTGAGGCCGAAAAAATCGGAAGAGCCTTTTAGCAACGCTTTTTCTTCGGGCGAAAAGGACGGCAGGCGCTCGCCCAGTCTTTCTTTCATACAGTCGGGGTAATCACCTTTATACACCGGATCGGCAAACCAGCCGAGAAAAAACTCCAGTGCGCGCTGGGCCGCAGCCCGGTCGGCAGGGCTGTCGCTGAGCGGTTCGCGCCAGTCGCAGTTGTTGGTGATACCGATTTTGCCGTTTTGTATCGCCTGATAGCGGGTGCGGTACACCTCTACGGCGCGGGCATGGGCTTTCAGCAATTGGTGTCCTGCCCGGTAAGGCAAATCTTTCGACACCTTGCCGGGAGCAAACACGCCGTGCCCGTAGCCCAGGATAGCCACCACCCATGCTTCATTGATGGTGATCCAGTTTTTTACCCGGTCGCCGAAGTGCCGAAAACACAGTTCGGCGTATTCGGCAAAAACCTCGGGGATTTCCTCTCCCAGCCAGCCATCTATTTCAAATTCGAGGGCTGCAGGCAGGTCCCAGTGGTAAAGTGTCACCCAGGGTTCGATACCAGCGGCCAGTAGTGCATCGATGAGCCGGTTGTAAAAATCGATACCGGCCTGGTTGAGGGCGCCACGCCCGGCGGGCAAAATACGCGGCCAGGAAATGGAAAAGCGATAAGCCTTGATCCCCATTGATTGCATCAGCGCCACATCTTCTTCCAGCCGGTGGTAGTGGTCGCATGCAATATTACCATTATCATTATTCCAGACCTTTCCGGGAATCATACAGAATACGTCCCAGATCGAAGGGCCTTTACCGTCGGCATTCCAGCCGCCTTCTACCTGATATGCCGAGGTGGCACTACCCCATACGAATCCGGAGGGGAATGATTTACGCATGATCGCTTGCTTGTTAAAATGATTGTCGGTTGATGCATTCAGGGTTTTTTCGGGATGTTTTGTTGGGCTATGCCCGATCCCTTTTCGAAAATATGGGGTGTTTCATAGCCGGGCCAAACATCCTCAAAAATTCGAGATGGCTCACGTAATTATTTGGCATTTTCAGGTAAAAGGGTGGTAGAATTCGGCAAAATGGCGCAGCAGGGCGGTACTCAGGCATACCCGTGCGGGGCATTGCCTATACATTTACTTTTTTTACGGAGCAAAACGATTCAATCTTCTTTTGAAAAACAACCTATGTACGTACTTTCTACCCTCGATCTGAGCATCATCCTGTCGTATTTTTTGATGATGGTAATGCTTGGTTATTACATGCGCAATCGGGCCAGAAAAAGTAAAGACGCCTACCTGATGGGCGGAAAAAGCCTGCCCTGGTATATGCTTGGCCTGAGCGATGCCAGCGATATGTTCGATATCAGCGGTACGATGCTGCTGGTAAGTATGGCATTTTTGTACGGCTTCAAAAGCGTGTGGATTCCGTGGATGTGGCCCGTGTTCAACCAGATTTTTTTGATGGTATTCCTGAGCAGATGGTTGCGAAGAAGCAATGCGACGACGGGCGCAGAATGGCTGGGCACGCGTTTTGGGCTGAACGACAAAGGCGTTATGCAGAGCCATATCATCGTGGTTGTTTTTGCCTTGTTGTTGTGTGTGGGCTATATGGCCTATGCCTTTGTAGGCGTCGGCGAATTTTTACAAATCTTCCTCCCGTACGAGCGTGTGAAGGATGTGTTCCCGTTTTTAAGTCATGGAGAAGCAGCCTTCCCTGCGGGTTCGGATGCCTTTAATACGGCCTTGCAGGTATCCAAACAGAATACAGCGCAGTTTTATGGCGTACTCATTTGCCTTGTTGCCACTTTCTACAGCATCATCGGAGGCATGCACGGTATCGTATTGGCCGATTTTATCAAATACATGATCATGATTGTTTGCTCCCTGTGTGTGGGCATCATTGCCATGCAACACATGGGCGGCGATGCATCGGGGGTGCTTAATCATGTGCCACTGGGTTGGGACACGCCTTTCTTTGGCACGGAACTCGGGCTCGACTGGTCGCAAATGATCGACGATGCTGCGGTGAAACTCCAGCAGGATGGATACCGCCTGTTTTCAGCCATTGTAGGCATGATGTTTTTCAGTGGCGTACTAAAAAGCCTGGCGGGCCCGGCGCCCAACTACGATTGCCAGAAAATTTTGAGCACGCGCAGTCCGGAAGAAGCCAGCAAAATGAGCGGGTTTATTTCGGTCATTCTCATGCCGATTCGTTATTTTATGACGATGGGCCTGTGCGTACTGGGTATCCTGTATTTCAAGGACTTGAACTTGCAAACCGGCTCCGACGGCATCATCAATTTTGAAAGTATTATGCCTGCGGTTATCAGCAAATTCCTGCCCGTGGGCCTGATCGGACTGGTACTGGCGGGTTTCCTGGGTGCTTTTATGAGCAACTTCAGCGGCACGCTCAATGCAGCGCAGGCATATATGGTGAACGACATTTACCTGAAATATGTGCGCCCGGATGCGCCGCGCCAGCAAATCATCACCATGAGTTACCTGAGTGGCGTGGTAATGGTGGCTTTCGGCGTCGGGCTGGGGCTGCTGATCAAGGACGTAAACATGATTTTCAACATCATCACCGCGGGCCTGTACGGCGGCTTTGTATGCGCCAATGTGCTGAAATGGTACTGGTGGCGCTTCAATGCCACCGGTTATTTCTACGGTATGCTGGCAGGGATTGTAGCCAGCGCTATTCCGCCTGCCTTGTCGGTGAGCGGGGTGACGCACTATTTCGATGGGACACGCATGCTGTACTTCTTCCCGGTGTTTTTCGTCATTCAATTGATTGCGTGCATCGCCGGCACCTATTCAGCGCCGCCCACCAACACCGAAACGCTCCTGAATTTTTACAAAACTGTACGCCCCTGGGGTTTCTGGAAACCCGTACATGATATGGCGGTTGCAGAAGATCCGACTTTTCAGAAAAATCCCAATTTGGGTGTCAATATCCTGAATGTCCTTTTGGGCATGAGCGGCCAGATTTTGCTCATGCTGCTGCCCATGTACCTCATCCTGAACAAGTGGGCCGGCCTGGGTATCGTGCTGGCCTTGCTGACGGTGGTGTTTATGGTGATGAAACGGACGTGGTGGGATAAACTGAGTCAGTATTGAGTCCTGAGTGGTAAGTCCTGAGTCCTAAGTCCGTAGAGTACACCTTGTTAATATTGGCATTCATTGATTGGTATGCAAAGGTAACGAGGTGTACTCTACGGACTTAGGACTTGGGACTCAGGACTACGCACAGACAACTCATTGTAGTACCCTGATTTCCACCCGCCGATTCTGTTCTGATTCTTTGGGACCCAGCGCATTCGGAAACATCATTTCCGAGTTGCCGTAGCCTTTGTAATGTAGCCGATCGGAAGAAATGCCGTGTTGGAGCAGGTAATCATACACCAGTCGGGCGCGATTGACAGACAAATCCATTTCATTCTTGTCTGGAGCGGGGATGGGGTTGCCGGGTTTGTTGATATGGCCGGCGATTTCCACATGCAAATCGGAGTTGATCTGCATGAATTTCAGGATTCTGGGGAGTTCTGGCTCCGACATTTTCAGGAGAATGGCCTGGTCGCCCACAAAAAACAGGTTGCGGAGCACGGCTTTTTCGCCGGGTTTGGCGGGAGGCAGCACGATGTCGGTACTGATTTTGTATTTTTTATACAATTCCGGGCTACCGAAAATACGGGTGGTAAAATCTTCGAAAAAATATTTTTTAGCCACTGCTTCTACCTTGACTACAGAATCGCGCGGCAAGCGCACGGCATATCGGCCGATAGAGTCGGTGCGGGTTGAGTCGGTGCGGGTTTTGGTACGGAAACTCACCAGTGCCTGAATGCCTTTGCCCGTGTCACGATCGCGCACCTGGCCTTTAAAAGTAGTCATGGGTACGGCCATAACAGCCTCCACTGTAGCGCGGCGATTGCGCTGGCGGCCGGGTTCGGTACTGTTGGATGTGACCGGACTTCGTTCGCCGAATGCACGTGTCTGGATTTTATCGCTCCCAATACCTCGTTGTACCAGGGCTTTGCGCACGGCTTCGGCGCGGCGTGTGGCAAGCGATTCATTGTTGCCTTTTTCACCGATCGAGTCGGTATGCGCTGTGATACGCAGCAGGCGGAAACGGTCGTTTTTGCCAAATAGCGTCGCAATGCTGTCGAGCCGCACCAGTGCCTCCTCATTCAGGTCGGCTTTTCCAGTTGCGAAGTATAGTTCGATATAGGAAGCGCTGTACAGCGAATCAAAAACAGACTGAGCGGGCAGGCTCATTACCAGCGTACAAAGCAACGCAAGAGGGACTATGATCTTCATTGAAGGTCTATTTTCGTGGAAACATCGAACAAAAGAAAAGAGCACAACAGCAGTTTTTATTTTTCGGCCACAATTTTTAATTCAATATTTTTCCAAATCATGAAAAAACTATGCCTAATTGTTTTGTCATTGCTGTTTATTCCGGCCATGTATGCTCAGGAACTGCCAACTGAACTCAATGGCTACAAATTTGTGACGCTGAAAAAAATCGGTAATACCGATGTCAAAAATCAGTATAAATCCGGCACATGCTGGGTATATTCTGCCAACTCTTTTTTTGAAAGCGAATTGTTGCGCATGGGCAAGGGCCAGTACGACCTGAGCGAAATGTACGTCGTGCGCGCCGGCTACCTCGATCGCGCCGAAAATTACATCCGCCGCTCGGGTGCTACGGCCTTCGGCCAGGGCGCAGAAACGCATGACGCGCTCCAACTCATCCGTAAATACGGCATCGTACCGCAGTCGGCCTACACGGGCTTCCCCACAGGTCAGGACAAACCCGTACACGGTGAAATGGAATCGGTACTGAAATCCATGCTCGAAGCACTCCTGAAAATGCCCGATGGCAAACTGAGTACGCAATGGAAAAAAGCCTACGCAGGGGCGCTCGATGGCTACATGGGCACACCACCGGAAACCTTCAGCATAGCGGGTAAACAATACACGCCGCAAACCTATTTCCAAAGCCTGGGTATCAACCTCGACGATTATGTCGTGATGACCTCGTTTACGCACCACCCGTATTACAAACCTTTTGTGCTGGAAGTGTCGGACAACTGGTCGAATGGCAACTTTTACAACCTCCCGCTCGACGAATTTTGCCAGGTGGCCGAAAACGCCGTGACGAAAGGCTACTCCGTGGTGTGGGCCAGCGATGTGAGTGAAAAAACATTCTCTGCCAAGGAAGGCATGGCCATTATGCCTGCTAAAGCCTGGGAAGACATGGGCGCTGGCGAACGCGATTCGCTGTGGAAAACACCGGCAAAAGAAAAAATTGTTACGCCGGAAGAGCGCCAGATGGCTTTTGATGAAATGACCACCACCGACGACCACGGGATGCACATCGTGGGTATGGTGGCCGATCAGGCGGGTACGAAATACTACATCGTGAAAAACTCCTGGGGCACCGTGAAAAAGGAAATGAACGGGTATATCTACGTTTCCCAACCTTATTTCCGCTACAAAACCATGTCGATGATGGTACACAAGGACGCCATTCCGGTGGCGATCCGGCAGAAACTGGGGATGTAGTTATTAAGTTATTGGTTATTAAGTTATTAGGGAGGGGTAAGGGGTTGTTGTCACAAATTTTTTGGCATCACTGATAGTGTGGCCATGCATAAGTGACAACAACCCCTTACCCATCCCTAATAACTTAATAACCAACAACTTAATAACTAAACCGGCATCAGATTCCCGATCTCCTCTTCCGTAAACAACCTCGAAAGCACCATAAAACGCAGGCCCAAGGGTATTTCCAGCGAAAAACTGGAGCCACGGCCAGGCACTACGTCGATGGTGAGTTGCATATTTTTCCAGTATTCAAACTGGAAATCGTTCATGTAAAACGGACAGCCATTGATTTCTCCTACCCGCACATCGCTGTCGCCCACCCGAAATTCATCGGCGGGAAAGCACATAGGTGCGGAACCGTCGCAGCAACCGCCGCTTTGGTGAAACAGCAAAGGCCCGTTCTCGGCGCGCAGCCGATCGACTACGGCGGCAGCCGCTTCAGTAATGAGGACACGTGGAACCATGTTTTAGTTATCTGTTATCAGTTATTGGTTATCTGTTATCAGTTATCGGTTATTAGGGGTGGGTAAGGGATTATTTGTTCGTTAAGTTTGGCTTTTGTTATGGGGGGCGCCTTTCATCTTTGATTGGTTCCTAAATAACGAAAGCCAAACTTAACGAACAAATAATCCCTTACCCACCCCTAATAACCAATAACTGATAACCAATAACCAAACTAGAAGAAGCCCAACTTGTTCTTGTTATACGACACCAGCATGTTCTTCGTATTCCGGTAGTGGTTGAGCATCATTTTGTGCGTTTCGCGACCAAAACCGGATTTTTTATAACCGCCGAACGGTGCGTGTGCAGGGTAAGCGTGGTAGCAATTCACCCACACTCGGCCCGCCTGAATGGCACGTGGCACCAGATACAGTTCGTGTGCGTCGCGCGTCCACACGCCGGCGCCGAGGCCATAGAAGGTATCATTGGCGATCTGGATGGCCTCTTCTGTGGTTTTGAAAGTCGTCACGCAAGTCACGGGGCCGAAAATTTCTTCCTGGAACACCCGCATTTTATTGTTGCCTTTCAGCACGGTCGGCTGGATATAATAGCCATTTTCGAGGCCGCTGTTTTGGTGGTGGGCTTCGCCACCTGTGAGTACTTCAGCGCCTTCCTGCTTGCCGATGTTGAGGTAGTTGAGAATTTTCTCGTACTGATCGTTGGAAGCCTGTGCGCCCAGCATGGTTTCCGGGTCGAGCGGATGGCCGATTTTGATTTTGCGCACGCGTGCCACCACTTTCTCCATGAATTTGTCGTAGATGGACTCATGCACGAGGATACGCGAAGGGCAGGTACATACTTCACCCTGATTGAAAGCAAACAGCACTGCGCCTTCCACCGCTTTATCAAGGTATTCGTCGTCGGCTTCCAGCACGCTGGGGAAGAAAATATTGGGCGATTTGCCACCCAGTTCCATGGTCACCGGGATGATGTTTTCTGAAGCGTACTGGAGAATGAGACGGCCCGTGGTGGTTTCGCCGGTGAAAGCCACCTTGGCGACGCGAGGAGAGGAAGCGAGTGGTTTGCCGGCTTCTACGCCAAAGCCTGTAACCACATTGAGCACGCCGGCAGGCAGCACGTCCTGAATCAGTTCGAGCAGGCACATGATGCTGGTGGGGGTTTGTTCGGCGGGTTTGAGCACGACCGTGCAACCGGCAGCCAGTGCGGGGGCTACTTTCCATGCAGCCATGAGCAGCGGGAAATTCCATGGAATAATCTGGCCAACAACACCAATGGGCTCGTGCAGGTTAATCGACAGGGTCATGTCATCGAGTTCGGCAATCGAGCCCTCGTCGGCGCGGATCACTCCGGCATAGTAGCGGAAATGGTCGATGCAAAGCGGAATATCGGCATTCAGCGTTTCGCGCACGGGTTTACCGTTGTCGACCGTTTCCACGCGGGCCAAATAATCGAGGTTTTGCTCCATCCGGTCGGCAATTTTCAGCAGGATATTGCTGCGAACAGTTGCCGAGGTTTTCGACCAGGAAGCGAATGCTTCGTGTGCGGCGTCGAGCGCCAGTTCGATGTCTTCCTTGGTAGAACGCGCTGCCTGTGTGAATACTTTCCCGTCGATGGGCGAGATATTGTCGAAATATTCGCCTTTCACAGGCGCCATCCATTTACCGCCAATAAAGTTGTCGTAGCGGGCTTTGAAATCGGGGCGCTGGAGAATACGCTTGGTTGTTTCCAATGTTTCCATGTTATAAAGCCAATTTTTATGTTAAAAAATTTTATGCAAATTTGATAGCACAAAATTATCTTCCGATTCGACCGAGGGTTTTATGAATCGTATCATCCATTATCACAATCGTATCATTTTTGCGACTGAAGGCATTCGTATTTTTTTAAAATACGCGAATAGCCTTACTTTTGAAGGTGAAAATGAGGGAACGAACAACGATATGCTTTACCGCCTTCACGACAAGAAATAAAATGATGAATTCAAAATTGATGGGCATTGCAGCGCGACCGGTCGCACTGACGCCCCAACACGAGTTGAAAACCCTGGTGGAGAACCGGACGGTTTTCAATTTCAACAATTGCGAACTCAATATTTTCGAAACGCACCAGACCAGCGAGCAGGTTTGGCTGCGTTTTCAGGGTATGGTGTTTACCACGATGCTGCGCGGTAAAAAAGTGATGCATGTACATGACGTGGAGCCGTTTGCTTACCTGCCCGGCGAATCGGTTATCCTGCCCGAGTCGGCGCCTATGATCATCGACTTCCCCGAAGCCAGCCTGCATAACCCGACACAGTGTATCGCTCTGGAAATTGACCGGCAAAAAATTCTGGATACGCTTAATCTGCTCAACGAACACTTTCCCAAAGTGGAAGAAAGCGGCGCCTGGCAGATCGATATGAGTCAGTTTCACATCCACAACTCGCACGAACTTTCCGATACGGTCAATCGCCTGATGCGGCTCCCCGGCGAACACTATCTTACCAAAGACGCCCTGGCCAATGTGACCTTGCAGGAACTGCTGATTCGCCTGTTGCAAACACAGGCACGCACCCTGCTCATGGAACAATCGGCGTCGCTACAAAGCCGCCATCGCTTTGCTTACGTGCTGCAATACATCCGCGAGCACCTCACCGACAACCTGACGGTGCAACAACTGGCCCAGTTAGCGTGCATGAGCAAACCGCACTTTTTCCGGAGTTTCAAACGCGAATTGGGTATGTCACCGCTCGATTTTATCCTGCACGAACGTATCCAGATGGCCAAACGCCTGCTGTCCAACCCGGCACTTTCCGTTTCCGAAGCGGCCTATCAGTCGGGTTTTAACAACCTGACGCATTTCGCCCTGCAATTCAAAAAAGTGGAAGGGATGCCACCGAGTCTTTTTAAAAGAGGTGAGAGGTAGTTGAATCAGGATTTTGGGGATTTTAAGGGATTAGAAGGATTTCCGAGTTAGAATTGACAATTTTTCCAATTTCATCAATTGTCAATTCTAACTCGGAAATCCTTCTAATCCTTAAAATCTCAAAAATCCTGATTCAACCACCCTTCACCTCTCTTTTCAACCGCCTCTCCGCTCTTTCAAACCGCATGGTTTCGAGGTTCCCGTTTCCGAAAAAATCGAAGCGAACAATGTTATACTGATCGGGAAAAACGTCGAGCAGGATGGAATTGGACAAATCGACCTGATAGGAGGGCGCAGGTTTGAAACCGTCTGCATCAAATTTGATGATCAGCACCACATCTTCCAGCGAGGAAGCCGTGGGGCGCAGCGAAAGGTGCTGCTGGTTGATGTTCAGGTCGAAATGACTTTGTACGAATTGTGTAAGCAGCCGGTTGTTTTCGGCGGTAATTTTTGTCAGGTCCAGTTCTCGGCCTGTTTGTTTTTCCAACGCCCATTCGAGGTCGTCGTGAAAAAAGCGAAACGTCAGGTGTAGCCGCCCGGTAGCAGCCACATGTTTTGCCTGACACACACACATTTTCAGCGGATGTACTGCAGGGCGCATGGCCATCAGGCCGAGCAAACAACAAATAAAGGCGATCGTTTTCATCACATTTTTACAATAGTTGCGCGCCAGCGGGCATGCGTATCCGTTTCGATTTCCAGAAAATATGCGCCGGCAGGGAGTACGCCGAGGTCGGCTTCATTGCGCAGCAAGGTCTGTGTAAGTACAAGTTGGTTGCCGGCGGTGTACACCCGTAGTGTTGCGCCGTCGAGCGGCTCATCGGTCAGGAACCGGAAGCCGCCGCCAGTAGGATTGGGCGCCACACGCAGGGTTTTGGCACGCGGATATTCATGGGTAGCCACTTCTTCATCCACGGTGATAGCAATGGGCGCCGACATGGTTTGTGCGCCATGGTCGTCGGTAGCGCGTACGCTGAGGCTGTAAGTGCCCGCAGGTACGGCATTCCAGTCAAACACGTACGGCGCACCATCGGCGTCTTCTCCGATTTTATTGGCGCCTTCAAAAAACTCTACCAAGGCAATACTTCCATCCGAGTCAAGGGCATCGGCAATGATGGCTATGTCGGCCGGCGCCTGAAATGTGCTGTTGTCTGTGGGTTCGACAATGCTAACCGTCGGCACGGCATTTACGAGCACGATCACATCCACGGGCGCCGACACCGATTTCGAGCCCAGGTTGTCGCTGGCTTTGGCGGTCAGGGTGTGTACGCCCGCAGGCACATTTTCCCAGGTAAACGTGTAAGGTTCGCCATCGGTATCCTCGAACAGTTTCTGAGTGCCATTAAAAAACTCCACTACACCGATGGTACCGTCGGTATCCTGTGCTTCGGCCGTGATGGTGATGCTGGCGGGGGCGACGTAGGTGCTGTTGGCAACAGGCGCGACGATACTCACCGCAGGCGCCAGGTTGCTTTGGGAAAGATACCACTGGTGTACTTCGGCATCAGACAGAGCCCGGGCCCAGATGATGAGTTCGTCGAGGGCGCCGTCGTGCAGCCAGTTTTCATTTTCATCTACATACGACCCAATGCCGAACCAGTCGCTGGCAAGGCCTGCATACACGATATCGCCGCTTTGATCGAGCGAGGTGGCTTTCAGTTCTCCGTTTACGAAGAGTTTCATAGCCGAGCCGTTGTAGGTAGCCGTGACGTAGTACCATTCGTGTAGGTTGAAATTTTCGGTATCGGTCAGGTACGTCATGCTGTTCGTATTGGCCGACACGAGGGCGAACGAAAATTTCTGATCCCGCGTGCCCAGCACCCATCCGCGCTCGTAGGAGCCATTGTCTTGCAGGCACCCGATAAAACCGCCCCAGGTATCGGCTACATCTACTTTCACCCATCCGCTCACGGTAATTTGCACCGTAGGCAGCCCTTCACTGGCATTGGGGCCGGTGTGAATGGGAATGCCTTGAGTATTGTTGAAATCAGCCACCTTGCCGCGTACAGGTTCATCATCCAGAAAAGCGACACCGGTAGGAGGCACAATCCCGTCGAATCCATGGTTGGTAGCATCGTGTGCATCATCGTTGAAATGCCACCAGGCAATGGGATCGAGTGGCAGCGGCGTTTTGCCGTTTTGGGCTGTGAAGGCCATTGGCTCGCTCCAGGGGCTCCATTCCAGGTTTTGGTCGCGGTAGCGCACGCGCAGCCAGTTTTTTCCGGCAAATACCTGTGTGGAATCTACGGTCAGTTGGAAAATATTCACCCCGGCCATCTGGTCGATGGGCGAAAAGTAGGTTTTGTCTTCGATCTGAAAATAATCCTCGAAATCGCGTTTTACATTCAGAATCAATTCGGCATCGAAGTCGCCGGAAGGCCCGGCCAGTTCAAACTCCGTGGAATTATACGGCTCTCCATCCTGCGAAAAATATTCGGAACCCTCAAACGTGTAGGGCAATTGCAGCAGGGTATCTGCCGGAGCGATCAAGGCAGGCTGAGCCGGGCCTTTTTTTCCGAAATAGCGGTGAAAATGGTCGATCAGTTCGTTGTTCAGCACGTAGTCGTTGTTGCCAATGGAGTAACACTCGATGTCCATGGTTTGCGCGTCGAGGTCGATGTCCATAATCTGGTACGTCCACACGTCGAACGAACGCTGCACATCCGGGTAGTCCTGCTCCGGATTCTGGTTCCAGTTCTGGATCAATCCGCCGCCGCCGCTGATAACTTCCCACATAGATGAGTCGCGGTTGGCGCCGCGCGCATACATGTGCGAGTGACCGGAGGTGTACATGGCGGTTTTTTCGGAAGCGCGCAGGGCCGGAATAATCTGTTCGCGGATGTATGCCGAGCCGTCGGAAATCCAGTTTTCGCAGCGCAGCGGGTGGTGGGCCGTTCCAAAAAGCCATTTCACCGTCGGGTCGGCATTGGCTGCCGTCACCACATTGCCCAGCCATTGTGTCTGGCTGCTCCACCATTCATTGGAATTGAGCATACAGAACAGCACGGGGCCTACCCGGAAGGCGTAGTAATGTTCACCATTCTGGCCAGCCATGCCATTGTATTGCAGATCGGGATCGTCGAACTCGAAATGAGGAAAATAATACGACAGGTCGCTGTTCTGGTAGTATTCGTGGTTGCCGAGTACTGTCATGGTGGGAATATTACCCGACAGGTTGCTGAGCGGGTCGAAGTGCATGGAAATGTACTGCGACAGCACACCCGCATCTACGTTATCGCCTTGTTTGAGAATGAGTTGTACTTCATTTTCCAGATTGGGGCCGTATTTTTCTTCAAGTTTTGCCTTGGCCGCCTGAAAAGTGCGCTGGGCGGTAATGGGGTGTTGGGTATCGCCTACGATCAACACGCGAATATGTCCATTCGCAGTAGCAGGATTTTGATAAGTACGAAACCGAAATACCGTGGAACTGTCCGACCCGGTTCGCACCTTGTAGTAGTAAGCGGTATTGGGTTGCAATCCGCTGATTTTCACACTGTGCCAGAGGTAATTGGCTGCAAAAGTGTGGTAACTGCCCGTAACGGTTTCTGTCAGCGCATCCGCCGCCAACCCCCACTGCACGGTACTTTCCGTACCGGTAGTTGTACGCCAACTGATCCATACGGAATGGTCGGTAGCCGATTGCAGATATGGTTTCAGGGTTTGCGCCTGCAGGGTGCTGCAGAGGAAGGCGAGAAGGAGTAGCAGTTTGTTCATGGGGCAAATATAGGTTTGGGAGTTATGAGTTATGAGTTATGAGTTATGAGTTTTACGCACGCTGCTTTTGGCCACTCTATCAACAAAGCCAAGAAAACAGCATCATAACTCATAACTCATAACTGTCGTCCGACATAAAGTTTTGGACGTTATTAGCGACAAAAAGATTTGGACGGGAATTAAGTTCTTTGACAGACTAAAGTAAGTAAAATGGCACAAGCATATCCACTTTCGGCACGTGAAACTGTGA